>ERZ1031292.44-NODE-44-length-63011-cov-11.662351_pt1 | contig 63011 bp, 55 predicted proteins | sample MGYA00518215_ERZ1031292 | MGnify/ENA primary metagenome ERZ1031292 (study PRJEB33718, sample SAMN03159822) | human skin metagenome | collected 2014-02-25 | study: EMG produced TPA metagenomics assembly of the PRJNA266117 data set (Human skin bacterial metagenome... | reverse complement strand
ACGAGATGCTCAGGAGTCTCGTGGGCTCGGAGATGTGTATAAGAGACAGCGTTTCGACTGGGCCGAAGAGCTGCAGCGCAACATTATTTCTCCGCTTGAGCAGGGAAGCGCCGTGGACTACAGGCCACCGGGATGGATCTCCCACAACCGATCGGGATCCATTCGCGTTCCCGCAGACGCCCCGGTAGTCATTATCGAAGGCACCGGCATCATCCGGCCCGAATTCGACTGGGAGGCAAGCGTCTGGGTCGCAGGGAATCTGGAAGCGCAGCGACAGCGGTGCATTGACAGGGGAGAGGATCCACGCTTTTTTGATGAGTGGCAAGAAGAGGAAATCCCGTTCCTCGACCGGATGGAACCGTGGGCGAACGCTCGGTACATCGTCGATGGCCAGGATGTGACGAGCGAGACTATCGGGGTCGCCGAAACGTCCGACTTCTAAAAAAGGTATCCTTAGTTTTGCAGTTCAAGTATGAGGGCTAGGAGATTCCATGGAAGCTCATAACCATGCGCATGACCACGTGCAGGCGCATGACCACACGCATGCGCACGGCCACGATCACGTGCATGGTCACGGGGTAGGGCGTGGCCACCATCACCACCATGAGGGCGCGTCCGTGCGGGCGCTGGGCATTGCCTGCGCGATGACGGTGACGATTCTCATTGCTGAGGTCGTCGGTGGCATCGTATCCGGGTCGCTCGCGCTTCTGTCCGATGCCGCCCACATGCTGTCCGACGCGGCAGGCCTCATCCTCGCACTCGTTGCCAGTTGGTACGGGCAGAAGAAGGCCTCCGGGCGCGCGACCTATGGCAACAAGCGGTTCGAGGTGCTGGCAGCATTCATTAATGCGGTTGTCGTGCTGGCCATCAGCGTATGGATCATCATCCGGGCAATCTTGCGTTTTATGGCGCCGGATCCGGAGGTGCACACCGGCGTCATGCTCGTCGTGGCGGTCGTCGGTCTTCTGGCCAACGTCGTCTCCGCCGTCATCCTTAACCGGTCTGCCAGCGACTCCATGAATGTGCGGGGTGCGTTTCTGCACGTGTTGAGCGACCTCCTGGGCTCCGTGGCGGTCATCGTCGCCGGTGTGATAATCCAGCTCACAGGCTTTACTGCGGCGGATTCCATCGCGTCGCTCCTTATCGCGCTGATCATCGTTCCGCGCGCGGTGAGCCTCGTACTTAGCTCCGCCGGTGTGCTCATTGAGCGCGCGCCAGAGACCGTATCTGTGAAAGCGGTCAGGAACCGGCTAGCGGAACTCCCGGGCGTGGTTGCCGTCCATGACCTCCACGTCTGGTCGCTCGACGGGGAGTCTCTCCTCGCAACCTGCCACATCGTCGCCGACGGCCCACATCACCCTGTATTGGACGCGGCCCACGACGAACTAGTAAACATGGGTATTGACCATTCGACCATCCAGATGGAGACGCCTGAGCACGCCAAGTGCGAGGGCGAGCTGCATCCTTAGGCGAAAGAAGATAGATTTAGGGCCATGGGTTTTTCAACACCAAGTTACGGTTTGCACGATCTTTTCGCGCGTATTGATCGAGGTGATCTCCAGCTCCCGGATTTCCAGCGAGGATATAAATGGAACCTCGATGCGATCCGTGAGCTCGTCGTCACGGTCCTCCGCGGCTACCCCGTAGGAGCACTCATGGCGCTGGAGACGCGGCACGTCCCCATCCGCTTCCGCCCGCGCCCCGTTGACGGTGCGCCGGATATCAACGACAACCCTGGGTTGCTGCTCCTCGACGGCCAGCAGCGCCTCACTTCGCTGTACCACACCCTTAAGGGTGACGGCTTTGTGAAGACGGTGGATTCCCGCGCGAAGCCGATCAAGCGCCGTTTCTTCGTGGACCTCAACCGCGTCGCCGGGTCCGATATCCTCCCCGATGAGGCCGTGTTTTCCGTGGACGAAAAAGGCCACGTCCGCAGCCACTTCGGGCCCCAGATCGATTTCCCGCTGGACAACAATGAGGCCTACCTGGAGGCCAACGCGGTACCGATCTCGACCCTCCTGACCGACAAGGTCACAGACTTGCTTCTGGATATGGCCTCCACGGGCAACATGCAGCGCCAGGAAGTCAAGGAATTCAACAACAAGGTGGTCAAGCCACTGGCCGGCTACCAGATCCCGGTCATCCGCCTGGATCGCGAAACCGCCCAGGCTGGTATCGGCTCCATCTTCGCGCATGCTAACTCCGCGGGCCTGCAAATGGACGTCTTCGAGCTGCTCACCGCAGTGTTTGCGGCAGAAGACCCGGAATTCGATCTGAAGGCAGATTGGGATCGCACGCGCTCGATTCTTGCCGCACACCCGGTATTCAAGGATCTGGACCGCACCGATTTCCTCACCGCCGTTGCTCTGTACGTAACGGCTAACAAGGGGCATGCGTGTGGTCACCGCGAGGATATTCTCCGCCTCACCCTCGACGATTACATTCCTGCCGCTGAGTCCGTGCGTAAGGGCATCAAGTCCGCAGCAGAGTTCGTGACGGTTCGTGGCATGTTTACGGCCGAGCAGATTCCGTTCCCCAAGCAGCTCATCCCGATCACCGTTATTCTGGCTCTGCTGTCCGATACCCCTGAGGTCTTCGAATCTCAGGATGCCGTCGACCGCATGAACCGCTGGTTCTGGTCTGGCGTTTTCGGTGAGCTGTACAGCTCCCACTCGCTCACCACCCGTATTGCACATGACTGCGATGAGGTGACGCGCTGGGTGCGCGCCGGTGCCGAGGGCGATGAGTCTGTTCCGGAGCCGGCAACCGTCGAGTCTGCAACGTTCAACGAGTCCCGGCTGTACTCCGTAGGCCGCGAATCGCCGGTGCACAAGGCGATTTACACGCTGCTTATGGCGCGTGGCGCGCGTGACTGGCGCACAGGCGAGCCGTTCACGGAGCACACCTTCTTTGAGATGAAGACCGGTTTCCACACGATCTTCCCTGGTGCCTGGTGTGAAGAAAATGGCGTGGAGCGTGTTCTGGAAGAGTCCGTCCTCAACCTCACGCCGATGGCTCGACGTACCGAGGTTGTGCGCGCCGGTACCTCGCCTGCCCGGTACCTGGCACGCCTGATGGGCAAGTCCCTCATGGATCAGACCCAGTTCAACAAGGTGCTGGCAACGCACCTGCTGGATCCGGAGCTCCTCCAGGCGGGTGAGCCGTTCAAGTTCTTCGCCGATCGTCGCGAGCGGTTTGTGAAGATGGTTGAGGAAGCCATGGGCAAGGAGGTCATCCACGATGTGGATGAGTCTGACCTCCGCGGTGGCTTCGAAGGCCCAGACGCTTTCTTGAAGTAAGCGGCACGCACGAAGGGCCGGCGACTTTTGTTCGTCGGTCCTTTTTGCTTCTCGACGTCTCTCGTCGCCGTAGCCGGTCACGCTTACGCGCTGCATGGTTGCTATTTCCGCGTAATTTTGGCACCGTGGAATAGTTGTTTTCGTTTTGGTTTTGCCCGCCGGTCGTCCCTGTCGGTGGTCTTATTTGTGAAAGGTGCGGTCTTTGTCCGTCCGTAGAAACCTTGCCCTCGTTGTATCCACCATCCTCGTCGCTGGTGTAGCCCTGACCGGGTGTGCGTCCGATGGTGGCGATTCTGCTGCGGAAACGACCACTCAAGCACAACCCACGGGACTGTTTGCTGAGGCGAAGGCCCGGAACACGTCGAAGACAGTGGATGAGCGGTTCCCCACGACGCCGCACGTGCTGTCCGACGAGGATTTCTCCGGCGTTTCCGCCTCTCAGATGTTCCTGGAAAAATCCGAGACGGCAATTGTCACAGGCCCGACGATGAACGAACAGCTCCGCGGGGCCTCCTTGTCGGTGGCGTCTTATGCGCCGATGTTTCGGATGACCCCGGAAAACCGTCAGGGCATCATTGATGAGCTGGGGCGCCTTGGTGCCCACACCGTCCTTGCTGTCGGCGATGCCGACCTCACGGGGATTAATCCAAAGACGACGGTGATCACCGATGACTTCACCGACCGGGGAATCGAGGAGCTCATTGCTCTCAAGCTGGATCGGGTCCCGGTGGAAGCCCCAGAAGATGTGGCCAGCGCTGTTGCTGGGTTGGGTGCGGAAAATACCGTGCAGCTCGTGCCATCGTTTGAGGCGCTGTCACCACATCTGGTGAAGACCCCAGAGGATCCGCACGCCAAGCGCACCGAGCTGCATGCGTTCCCCATTCAGTCTGCCCGCGACGGTGGCATGGCGCCGGTCGTGCTGGCCTGGCCTGGCACAGCCGTAGCGGCAATCGCTAACGCGCGTGTCTACGGCGCTGAGGTGCATGTTCTGCCGTACCCGGATCCGCGTGTGTCCAAGGAGTCCATGGAGCTCGTTGCTGGTCTTGCAGATCGGCCCCTCATTGCGCTGGGCAGCGCGTTTGGCACCGGTGAGTTCCTGGCAGAGGAGATCCGCTTTGGTGAGAAGGAGCGCCCCAGGCTGGCGACGGGCACGCCGCTTGCGCTTCCCGGCCAGCGCATGGTTGCTCTGTACGGCCACCAGTTGACGCCTGTTCTCGGCGTGATGGGGGAGCAGCCCCCGGCCGAGTCTGTGGAGCGAGTGAAGGAACTGGTAGCGCAGTACCAGGAATTTTCCGAAGAACCAGTGATTCCCGCCTTCGAAATCATCGCTACGGTTGCCTCGGGCGGACCAGGCCCCGATGGGAACTACTCCAACGAGTCTGCGCCTGAGGAGCTGGTGGGCTACATCGATGCCATTACCGATGCCGGTGGCTACGCCGTCATTGATTTGCAGCCCGGTCGAGCTACCTTCCTGGAACAAGCCAAGTTGTACGAGGAACTCTTGAAGCGCCCCAATGTCGGACTTGCCCTTGACTCCGAGTGGCGCATTGGCCCCGATGAGTTGCCCATGCAGCGAATCGGCTCGGCCGATGCCGCAGAAATCAATGAAGTGTCGGAGTGGTTGGCACAGCTTGTTGAACGGGAAAATCTTCCCCAAAAACTCTTTGTTTTGCACCAGTTCCAGCTGGCGATGCTGCCGGACCGGGAAAACATCGACACCCTGCATCCTGAGCTCGCCTTCGTCCTTCATGCTGATGGACACGGCGTTCCGGAGCAGAAGTTCGATACGTGGAATGTTCTCCGGCAAGACTTGGATCCCAGATACTTCATGGCGTGGAAGAATTTCATTGATGAGGATATGCCCACCTTTACCCCGGAACAGACGATGACAACGGTGGTTCCCCAACCCTGGTTTGTGTCTTACCAGTAACGTTCCGATTTTGTCGGGGGGTTCACATTGGGCGACTAGTGGGCTATTATCTGTTCATTACAAGATGAAAATATGCACCACGGTGCGAGTTATACGCTCCGTGGTGCTTGTAGTGAAGGAGAGACATGCCTAAGCGTAAACCCGTCGTACTCATCGCGGATAAGCTGTCCCAGTCAACGGTGGAGATTCTGGGAACTGATGTTGAGGTTCGTTGGGTGGACGGCACAGATCGTGACGCTCTCCTAGAAGCCATTCCCGAAGCGGATGCCCTGCTCGTGCGTTCCGCCACCAAGGTAGACAAAGAAGTTCTCGACGCAGCAGTGAACCTGCAGATCGTTGGGCGTGCCGGTGTCGGTCTGGATAACGTCGATGTGGAAACCGCAACGGCGAAGGGCATCATGGTGGCCAACGCCCCGACCTCCAATATCCACTCAGCGTGCGAGCACGCCCTGGCGCTGTTGCTGTCCACGGCTCGCCAGATACCCGCAGCGGATAAGACACTGCGCGATGGTGAGTGGAAGCGCTCCAAGTTTAAGGGTGTGGAAATTTACGGGAAGGTTATCGGCATCGTCGGGTTTGGTCACATCGGCCAGCTCTTTGCGGAACGTATTGCGGCCTTTGGCGTAGATGAGATTCTCGCCTACGACCCCTACGCCAACCCTGCTCGTGCAGCCCAGCTCGGCGTGGAGCTGGTTCCCATCCGCGATCTCATGGAGCGGTCGGACTTTGTCACCATTCACCTGCCGAAGACTCCGGAGACAGAGCGGATGTTTGACCGTGAGCTGTTGAGCTGCGCCAAACAGGGGCAGATCCTGATCAACGCTGCCCGCGGTGGGTTGGTCGACGAGCAGGCGCTTGCCGACGCCATTAATGAAGGCCGCATCCGTGGTGCAGGCTTCGATGTGTATGCAACGGAGCCCTGCACGGATTCTCCGCTGTTTGCGCTCCCTGAGACTGTCGTTACTCCGCACCTCGGTGCTTCCACCTACGAGGCGCAGGATCGTGCCGGAAGCGATGTCGCGGACTCTGTCCTTATGGCTCTGGCCGGCGAACTTGTTCCTGATGCCGTTAACGTGCCTGGCGGGCGCCCGTCGCAGGAAGTCTCGGATTGGCTCAACCTCTCCCGCAAGCTCGGACTCATCGCGTCGGCCGTGCTGGATAAAGCCACGACCACGGTGGAAATTGTTGCCCGTGGTGAAATCTCGCACGAGAATATTGAGCCCCTCGGCCTGTCTGCGCTGCGTGGCATCTTCTCCCGCGTCGTTGACGAGGATGTCAGCTTTGTCAACGTTTCGCGCATCGCTAAGGAGCGCAACGTGACTGTTTCCACCTACACCGAACCGCAGGCGCGGTCGTACCGGTCGACGCTCGAAGTAACCGTCATCGCGGCAGATGGTTCGAAGTACTCGGCTAAGGGCGCGTTGACGGGTATTGACAAGGAGGAGCGCATCATCACGCTCGGCCGTCGTCCCCTCGACCTCCACGCAACGGGTAAGAACATCATCCTCCGCTACGAGGATCACCCGGGTGCCATCGGCAAGGCGGGTTCACGTCTTGGCGCCACCGGCATCAACATTTTGGCTGCTGCCATGTCCATCGACAGGGATTCCTCCGATGCCACTCTCGTCCTGCGGGTTGACGGTGAGGTGCCACCGGAGACGTTGGAGGATTGCGCAGAATCGCTGAAGGCAACGGCTGCCGTCATCGATTTGGGCAGGTAGTTTATCTAAGCGCGAGCGCCACGAGGGCACTGTATGCTGGTAGCATCGGTTATATGACAAAACGATCAGCTATCGCACGCGGTGCCCTTGCTGCTGTTGTGGCTTGTGTTTGTACTGCGGGTGTAGCCACCGCTCAATCCTCTCAGGGGTATGACCCTGACACGCCCGAAGGCCAGTTTCTTTACGCTTCATCCCAGATCATCTGGCCTCCCATCGAGGGGTTCATCAATCTTCTCCAGGGGGATCCCGATAGGAACATGATGATTAGCATCTATACGTCGGGGTATCCGGGGGAGGAGCCGGTTAGCGGCTCTTTCGGGGAATTGAACCGGTGTGCCAGCGGACTTACCTCCTCGAATTCCGCGCCTATGGCGCGGTTTTTCGGTGCCGGAATCTGTCTTCTTGCTAACCCGTCGATTGTAGAAACCTACAGAAGCGAACAGGAAGCCTTCCGTAACGGCTACCGGTTGTAACTTGTAAATTTTTCCGGACAGGGGTGCACGTGTGACCTGCGTGCGCCCCCTTTTGCCCTTCAGCTTGCGGACCGGTGTTCTATTTGCTCGTTGCAGTGCGAAGTTCTGCAGCGTGGAATTCAACACATGTTGAAAAATGATGCGAATGTAGCCATCCGCGTTGATGACCTGCATATAGATCGAGGTGGGCACCCAGTATTAAAGGGGCTCAACTGCGACATTCCTGCAGGCACGATTACCGGGCTCGTCGGTCCGTCCGGCTGTGGAAAGACCACCCTCATGCGCGCCATTATGGGGGTGTAGTGAATAACCTCAGGATCCATTTCTGTCTTAGGGGAGCCTGCAGGAAGCCCGGAGTTGCGAAAGAACGTCGCTTACACCAGCCAATCCCTGTCTGTATACAAAGAACTCACGGTAAAAGAGAACATCCACTACTTCGCGCGCTTGGTGGATGCGAGCGTAGAAGATGAAAAAATAGCCTGCGAACGCGTCCAGCTCACTGACTACGCGGACCGTCAGGTTCGCAACCTTTCCAGTGGCCAAGCCGGTCGAGTCTCCCTCGCCTGCGCGCTCGTAGGGGAGCCACAGGTGCTGGTCCTCGACGAACCGACTGTCGGCCTCGACCCGCTCACACGCAACCAGTTATGGATCTTTTTCCGCGAGTTGGCTGAAAGTGGCACGACGCTTCTCACTTCTAGCCACGTGATGGATGAGACCACCCGATGCGATAGTGCACTCATTATGCGTGATGGGCGCTTTCTTGCTCACGAACCGCTCACCGATCTCATGAAGAGAACGAATACAGCCGACCCAGAAGAAGCCTTCCTGGCGCTCATTGAGGAGGACATGAAATGAGAACCACAGCAGCAACCATGGGGCGGATCGTCGCTCAGCTCAAGCATGATCCACGCACAGTCGCACTGGTGCTCGTCATCCCGCCCGTACTGCTCACGCTGGTCTACTACATTTTCGTTGATGTTCCCACGCCACCGGGGCAACCTGGAATGTTCGACCGCATTGGGCCCATCATGCTTGTCATATTGCCCATGCTCATGATGTTCATCGTCACCTCAGTCGTCATGCTCCGTGAGAGGATGAGTGGCACCATGGAAAGGATTTTTACAACCCCGCTCACGCAGTTGAGCCTTGTTGTTTCCTACGCGGTCGTTTTCACTATCCTTGCTTTCTTCCAGTCCCTCATCCTGGGAGTTTTGCTCTTCCCAGTCTTCGACGTATCCATTGAAGGAAATTGGGGGTTACTCCTCCTCGTAGCGTTCCTGTGCGCGCTATTTGGCATCGCTTTTGGCCTCCTTGCCAGCGCATTTGCGGAAAATGAGTTCCAGGCTGTGCAGTTCATGCCCATCTTTGTTGGGCCTCAGCTGTTGTTGTGTGGCCTGTTTGTGGCTCCGGAAAACATGCTCCGGGTGCTGGAGGTGGTAGCCAATTGGTTGCCGATGACATGGGCAGTAGACGTGGCAAAGGAGACACTGACCTCAGCAGATATCTCTTCGGACAGCTGGGTACGCTTAGGGGGACTAGTCGCTGTGACAGTCGTGGCGTTGATCCTGGCATCGGCATCGATGCGGCGTTCGACGAAATAAAATGTAAGAGGCACAGAAAAGAGAAAAGCTAGAGAAAGGCAGTGCAACGTGTCCAAAGCTGACATGACCCGTGATCGGATTCGGCGTGCTGCAGCGGAGCTTTTCTCACAACGGGCGTACAAGGAAGTTACGGTGCGGCAAATTGCCGCAGCAGCCAACGTCGATGCGACGCTCATTAACCACTATTTTGGTGGGAAGGAAGCGCTCTTTAACACGATTATTGCCACCGCCGTTGAAGCCAAAGTGCAGTCCTTCGACTTTGGATCTATTCCCCTGGAAAACCTGGGAGCGGAGTTCATTCGGTATGCGGATGAATTATGGTCTTCGCCGGATCAACATGTTCTCCAGCTGCTGATCCGCCAGGGGCTGACGAGTGCTCCAGAATTGATCGGAAAAGTGGCGAGGCAGAGCTTGATCGAACCGGTTGTCGCTCAATTGCCCTTCCCTAAAGAGGAGGGGATCCTGCGTTTTTCTCTGGCAGGTAGTCAGATCCTCGGCGTTCTTGCTGCGCGATACATTGTTCGCATACCGACCCTCGTGGCGATGGACACGGAGGAACTCGTTCGGTTTGTTGCGCCGTCGATTCAGCGATACCTTACCGGCGACCTCGGACTGTAAGGGCAGCTTTCTCTAGTGTCAGCATTCCTGGAGGGAAAGCATTCCTGGAGGGACAGCATTGAGGGGGGCGGGGTGGTACTGCTAAACTGCAAACTGTCACATAGTGAGAAATGGAGTTCATATTATGAGATTGGCTGTGATTGGTGGCGACGGCATCGGACCGGAAGTTACCGCTGAAGCACTCAAGGTGCTCACAACAGTTCGCAACGACGTAGAGGTAACTAACTTCGACCTCGGAGCGAAGCGCTACCTTGCCACAGGGGATCTCCTCACCGACGAGGACCTCGCCGCCTTGCGCGAACACGATGCCATTCTCCTCGGGGCAGTAGGTGCCCCTGGTGAGGTTGCCCCCGGGGTGCTGGAGCGAGGGCTCCTCCTCAAGTTGCGCTTCGAGCTGGATCACTTTGTCAATCTCCGCCCGGCGAAGCTGTACCCCACCTCTCCCAGTCCGTTGAAAGATCCCGGCGAGATCGATTTTGTCGTCGTTCGTGAGGGCACCGAGGGGCTGTACTGCGGCAACGGTGGATCGCTTCGCCACGGAACCCCGCACGAGGTTGCATCGGAGGTATCGCAGAATACGCGCTACGGCGTTGAGCGGGTGGTGCGCGATGCTTTCGAGCGGGCTATGAAACGCCGCAAGAAGCTCACACTCGTACACAAGATGAACGTCCTCGTCAACGCCGGTAGCCTGTGGAAGCGCACAGTAGACGAGGTGTCCAAGGAATACCCCGAGGTCGAGGTGGACTACAACCACATCGACGCTGCGACCATCTACATGGTGACCAACCCGGAACACTACGACGTCATTGTGACGGACAACCTCTTTGGTGACATCCTCACCGATCTGGCCGGCGCTATCACCGGAGGCATCGGACTTGCCGCATCGGGAAACATCGACGCAACGCGTACCAATCCCTCCATGTTCGAGCCGGTTCACGGATCCGCGCCCGACATTGCAGGAAAGGGAATCGCCGACCCGCGCGCAGCCATCCTTTCCGTTGCTATGCTCCTTGAGCATCTTGGCGATGATAAGAATGCCCAGCGTGTCCGCGATGCCGTTGCCCATGACGTGGAAACACGTCCGGCAGGTGAGGTGAAGACCGCGGCAGTAGGAGATGCGATCGCTGCAGCCCTTGCTTAAAAAATAAGGCAGAAATAAAACCCGGGTCCGGTATCGTCTTTGCACACGATGCCGGGCTCTTTGTTGTAGGTATAGTTTCATCTATGCGTTTTGCTCGAATTGCAACAAAAGAATCCATGAGCTTCTCCACCGTCGACGGTGAAGGGCAGAACCTAAAATTCCGCGCGATTGCCGGGCACCCCTTTGAAGAGCCGGAGCACACGGGGAAAGAATTCAGCCCAGATGAGGTGAAACTCCTCTCTCCGATGCTTCCCTCAAAGATTGTGCTCATCGCCGATAACTTCGGCGATGGGGAGCCGAATTTCCTGCTCAAGCCACCGACATCCGTCATCGGTCCGGGTGCCCCGATCCGCATCCCAGCAGCTGCGATGGGTGTGGCATTCGAAGGCCAGCTGGCGTTCGTTATCGGCAAGCCGTGTAAGGATGTCGCAGCCGCCGATTGGCGCTCCGCGGTCCTCGGTGCCACCATCCTCAACGATGTCTCTGCCATTGGGCTGGATACCCCGGGAGAACAAGCTGTTCGTGCCCGCGCGTTTGACACGTTTTGCCCAGTAGGGCCATGGGTGGATACGGATATCGATGCCCTCAACGTAGAAGACACCGATGTCATTGGGCGTGTGACCCGTGGTGACGAAACAACCACCTTCGAATCGGCGGCAACGAAGGATATGGTGTGGAGTTTTCCTGAGATAATCGAGTACGTCTCACACACCATGACTCTTCTCCCCGGTGACATTATTGCCACCGGCCTACCTGTCAAGAAGCACGAGTTAGCCAGCGGGGATACCGTCACCATCGCCGTTGATGGTCTCGGACAGTTGCGTAACCGGGTGCACTAAAGGTTATAGGCCGAGGGATCGCAGAATCGTTCCCAGCTTGGCGGTTGTTTCCTCCAACTCCTGCTGAGGATCAGATTGAGCGACGATTCCGCCGCCGGCCCATGCGCGCCCGCGGGTCCCATCTCCGGATACCTCAGCGCAACGAATGGCGACCATGAATTCGCCGTTACCGGCAGAGTCTGCCCAGCCCACTGCACCTGCGTAGAAGCGACGATCTGATTCGACATCAAGGATCATCTGCCGTGCGGCTTCTTCTGGAGTGCCACAAATAGCGGGAGTGGGGTGGACAGCACGTGCAAGATCCAAGGCGGTGAGAGAGTTGTCGGAAAGCTCACCACGGATCGGAGTGGCCAGGTGCCACACTTCGTTGGTGCTGGTGAGCTCCGGGGAATCTGGAATCTCCAACACAGTGGTGAGCGGCTCCAGCGACGCTCGGATGTAGTCCACGACGTAGCGGTGCTCAGCCAAATCCTTGGCCGAAGCGAGCAACCCATCTGCAGCGGCTTTGTCCTGGGCTGGGTCGCTGCTACGGGGTGCTGTTCCCGCTAGCGGGTAACAGGTCACTTCTGCTCCCTGCTTGCGTACGAGCACCTCGGGGGAGCAGCCGACAAGCCACGAGCCACCGAGATCTACGATAAATCCATCGTGAGACGACGACGTTGCGATGAGGCGGGCGGCAACCAGTCGTGGGTCAACCGGTTCGTCAAAGGCGATATCGACGGCACGCGCGAGTACCACCTTGTCTAATTCGCCACGCTGTAACGCCTCAACAGCATTGGTAACGCGGGCCAAGTGTTCCTCCGGCGACGGATCGAAGCCGGCAATGTGTGCCTTGAGGGTCGAACCCGCACCCGTTAGGTAGTACGGGTGAGGATGCAGAGAGGTCTCCTCCCAGATTACGGACTCCGGAACCGTCAGCGCTGCAGGTGCTGACGGGTCGAAGGGGATCGCACCGACGATCAGCCCCGCGGAGGGCAAGGCTGCAATCGCCTCGTCAATGGAGGTGTAAAAGGCTGCGCGTCCCTGGGTGCGGACGGAGCCGTGTACACGCGACAGAAGAAAGTCGGGTGCTGTACTTGGTCTGGAAGGTCTGCTTGGTCGCATGGTGAGAAATTGTAGCGGGTAGACTTTTACACCATGTCTGATGTACGCGTTCGATTTTGTCCGTCCCCGACCGGCACGCCCCACGTTGGCATGGTGCGAACAGCACTCTTCAACTGGGGCTACGCCCGCCACACCGGTGGCAAGCTTATTTTCCGCATCGAAGATACCGATGCAGCACGCGATTCCGAGGAGAGCTACCAGGCGATCATTGATTCGCTGACGTGGCTTGGCCTCGATTGGGATGAAGGTGTTGTTAAAGGTGGCCCGCATGAGCCCTACCGTCAGAGCCAGCGAGGCGATATCTACCTCGATGTTCTGGAGAAGCTGAAGGAAGCCGGCTACGTGTACCCGGCCTACTCCACCAATGAGGAGGTGCAGGCTCGCCATAAGGCAGCCAGACGAGATCCGCACCTGGGCTATGACAACTACGACCGCGACCTCACCGATGAGCAGAAGGCGGCTTTTGAAGCAGAAGGCCGCAAGCCTGTGTGGCGCTTCAAGATGCCGGAGCGCACGTGGACGTGGAACGACATGGTGCGCGGGGAGATCTCCTTCGCACAAGAAACCCAGCCCGACTACGTTGTTGCTCGCTCCGACGGATCGCCTCTGTACACTCTGGTCAACCCGATTGATGACGCGATCATGGGCATTACCCACGTGCTGCGTGGCGAGGATATCCTTCCCTCCACCCCCCGCCAGCTCGCTCTCTACGAGGCACTGAAGGAACTGGGAATCGCCAAGCAGACCCCCGAGTTCGGCCACCTGCCGTTCGTCATGGGCGAGGGCAACAAGAAGCTCTCCAAGCGTGATCCGCAGTCCAACCTGTTTAACCACCGCGACGCCGGCATCATCCCCGAGGGCATGCTTAACTACCTCGCACTGCTCGGGTGGTCGTTCAAGAGCGATCAGGATATCTTCAGCGTCGATGAATTTGTGAAGGCCTTCGACGTGCACGACGTGCTGGGTAACCCCGCGCGCTTCGACCAGAAGAAGCTGGAGGCCATCAACGCCGATCACATCCGCCTGCTCGACCCGAAGGACTTCGAGGAGAGGCTGAAGCTGTTCCTCGCTGACCACTACGACTTCCATCTGCCTGATGAGGACTTCGCCTTTGCCGCAACACTTGTCCAGACGCGCATCAAGACGCTGTCTGAGGCATACAAGCTGCTGAAGTTCCTTGTCGTGGATGAGGACGAATTCACTCTGGATGAGAAGGCAGCGCGCAAGAACCTCAAGAACGACGCAGTTCAGGCTCTGGCAGAAGGGCTGGCAGCTCTCGAGGCTGTTGACGAGTGGAAGACGGAAAACATCGAGAAGGCACTGTCTACACGGCTTATCGACGAGCTGGAGATGAAACCGCGCAAGGCGTACGGTGCCCTCCGCGTGGCAACGTCCGGTGAGGCAGTTTCCCCGCCGCTGTTCGAGTCCATGGAGCTCCTCGGCCGGGAGCGCACCCTGGGGCGCATTAATAAGGCTCAGGCTGTGACGCCGTGGCAGACGGACGCACAGTAAAAGTAGCGAAGTAACGATCGCTCGCCAGCTAGGGGACCACACAAAGCCCCTAGCTGGCACACGGGGTATAAATTCCGCCCTTGCCATTTCGCGCCTTATGCGACCGGGAAATTGTTAATTGACCTGGCGATTTGCGAGGATAAGGGGGTTATGGTTATAGTTATCTCCGTTGCCGACGAGGTAGTCGGAAACAAATGGCCTATGGTGTAATTGGCAACACAGCGGTTTCTGGTACCGCCATTCTAGGTTCGAGTCCTGGTAGGCCAGCTCTTCATTCTCGGATGAAGTAAAAATAAATATGCCCCGTTCGTCTAGCGGCCTAGGACACCGCCCTCTCACGGCGGCGGCACGGGTTCAAATCCCGTACGGGGTACAGCTAAAGGCACTCAGTGGAAACACTGAGTGCCCTTTCACTTTCTCAAGCACAAGTCCGGGGGCGTAGGGCTTACCCGGGCTTAAGAATTAAGGCTTAAGTAGCCGGCGTGGTGGTAGTTCTGCTTACCGAAGGAAGGTAGGTTAAGCGCCGGGAAGGCGGATATAAAAAACGTGGCACACAGAGAGTGTGCCACGTTGTGCGTTCGTCCATTTACTTCTCGGCGACAGCGTCCTTAGCCTCGGAAGCCGTGTCAGCAGCGTCGGCCTCGGAGGAGCCTTCAGCGCCGTCGAGGGTGGAGCTCAGGCTGTCGAAGTTGGAGGAGAGGTTCTCGAAGTCGATGTCGCCGGAAGCGATATCCTTGAGAGCCTTCACGATGGACTTGATGATGTTGAGAGTGGTGCTGAGATCCATGGATCTTACCTGCCCTTTCTTATTGGAAATTAAGGTTACGCCGCCACGCTGTTGTGGTGCGGTGTTGATGGTAGCAGAGCGATGCCGATGTTTATACAGCACAACCCGATAATCCGGTTTTTTTTGGAGGGTACAAATGGGCCATTGCAATTATTAGCAAACAATAAGTTTTGGTACAAAAGGTTCCATGTATCCGCTGTCGGTGCTGATAAGGGTTAAGCGTTGGCATTGTTGATGGGGGCTTGAGTGAGGAACTTTCGTACCTCGAGGTAGGAGGCGGACTTCGTAGCGTGTTCCCTCATGTGGGGGTAGTGGCAACGGTAGTAAATCTGCTGGATAGCCGTGGTGGGGGAGCACGCGTTCCGACTTGTGAGTACGTCGGATTGAGTAATGGTGGGGGTAAGTCCACAAGTATTAATGGAGAGTTAACCGATTGGGTTTGTGAGGGTAACTAAGCGTTTACGTAGTACGTTTAATTTTTTCATTCATGGCTACGCTAATCCCCGCGGTGAGCGAAAAGCCGAAAGTGTCAGAGTCGTTTGCACAAAAGAAACATAGACCGCAGTACAACGCCAAGCAGATCCTGTTGGCGGCTGCACTTGTGCTTCCGAACCTCATACTTCTCGTCATCTTCACCTACCGCCCACTAATAGACAACATCAGGATCTCGTTCTATAACTGGAACATTTCCTCACTGTATGACGTTTGTGGGGCTGGATAACTATATCGAGTGGTTCACTGCAGCAGAGACGAAGACGATGGTGTTCAACACCGTCATGTTTACCTTCTTCGCGGTAGTCGGATCCATGATCATCGGACTCGCGCTGGCGCTGCTACTGGACCAGAAGCTGTTCGGGCGCAGCGCCGTTCGATCCATGGTGTTCGCGCCGTACGTCATCGCCGGTGCAGCCATCGGCGTTGCCTTCCAATTCGTGTTTGATCCGAACTACGGGCTCATCCAGTACTTCCTCGGCTGGTTTGGCATTGACTCGCCGAACTTCTACCAGGAGTCCAAGTGGGCGTTGTTCATGATTACAGCAACCTACATTTGGAAGAACGTCGGCTACGTGTTCGTCATTTACCTTGCGGCACTCCAGGGGCGTCGCAAGGATCTCGACGAGGCGGCAGAAATTGATGGAACACCACCGGTTCGTCGCTTTTTCCGTGTGGTTATGCCACAGCTTCGCGGAACGACCTTCTTCCTCTCCATCACCGTGCTGCTCAACTCTTTCCAGGTCTTCGACATCATCAATGCGATGACCAAGGGCGGTCCGTTTGGCTACGGCACCTCGACCATGGTGTTCCAGGTTTACCAGGAGACATTCGTCAACAGTCGCGCCGGCTACGGTGCTGCCGTTGCCACCATCATGTTCCTCGTTGTCCTCGTCATCACGGCGATCCAGGTGTACTTCCAAGAAAAGGGTGACGAGTAATGTCTAGCGCAGTCAATCTCGGCACAGCCGGCAGCACAGGTATCCGAAAGAAGCGCCGCCTCACCAGTGGTCGGAGGCGCCAGCTGCCCATCCTGGAGGCCCCGAAGACGGGGTTGCCACCGGTGCCCGGTTCGCAGGGCGAAGGGGAACCCGTCATTACGGAGGTACAGCGAAAGCGACTCGAGCGGGGCGGCGGAATGGAGCACACGTCCACCATCGCCAAGATCTTCGGTTACATCGCGCTTGCCGCCACTGTTCTCATCATCCTCGTTCCGCTGTACTTCATCCTCATCACGTCGTTCAAGACGTTCCAGGATGTGTACTCGGATCCGATTACCTTCTGGCCAAACCCGTTTGAGCCGCAGAACTACTCCTATGTCATGGAGACCTCGGGCTTCAACCTGTACCTGCGAAACTCTGTCATCATCACCGCGATCCTCACCGTGGTGGAGGTATCCCTTGGCGTCATGAGCGCCTATGCGTTTGCCTTCCTCAAATTCCCCGGCAGGAACCTTCTGTTCATGCTCGTCATCGCTACGCTGATGGTGCCCAACCAGATCACCATCATTTCCAACTACGCTCTTGTGGCCTCGCTCGGCTGGCGCAACACGTTCGCCGGCGTGATTGTTCCACTGGCTGGCGTGGCCTTTGGCACGTTCCTCATGCGTAACCATTTCATGAGCCTGCCCAAGGAAATCATGGAGGCCGCGGAAATGGACGGCTCCGGATTCTTCACCACCCTGTTCAAGGTGGTGCTGCCGATGAGCTGGCCGACACTGTCTGCCTTCGTCCTTATCACCGTGGTGGGCGAGTGGAACCAGTACCTGTGGCCGTTCCTCATAACGGATACGGCAGCCACAGCACCGCTTCCCGTCGGCTTGACACGACTGCAGGACGCGGAGGGCCTGACCAACTGGGGCCCTGTCATGGCCGGCACTGTACTGACCACCCTGCCCATGCTTGCCGTGTTCCTCATGCTGCAGAAGAAGATGATCAAGGGCCTCACCGCTGGCGCGGTGAAGGGCTAAACCTCATCACTACCCACACGCGAAAACAAACGTCGCAACAGACACCCCCTACATTCTCAACTATCTAACAAGGAGAAACATCATGAACCCGCTCAACATTGAAATCAGTCGCCGAAAGGCTCTCGGACTCGGCGTCATGGGCGCAACCGCCCTTGGCCTTACCTCTTGCGCCGGTGGCAGCAGCACCAGTGCCAGTGGTGGCGGTGGACAGCAGGGCAGCGGCACGCTGCAGTTCTGGTCCAACCACCCTGCTAGCTCCAAGGACCTGGAACAGCAGATGATCGATGCCTTTATGCAGGAAAATCCGGACATCCCCGTCGAGCTCGTCAGCGCTGGTGCCAACTACGAAGAGCTTGCGCAGAAGTTCAACGCCGCACTCGCCGGTGGTGACCTGCCGGATGTCATCGTCGCCTCCGACGTGACCTGGTTCAACTTCGCTTTCAACGAGGCCACCACGCCGCTTGATGACCTGTGGAAGGAAGTCGGTACCGACCCGGATAGCTACGTGGATACCCTCCGCGAGGACTACTCCTACGATGGCAAGCACTTCGGCGTGCCGTACTGCCGTTCCACCTGCCTCATGTACTTCAACACTGACATCCTGGAGAAGGCTGGCCTTCCCACTGACCGCGGTCCGGAAACCTGGCAGGAGTTCGCTGAGTGGGCTCCGAAGCTCGTCGAGGCCAACGGCGGCAAGCCGGCTCTCGTGGTGCCGGATGGATCTAACTACCTCGACTGGTACTTCCAGGGCATGATTTGGACCTTCGGTGGCGCCTACTCCAAGGAGTGGGAGCCCACCTTCACGGATGCTAAGTCCATCGAAGCCGGCGAGTTCCTCAAGGAGATGGTGGGCAACGGCTACATCGACATCCAGACCGACCCCACCGTCCAGTTCGGTGCCGGAAACGCAGCAGGCTTGCTCGAGTCCACCGGCTCGCTGCAGGGCTTGAACAAAACCGCATCGATCCCGTTCATCACCACCTACCTGCCTGGACCAACGCCCGGTTGCCCGACTGGTGGTGCCGGTTTGGCTGTAGCCAATGGCTTTTCCGATGAGCGCAAGCGCAATGCGGTTAAGTTCATCGACTTCATGACCAACGTCGAAAACACCGTGAAGTTCTCCCAGGCCACCGGTTACATGCCTGTGCGCAAGGAAGCAATTGAGCACGAGGACGAGAAGAAGTACCTCGAGGAGAACCCCAACGCGCAGACCGCTATCAAGCAGCTCGCCGAGAACACCGCACCGCAGGACTACGCCCGCGTTTTCGTCCCCGGTGGCGGCGCTCGCATCGGTGGCGCCCTCGACCGCATCACCGTCGGCCAGGAGGATGTCACCGCAGTCTTCGAGGATCTCCAGAAGGAGACGGAGAAGACCATCGAGCAGCAGATCACCCCGTTCCTGTAAGGAACCGGAAAGGAAGAATAAGACATGGCAACCGTAGAGTTCCGCCAGGCTTCCCGGATCTTTGACCCGGCACGCCCGCCTGCAGTGAGCCGGGTGAACCTCACCATTGAGGATGGGGAATTCCTCGTCCTTGTGGGCCCGTCTGGATGTGGCAAGTCCACCACACTGCGTATGCTCGCAGGCCTTGAGCCAGTCGACGAGGGGCAGATCCTCATTGACGGCCAGGACATCACCGAGTCCCGTGCTAGGGAACGCGACGTGGCGATGGTGTTCCAGTCCTACGCTTTGTATCCGAATATGACGGCGCGACAGAACATCTCCTTTGCGCTGGAGAACCAGAAGGTGCCTAAGGACGAGATCGCCAAGCGCGTGGATTTTGCTGCGAAGATGCTGCAGCTTGAAGATTTGCTGGATAAGAAGCCGGCGGCGATGTCCGGAGGTCAGCGCCAGCGCATCGCCATGGGGCGCGCCATCGTGCGCGAGCCGAAGGTGTTCCTCATGGATGAGCCCCTCAGTAACCTCGATGCCAAGCTGCGTGTTTCCACGCGCGCCCAGATCGCTGCGCTCCAGCGCGAGTTGGGGGTCACCACCGTCTACGTCACCCACGACCAGACGGAGGCAATGACGATGGGTGATCGCGTGTGCGTGTTGAAGGACGGCATCCTGCAGCAGGTCGATGTTCCGCAGGTGCTCTACAACAACCCTGGCAACACCTTCGTCGCGCAGTTCATCGGTTCGCCGTCGATGACGCTGCTCGACGGCGTGGCCGTGGAATCCGGCCGTGCGGTCATCGGTGAGGGAAACCGGATGGATTTGAACCTTGCCCGCGAGAATGCGCTCAAGCTGAACTCTGACAGCGTCATTGTCGGTGTTCGCCCGGAGAACTGGGAAATCGTATCCATCAACGAGCAGCCGCAAGAATTCTGCCTGCCACTCGATGTCGCTATTGTCGAGCACCTCGGCGCGGAAATCTACGCCTACTGCCATGCGCACATGACGAAGGACTCACCGGTTCGCGTTCGCGGTGACATGGTCACCGTGCGTGCCGGCAAGCACGATGTCATTGAGAAGGGCGACCAGATCTGGGTCCGCCCGGTGCCGGACGGTTGTGTCTTCTTCGATCCGGAGACGGAAATCAACCTTTCCTACCTCCCGGAGCGGGAAAACGCACCCGTGGCATAACACTCTATGAACATTCTCACCCCCGCAGCGCCGTGTGCGTTATGGAGGTGAGGTTTTTACACGCGCGGCAACCGCAAAGGTGGAAGGCGGTTCCGTAAGGTTGGGAACATGCAAGACGAATTGATTCAGGCGGTGCGCTACGGTTTCGTCTCCGCTTCTGAACCATCGTCTTCGCCACTGAACCCCACTCTTGTCTTCAATGAGGGCGCGACGATGCTCGATGCCCTCCGACAAGAGCTCAGACAGGCGCGGTCATTTCACTTCTCCGTTGCCTTCGTCAACACCAGTGGTATTGGGGCCCTGAAGCAGCCACTGGTGGAGGCCGGGCAGCGGGCGGAAAAACAGGGCACACGCAACACGATCATTACGTCCACCTACCTCGATTTCAATGATCCCGAGGCGTTGCGGGAACTTCTGTCTCTACCCGGCGTTGACGTGTACATCCATGCCGATATTGACCGGGGTTTTCACGCCAAGGGGTACGTGTTTGAGCACACGGATGGGGTGACCACGGCGATTGTCGGCAGCAGCAACCTCACCAATAGTGCACTAGCCGGCAACGAGGAATGGAATTTCAAATTCTCCACCACCGGAGACGGTGACGTTGCAGAACAGCTACGGGGAGCCGTCGACAAGCAAAAGAAGCGCTGTGTCCGCCTGACCGAGGACTGGATTGCAGAATACGAGAAGAGTCGCCGCAACCGGGTGATCACCGTCGAGGGGAACCAACCGCGCGTGGGGGAAAAACTCATTCCCAATGCCATGCAGGCCGCAGCACTTGAACAGATCGAGGACGTGCGCGAAGCGGGGGAGAAGCGGGCCGTGGTGATTTCCGCGACCGGCACGGGTAAAACCATTCTCGCTGCGTTCGCCATCCGGCAGGCGAACCCGAAGCGCGTGCTTTTTATTGCCCACCGGGAACAGATTCTGAAGAAGGCGCGTGCCGAATGCGAACGGGTGCTCGGGGTGAAAAAGTACGGCTTTGCGGTCGGCGGCAGGACCGACTGGGAGGCGGACTACCTCTTCGCGTCGGTGCAGACACTGTCCAGGAACCTCCACATGCTGGCCCGCTCGCGCTTCGACTACATTGTTATCGATGAGGTGCACAAAGCCGGCGCGGACACCTACCAGAAAATCATCGATTATTTCACCCCTGGATTCCTTCTTGGCCTCACCGCGACCCCGGAGCGGACGGACGGCTTCAACATCTTTGACCTGTTCGATTACAACGTCCCCTACGAAATCCGGCTGAGGGAAGCACTCAAGCAGAAGATGCTCGTCCCGTTCCACTACTACGGCATCGCGGATACGGGGCGCGTCGACGACGTGGTCACCACCCTGCGTACCTATGGCCGTGTGGACAACGTCCATGGTCTCATTTTCACCGCGAGCGTGGACGACGCACACAGCCTCGCCGAGGATCTGACGCGCCGGGGCATCACCGCTGTGGCGCTCAGCGGCGCAGATTCCATTGATAGAAGAGAAGAGGTTGTCGCGCAGCTGGAAAACGGCGAAATCGACTACATCGTCACCGTGGACATCTTCAACGAAGGGATCGATATTCCCTGCGTCAACCAGATCGTTCTCATGCGCGAAACACAATCACCGATTGTGTTCACCCAACAGCTGGGGCGCGGGCTGCGCAAAGCACGTGGCAAGGATCACCTGCGTGTCATCGATTTCATCGGCAACTACAAGAACAACTACATGATTCCCATCGCGCTCATGGGCGACCAATCCCGCAACAAGGAGGCACTTAGGAGAAAGGTCATGACGGGCGAGGGCGTGCCCGTCAACTCCACTGTGAGCTTCGACCGCATCGCCACGCAACGAATCCTCGAGGCGATCTCCACAAGCACAATCGACACCATGCGGGAGATTCGCTCCGCCTACACCGACCTCACACATCGTCTGGGCAAAATTCCGCAGCTCATGGACTTCCTCCGCTTCGAGACGATGGACCCCGATGTGGTTGTTCGGCGGAAGAACTACTGGTCGCTCCTTCACCAGTTCCGCGCTGTTGAGCGCGCGCCCATGGAAGCAGAAGACCACTTTCTCACCTTCATGTCGCGGGAGCTTCTCGACGCCATCCGTCCCCAGGAGCTGAGCATAGTGCAGGCGCTCGTCGCGGACCCCGCCGCCGGCGTGGACCCCGCAGTGATGATCGCCGACCCGACGGTGCGCAGAAACGTTTTCCGTGTGCTCACCCTGCAGTTCTATTCCACTAAACAGTTCAGTGCAAGCTTCGGCACAATTCCGCTCATCCGGGAGGAAGGTGGACGCTGGTACCTCACCGACAGCTTCCGTGGCCTGTACAGCGCATACTCCCCAGAAATGGACCCGGCACAGTCGTTCCGTGCCCACGTGGATGACCTTCTTTCCACTGGCCTCGCCTTGTGCCGGCAGCGTGGGACGGATGGCGGTGATCTTGTCATCGGCCATCAGTACACGCGGCGCCAGGTATGCCGGATGCTTGGCTGGGACAGCAACCAAGAAGGCGTGATCAATGGGTACAAGGTGGATGTCGCGACATCCACGTGCCCGATCTTTGTTACATATGACGGGGACATGTACAACGATCACTTCAAGGACAACGATGTCCTGCACTGGTATTCGCGGTTAAACAGAACACTTTCCTCCACAGAGATTCAGCGCATCCTTCAGCCGGAGGTCAAGCACCATCTGTTTGTGAAGAAGAGTGAACAGGAGGGATCGAAGTTCTACTATCTGGGGAGAGTCGATCCGCACGATCCGCACAACGCCAGCCATAACGATAAGCCGGTGGTCACCATGGATCTTGTGCTCCGCTCACCGGTGGAGGATTCCCTCTACCGGCACCTGTCCGCCATTTAGAAAGACCCGTCCCATGACCGTCTACGCCATTGACTTTGGTACATCCGGTGCCAAGCGCTCCGACGGGCGCACCGTCGAGTACCCCACCCAATACCCGGCACCAGGCCATGTTGAGCAGCATCCCTCCGATTGGTTCCATGCGTTTGAGAAGCTCTTCGTCCCCGATGCCGAGGCCATGGTGCTCACCGGTCAGATGCAGGACCTCATTTACCTGGATAGAGACGATGACACGGCGGTGCTGTATTCGGATACGCGCTCACGCGTGCCCGCTATCGATGGCTGGGAGGACATCTCCGGCAATCTCCAAGGGCCGACATCGAACGTGGCGATGATGTACACCCTTGGGTCGGGGCGAGTCGTGTTCTCGCCTTCTGGCTACATCGCCCATCGTCTCGGGCTTGGCGAGTACGTGGATCCCACGACTGCGTCCACCACGGGCTTTTTGGATCTGCGCACCCGCATGTGGTCCGACACCGTGTGCTCGGCTATCGGTGTCGATGCCGATAGACACCTGCCCACCATCGCCGAGGGGAAAATCGGCACGTACAAGGGCGTGGACATCATCCTCGCGCCGGGTGACGCTGCGACAACCGCCCTGGGAATCGGCACCGAACACATCTACCTGGGAACCAGCGGCTGGCACGCTCAGATCACACAGGCGGTGGCTGAGCACCGCGCGGAGAAGCACACGCTCGCCCTGGGGGACGATCGTTTCCTCAGCATTGCCGCCATCCAGGCTGCTGGCTCCGCCCGCGATGAAGCGCTGCGCCTGTTTCCTGTCGATGGGTCACTTCCCGCAGGACCCTCGGGTGTCGTGGCACTCCCGACGTTCTTCGGGGAGCGCTATCCCCGGCGCGTGGAAACCCCCGGTGCGGCGTTTCTCGGTGTCACACCCCAGACAACAACCGCGCACCTGCATAAAGCCATCTTGGAGGGCGTGTGCATAGCGCTCAGCTTTGACGTGGACCCCACCGGGGAGCCTCTGGCCGCCGTGGGCGGATGCACACGTTCGCCCGAATGGATGCAGATCCTCGCGGATGTCACCGGCAGAACCATTGAGGTCCTGCCTGATTTCGATGCCGGCACCGTCGGTGCCCTGCGGTTTGCCGGTGTAGACATCCCGACACCCGCTCCCTCAGCCGTCTACCACCCGCAGTCCTCATACGAGGACGAAAAGGCGCGCTTCATGGCCGTTCTCGGCATCCTCTAGCAGCAGCACGTGGGCAACGCAGGGCGCGCTGGGGCACGATGGGCAAGGTGGACCTAGCTACCGCACGTTCTCAGCGATGAATGTCTTCACGGCCTCCGCGTCATTCGGCATATCCGTGACGTGGCGCTCGCCCGACTCGATGTCGCGGAACCGCTCGGGTACCTCCGGGTTCTTTCCGATCGCCTCGTGGATTGTTTCGGCGAACTTGACCGGTAGCGCCGTCTCCAGGCACGCCACAGGGCCGGTGACCGTGCCGTCTGCCAGCAGCGTTTCGGCAACGTGGATGCCGTCTGCGGTGTGCGGGTCCACGAGCTGGTCGTGATCGGCGTGGAGGCGCGCGATGGTGGCCAGGCGGTCGGCGTGAGTGGAGGAACCAGAGACGAACCCGAACTCGCCGGAGACGCGGGCCATCTCGTCGTCGGAAAGCGTAAACGAGGGGGCGTTGGAGCCGAACAGTTCCGCGGTGCGCTCAGCCCCCACAAGATCGTGGATGAAGCGCTCGAAGTTACTGGCCTTGGAAATATCCATGGAAGGAGAGCTGGTGGCCAGCGTCTCTGCTGCAGACCGCGGCCGGTATGTGCCCGTGCGGAAGAACTCGTCTAGGACATCGTTCTCGTTCGTCGCCACGATGAGGGACGTAATCGGCACACCCATTTGGCGGGCGATATGCCCCGCGCAAATATCGCCGAAGTTGCCCGTGGGCACGGAGAACGCGATGGGGCGACCAGCCTTGAGGTACAGCCACACGTAGTACACCACCTGCGCGAGAAGCCTCGCCCAGTTAATCGAGTTCACGGCACCGATGTGGTACGTCTCTTTGAACTCCTTGTCGGCGGAAACGGCCTTGACAATGTCCTGGCAGTCATCGAAGACACCATCGACAGCAATGTTGAAAATGTTCGGGTCATCGAGGCTAAACATCTGCGCCTGCTGGAACGGCGTCATCCGACCCCTCGGGGTGAGCATGAACACCCGGATGCTTTCGCGCCCGCGCATGGCGTATTCGGCCGAGGAGCCGGTATCTCCACTGGTCGCGCCGAGAATGTTCATCTCCTTGGTGGAATCCTCAAACAGCACGCCGAGCAGCTGCATGGCCATATCCTTAAAGGCTGCCGTCGGCCCTTGGGAGAGGTGGGCGATGTAGAGGTCATCGGTGACGCGGGTCAGCGGCACGATCTCCTCGGAATCGAAGGCGTCGGTGGTGTACGCCCGGTGCGCGAGGTGCCCTTTGCCAGGTGCGTAGAGTTCGATAATTGCTTCCGCGACTTCCGGGTATGTCTTCCCTCGAAGCGCGTCATAATCCTCCTCGCTCAGCTGCGGGTAGCTTTCCGGGAGGTAGAGTCCGCCGTCGGGTGCGAGCCCCCGGATGAGGACATCGTCAAAGCTGGCGGGGGACTGGTGCTTGGTGTCGCGCGTGGAGAAGTACTTCATGGGTAGGAATCGTACCGTACCGCCTGGTCTACTGTGGGCTCTTGCTTGTCGACGCCTCCCCGCCGCCACTTCTCCCTCCGTTTCCTTCCCCTAACCGTTGCCTCTCCAACATGCGCCAAAATACCGAGCGACATGCGCATTTGGTAAATACGAACCGGTTACGTAAACTCGTGTGCACGCTCAACGGAGAAAACCTCCACAGAGCTCACGCATACACTGTGTATGTGTAAGCCCCGTTCGTCTAGCGGCCTAGGACACCGCCCTCTCACGGCGGCGGCACGGGTTCAAATCCCGTACGGGGTACAAATAAATGCACTCAGCGAATCCGCTGAGTGCATTTTTTTATTGTGGTGCCTATCTGCCAAGATCACCTGCTATTGCAGCTCCGCAGCGGTGATATCCAGGCGGGGAATTCCCATCGGCATTCCGGTATCGCTTTGTACCCAGATTGAATCCAGTGGCACGACGACATCAATGTGTCGACCTTCGTCTGCACTGCTCAGGGAGTTCTTGTTTTCTTGGGTCCGTGGATACACACGGGTAATCTCACGGGTATCTGTAGAACCACTGGCCGTTCTTACTGTCATTGTCTGTGGTGTATCGAGGACAATCACGTAGTAGACCAAGGTGGGGTCTTCTCCATTCGGAGTATCGAGTGGTTGTCCATATTGTGCGCTCACCTCTTCCATCACCTCAGCTCCCGTCATACCGACCACATTGCCAGCAATTCGGACGTGCCCTGCGGGGACGGCTGCCTCCTCCGTGGTATCCGCGGTGGAAGTCGGTGTCTCTGCGCCAGCGCTAGTTGATGCGTCAGATTGTGGGTCCTCGGCAGTTGAGGTGGAGGTTTCCGAGGTAATAGTCGTTGTAATAGTGACGGGACTTAAGTCTTCGTCCCCATCAGGGCTACTGCACGCGCTCATTCCCAAGGGGACAAGAGCGATGATCGGTAAAAGCAAGATCCTCTTCATGGTTTAAGGATAGGTGAGGGGGACTTTTGCGTTGGAGCGAAATGCACCCAGAGAAAGAGCATCCAACAGACATTGCATGTAGGAAGACTCGATGGGGGAAAATGTCTTAATCTGGGGTGTTCCACGCGGGAACTGTAATTGATTTGATGAACTCCTCAGCCTCGCGTGCGCGGGACGCTTGGCGTAGCCAGACAGCGGTGAGAGGGCGGGTGAAGGTGATTTCGGTAGGGACAGCGATGAGACGGCCGAGGTCGACATAATCTGCGATGGCGCCCTTGGCGATGATGCCGGGGGCTTTGAGTGCCATGATGCCGGAGCGCTGTGAAGCCAGGGAACCAAATTCGCCCGCCGGTGGTGCGAGAGTACCCAGCTGTTGCTCAATAACGTCGCGGGAGCCTGAACCCTCCTCGCGGACAACAAGCGGAGTTGTGCGAAGCTCTGTGGCCGTGACCGGGCTTTCGGTGGTGCGTTTCGCCCACGGGTGATCCGGAGTGACTGTGAGGACGAGCTCGTCGGAGCCGAGCGGTTCTTCCTCCTCATTGTGGAGGGGACTGCCACCTTCCACAATGCCGACATCGGCGCGCTGGTCGGAGACAAGCTTGCGGACACCCGCGGAATTTTCCTGCAGCTGGGTGATGGAGACATGCGGGTGAGTTGCAGTGAACGAAGCAATCCAGGAAGGGCTGTAGAGCTCAGCGACGGTATTCGATACGGCGATGGTGAGGGTGACGTGTGAAGGAGAGCGGGCAAGGAGGCGTCGAGAAGCTTCAAACTCGTCAGCATGGGCGAGGAGCATGCGCACGTGCGGGAGAAGATCCCGCCCAGCCTGGGTGAGGGAGATTCCGTACGGTGAGCGGTGGAAGATGTCGATCCCCAGAGTCTTTTCTGCACGGTTGATGCGCTGGCTCAAGGTCTGCTGGTGAATGTGGCTGTCCCGCGCAGCAGCGGAGATGCTCTCATGATCGGCGGTGAGAACCAATGCGTAGAGGTCTTCCCATGCAGGTAGGTTACGGTACACGTGTTCATTGTACCCCCTACAAAAAGTGGGGTGTGGTGGCCGGCGCTGAAAACTCCATAGAGTGCATGTGTGCATAAGTCAGATAAACCCAGTGTCCTCGCGCCGGCAGGTCCCGCGTGGGCAGGTTCACTCATGGGAACCTCCATCGCCGCCTCACTCACTGCTGCCCACGGGCTCCCCGGTTGGGTGCCCGCATTCTTTGCTGTCATCGCCGCGGGCATCCTCGTGACCGTGACGGTGGGCTGGGGCATCTACCGCAACCCACGCTTTTCCCATACCCTCATGCCCGCCTGGGGTATGTACGCGATGGGCATCCTCGCGTGCGGATCTGCCTGGACCGCTGTGACCGGCAACGACTGGTTCCAGATCGTCTCCTGGTGGGTGGGAACCCCGCTGGGTATTCTTGTCTGCCTCAACCAGCTGCGTGGATTCGCCGGGTCCCCCACATTTCAGTGGGGACTTGCACTCGTCGCGCCAATGGTGGGAGCGACAAGCGGCGGGCAGCTGGCACCCGCGCACGGGGAGCTGTACCACACAGTGGGGGCTGCCTGTTTCGTCCTTTCGCTTGTGACCGCATTGCCTATCTTTGCGCGTGTGTACATCGATGTTATCCGCGGGAAGCTACACCTACCCGGGCAGATTGCCGGTACAGCCTGGATCCCCCTCGGCGTTGTTGGCCAATCGACGGCTGCAGCCCAGGTACTCTTCGGTGGCACGTTCGCCGTCATCTACGGGGCAGTCATGCTCATCGCAGGTATCCGCATGGTGGAGTACGCCATGAAGCAGTTCTACGTGGCCGTCTTTGAATGGGACGGCTACAGCCCCGGCTGGTGGGGATCCACCTTCCCCACAGGCACCTTGTGTCTAGGTACACACCTGCTGAGCAAGACAGCAGCGGCGCCGTGGCTCGACTACGTCTCCATCTTCTTCCTCTGCTTGCTGCTCGGTCACTGGACAATCTGCTGCCTACGCTTTGTAAGCTGGCTCGTCCACGAGTCGCCGGCAGCACACTGCTACCACGCCAAGCACCACCCGACCCTGGTTGTGGAAGACGCACGTTTTCATCACGGCGACAATTCGGTTGGTTCGGTTGCCTCCGATGGTGGCACAGACAATGACAATCTACGCGGTAGTGCACAACCGTTTGTGACGGTTGAGCCCACGGATAGGGGGAGCCGGCCGACAGGGGCCGCACCTGTGGGAATCCAAAAATAACCGGGCGCAGGCTAGAAGCACGCGTTAGCGTGTCAGTGCTTCGTGGGAAAACGGAGGGTGCGTGAGGGAAGAGAAGGACATCCTCGCTTGAGTTGGAGTGATATCAGCACAGGCGAGAGCGATCTGGGGAGAGGTAGTGGGGGCGGGGAGTGAGACATCGGAAAGACATCGATGGGAGCCGACGTGAACAGTGAACAATTTGGGGGTAGGCAGTTGCCGGAAAGTTCCGAACAAACATAAGCTAATTGCGCACCACGGGAGCTGGGCAGGATTTCTGCCGGCTGAGATGCCTCGCGGCGAACCGTAGAACCTGATCCGGGTAATACCGGCGAGAGGAAGGGAAACTTTCATGAGCAATTCTGTCAATCCATCAACCAACAACGGTGCTGACGGCACCAAGGGAAGCAAGAGCGTGGCCTCGACTCCAGTCCGCACGAGTGGCCCCACGCAGGCAAAGACATCGCGTAGCTGGCGCGGCATCGATATCATCACTGCCGCAGTTCTCGCTGTGGCGTGCGGTCTCATTTTCTGGCTCTGGAACATGATCGGCGGTGCCGGTTTCACCGCACTGGACACGCTGACCCCCGGTTTCGGCGGACTCGTCACCGGTACCTGGTTCCTCGGTGGTGTGCTCGGCGGACTGGTGATCCGCAAGCCCGGTGCCGCCATCTTCGTTGAGCTTGTGGCCGCGTGCGTCTCCGCTGTGCTTGGCAGCCAATGGGGAATTTCCACTCTCTACTCCGGGCTCGCGCAGGGACTTGGCGCAGAGATCGTGTTTGCCATTTTCGGCTACAAGAAGTTCGGCCTCCAGATCGCAGCACTCGCCGGTGCTGCCTCCGGCGTCGGTGCTTTCTGCCTGGAGCTTTTCACCAGCGGCAACCTGGCAAAGAGTGCAGAATTCAACCTCATCTACATTGTCTGCCTCATCATTTCCGGTGCAATCCTCGCCGGCATCATCGGACACTACTTGGTCAAGGCGCTGGCGCAAACCGGTGCTCTCGATCGTTTCGCGGCCGGTCGCGTCACCAAGAAGTAAACGTACGAGGCCATAACAGCTCGGAGGAAAACACAGCGCCCGCTTTTGGCGTGTGCGAGCCTCCGAGCTCCTGTCTTGCGAGAAAACTGCGTGGCTTACGGCTCTACTTCTGCAGTTTCGGAGAAAGTCTCGTGGCTCGATTGAATGTGACAGCACAGGAAAACAACAAATGGAATGTGGGGAGTAAACGTTGACGGGACATAACGCGGGTGAATCCTCGATAAAAGAGGTCGTCATCCACGCGGAGGACCTGGGATACACGCACGCATCACGTGGAGTTCCAGCCTTTTCCGGCCTTGACCTTACTATCCGGCAAGGTGAACGCGTACTCCTAACCGGCGACTCCGGCGCAGGGAAATCCACCCTTCTTTCACTCATCGCCGGTCTTTTCACCAGCGATGACGAGGGTGCACAGGTAGGCGAGCTTACCGTCCGTGGATCGGTAGGAATGGTGCTGCAAGACCCGGACTCACAGGTCATCTGTAACCGGGTGGGGGACAACGTCGCGTTCGGCGCAGAAAACCTCGGTATCGCACCAGACGAGATCTGGCAACGTGTCTACGAAGCACTCGAGCTTGTTGGTCTCACCGTTCCCCTCGACCATCCAGCATCCAAGCTGTCCGGCGGGCAGAAGCAGCGACTGGCTCTCGCCGGCATCCTCGCGATGAAACCAGACATCATCATCCTCGATGAACCCACCGCGAACCTTGACCCAGAAGGCGCCCAAGACATCGTTGGAGCCGTGGATAAAGTGGCGCACTCTGTAGGGGCAACACTCATCGTCGTCGAGCATGCACCCAAGCGCTGGCTACCGCTCATGGACACCGTGTACCGCATGGAAAAGGAGGGGATCGAACGCATCCTGCCGGAGGATGCCGTTGCCCGTTTCGACCTTCCGCCACACCTTACCGTTGCCGCAGGAACGAGAAACCTCATCGAGACGGAGGCTCTACGCACCATCTGGGGTCCGCCACGGTCTGTGTGCCTCCCCGAGGGCTACTCCACAGTCATTCGTGGTGCAAACGGCACCGGCAAGACAACTCTGGCTCTCACACTGGCGGGGCTGGAAAAGCCCCGTGGCGGACACATGAGTCTATCTCCATCACTGAGCGACGGCTTGTCCGGCTTGCCCCACACGTGGCGGTCACGGGACTTGGCGCGCCGGGTGGGGTACGTCTTTCAGAACCCGGAGCACCAGTTTGTTTCTCGCACGGTAGCAGCGGAGCTAGCCATGGGTGGCGCAGACGATGCTCGCGTGGATGAGTTGGTGGAGAGGCTGCGACTCGGACACGTTCTGGACGCCAACCCGTTCACACTGTCCGGCGGGGAAAAGCGTCGGCTGTCCGTTGCTACTGCGTTGGCTAATGCGCCACGGTTGGTCATGTTGGATGAACCAACCTTCGGTCAGGATCGGACCACTTTCGTGGAACTCGTGGAGCTCATTCGTGAGCTCACACACAATGGAGTGACCGTGTGCTCGATTACGCACGACCCGGTGTTTGAGCAGAGTCTCGGCGATCATGTGGAGGTCTTGGTATGAGTACTGCAATTGTACGTCCAGAGCAGGTCGATCCCATGGGGCTGAACCCCGTGACGCGACTGTTCATGGTGTTTATCTTCACGCTGCCGCTTTTCTTCACCGTCGATTGGGTATCGGCAACCGTCGCTGTAGCGATTGAGCTGTTGGCAGTACCTGTGCTGCGCGTGCCGGTGGGGTTGGTCGCAAAAAGAAGCATTCCACTGCTCATTGCAGCAGCCCTCGGCGCTATCCCCATGATGCTGTATGGGCAGCCGGGCGGAGAAACCTACCTGTCGTTCCTTACGGCGCAGGTGACCGACAATTCACTTTCGTTGGCCGCGGGCATTTTCGTCCGTGTTCTGGCCGTGGGGATGCCGGTGGTATTGGTCTCCCACGGGGTGGATCCCACCGATCTCGGCCGCTCGCTTGCCCAGGTCCTCCATTTGCCCGCTCGTTTTGTGTTGGGCACCGTCGCGGCACTACAGATGCTGACTGCGCTGCGGGAGGACTTGCATGCAATGCACCAGTCGCGACGCTCCCGTGGCCTCATTGATCAACGGGGCTTTGGCCACCGTTTCCGTAATGCCGCCACTCTAGCTTTCGGCCTGCTTGTTCAATCTCTCCGGCGGGCTTCGACGCTGTCCGTGGCGATGGAGGCGCGTGGATTCTCCTACGCTAATCAGCGCTCGTGGGCGGCGCCGTCTGCGCTCCACGCGAAGGATGCCGTGGCGCTCGCATTGACGGCAGTGCTCGCGGCAGTTCCTATCGTAGTGTCTATTGCCACCGGTTCGTTCCGTCTCTTTGGGGTGTTTGGGTAAATGGCTCGCACCATACTTATCGACGGCCGGTCAGGCGCTGGGAAGACAACTTTCGCTCAGCTCGTGGGGGAGGAGACCGGTTTTCGCGTCATTCACCTCGATGAGTTCTACCCCGGATGGGGCGGGCTTGTGGAGGGCTCAGAGATGGTGAAAGATTCCGTTCTTCGTATGGATAACCCGGGATATTTCCGATGGGACTGGGTGAAAAACGAACCAGGCCAGTGGGTGGATGTTGACCCCGAGTCGAATCTCGTGATCGAAGGTGTGGGTGCCCTCACCGAAAGCAATGTAGAAGCTTCCCGTGATAGATACAGGGCTGCCAAGTGCAGTGGGGAACCGGTGAACAGGGAGAACGGGTGCCTCACTGTGTGGACAGAGGTGCCCGGTGCCATCCGTAAGGAACGCGCGCTGGCAAGGGATCCCGGCTTTGTCGACTTTTGGGATATGTGGGCACGGCAAGAAGACGAGTTCATGAGGGTTGCAAACAGACGAAACGCAATAGAAAAAGCTAATATGAAGCTGGAGCTTTCTGGGGCTTCCCCTCAGGTAGATAAGGAAACCGTGCAGTTTGCTCTCGGGAAGATTATGGTGTGGGTACAATAAGGACGAGTATAACGATTGTTGAGCACTTTTTCGATGCATAAAAACTAGGCTTTGCCTACAGTGAAGCAACTTTAAGCAACCGCCTATTGCTTTGCTGGGGCAGTGAAATGATGTACATTAGAGAAAGAAAATTTTCACCAGCGAAAATATTTTTTACCTTGTAAAATTTTCCTGGGCATAACGGTTCAATAGGATTCAAGATGGGAGTGATGGCGTAGTGGATAAACTTATCGTCATTGGCTCACCTGGATCCGGCAAGCGTGCCTTCAGTTCCGCATTATCCAGCGTCACGGGTCTGCCTGTCACTCACCTCGATGCACTTTACTGGAATGAGGATGGCACGTATGTGGGCGACGAGGTTTTCTTCCCAAAGGTTAAAGAGGCTCTAGATGTCGGCCACTGGATCATCAGTGGAACATATCTCAATGTGCTCGGTCAGCTCCTCGATGTGAGCGACGGTGTCTTCTTCCTCGATTATTCTCTTGAAGCCTGCCTTGAGAGCATCAAGAACCTCAAAGCGCAGACGGGAAACGGGCAGTGGGCTGCCTCCCCGGAAGCAAACGAGAATGAAGCCTCCTTCATCAACAAGTTCCATATGGAGTCTCGCCCGAAGGTCTTTGAAGAGCTGCGCCGCAGGCCCCGCCTTCTTGTCAATCGCTTTACGACAAACGCCGGTGCAAGCACCTATCTACACGCCATCGGCTGGCACGGATAATTCACACAAACGGTACTCACGTAAACGCGAAGGCCACAAAATCTGCAAGCAGTGAGGAACTCTGCTTCTGGCCTGTCTGTTAGTTACCGTTAGCGCTGCGCCCTCAGATGGGAGGAGCCCGGCGAGGCTCTTAACTGGCCAAGCTCTTAGTATCCTCCTCCTTGTCACTGCCACGGTGGCCATGTCTAGACGCATCCAGAAACTGGGGCGCGTAATGATGCCTTCCGGCAGAAGCCTTCTTTCATCGGCAGTGACCTACAAACTACAGACTCCAGACTACAAACGAGGTCCCCTCCCGAAAGGGGAGAGACCTCGTCGTGTTGTTTCTGGAAAGCGGGCGGAGCCAGCTGTGCTGGCTACTCCTTCAGTTCGCCGGTGGACTCGATGTTCAGGGTGCTGAGCAGGCCTTGGACGACGAGGTCGAAAACAGGGCTCAGCAACTCGAGCTTGGTGTCCTCGCTCATGTCCTTCAGCGGGCCAGTGGAGAAGAGGTGTGCCAAGCCGTGGGCGGATGCCCAGGCAGAGAATACTTGCGAGTAAAGAATCCAAGCCTGACGTGGGTTGTCGGAGTTCTCAATGGCCTTCTTGGTGAGCTCCATCAGGAAGGTGTAGGCGACACCCATGCGCTCGCTCTGGTCGAAATTCTCGAAATCGGTAGGCACAATAGCGCCAGATGCGATCTCGATAAGAACATTCCAGCCGATTGGATCGTGCATAGCGAATGCCACGTAACCAAACCCGGCAGCCTTGAGGTAGGAGAAGGCGTTGGATCCCCCAGGTAAGGAGAAGCACTGTGCTCCGATGAAGCCCTGATCTTGGTTGTCGAGGTAATCCTCAACTTCCTTAAGGAGCTTGTCGGAGCCATCAGCCAAGCGCAGCACGTCCGTCTTAGACAGACCGGCGTATTCGGCTACGGTGGGCAGATCTACGTGAGCCTGGTCGTAATCCCACACGAGATCAATGAGACCGCGGTACATGGCAACCTGCTTCTCGTCGTCGTTGCCACGGGGGAACTCGGGGGCCTTCGGCACTGCATTGAACGGGATATCGCCGCCGAGCTTCGTCGGCTCAATGACCTCGGTGCCACCACTCTTGATGGAGCGGATAATACCGGAGGTCAGGGACTCCAGTGACCCTTGGAGAAGCTGCTTCTTTGCAACCGGGCTAAGGAAACGGCAAATGCCGAACGTGCACAAATGTGTAATGCCGTGAATGACTGCATAGGACGCCAGCCCAATTTTCACCAGGTAATCAGCATCTCGCGGACCGTCGAGCTCGATGATCATGTCTCTGACGTAGCTCAACACACGCGTAATCGTCGGGCGCATATTAAGAGCGTTGAAATCTTCCTCGAAGTCCTTGGGGAAATGCGTGTGGAAAGGAGTTGAGATAAATGCACCAAAAACATCTGGTGCCTCCTGGGAGAAGGAGAAGTAAGCTCGGCCAATAGCCTTCAATTTGTCCAAGGGGGAGGCATTGTTGGGCAGTTTTCCTAGCTCATAGTCTCCGAAGTGGATGATGGTTGCGTCCAACTCAGACTGCAACTCCTGGCGGAGATCATCATCGGAGGGGAAGATCTGCGCGATGTCTTCTTCGCTCACTTTTGCTACTAGGGCCAGCTTTTGCCGATTCAAGTTGTCAAAACCACGGTTGCTAACGATTTCGTAACCTGCGGAAATAACTCGGTTTCGAGCCTCAGCCCGGCTTCTAGTGCGGTCAAAATTCACTGTCTGTCCTCGTTAATTTGTGATACGTGTCTCGGCGAAGCGGAAACTGGTCCTAAAGTTTTCCTACTTCAATCTACTGTATCAAGTTATTCAGAGCTATTTGGAAAGCAATTTCTAGCAACCTGTGTGCTGAAAGGGGGTAACAGTTTGGTCTATTGTTTCGCTGTCTCCCTGTGTGGCGTCATTCTCAGCAGTGAGGTCAAGCAGAAACTAGTCTTTCTCGTCTTTCTTTGCTGGATAATCCGTTCACGACGATTCTTCGACGGCCCCTGGGGTCGCGCCCCGTGCGCATCCGAACGGTTGGTTACATGCTCTCGAGTTTATTTTTAAAGGCCCTCTCACGTGGCAAGACGGCCTTATGTGGTGACGTAGTTCTACTTGGTAATCCGCCCTTCGGCGGGTAATTCAGTAACAAATCGGCAGCAATACGGCCTCACCAGGTGATCCGGAGAGCATATAAAGGACCAATAAAAGATCAAGCGTTACCTAGCTGTCGCGGAGGTGAGTAGATACGAATGTGACGTAAAGGTGTCGGAGCCGTTCCTGGTTCCCTCCGCAGAACAACCGTGATTGAAAGTGATGGACGCCTTTTTTCTCAGAGGAGTGTCCCGAGGGAGCGTGCTGCAGAGCGAAGTGGCTCAACGTATTGCTTGCCGTCGAAGCGCTCAGACGGTCCGGACAGACTGAGGACAGCGACCAGGTCTCCGGTGGGGTTGAATACCGGAGCGGACACGCTGGCCAATCCCTTTTCGCGCTCGTTCTTGGAATCGCTCCAGCCCTGTTCTCGGACGCGGTCTACCGTTTCTTCGGTGTAGACGGCATTTTCGAGGATCCGGTCTCGGAGCGTGGGGCCAGAGAACGCAACGAACACACGTGCAGCGCTGCCTGCTGTGAGTGGCATACGCGCACCAACTGGAACCGTGTACTTCAGCCCTGAAGGTGGCTCTTGGGCTGCGATGCATGTGCGCTGCATTCCTGTGAGGCGGTACAGCTGCACGGATTCTCCTGTGTCTTCCATTAATGAGGTCATGATGGGGACGGCAGCGTCGATTAGCTTATCCGTGGAACCGGAGGCCAGTGCAGTGAGAGCGGGGCCGATGACCCACTTGCCGTCCGTTGATCGCGCGAGGATCGAGTGAACCTCGAGTGCGGTTGCCAAGCGGTGGGCGGTTGCTCGTGGTAAACCTGTGATGTCACAGAGTTCTGAAAGTGAGTGCGGTTCTTCCGCGACCGCCCAGACGATGGACACCGTCCGGTCCAAAACCTTAATGCCGCTTTTGCCAGTGTTATACTGTCCCATGACACGATATTAACATTCCATTCTGTGGGAGGCTAGTTTTGAAACCATTAACGATGGCAGAGAAGGTTTGGAAAGCTCATCAGGTTGCTGAGGGACTTATTTATATCGACCTTCATCTCCTTCATGAGGTGACATCACCGCAGGCCTTCGACGGTCTTCGCTTGGCGGGTCGAAAGGTTCGTCGCCCCGATCTGACGATTGCCACCGAGGACCACAATGTTCCCACAGATGCCACGACGATCACGGACCCTGTGTCGCGCACGCAGGTGGAAACGCTGCGCAAGAATTGTGAAGAATTCGGAGTGAGGCTCCACTCCATGGGCGACAAGGAGCAGGGTATTGTCCATGTTGTTGGCCCGCAGCTGGGTCTTACTCAGCCAGGTATGACTGTCGTTTGTGGCGATTCTCACACGTCCACTCACGGCGCGTTCGGTGCGATTGCTTTTGGCATCGGTACCTCGCAGGTTGAGCACGTCTTGGCAACGCAGACCCTGCAGATCGAGCCCTTGAAGACGATGGCGATAAACGTCTCCGGTGAACTGGCAGAGGGTGTGACCGCAAAGGATCTCATTTTGGCCATCATTGCCAAGATCGGCACCGGTGGCGGGCAGGGGCACATCATTGAGTACCGTGGCTCTGCTATCCGGAAGCTCACGATGGAGCAGCGCATGACTGTGTGCAACATGTCTATCGAAGCCGGGGCCCGCGCCGGCATGATTGCGCCCGATCAAACAACCTTTGCATACCTCAAGGGGCGCGACCACGCACCGAAGGGTGAAGACTGGGACAAGGCAGTGGAATTCTGGCGCTCCATCGTCACCGATGAAGGTGCAGAATTCGACACTGTTGTGGACATTGATGGTTCGGCCATTACGCCCTTTGTCACGTGGGGTACGAACCCTGGTCACGGTGTACCGCTTGCTGATTCCGTCCCATACCCCGAGGACTTCGCAGGCGACGAAGCACAGGCAAGCGCGGAGAAGGCGCTGGAATACATGGGTCTTACACCCGGAACCCCCATGCGCGACGTCGCTATAGACACAGTATTTATCGGCTCGTGCACCAATGGCCGAATTGAGGATTTGCGGACAGCAGCAAACGTGATGAAGGGGCGCAGTGTCACCACACGGACGCTCGTCGTGCCTGGCAGCTATCGCGTCAAGCTGGAGGCGGAAAAGGAAGGCCTAGACCGAATCTTTACCGATGCCGGTGCTGAGTGGCGCCTGCCGGGGTGTTCCATGTGCCTGGGCATGAATCCCGACCAGCTTAAACCTGGCGAGCGTAGCGCCTCCACATCGAACCGTAACTTTGAGGGGCGTCAGGGTAAAGGCGGGCGCACCCACCTGGTAAGCCCTGCGGTTGCTGCGTCTACCGCCATAGCCGGACATTTGGCAGCCCCGGCAGACCTTAACTCTGCGGCGGTATAAGAGCTGAACGGCTGAAGTTTTAGGAAACGGATAAAGGAATCGGATATGGAAAAGTTTGTAACTCACACCGGTGTGGGCGTGCCACTGAAGACATCAAATGTGGATACCGATCAGATCATTCCCGCCGTCTATCTGAAGCGCGTCACCCGCTCGGGTTTTGACGATGCATTGTTTGCGGCCTGGCGTCAAGATCCGGCCTTCGTGCTGAATAAGAAGGAATACACGAACGGGTCGGTGCTTGTCGCCGGTCCCGATTTCGGGACAGGATCCTCCCGTGAACACGCCGTATGGGCGCTCATGGATTACGGCTTCAAAGCAGTGTTCTCGTCTCGGTTTGCGGATATTTTCCGCGGCAACTCTGGCAAGGCCGGTCTTGTCGCAGGATTGACGTCGCAAGACGATATCGAACTGCTGTGGAAGCTCATGGAGGAGACGCCCGGGTTGGAGCTCACCGTCGACTTGGAGGCGCAGACCGTTAGGGCTGGTGAGTATGTGCTGCCCTTTGAGATCGATGAGAAGACGAAGCACCGCCTGCTCGAAGGCCTGGACGATATTTCCGTCACCCTCACACACGAAGATGAGATCAGCGCCTATGAAAAGACGCGGCCGGACTTTAAACCGAAGACTTTGTAGTGTGACAGAGGTTTAGACAGCAGCAGAATTACACGATGCGGGTAAGAAGCTGCAGACATACAAGTGAATGAAAGCATCTCATGGAAAAGGGATGGGTGCCATTGGTACCTATCCCCTTTTTCTTCGCTCGGGCACAAAGTTAATTCAAAGTTAACTTAGGGGTGGGGCTAGGGTGCGTCAGACTGCCTTAATCGGTGTTTGATTTCCGTTTGGAACTACCTAAAAGCATTTCTGAGCGTGTCCTTCTTGCCCATTTTCTAGAATTTTTCTAAGGTTAACACCAAGTAAACAAAAAGAAAACAGGAGAATACGTGACATCCACGCACACCGTGGATTGTCGCACATGGAAGGGAGAAAAATGACCGCACAACTAGTTGATCGTTTCCGCATTGTTCGGGAAGACATGCACCGCTACTACGGGGGTTCTGTCGACTCCGACACTATTGATGGCGTAGTCGACCATGCGATCGCCGAGGTGAGCGAGGATGCTCGCATCGACACCTTTATTCCTGTTCTTGTTGAACGCCAGGCTCGCGAATCCCTCGAGTCGATGGGGACGGTCCGCAAAGAAATTCTCTTTGCTTCACGCCATAACTCCGCTCGTGCGCAGCTGGCCTATGCGTTTGCTCGCCATTACGCAGGGGAGAACCTCTTTATCCGTACGGTAGGCATCGACGGCCGTGATCCTGTGGATCCGGATGTCCTCGTTGTTCTTGATGAGATGGGCGTATCCGGCGACGTGCTCTACGAAAAGAACGATACGCCACGGACAGTGCACTTCTCCGATGTCGTTGTGCTTCTCGGCGTTGACGAATACCCGAATCTGCCCGGCGTGCGCTACGTCGAGTGGAACGTCGCAGATCCCGCCGGTAAGGGGCTAGCTGCGATGCGCAATGCCGCTCACGACATCGACCTGCTTGTTCGTCATTTGCTAGCCGAACTAGCTGCGTAAGCTACGTTCAGCTCCTTTTTGGAAATTCTCTTCTCCATTCGCTGGAGCACGCGCGCTGTAGAAAACGCGCTTCCGGCGAAAAATTCCCGGGCCAGCGGGAAGAACAAAAACCGCTCATCAGTGTCTGTAAACACAGGTGAGCGGTTTTCGTTGTCATGATGTCGCAAGGTTGCACTGTGGCAGTGTGGCTGTATTGCGCAGTGTGGCAGTGCAACGGTGCAGCAGAGGCGGCGGGTCGACCGGGGACGACCCTTACCACTACTTCACAGGCAGGGCACTCGCGAGGTAATCGGCACCCGTGAGTTGACCACCATTGAAGGACAACACCCACACGGAACCCTTCTTGCACTTAACCTCGTCCATCGGCAGGGGAAGCCTGCCTGTGTCTGAGTAGTGCTGCAGAAGCGCCGGGATGCGTTCGCCTTGGGAAACAACCACCGAGACACCACCTTCCGCGATGATCTCATCGAAGCGGGCAATTGCTTCGTCGGGCTGAGCGTCGTCGCCAAGCAGCGGATCGACGTGCACAGACACCCCGACCTCTTCGGCAATGGGTGCAGCAGTCGATTGACAGCGATCCGGGACTGCGGAGTACACCCTCTCCGGCCGGAAGCCGAGAAGCAGCGGAACAAGCATCTCCGCCTGACGCAGACCCTTCTTCTCCAGCGGACGCAGGTTGTCGTCGCCTGCCCACTTCCTCCTGTCATGCGCCTTGGCGTGGCGGACGAGAAGCACGCGGGATTCTGCGGGGAGGTGGAAGCGCTTGTCGGCCTTTTCTAAAACGTGGGTGTCGACCTCGTAGGTCAGGAGCTCCTTGGCCTCCTCCAGGGTGAGCCAGCGGATCTCATCGACCTCGTCGTTCGGGGTGAAGTGTCCACCGAGGACCTTCGCCGTCCAGTAGTAGACGATCTTGGTGCGATCGAGAACCGGGTAGCTGACACGCCCGAGGAGCTTGCCCAACCGGACGGTGTACCCCGTCTCCTCAAAAATTTCGCGGATTGCGGTGACGGGGAGGGATTCACCCGGGTCGAGTTTGCCTTTGGCTAATGACCAGTCGTCGTAGCACGGGCGGTGGATGACTGCCACGCGCGGGTCGGTGACATCGCCTTTCCACAACACGGCACCGGCAGCAAGAGTCGGTCGCTTGACGTCCTTGCCTGGTTTTGCAGGGATCTGTTGAAAGCGACCGGTGACGTTAAGTGAGTGTGCTTTGTCTTTGTCTTGTTCGTGTGGTGACTTGGACATGCCTTTTAAGTTACCCTTAATTCATTACGAACCGTGGAAAGGAACCGTTTAATGCACGTCGCAGTTATGGGGGCCGGTAGCTGGGGGACAACAATGGCCAAGGTCGCAGCCGATGCCGGCAACACGGTGACATTGTGGGCGCGCCGCGATGAGGCGGCACGCAGGATCCAAATCACGCGGGAAAACTCCGATTATCTTCCCGGCCTCACACTCCCGCCGTCGGTGACGGCCACCTCGAATGCCGAAGAAGCGCTGACAGGGGCGGACATCGTTGTCTTGGGTGTGCCGTCGCAAAGCCTTCGAGGAAACCTTGAGCAGTGGAAACCTTTCATCGGGGCATCCACCTTGCTCCTTTCTCTGGCCAAGGGTGTCGAGCACGGAACCGGGTTGCGGATGAGCGAGGTCATCGCCACGGTGACCGGCCACCCCCAAGACAAGATCGCCGTCCTATCCGGACCGAACCTCGCCCGCGAGATTGCAATGGAGCAGCCTGCAGCCACGGTCATCGCGTGCAGTGACCACTCGCATGCCAAGGTCATTCAAGCGGCAGTGAGCGCCCCGTACTTCCGGCCCTACACCGTGACCGATGTCATTGGTGCGGAGCTCGGTGGTGCCTGTAAAAACGTTATCGCGCTTGCCTGCGGCATGGCCGTAGGTAAAGGGCTAGGGGAGAACACCGTGGCAACGCTTATCACCCGCGGGCTGGCGGAGATTACCCGCCTGGGGGTGGAACTCGGCGCCGATGCCCGCACCTTCGCAGGTCTTGCGGGTCTTGGGGACCTGGTAGCGACGTGTAACTCTGCACTGTCCCGTAACCGCACCTTCGGTGAGCGACTTGGCCGTGGAGACAGCCTGGAAGACGCAGCGAAGGCGACGCATGGGCAGGTGGCAGAGGGAGTAATATCTTCGGAGTCCGTGTACCACCTGGCGGAGGCTCACAGTGTGGAGATGCCCATTACGCAGGCTGTGTATGGGGTATGCCACAATGCTGTAAGCGTTGATGAAATGATTACCGCCCTCATGGGCCGCTCGAAGAAGGCTGAGTAAGAACAAGTGACCACAATTGCCGTTATTTACGGTGGCAAGTCCACCGAACACTCCATTTCGTGCATCTCTGCGCGTGCCATCATGGATCACCTCGTCGATTACGATGTTTTCCCCGTTGGCATTACCCGCGATGGGACGTGGACAACAGGCGATCCGCGCACGATGACGGATACACTTCCGGAAGTCACCGTGGAAAACGAGGTCTTTCTACACAAGAACGAAGTTCGCCTGCTGGAAACGAGCGAGGTTCTTGCCACCGTGGATGTTATTTTCCCGGTGTTGCATGGTCTTAACGGCGAAGATGGCACCATCCAGGGCCTGTTTGAGCTGTCTGGCGTGCCGTATGTGGGCAATGGCGTGCTCGCTTCTGCCTGTGGCATGGATAAGCAGTACACGAAGAAGCTGTGCCAGGTTGCAGGTCTTCCCATTGGCAAGGATCTGGTTCTCGGCCCCAGCGATGAGTTTGTTCCGGGCAGCTTGGAATTTCCCGTGTACGTTAAGCCAGCCCGCGGTGGTTCGTCCATCGGTATTTCCCGCGTTGAAGACCCCTCCGGCATCGAGGAAGCGATCCGGCTTGCCCGCGAGAGCGACTCCAAGGTCGTTATCGAGGAAGAAATCAAGGGGATCGAAGTGGAATGCGGAGTGCTCGAGTACCCGGATGGTCGCGTTGTGGCAGCCGCTCCTGCTGAGCTCATCGGCACCGAAGACGGCGAAGCAGGATTCTACGATTTCTCTGCCAAGTACCTTGATGGGCAAGTCTCCGCGCACATCCCTGCGCGCATTGGCGAGAAACAAATCGCCCGCGTGAAGGACATCGCCGTGCAGACCTTCAAGGCTCTCAACTGCGAAGGACTTGCCCGCGTGGACTTCTTCGTCACCGACGAGGGGCCTGTCATCAACGAGATCAATACTCTGCCGGGATTCACCCCGATCTCCATGTACCCGCAGGTATTCCAAGCCGAGGGCGTGAGCTACGGCGAACTTTTGCACATCCTTGTAGAGCAGGCTTTGTCCAAGTAAACCGCGAGCGGCCACACGCGCACACCTCCGTCCTGTCACAGTCCTGTTAAACCAGCCGGTGATGTGACATGGATGTGGCGAGGATTGCGCTAGGCGAACTGGATAGACACAGACGAAAGGGGAGGAACCACTCGGTTCCTCCCCTTTCGTCTGTGTCTTACTGTCGCTTCAAGTGCGTCTTACTGCGCGGGTTGGTCTGCAGGTTGATCCTGTGCGGGCTCGTTAGCTTCATCCGCGGGGCCGATCTGCCGGGACACATCAGCAAGTACGTTTTCCGCGAGGTCCAGCGGTGCAAAGATCGCTACGGTAGGGGTGCCGAGAGACCACCACCGGAGCCCGGAAGAATCAGTAAACCACGGGCGACCATCAAGCTGTGTCAGGCGGGCACCGGCACCGTACTCGGGGCTCATCTCCACCCCGCAACGCACCTCGATGGGGTTACGCGTATCAGAGGTGTAAAGCCACGAATCCGTAGGGGAAGCCGGGCGGGCCTGGAGCGTGTGATCGCCGTAGGTCTCTGGAAGATCCAGGGACGTGCAGGCATCCGACTGGTCGTCGGAAGCAGAACCAAGGCGAGCAAGGGGCGTGGCGGGAAGATCGGACTCCGTGTGATTGAGTGTGGCGATAGCCTCATCGAGGCCACCTGTGACCTTCTTCGTGTTGCTGGATTCCGGGGCCGTCACAGCGATTGCCGGGGAGGTATTCAACGTGAACCAGGTGGCGTTGCCAGAGTTATCACTGACGCGGAGCCACTGCGCGGAGGAGTTCTCGGTTACGTGGTCAGCCTGAGAAGCGTAGTCCGGGGACGGGACACCACAACGGATCGTGAGCTCATCCTCCAGGCCGTGCGTGTAGGCAGCAGCACCAGCAGGTACCGGCTCAGCGATAGGAACGCGGGAGAAACCGCCGACCTTGTCCGGAAGGGCGTCGACAAAGCTCTGGCACTCAGCAGAGCTGGCCTCCTCATACCCGAGGTCAGTGACGACTGTTGGCGCGCTGGCCGCCTTGTTGTAGACGAACTTGGCGCCGAAGATCACGGCCAGGACAAAGACCACAGCAAGCACCAATGCGATCACCATGGGAGTGTTTTTGCGTTCCATAGGCACTAGGGTAGCCGGTGTGACTAACGAGCACCTAAACACACCAACCCTCGCAGAGATAGGGGAAAAAGGAGTCATCGCGGCCATCCAGGAAGTGGCCCCGAGCATGATAAACGGCGACGACGCTGCCGTCCTCAACATCGGACCGCCTAACACGCGCACCGTTGTCACCACAGACACGCTGGTGGAGAATCGCCATTTCAACCTCGAGTGGTCGAGCCCCGAGGAGATCGGTCATAAGGCCGTCGTACAAAACTTCGCGGATATCCAGGCTATGGGGGCGCGCCCCATCGCTGTCCTCATGGCGCTCTCCGCGCCGCCGAGCACCAAGCTCAGCCTCGTAACTGGCATCGCGCGTGGAATGTACGAGAGGATCCAAGAGTTTTCCGCAGAGCTCGTCGGCGGCGATCTCACCGCAGGCGATTCCATTGTCCTCACCATTACTGCCGTCGGTTCTCTCGGAGGAAGCCAGCCACCGTTGCTCCTCAACCGGGCGCGTCCGGGGCAAAGCGTCATTGCCTGCGGGCGCATCGGCTACTCGGCTGCGGGGTTCGACTTGTTAAAGAAATTCGGTCGGGAAGATGTCCCCGTCGAGTTCCTGAAACTCATCCGTGCACACTGCACCCCGCCCCTCATGCCCGACCGCGGGGTTGTTGCTCGCGCTACGGGCGCGACCGCCATGACCGATAACTCCGATGGACTCATCACCGACCTGACCACCATCGCAGATCGCTCCGCGGTAACCATCGACCTTGACCCCGCAGCAATCGAACCGGATCATCGACTGCTCCGCGCTGCCGAGCTGCTGGGAACTGACCCGTGGAAATGGGTGCTCACAGGAGGAGAAGACCACACGCTCTTGGCCACGACAACGGGAGAAAACGTGTCGGGCTTCCGGCGGATCGGGCGCGTCATTCGACGAGGTAGCGATCCCGTCATCATCGGTGGAGAAGCCCCCAAGTGGAAGGAAGGATGGAACTCGTACTGATGGATTCACCATTGCCGATTGAATACGACTGGCAGAAAGCTCTTGTCCCCGTCGAAGGTGAGATTCACGCGATGGGGGAGTTCCTCCGCGAGGAAGTGTCCGCGGGCCGTGGCTACCTGCCGCCGGGAGAAGACATCCTGCGTGCGTTCACCTACCCATTCCGCCAGGTGAAGGTCCTTATCATTGGTCAGGATCCGTACCCCACGCCGGGGCATGCCATGGGCCTATCGTTTGCCACCCGCCCCGGCGTTCGCCCACTGCCACGCAGCTTGGCAAACATCTTTACCGAGCTTGCGAGCGATCTGGGATGCGACAAGCCGACCGACGGTGATCTGCGGCCGTGGTGTGAGCAAGGCGTTGCGCTATTCAACAGGTGTCTTACTGTGCAACCCGGCAAACCGGCATCCCACCGTGGTCGAGGCTGGGAACACGTCACCGAGCAAGCAATCTGTGCCCTGGCGCAGCGGAACCGCCCACTTGTCGCCATACTGTGGGGGAGAGATGCCCAGACCGCACAGAAATTCCTTGGCGACACGCCGTGCATTACCTCTCCGCACCCTTCGCCACTGTCAGCATCGCGCGGTTTCTTCGGCTCACGCCCTTTTAGCCGAGCCAACGAGATCCTCGAGGGTCTTGGTGCGGCACCGGTGGACTGGCGCCTGCCCTAGAATAAACCACATGGAGATAACCGGTGACGTGCTCGTGCGGTGGGCGCGGCTTGCAACAAGCGCGTTGCAAGATGCCCGCGAGGAGATCAACGCCCTCAACGTATTCCCCGTAGCAGATTCGGACACCGGTTCCAACATGGCCCACACCATGCAAGCAGCTCTGGCAGAAGCAGAGCAGCTCTCCGAGACGGCAAGCTTTCAGGACATCGCCCAAGCGCTAGCAACTGGCGCGGTGCGCGGTGCACGGGGAAACTCCGGTGTTGTTCTTTCTCAGGTGTTCCGTGGCCTTGCCGGAGTCACGGGGTCGAGCGCTGACCTGGCAGATGTCGCCTCCAGCCTCAACACCGCTGTCCGTCTCGTGACCGAGGCCATCGCCGATCCACAGGAGGGCACAGTACTCACCGTCCTGCGCGTAGCCGCAGAAGCAGCCAGCGCACCCGATGCCACCATCGACCGCGTCATCATCGCCGCGAACCGGGCTCTCGCTGAAACCCCGTCGCAGCTGGCGGAGCTCCGTCGCGCCGGGGTCGTCGATGCCGGTGGCCGCGGGCTGTGCGTCATTCTCGGCGCCCTCGGCGATGCTCTGTCCGGCGGTATCGGAGAACACATCGCCCCAGACATCGAGGTGCATGGCAGCTATTTGGAGGTCATGTTCTACTTCCAATCCGACACTTTCGACGAAGATGTCACTGCTTTCGATGGGGACAGCTTCATGGTTGCCAGAGACACGCCGAGTAGCGGTACCATCCACGTACACACGCGCCGGGCGGGGGAGCTCATCACCGAGGCATTTTCCCGCGGGACCGTGACGCATCTGCGGATTGAGGCGTTACCGGAAGACCCGCGCGAGTCCCACGTGGACATAGTTGTCCCCGACGTAGCCCACGAGTTCTTCCCAGAGGCGTCGACGCTGACGCATAATCGCGGCACCTCGATGGTGTACGTTTCCTGTGGCCTCCCCATTCCCGTAGAGGTTCCGCTGACTGCGGAAGTCATCGATACGAATAACCTTGTGGAGGCCGTGGCGGCGGTGAGCATGTTTGACCCGCACGCCCCGCACAGCCAGGCGGTGGAGACGATGCAGCGAGCAGCTATGCAAGTTACATCCGCAGAAATCACGCGTGTTCCAGGACACCCCTCTGCGTGGTGCGTGCGCTCTGTTGGCCACGGAGAGGTTTCTGTCTCCAGTGCGGAAGAAGCGGTCTGCCAGGCGATTGGGGAATGCGCCACTCCTCAGGCCGAGGTGGTGACTATCATCGGGCCCGTCGACACATTAGACATGGAAAAGGTCACTGCCTGCGTGTCTGAGGTAACTGCAGACCTGGTAACGCACGAAAGTGAGACGTTTTTTGAAATCGGGGTGGAGTAACTCATGCTGGGTTGGAAGGACTCGCGACCGCTAACAGATCTGCTGCCGGCATCGGAATGTCGTGCGCTGAAGAAGAATTTTGGTATTACGAGCGTAACGGAGCTGTTGCTTAACTACCCGCGCCGGTACATTGATTCCGCGCACGGAACAGCACTAGTTGACGCGAGCGATGGGGACATCGTTACTGCCATTGGGACGATCACGCGCACCTGGCAAACGACCACGCGCAAGGGAATGAAGATCTACCACGTTACCGTCGATGACGGTGGGGTTGAGGTGATGTGCGTGTTCTTCAACTCTGCGTACTTGGCCCATGTCCTCCTGGAGGGCTCCCGGATCCTTGTCACTGGCAAGGTGAAGTCGTATCAGGGTAGGCCACAGCTCTCGCACCCCGGCTTCCTCGTTTTGAATTCCAAGCACAAGGGAACAGGGCAAATAAAGGAGTTGGGGAAGTATCCGGATGCCGAGGGAATCTTGCTTCGGCTGACCTCCTCACCGTGGACTCCCATCTATAGAGGAACGTCCAGCTTTCCATCGATGCGCATGTGGGCGGCTACCTCGGAAGTTCTTCGGCAGACTCCGCGTATTCCAGAGCCGCTCGGCACACCACCGGAGGGAATGGTGGATTTCGACACCATGCTGCGGGGGATGCACGTGCCCACCACGGTGTCTCCCTACGCCTGCGAACATCGGGCTCGTTACAACGAGGCACTCGGTCTCTCGCTCGTCATGGCTTTGCTTCGCGACGACCAGTCCCACCGTCGCGCGCACCCTTGCGCTCTCCTCGACGACGGCGACTCACGGCGGCAGCAGTTTATCGAGAGTCTTCCCTACACGCTGACTTCCGGCCAGGCAGACGTAGTGGAAGAAATCTCGGCAGATCTAGCCAAACCGACCCCGATGTCCCGTCTCCTCCAGGGCGAGGTGGGCTCCGGCAAAACCGTCGTCGCCCTCATCAGCATGCTGCAAGTCGTCGATGCCGGGCACCAAACCGCATTCCTGGCCCCTACAGAGGTTCTCGCGCAGCAGCATACCCGCTCACTGACACAACTGCTGGGAGCCGTTCCCGCACGGGTGGTGTGTCTTACGGGGTCGATGACCGTTGCCCAAAAGAAAGATGCCTTGCTGAAGACCATCTCCGGCGAGGCCGACATCGTCGTAGGCACACATGCGCTCATTCAAGACAGCGTGGAGTTCTTCGATCTCGGCATGGTTATCGTCGACGAGCAACACCGCTTCGGCGTGGAACAGCGCGACACACTGCGTAACAAGGGAACAAACGGAATCACCCCGCACTTGCTGGCCATGACAGCCACCCCCATTCCCCGAACCATTGCCATCACCGCCTTCGGGGATCTGGAAGTCTCGCTCCTGACGGAGCTGCCGGGTGGCAGAAAGCCAATCCGCTCCGCCGTCGTTTTCGAAGGAAACGAAGTGTGGATGCACCGTGCCTGGGAACGCATCCGCGAAGAGGTAGAACAGGGGCACCAGGCCTTCGTCGTCTGCCCACGTATCGACGGCGAAGGGGGAGTCGAGGAAGTCTACGAAGTACTAGAAAGCCAGATTTACCCCGACCTCGCCGTCGCCCTATTGCATGGAAAGCTGCACCCGGATGACAAAGAGGAAATCATGACGGCCTTTGGGCAGGGGCGCATTGATGTCCTCGTTTCCACCACCGTCATTGAGGTCGGCATCGATGTCCCCAACGCCACCATCATGATGGTGCGCGAATCGGAGAACTTCGGTGTCAGCCAGCTCCACCAGCTTCGCGGACGAATCGGCCGTGGCGGATTCGAATCCTGGTGCCTCTTCCACACGCTCGCAGCTCCCGACTCCGAGCAGTATGCCCGACTGTGCGCTATCGCAGACACCAATGACGGCTACACATTGGCAACCCTCGATCTGGAGACGCGCCAAGAAGGCGATATCATCGGCACCTCCCAATCCGGAAGCCACAAACAGGTTCGCTTACTCAGCTTCGTCCGCGACGGTGAGCTCATTGAACAGGCGAACAAACACGCCGACGAGCTCGTTCACGCTGACCGCATTCTCGCAGAAGAACTCGTCACAGATATCGGATCAAATGTCGCCGAATATTTGGAAAAATCCTAGTGGTTCCGCGCCAGCGCGGGTGACCGATTAGACTAGGCGCCATGGAAATTTGCGCACCATTTGCCGGTATCGTGCACTTCAAGGTCACCGAAGGACAAACCGTGGAGGTAGGGGAGCCCCTCGCCTCCGTGGAAGCAGTCAAGCTCGAGGCACCCATCGTCGCGCCGGGACCCGGCGTCATCTCGTCTATCCACGTAGCGGATTTCTCGGATGTTGCTGGTGGCGATGTGCTTCTTACCCTGAGCGAGAAGGCAGACGCATAGATGGCAAGGATCATCGCCGGACATTCGCGTGGCAGGAAGCTCAAGGTCCCGGAGGAGGGGACCCGCCCGACAAGCGATCGCGCTAAGGAGGGGCTCTTTTCCTCCCTCGACGTGCGCTTCGGTTTTACCCACCGCCGGGTGCTCGACCTGTTCGCCGGGTCGGGTGCCCTAGGCCTTGAGGCAGCGTCGCGCGGCGCGGAGATGGCTGTTCTTGTGGAATCAAACCCCAAGGCTGCAGCCATTTGTCGGGAAAACGCCAAGGCTGTCGGTCTTGGTGGTGTCTTCGTTGAAGAGACGAAGGCCTCCACCTACGTCGCGTCGGCTCCCCGCGATCACTTCGACATGGTGTTGGCCGATCCGCCTTATGACCTCGATCCGGAGACAGTCAATGAGATCGTTGAGGCCCTACGCCCGTTGCTACGCGACGAGGCCGTCGTTGTTTTTGAGCGGTCCACCGATTCCCCGGAGCCGAACTGGCCGGATGATTTTCACCCGACCACGCAGAAGCTGAAGAAGAGGACGTACGGCACGACCCGCTTTGATATGGCCGTATACCACAAGACGGAGGGATAGATCCTTTATGACAACTGTTTGCTGCCCGGGTTCTTTTGATCCGGTAACTCTTGGACACCTGGACATCATCAAGCGTGCGGCTGCCCAATTCGAGCACGTCGTCGTGCTGGTGACTGTGAATAAGTCAAAGAAGGCGATGTTCAGCCCGGAGGAGCGTATGACGCTCATCCGTGAATGCGTGCACGAGCTCCCCAACGTCTCGGTGGACCACTGGGAAGGGCTGCTCGTGGATTACACCACCAAGCACGACATCACGGCCATGGTCAAGGGGCTGCGCTCTGGGCTCGACTACGAGTACGAAAAGCCGATGGCACAAGCCAACAGCAAGCTGACCGGCGTGGAGACTTTCTTCCTTTTGACCACGCCTGCCTACGGCTACATTTCCTCCTCGATTGCCAAGGAGGTCGCACTGTTGGGCGGGGATGTCACCGGCATGCTCCCCGACAACGTCATTGCCGCGCTGGAGCGCAAGCGCGCCGAAAAGTAGCTGACCATCTCGCATCGCGTACCGGTCTGCTGGGCTACCAGTGGAGCAGGGAATCAGCGGGCGAATGATGGCGCATGATGACAAGCCGTCCCTCTGGGGCGGCTTTTCTGAAATTGTGTCTATGCTCCCATGACTGCCTGGTCGGCTGGATAGGGGAAATGTGGCTTAAGCTCAGCACACGAGCGAGGTCAGGAAACGATCGCACGTAGTAAATGACGGAGCTCGATAAACATTCGACTAACGTGCAACAAATGTGCAACAAACGAACCAGTTAGCAAAGCGCTAAGCAGTGGAGACCATCCGGATCCGTGTGAATCCGGGCTGCTGCCCGAACCGTTCCCGGTGCACGTGTTGGTAAAGAAAAATCCCCCGCGCGCACGCAACTGCGTGCGGGGGAGCGGAGGGAAAACTACTACTTCAGCAGCGTGGAAAGGAACTGCTGGGTGCGTTCATGCTGCGGGTGATCAATCACCTGGGCGGGAGTGCCCTTTTCTACAACGACACCATCTGCCATGAAGACGACCTGGTCGGCGACCTCGCGGGCGAACCCCATCTCGTGGGTCACCACGAGCATGGTCATGCCGTCTGCGGCGAGCTTCTTCATTACATTGAGCACCTCACCGACAAGCTCTGGGTCGAGGGCCGAGGTCGGCTCGTCGAAAAGCATGAGCTTCGGCTTCATCGCCACAGCGCGAGCGATGGCCACACGTTGCTGCTGGCCACCGGAGAGCTGCGCGGGGTAAGCCGTGGCCTTGTGCGCCAGACCGACGAGATCGAGGAGCTCCATCGCCTGCTGCTTAGCCGTCTCCTCGGGCACACCCTTGACCACCATGGGTGCCTCCATGATGTTCTCCAACGCAGTGCGATGGGGGAACAGGTTGAAGTTCTGGAACACCATCCCGATATCGGTACGCTGGGCTGCGGCCTCCTTCGCGGTGATCTCGTACAGAGCGCCGTTCTTTTCCTTGTAGCCGATGATCTGGCCATCGATGTACAGACGGCCGGCGGTGACCTTCTCCAAGTGGTTGCAGCAGCGGAGGAAGGTGGACTTACCGGAACCAGACGGTCCAATAAGAGTGGTCACCGTTCCCGTCGGCACCTGCAAGTCAATGCCTTTGAGCACGTGAAGGTTACCAAAGTCCTTGACTACTTGCTGAGCGTCAATCATTAAAGTCATGGTGGATTTTCCTTCTAGTCCTTGATAGTCACGTTGCCGGGAAGTTTGCCTTCAGCATCTGCAAGTGCTGCGAGTTGCCGGGAGCTGAGCTCTCGGGTTGCTCCGCGCTCGTAGTACTTCTCCAGGTAGCTCTGTCCGATCATGAGCAAGGAGGTGATAGCGATGTACCAGGTTGCAGCGACAAGGAGGAGCGGTACCGGCTCGAAGAGCGAATACGAAATGTCCGTTGCCTTGCCGTACAACTCGTAGGTGTACGGAACAGCGACAACAAGGGAGGTGGTCTTCAGCATGGAGATCAGCTCGTTGCCAGTCGGCGGGATGATGATTCGCATCGCCTGGGGGAGCACAGTGCGCTTCATTGTCTGCCACCAGCTCATCCCCAGTGCCTTCGATGCTTCGTACTGGCCCTCGGGTACAGCCTGGAGGCCGGCACGAACAACCTCAGCCATGTAAGCGGCCTCATTGAGTCCGAGGCCTAGGCAGGCGAGGAGGAACATGTTGGATAGGAGACCTTGGAGATCAAATTCTGCAAAGCCGAGGTTAATGGTCTGGTAAATGGAGCCCAAGAGACCCCAGAACACCAACTGCACGTAAATTGGGGTGCCGCGGAAGATCCACAGGTAAATCCACGCCAAGCCACTGAGGACGGGGTTGGGGGACATACGCAGCACGGCGAGAATGGCGCCGAGCACCACGCCGATCACCATGGCGATGACCGTCAGTGCGATTGTGTGCAGGGAGGCGACGGCGATGCGCCTATCCAGAAGATACTGGAAGTAGGTATCCCACCCGTAGGCTTCGTTGCGCGCTGCGCTGAAGACGAACAGGACAAACAGGATAAGGAGGACAGCGGCGAACACCCACCGCCAGGGGTGCCGCAACGGTTTAGCTTCGATTGGTTTTGGTTCGTTCATTGCTTTTCCCTAGCTTTACTTCGTGTTCTTAGTCATTTCTGGAGCTTGATCCAGTGGTTCGCCATTGATCATGGCTTCGTCGATGAATGTGTCATCCAGGTTCCACTGGCTCATGATCTCTTCGTAGTAGCCGTTATCGATGAGGTACTGGAGAGCCTTCGCCATAGCCGGCGCGAGTGCAGAGCCCTTCTTGACGGCCCAGCCGTAGTACGCGGCATCGTAGATGTCACCGATGAGCTCCATTCGTCCATCGGCACGGGCGACGGCGTACGCGTTGACCGGTGCGTCAGCAGAGAAAGCATCGACGCGGCCAAGAACCAAGGCGTTAGCTGCGGTATCAGACGATTCGTAAGCCAACTTGTGGATCTCGGGCTTGCCCTGGGCTACACATTCTTCCGAGCGACGCTGAACGTCATCGGTGTCAGATACGGTGCCACGCTGCACAGCAACGGTGAGTCCGCAGGCGTTATCCGGATCGACGTTGCCACCGGGCTGCTGGGACCACTGGATGCCGGCCACGAGGTAGTCGACGAAATCGTAGTTCTTTCGTCGCTCTTCTGAATCCGTAAATCCAGTCGCGCCGAATTCCACGGTGCCAGCGCTGATGGCGGGGAGAATCAACGGAAACTCCTGCTCCACAGGTTTGGCCTCGAGCCCCATGACTTTAGCGACAGCCGCAGCTAGGTCGATATCGGAGCCGATGATCTCACCGGCTGAGTTCTTGAACTCCATGGGAGGAAACGGCGGGTTGGTACCGTAGGACAGCACGCCATCGGCGGCAATGTCTTCCGGAACCATAGCGGCGATTTCGGGAACGGTCTCCACCTCAACGGGCGTCCAGCCCTCGGGGTGACCTCCCTCATCATTGACCACGCATCCGGTGAGCGTCGTCGCCATCGCGAGGATGCACGCGACGGCGCCACCTTTAACCCAACTTTTCATGCGCATAACTGTATCAAAATTTTATACATATGCCAAGTTGCTGTAAATATAGCTGTTTAACTGCGCAATCGTAACGTCTCGTTTCGGGTTGATGGCCATGAATATACGGCGGATTGCAAAAAATGGTAGTCGTGGTACTTTTCGTTAAAACGTTTGCCCGCCTACACTAATGTGCAGAAAAACACGAGCTCGTGAAAGGAAATTATTTGTGGATACGTACGTCGGCCGTTTGACTTCGCCTGTATCGCGTTCGCGGGCAGCACTCGTCAGCGTTGTGTGCGCAATACTGAGTGTTCTCGCGCTCATTATCGCTGGGTGCTCCACTCCGTCTAATGAAGAGACATCCGCACCATCAAGCGCCAGTACGGGGGCTTTCCCCGTGACCGTTCCTAGCGATAATGGGGAAGAGCTCACCATTGAGGCGCAGCCGGAGCGCATCGTGTCCCTGAGTGCAAGTGCGACGGAGACGTTGTATGCCATCGGCGCGGGTGACGCGGTCGTCGCTGCTGACAAGTATTCGACTTACCCGGAAGAGGCCCCGAATGAGGAGGAACTCAGCGGGCGCAGCACGAATGCAGAGGCTCTGTTGACCTACGATCCCGACCTCGTCGTGGTCTCTTTTGATGCCGCAGAACTAGTCTCGGGACTGTCTGCCGTGGGTGTTCCCGTTCTCGTGATGCTGCCACCAACCACTGTTGACGGAGCCTACGAGCAGGTAGAGCGCCTCGGAGAGGCCACCGGCCACAGCGAGGAAGCAACCGACGTAGCCACCGATATGGAAAAGCAAATCACCGACACGGTGGAAAAAGTTGGGAAGAAGGGCGAAGGGAAGACCTACTTCCACGAGGTAACCGTTGATTACTACACGGTGAGCAACAACACGTTCCTCGGTGACGTTTATGGCCAGTTCGGTCTGTCCTCTATCGCCCCCGATGACGCCAGTGGTTACCCGCAGCTGACGGAGGAATCCATTATTGCTTCCGACCCGGATTACATCTTCCTCGTGGATCACACCTCGGAGCAGCTCACTCCAGAGGAGGTTGCCGCTCGTCCGGGCTGGCAGGCAATTACTGCGGTCAAGGAAGGCCGGATCATTCCCCTCGATGAGGATCTCTCCTCCCGCTGGGGACCTCGTCTGCCAGAGTTTGTCCAGCAGATTGCAGATAATCTCTAACGCGAAACCACGCTCATCACACTGTGGCATGGATGGCGGATTGGCCTAAGTGGTTCCTGGAAGAAATGCGACTCCATGCGCGAATCAGCGCTGGCTGAGACTTTTTGTCGCTTCTAGCCACAGTGTGATGGCTGTATGGCCTGCTGTCGATAGCTTGCTCTCGATTGCCTGTTCCCATGAGAATTTCGACAATTGCCTGGCATAGCGAACGAGCAGCCAAGGAAACGCGCAAGGTATTTTTTCGTGGTCGCTAGACCACCAAGCCTTGTGTCGCTCTGCACTGGAATGCTTGCGAGCGCTGAGAGCACTGTGAGCGCTGTGAGAACAAGGCCGACCTACAGAAGAGGTAACCTCAACTATCGTGCGAACCCGCAAAGTACTCGTCATCCTCGTGACCCTCGTGCTGCTGCTGATAGCAGCCGTGGCAGCGACATCCTCCGGCGCCCTGGGGATCGGCTTCGGTGACCTCGTCGGCCACATCATGGGCAGCTCCACGCTGAGCGAACGGGATCTTGCCGTTGTGACCCAGATCCGTCTACCGAGAGTGGTTAATGCGCTCCTCGTCGGCGCCACACTCGCCGTGTCCGGTGCAGTGTTCCAAACTCTTTTCCATAACCCGCTAGCTGATCCCTACTTCCTCGGTGTGTCCTCGGGTGCGAGCCTCGGCGTGACCGCGGCGATGATGGCTGGGGTATCGAGCGCTGGCGTGATCCCCGCAGCCTTCATCGGCGGCATGGCGGCGGTTGGAATTGCCTACCTCGTTGCCACGGGAGCCGGAACGCATCCCACCGTCATCATTCTTGCTGGCGTCGCGGTGTCAGCATTCGCAGGGGCGCTGCAAAGCTATCTCCAGATTCGGGACCTGAAGAAGCTGGAGGGAGTCTATGTGTGGTTGCTCGGAAACCTCGGGCGCGCGAGATGGAAAGATATTGGAATTGTTGCCTGTGTCGTTATCCCTTGTTGGCTCGCCATTCTCCTAGCGGGGAAAGCCCTGGACGTGCTTACCCTGGGAGAATTTGAAGTCCAGTCCTTGGGTATCAACGTCAACGTGGCGCGGGTAGCACTCATCGCGGTAGCGACGCTTGCCACCTCAGCTGTCGTGAGCATCTCTGGACTCATTGGCTTTGTCGGCATCGTTGTGCCACACATGCTGCGGCTCATTGTCGGTCCCGGACATAATTTTTTGCTGCCACTCACACTCGTCGTGGGCGCTGGTTTTCTTCTTGCCGCCGACACAATCGCCAGAAGCGTGCTTGCACCGCAGGAGCTCCCCGTCGGCGTGGTCACCGCCTTCATCGGTGCTCCCTTCTTCCTTTTCCTCCTCGTCAAGGCAGCCAGAGGAGGTGGGGTACGATGACTCCCGCCATCGAGGTTAAAGACCTCTCCGTACGCTACCGGGGAGCGGCTGTCCCCAGCCTGTCCCACGTTTCGCTTGCCATTCCGGCTGGGCAGTGGTTAACCGTGATTGGGCCGAACGGCTCCGGCAAAACGACTCTGATCCACGCGTTGTGCGGGCTGATACCTTTTGACGGTGAGGCCCGCGTCGCGGGGTTGGTTCCGCGAAAGGGGAGTACGAAGGCTTACGCGCGAAAGGTTGCCCTCCTGCCGCAGCGTCCCACAGTGCCGGCGGGGATGACCGTGCGCGAGTACGTGGCGTTGGGGCGCTATCCGCACGCCACTTCACGTGCCTACGACGAGGACGTGGTGGGGCGAACGGTGGAACTTCTGGGAATTGAATCCCTTGTGTCCACAGACGTGGGTAATCTCAGCGGTGGCCAGCAACAAATTGTTGCGCTTGCAAGAGCTCTCGCGCAGCAGCCGGAGATTCTTCTCCTTGATGAACCGACGAGTGCTCTAGACATCGGGCACGCTCAGCACGTTCTGGAGCTTGTCGACGACATTCGGACAGCTCGAGGTCTCACCGTCATCGCCACGGTCCATGATCTCCCTCTTGCCGGGCAGTACGGTGATCGGTTGGCGCTCATTGCACATGGCGAACTACTGAGGGTCGCGTCCGCCGAGGAGATCCTGACGGAGGAAACAATTTCGCGGGTGTATGGTGTCACTGTTGCCGTATCAGCGGTTTCTGGCCGGCCTGCGGTCATCCCTATTCGTCGCAAGAAGTAAAGGCATTGGTATTGACTAACGTCCACGCCGGGCTGTCTGCATATGAGCAGCTTGACTCACGTCCACTCACACGGAACCAGAAGTCGCTCATCGGGCTTGTTGTCATCGGCAACCTGGCCGAATACTTCGATATGTTCCTTATCGGCTTCGTCGTGGCTCTCCTTACCGAACCATGGGCTCTCACCGGCATGGAAGCCGGCTTCATCCTGGCGTGTGCGGGGCTGGGTAACGTGCTTGGCGCGATTGTCTGGGGCCGGCTTGCCGATTCACTTGGTCGCAAGCGTTCCTATATGTGGTGCGTCATTCTTTTTGTCACCTGCACGGGTCTCACCCTGCTCGTTCCGGATCGCGGATGGTTCATCCTCGGCCTTCTCCGTATCGGTGTGGGCATCGGCGTTGGCGGTCTGAACATCTCCTCCATCCCGTATATTCAGGAATTCGTCCCTACCTCTAAGCGCGGTCTCCTTGCCGGGCTGGGTAGCATGTTCATTCCTGCAGGTCTCTTCCTCGGCTCGCTTGCGCAGAAGGTGGCTGGGGAGGACTGGCACATCCTCATCATCATCGGGTGCCTTCCGATCCTGCTGCTGTTCTGGCTGGCCACGGTGCCGGAATCTCCCCGTTTCCTGCATATGCGGGGCGAGACCTACAAGGCCAGGCAGGCGCTTGCCTGGGCGATGGAAATGGATGTGTCCGAAGTCGGATGGTTGCCGCCCGCGTCGGCGTCCGTCGCGGTTGATGGTGCCGCACCGGAGGTCGGTCCCGCGACGCGTCCGGGCACGGACACTAGCACGAGGGCAGGCTCCTACAGAGTCCTATTGACGAGGCACTGGGTGTCCCTCCTCCTTGTCATCATAGGCACCTTCTCGTTTATCCTCGGCGCGACAACGGTGCAGTCGTGGGGGCAGACGCTGCTGAAAGACGGATTTGGTTACTCGGTGGGCACAATCGCCACCATGTTTATGCTCGCCTCGTTTCTTGATATTCTTGGCCGGCTTGGTGCTGCTTTCCTTGCCGATATCATCGGCCGAAAGCTCGTCCTCTTCATCTGGGGGCTCATCGCTACCGGTGGGTGCGTCCTCGCCTCGTTTTCCGACGCTCCGGGGGACGGCCTGCAGTTCTTCGTCGCCGTGAGTATCATCCTCATGTTCGGTGATGGTGCTTTCGGCATTCTCAATTCACACGGTGCTGAGCAATTCCCCACGCCCATCCGATCCACCGGACTTGGCTTAGGCTACGGGCTCGGTGCTACAGCGAAAATCCTCGGCCCCGCGATTGTCGGCTGGCTCATCGGCAGTCAGGCTGTTGCCGGCGACATGACCTTGAGTGTGATTAAGCCGGCTTTCACCTTCTACGGTGCCTGTCTCTTTGTGGGCGCGGTGACCTATCTCTTTACAAAAGAAAAGAAGGGCGTTCCGCTGGACTGAGTAGCAGCTGGTGCTTCCCGTGACTATTGCTGAAACGAAAAACCACCCGGTCGAACATTCAACCAGGTGGTTTTCCAAGCGATGTGCCGACACCGGGAGTCGAACCCGGACGCCCGCAAGGGCGCTGCATTTTGAGTGCAGTGCGTCTGCCAATTCCGCCATGTCGGCCTCGAGGAAATATACTAAACCACAAACCACGGCTAAAGGAAATCGCTAGTAATCGCGTGAAGTGGTGACAAGGAGGGCTACGGCTATGGGGAAAACGGTGGTTGCAACTATTGCTGCAGCAAGCATTCTTCTGGGAGGGGTAGTTTCGGCATCAGCGGCTGAACCAGCACCAACAGGTGGAGAGACGAATGGGGGAGCAGAGTTTCCCAGCGAAGCCGTTTCAAGCACGACATCGAGCGATCAACCGGATTTGTTTTACTGGGGAGAAAAAATTAGCTACGGGGATGAAACAGCAGTCTTCTTCGATCCGCGCTTTTGGCCTACTGATGCGCTCATGAATAAGGACACGGTGGAAAAACTCCTCAAAGAATCCGGTGCGACACCGGACCAGCAGGAGATCCTCTATAACTCCGCACGTGGTGTGCAGGCGTTTGCAGCAGGGAAGGCTGTCTTCGTCGCCGTCCTTGCTTTGCTGGGGGTCGCCGGTGCCTACGAGGTGTGGGCGCATGGCGTTCCACAGCTACCGCAGCTGCCTTCAATCCAGCTGCCATTCTTGTAACCCCGTCGCGCTAGAGTGGGTAGCGTGACTGACGGAACTGATAAAACACTCCTACTCATCGACGGCCACTCCATGGCATTCCGCGCGTTCTACGCGTTGCCGGCAGAGAATTTCTCCACCACCGGCGGCCAGCATACGAATGCTGTCTACGGATTCTTGTCCATGTTTGTCAACATTTTGACAAGTGAGGAACCGACACACCTCGCCGTTGCTTTCGACGTTGCTCGGGAGACGTTCCGCAATGAGCTGTTCCCGGAATACAAGGCACAGCGCGCGCCCACCCCGGAGGAGTTCAAGGGACAGGTGGAGATCCTGAAGGAAATCCTCCACGCGATGGGGGTTACCACCGTAGAGAAACCCGGCTATGAGGCCGATGATATCATCGCGACACTTGCCACAGCAGCAACGAAACAGGGGATGAAGACCCTTATCGTTACCGGTGACCGTGACTCTTTCCAGCTCGTGAACGACTCTGTCACCGTTTTGTACCCAACCCGAGGCGTGTCCACTCTGAATCGCATGACTCCCGCTGCGGTGGAAAAGAAATACGACCTGACCCCCACGCAGTACCCGGATTTTGCTGCTCTTCGCGGTGACCCCAGCGATAATCTGCCGAAGATTCCCGGCGTTGGTGAGAAGACTGCTACCAAGTGGATCAAGAAGTACGAGACCCTGGACAATCTCCTCGAGCACGTCGATGAGATCAAGGGCAAAGTGGGTAACGCGCTGCGCGAGCGCGTCGATCAGGTTGCGATGAACCGCAAGCTCACCGAGATGGTGAAAGATCTGCCACTCGAGGTGGCACCACTCCAGCTGGAGCGCCAGGATGCGGATGTCACCGAGATTGCCAACCGCTTTGACGAACTTCAATTCGGGGTCAACCTGCGTGAGCGCGTGCTGCAGGCGCTCGGTGAGGACAGCCCAGAGCAGGAAACGACAGTAAACGCCCCGGATGTCACCGAGGCTACGGAAGCGTTGCCTGCATGGTTGGAAAAGAACGCGGAGGCGGGCATCGCGCTCGCCGTCGATGGTGACCCGAAGCCGGGCGCAGGGGACTGCACCTTTGCCGTACTTGTGGCTACCGACTACACCTCACAGACCGTCGACTTCTCGGCTCTGGAGGGCGAAGACAAGAAGGCCTTCTCCGCGTGGATTAGCTCAGACGCTCCGAAGTTCTTGCACTTTGCCAAGCGGGCGTACCACAAGCTCATGTCCCGTGGCTACACGCTCGCAAGCATCGCACATGACACGGCTATTGCCGGCTACCTGTTGCGCCCCGGCCAGCGTACCTACGAAATCGCCGATGTGTACCAACGTCACCTGCAAAAGCAGCTGCCCCAGGCAGACGGTCAGATGACGCTTCTCGACGATTCGCCATCGGAACCACTGCTCATCGAGGCCACGGCCATCCTCGAGCTCATTCCGCGGCTGACAGATGAGCTGTCTGATATCGAGTCCCTTGAGCTGTACACCGACCTTGAGCTTCCGCTGGTTACCATTCTCGCTGAGATGGAAGATACCGGCATTGCCGTGGATACCCATACTCTTGAGGAACAACTCGATGGGTTTGTCGATCTTGTCGCGCAGGAGGAAGAAGCAGCCCGGGACCTTGCTGGTGACCCGAAACTCAACCTGTCCAGTCCGAAGCAGCTGCAGGTCGTTCTCTTCGACACGTTCGATTTGCCCAAGACGAAGAAGACGAAGACGGGCTATTCCACCGCCGCGAAGGAAATTGAGGCGCTGGCTAAGAAAACAGATCACCCGTTCTTGCAGCATCTGCTTGCACACCGTGAGTACTCGAAGATGAAAACCACCCTCGAAGGGTTGATCCGCAGCGTTGGTGGTGACGGTCGCATCCACACCACGTTTAAGCAGACGGTGGCCTCTACCGGTCGACTGTCTTCCACGGATCCCAACCTGCAGAACATTCCGGTACGCACCGATGCAGGCAAGAAGGTTCGCTCCGCGTTCGTCGTTGGCGACGGTTTCGAGACGCTTCTGACCGCCGATTACTCGCAGATTGAGATGCGTGTCATGGCGCACGTGTCCGAGGACGCCGGCTTGATCCAGGCGTATAAGGATGGCGAGGACCTGCACAACTACGTCGGCTCCAAGGTGTTCGAGGTGGGCATTGACGAGGTAACCCCCGAGCTGCGTCGCCAGGTGAAGGCGATGAGCTACGGATTGGCCTACGGCCTGAGCTCCTATGGGCTTGCAGCCCAGCTGGATATTCCGCAAGGTGAGGCCAAGTCCATCATGGATAGCTATTTCGAGCGCTTCGGTGGCGTGAAGAACTACCTGCGTTCCGTTGTCGACGAAGCACGCAAGGATGGGTACACATCGACACTTTTTGGTCGCCGTCGCTACCTGCCCGAGCTCACCTCGACAAACCGTGTTGCCAGGGAAAACGCGGAGCGAGCAGCGCTCAACGCGCCGATTCAGGGCACGGCGGCAGATATCATCAAGGTGGCCATGGTCCGTGTTCACCGGAAGCTTGCAGGCCTTAAGTCGAGGGTGCTTCTCCAGGTGCACGATGAACTTGTCCTGGAAATTGCCCCCGGCGAGCTCGATGAGGTATCTCGTATCGTTTCCGAGGAGATGGACGGTGCGATTTCCCTCCGCGTGCCACTCGAGGTATCTTCCGGCCACGGAGAAAACTGGGACGAGGCGGCGCACTAGGCATGATTATGGTTGTCATCTCTCTCACCTCGATCGTTGTTCTCGCTGTTGTCATCTTAGCGTTGGTGTCCCCCTCGCGTTCCGGCAATACGGCGCAGCGGCACATGATTGAGTACATCTCTGATGCGCCAGGACACGATGTCATCCTTCGGGCGATGTTCCCGCGCGCCAAGCGGGTGAGCTTTGACGAAGGGGGCATAACGGTGGATAAGCGGTTTTTCCCAGTGGAATCCGATCGGTTGAATTTGAGTGCCACGGGGAGAAGTGGCGAGCAGGACCTTCACGAGCGCATGCGTTTTTCCCACGTGAATGGAGCCTGGGTAATCCAAAACTAAGAGGAAGCCGGTCCGTCTGCAGATGCAGAGGGACCGGCTACCGTGCGTCGAAAAGCCACAAGAGTGCTAAAGACAAACCGTAACGGTAAGGGGAGGGGCGCTAGGCGAGGGTAGAGCAGTAAATGATAGAGCCGGGGAAGATCCGGCCACGGAGAGGAGACCACTGGCCCCAGTTCTCCGTGAGATCCTCGGGCCACTCCGGCTCGACGATGTCCTCGATGCGGAATCCTGCGGAGACGAGGTCCCGCACGCGATCGCCGATGGTGCGATGCGTTTCCACGTACGTCACCTTCCCATTGTCGGTTTCCACGTAGGGGGAGCGATCGAAGTAGCTGATTTGCGCGACGAGACCAGCCGGGCCGGGATCGTCGGGGAAAATCCACCGCATCGGGTGGTTGATAGAGAATACGAAACGGCCTCCGGGACGGAGAACCCTCGCAGCCTCTTGGACAACAGTTTCTGGGTGCGCAACAAAAGGAATTGCCCCAAAGGAAGAAAAGACAACATCGAAGGAGCCATCCGCAAACGGCATCGCGGTCGCATCGGCCTGAACGAGGTTGAGATCCTGCGGTGCACGGGCGAGCATCCCGGCGGACAAATCAAAGGCGACAAGCAAGCGCGGGGATGCGTTCTTACTCAGCCATGCAGAGCACGGTGCGGAACCACACCCAACTTCCAGTACGTCCTTGTTCGTTACATCCCCCAGTAACCGCGCATCCTCTTCCGTCAGGTGCTCGGGACACCAGTAAAATGTATCGAAATAACCCGGGTGCTCGCCGTGGTAATGGGAAGCATCACTGTCCCACCACGAGCGGGAGGCATGCTGAGCATCAGATTCTTCAAGGCGCATACCCGTATCTTATTTGCAAGCTCGGGTTATGTGCACTACCCTAGGTAAAGCGTCTCAATGCGCCTGCTTTTCTTGTTGCCTAAATAGGAGGGTAACCAGGGAAGACGCGCGGGATCACATTCGAGCGAAATGTCGCAACAACAACACACCGTGTACAGCAACAGTCTGCAAGGCGGTGGCCTGTGACGGGCGTTGTTCGTCGCGCCCATTCCGTTCAAATCTGAGATGAGATGGAACTGTCCAATTTCGATTTCCTATCTAATTCGGAGCAAACAATACATATGCCCAC
>ERZ1031292.41-NODE-41-length-65547-cov-7.042081_pt1 | contig 65547 bp, 55 predicted proteins | sample MGYA00518215_ERZ1031292 | MGnify/ENA primary metagenome ERZ1031292 (study PRJEB33718, sample SAMN03159822) | human skin metagenome | collected 2014-02-25 | study: EMG produced TPA metagenomics assembly of the PRJNA266117 data set (Human skin bacterial metagenome and... | reverse complement strand
CCAAGCTCCGCGGCGTTCCGCGGCACGCAACCGTGCGTCTGTCTCGTGGAGTCGATCTAGGGCCATGTCGGCGACTCCATATGCGACCAGGTCTGGGGCGCTACGTGAAATCTCCCGGACGCGGTCACCCAACTCGCCGCGTGCTGGCACCGCGTCTTGGTCAGCAGCCAGCGACCAGCGTTGTGCTAGCCAAGGCACGATGATGCCCGCGAAGACCGAAGTAATCAGCAGCACCGCCGCGAACAGGGGCGAAAAGAGAGTCAAGATCAAGCTGGTGCCGATCAGCACGATGCTCGCCGAACACAGCGGCAGCAAGACGCGAACGACCAGGTCCATGATCGCGTCAATGTCTTGGGTGACGCGCACCAGCAGATCGCCACGACGGCGACCCAGCAGCGTGGTGCCAGAGAGTTTGTCGTAGGTGCGCAGCCGCAGCACGCCCTGCATGCGCAGCGCCAGGTCGTGCCCGACGACCCGTTCGAAATAGCGTGCGACGGGGCGGGAAATGCCGAAGAAACGGACGCCGACCGCGGCAGCCTGCAGATAGAGGACCGGCGGATGTTCGGCGGCCCGGCTGAGTAGCCAAGCCGAGACGCCCATCAAAGCCACTGACGCAGCCGTCGCAGCGGTTGCCAACAGTAACGATCCGATCAGCAGCCAGCGGCCGTGCGGAATGCTGGCGACGATGTCGTTGAACAGGCGACGCACACCACGGCGACTACGGCCCGGCGAATCAATTGATGCCTCAGTCTTGCGTCGCTCAATCATGCTCGCACCTCCTGGACCTGCGGTCGGGTACGCCGTTGAGCGGCATCACCACTGCCGCGGGCTATGCCCGGATAAGTGCGGAAAGCGGGCGTCATATTTCGACCACCTGATCTGCCAGTTCGATCAATGCTGGACGGTGCGTCACCATGACTGCGCCCGCGCCTGAATCACGCACTGCCTGGATCGCTACTGCCTCGGTTTCAGCGTCCAAGCCTGCAGTGGGTTCGTCCAGGACCAGCAATTTCGCACCGCCCAATTCGATACGTAGCAGCGCCCGCGCGAGAGCGACGCGACGTCGCTCGCCAGCTGACAGCCCCTCGGCTTCGTCACCGACGTGCCGGTCTAGGGCGAGCCATTGACCGCCGGCACGATCGAGCGCGTCACGAAGTTGGGCGTCACTCGCATTCGGGAAACCGACGCGCAAATTGTCGGCGATGGTGCCGGCTAGCATGCCCGGTTCTTGAGCTACATAGGCCAGCTGGGAACGCCAACTGTCCAGGTCCAATTCTTCGAAAGCGCACCGGCCGCCACCCCGATTCTCCAGCCAGATCTGACCGCTAGTCGGTGCTTGAAAACCTAGTAGGACCGCCAACGCGGTGGTCTTGCCGCCACCAGACTTGCCGACCAATGCGGTGACCTCGCCTGGCTCTAGGCGCGCCGAAAAATCCTGCAAGGATGCTGACTCAGCGCCCGGATATTGCACGCTCACGTCGTCAAATATGAAGGCAGATCTTGCGACGTCGGGAGCCGTCGCATCGCCGCCGAAAGCGCCGGCGCCAGCAGCGTCAATGAAATTGAAGGCAGCATCCGCGGCGGCCTGACCGTCCGCCGAATCGTGGAAGTGCACGCCGACCATGCGCAAGGGCAGATAGATCTCGGGCGCCAAGACCAGCAAGAACAACGAGGTGGTCAGGTCTAGATGACCCGCGACCACCCGAAAACCGACCGTGACCGCGATCAGCGCGACCGACAGGGTCGCTAAGAATTCCAGGACGCCACCGGAAATGAAGGCGATCATCAAGGTGCGCATCGTGACGCGGCGGTTGGCGTCCTCGGTTTCCTTGACGCCGGCCAATTGCGCTCGCGCCCGGCCGAACACCTGCAAAGTCGGCAACCCCAAGACCAGGTCGGAGAAGTGATTGGTTAGCCGGGTCTGCACCGCCAGCCGCTTATCGACGGCCTCCTGAGTCTTCCAACCGATCAGTGCCATGAAGATCGGGATCAACGGGATCGTGAACGCAGCGATGATCGCTGAACGCCAGTCCGTGATGAGCACGACTGCGCCGATCAGCAGCGGCACGACCATCGACAAGATCAGCTGCGGCAGGTATTTGCTGAAATAGCCGTCTAGTGCGTCCAAGCCGGGCCCGACGATGTGCATCAGCGTCGCGCTAGAAGTAGATGAATCACCTGGCCTCGCCAGCCGGGCAGCCATGACGTCACGACGCAGCTGAGATTTGACGTCAGCTGAGGCCCGGTGGGCCAGCCAAGAATTCAACCAGTTGAGCAGCGCCCGGCCAGCGAAGACGACCAGCAGCCCAGCGATATAGATCGGTAATTCAGGCAGCAAGCCGGTCAAGCCAGCGTGGTGGCGGTCGAAGCTGCCGCCCACGGCCTGGGCGATCAGCCACGCCTGCAAGATGACTAGGACTGCGGTGCAAAGGCCAGTCAGCACAACGGCGACCAGGAATTTCCTGGTCGCCGTTGCGCGATTCAGCAGCCTCGGATCGAGCGGCTTAGCCATGGCGTCCTATGACGTGCTCGTCTCTGAGGAGTCAGACCGAGCCGCGTGCGAACCAGCGACAGATCCCGACACGGCGCTGGTGGCTTTGGCGTGGCTCGCCGTGCCTTCCGAGCCAGTCGAGAAGTGCGCCTCGTCCTTAGCATCTTCCGAAGGCTCAGGCGGCATGTTGGCGACGCTGAGACGCTTACGGAAGACGTAGTAGGACCAGATGGTGTAGCCCAACACGATCGGCACGAAGATCGCCGCGAAGATCGACATCAGACCGAGGGTCTTCGGTGAGCTGGATGCCGTCACGATATTCAGCGGGTTGGCCGGATCTTCGCTGATGAATCCGAGGCTGCCGTACATCTTGACGAAGATCGATGCGAACAGAGTCGCGATCGTCACGCCAGTGAAGATGAACGACGGGGTATCGGCGCGCTTGTTGTGGGCCAGCAACGAGCCGACCAAGCAGAGCACCGACACCAGGCCCAGACCCCAGGTCAGGATCGGGGCGATATCGCCCAGCCACGGGTTGTCGCTGGTCGGGTAGAAGACGTTCGCGCAGACCACGAACGCCAGCAGCAAGACGACCACGACCGGGCCCATCTTCTTGATGTAGCCCTCAGCCTTCTCGTAGACGCTGCCCTCAGTCTTGAGGGTCAAGAAGACTGCACCGTGGACGGTGAACAGCAGCACCGTCAGCACGCCGCCGAGCAGCGCCAACGGGCTGAACAGCGACCAGAAGCTTTGCGTCATGTGCGGCGGGTTGCCGGCGACCGGCATACCGATGAAGAAGTTCGCGAAGCCCACACCGAAGACCAGCGAGACGATGAACGAGCCGATCGACGAGCACCAGTCGAAGGTGTCACGCCAGCGGTCGTCAGGCATCATCGCGCGGTATTCGAAGGAGACACCACGAATGATCAGGCCGAGCAAGACGAGGAACAGTGGCAGATAAAGACCACTGAACAGGGTCGAATACCAGCCGGGGAAGGCAGCGAACATAGCGCCACCGGCGGTCAGCAGCCAGACCTCGTTACCGTCCCAGGTCGGGCCGATCGAGTTGACCATGACGCGACGCTCGCGCGGGTCCTTGCCGAGGATGAAGTAGAGCATCGCGACGCCGAAGTCGAAGCCTTCGAAGAAGAAGAATCCAATCCAAAGGACGGCGATGAGTACGAACCAGAGAATCTGGAGGAATGTTGGATCAGCCACGTCAATCTCCGATCAGTACGCGAAGTACAGTTCTTTTTCGTTCTCGGGGTTCAGCTCAGGCTGCTTGACTTCCTCAGGCAGGCCCTTGCCGATCTGGACGAAGAACAGCTTGACCACGACGACGGCGACCGCGAGGTAGACCAAGGTGTACAGGATCGTCGAGAACAGCACCGAACCGGTGGAGACCGTCGGGGAGACGGCCGTCCAAGTCGGCAGCACACCGTTGACGATCCAGGGCTGGCGGCCCATTTCAGTCAAGATCCAGCCGAAGGTGTTGGCCAACAGCGGCAGGAATGGCAAGACCGAGAAGGTGAATTTCCAGAAGCCGCCACCGAAGCCTTCCAGCGGCGGGATGCCGTCAACGCCGTCCTTCTTCTTATGACGCAGCGCGATCAGCGCCCAGATCGAGGCCAAGGTGCCCAGGAAGCCCAGGCCCATCATGAGGCGGAAGCTGTAGAAGGCGACCATGACGTTCGGCACGGGGTCGACGTTCAACTCGGCCAGTGAGCCAGCGAATTCCTCTTGCAGCTGGTTGCGGGTGCCGTCGTGGGCGTACCAGCCGTCTTCGATGTACTCGCGGGTAAGGTCCTCGATGCCTTTGACTTCAGCGTTCGGGTCGTTGAAGGCCAAGATGCTCAGCACATAGGGCACTTCAGGACCCCAAACCTTGGTGACCTTGGTGATGCCGTCTTCGCCGCGCTCCTGAGTGTAAATGCCGACGATGGTGAAGCCCGCCTTGGCGGTGGTCTCCATGTGGCCCTCAGAGGCGGCCAGCTTCATCGGCTGCAGCTTCGTCTCGACCTTGGCGGTCCAGTCACCCGACAGATAGGTCAGCAGCGACGCGACCAGCAGCATCCAAGCACCGAACTTAGCTGCCATGCGCCAAGCGGAGGTATCGGGACGCACCTCGATGCCCTCGGCGCGAGCGTCACGATGACGCTTCTGCAGCTTCCAGCCGGCGATGCCCAAGACCAGTGCGCCGGCGACCATGAAGGACGCGCCGAACTGGTGGGGGATGGTGACCAGGAAGAAGGGGTTGGTGAAAAGCGCGCTGAAGTCAGTCAGCTCCGCGCGACCATTGCGGTAGGTGGCGCCGACCGGGTTTTGCATCCACATGTTGGCGGCGAGAATGAACACCGCAGACAGTGAGGAACCAATCGCGGTCAGATACATGCACATGTTGTGCACGGCTGGTTTGAGCTTGTCCCAACCGAAGATCCACAGACCGATGAAAGTGGATTCCAAGAAGAACGTGATCAGCGCCTCGAGTGCCAGCGGTGCACCGAAGATGTCACCGACGAAGCGCGAGTATTCCGACCAGTTCATGCCGAATTGGAATTCCTGCACGATGCCAGTCACGACACCAGCGACGAAGTTGATCAAGAACAACTTCGCGAAGAATTTAGTCAGTTTCAACCAATCTTCATTCTTCGTGCGCAACCACATTGTCTGCATCACAGCGACGGTCCAGGTTAAACCGATGGTGATGGGCACAAAGAAGAAGTGGTAAACGGTGGTAATACCAAACTGCCACCGTGCTAATACCTGTGCGTCCATAGATGGGATAGTAAACCCATACGCAAGCAAAAAGCCACCCCGCCGTGAGTAGTAGTCGAGGCAGGGTGTATGATGCAGAATTTCGAAACAACTTGATGTCGTAAAAAGCGGTGTTTTGGCTCGTCGTGGGGGAATTTCTGAATCCCTCGCCCGGTCGTCTTGCGGCATCGATCATCGGCGGCTCTATGGGCACCCACCGTGCTAATTGAAGAGCATCAGTTGAAGCTCCGGTTTTCTGGTAAATTTCCCGGAGATTTCTGTCAACAAACTCCGCCAATAACGAAGAAAGCGAAGCGTCATGAAAAGGACTACCGCTAGCGATTTGGGTCTCATCGCGGTCATGGCCGGCGTCACCGCAGCGCTGGGTCTGATTCCTCCGATCACCATCGCCGGCCCGGTGCCGATCACTGCGCAATCCATGGGACCGATGTTGACCGGCGCGGTGCTCGGCGCTCGCCGCGGCACGCTAGCCCAAGTCTTGTTCACCGCGCTGGTGGCTGTCGGTCTGCCGCTATTGGCTGGCGGCAAGGGCGGTATCGCCCCGCTGGTCGGCCCGACGGCTGGCTTCATCTTCGGTTGGATTCTGGTCGCTTTCCTGGTTGGTCTGATCACCGACCGGATGCGCGGCAAATACAACATGTGGTTCGGCATGCTGGCCAACATCGTCTTCGGCATCGTCGTGCTCTACCTGGTCGGCACCATTGGCGTCACCCTCGTCGCGGGCGTCGACTACGGCAAGGCGCTGGTCGCAAACGTCGCTTTCATCCCTGGTGACCTGCTGAAATCCGTACTAGCAGCCTTGATCGCCAAGGGCGTGCACGCCGCGATCCCGGATCTACTGCAGCCGGCCAAGAGGGCCGAAACGCAGACTGTCGCGGCTGGTGCAGCGCCGGTCATCGATTCGAAGGTTGATCGCGGTCAGCTCTATCCGCCCGAAACCAATGTCGATCCTGCGGTGAGCGCGGGAACTCCCGAGCCGACCCAGCAGCCGACGACGAATCCGATCGTCGATCAGCAGCCGGGGGCTCACAGCGTTGACTCTGATCGTCGCTAGGCAAGCGCATTGTTGATCAGCCTGACTAACGTCAGCCACGAATATCAGACCGGCGGCGCAGTTCGAAAGGTCTTGCGGGACGTCAACCTGAGCTTCGACCAGGCTCGGGTGGGCGTCATCGGACATAACGGCTCAGGCAAGTCGACCTTCGCCCGGCTGCTCAACGGACTGATCATCCCTACCCACGGGCAGGTCAGCGTTGACGGATTCAGCACCGCAGATCAGGTCAAGCAGGTACGCCAACGGGTCGGCTTCTTGTTCACCGATCCAGACGCGCAGATCATCATGCCGACCGTCGCCGAAGACGTCGCCTTCGGACTGCGCAAATCGGGGCTGCCGAAGGCTGAACGCCAGCAGCTCGTCATGGAGCTACTGACCCGTTTCGGGCTGGCCGAGCACGCCGATCACCCAGCCCACCTGCTTTCAGGTGGCCAAAAACAGCTGCTCGCGCTGGCCTCGGTCTTGATCACCGGGCCGCAATTGGTCGTCATGGACGAGCCGACGACGCTGCTGGATTTGCGTAATGCAGCGATGATTCGACGGGTCATCGCCGAACTAGACCAGCAAGTGGTCTTGGTGACCCACCACCTCGACCAGTTGCGGGATTTTGACCGCGTCATCGTCTTTGATGACGGCCAGATCGTCGCTGACGACGAACCTGGACCGGCGATCGATTGCTATCTGCGTCTGATGGCAGCCGAACTATGACGCGCGACCTGCGCTGGAAGATCCCAGCCCCTACAGTGGGCGGCCGCTGATGGCGCTGCGCGGATCTGACGTCGGGCTCTATCGGCCCGGAAATCTTTGGTTGCATCGCACGCCTGCGGGAGCCAAACTCGCGGCGCTATTCATCTTGGGTGCGGGGAGTTTTTGGCTACGTCGCGATCCGTGGCTGGCGCTGGCCAGCGTGGTCGTCATCGTGTTGATCTATCTGAGCGCCGGCTTTGGACCGCGCGTCATCTGGCGGCAGTGGCGGCCCACCGTGATGGTCTTGGTCATCACCGCATTGTTGAATTGGTGGACCTCGGGGGACTGGCGGACGGCGGTCAGCCTGATCGCGATGCTGACGATGCTCATCCTGGCCGCCGCTCTGGTGACGTTAACGACCCGCATCAGTGACCTGACCGACGTCATCGTCAGCTGCGCGCGTCCCTTTGAACGCTTTGGGGTCGACGCGGAGCGGGTTGGTCTAGCGATGGCCCTCGGCATTCGCAGCGTGCCGCTGGTCGCCGCTCTCGCCGCCGGGGTCCGCGACGCCCAAATCGCGCGCGGCAACAGTCGCAGTTGGCGCGCCTTCGCCGTGCCACTGCTGGTGACGGCGCTGCGTTCTGGACAGGCGATGGGGGAGGCGCTGATCGCCCGCGGCGTCGATGACGATTGAGCCTGCAGGCAGCGGCGGATGCAGATGCCAGGGCCGCTCGTAGCCAGCTGAACAGGCTGTGACAAGATATTTTCGCCCGCGAATTCGTCAAAATCACTTGTGCGAGTGCTCCATTGGTCGTTAGCGTCAGGCCATCGCCTCAGCTAGAGCGTGCCCAACCCGAAGACGTGTGAATGGGAGCTATCAATGGCAGAAATCAAGGGGGCTAATGGCCCGGCCAATTCGGTCGGTCGGCCCGCCACGCAGTCGCAAGCCAAGCCAGCGACCACTGGTGACCGGAGTCAACCAGAAAAGATTAAGGTGAATCCGCAGCGCTCAGTCTTGTTGGGCGCGATGTTCTTGATGGCCACCTCGGCCATCGGCCCGGGTTTCATCACCCAGACGACGACCTTCACCGTCCAACTTGGCGTGGCGATGGCGTTCGCCATTTTGGCGTCGATCCTGGTCGACATCGCCGTCCAAATGAACGTTTGGCGCGTGCTCGGCGTATCAGGCATGCGCGCCAATGAGCTCGGCAACAAGATCCTGCCCGGCCTGGGTTGGGTGCTGGCAATCCTGGTGCTGATCGGCGGTTTTGTCTTTAATATCGGTAACGTCGCCGGCACTGGCCTGGGCTTGAAGTCGATTTTCACCGGTCTGGATCCGCGCATCGGCGCCGCGATCTCGGCTTGCATCGCGATCGGCATCTTCCTGGTCAAGCAGGCTGGCCCGATCGTGGACCGCGTCGTCGTCGTGTTGGGCATGGTGATGATCGTCATGACGCTGGTGATTGCCATCATCACCAAACCCCCGGTCGGCCAAGCGGTGGTCAACATGTTCGTGCCGGAGAAGTTCGACTTCGTCGCCATCACCACGCTGATCGGTGGCACCGTCGGTGGTTACATCACCTATGCCGGTGCGCACCGCCTGATCGATTCCGGCGTGACCGGCCCAGAGAACTCAAAGAGAATCAGCAATGGCTCGGTCACCGGCATCATCGTCACCGGTGTCATGCGTTTCTTGTTGTTCTTGGCGATCCTCGGTGTCGTCGTCGCCGGGGCCACCCTGGACCCGAAGAACCCGGCCGCGTCCGCCTTTGAATACGCCGCTGGCACCTTCGGCCGCGTCGTCTTCGGAATCATCTTCTGGGCTGCGGCAATCACCTCAGTCATCGGCGCCTCATATACCTCGATTTCGTTCGTCACCAAGCCCGACACCCCAGCCCGCACTCGCAACCTATTGACCGTCGGTTTCATCGTCATCACGGCATCGCTTTACCTGATCATCGGTGCCGCACCGGTGCAGGTCTTGGTCTTCGCAGGCCTATTCAACGGTTTGATCTTGCCGATCGGTTTCACCGTCATCTTGATTGCGATGTTCTTCCGCGCCGACTTGTTGCGCGGATACGTCTACCCCATTTGGTTGAAGATCGTCGGTGTATTGGCTTGGCTGTTGACTATTTACCTGGGCGTCAACGCGATCATCGTCTGGTATGGAAAGGTCTTCGGCTGATGACTGCCCAGAAGCAACAGTCGCCGACGATCGACTTGAACGCTGACCTCGGTGAATCGCTTGGCCAATGGCGCATGGGTGACGACGAAGCCATGCTGGACGTCGTCACCAGCGCAAATGTGGCCTGTGGTTTTCACGCTGGCGACCCCGTCACCACCCGCAAGACCTGCGAACAGGCGATCGCCAAAGGGGTGCGCATCGGCGCGCACCCCAGCTATCGCGATCTGGTCGGTTTTGGGCGCAATTTCATGGATATCGCGCCTGACGAGCTGGCCGCTGACGTGCTCTACCAGCTGGGCGCGATCCAAGGCTTCGCGCGCGCTGCTGGCGCGGAGATCGCCTACGTCAAGCCGCACGGCGCGCTGTACAACGCGATCGTCAGCAACGAGGCCCAAGCCCGCGCAGTGGTCGAGGCCATCAAGGCTTTCCAACCGGGGCTGCCGATCATGTGCCTGCCCGGTTCGGTGGTCTTGCGGATCGCGGCTGAGGAAGGTTTGCGGCCAATCGCGGAGGCTTTCTGTGATCGTGGCTACAACCCCGACGGAACCCTGGTGTCGCGTCGGTTGCCCGGTGCGGTCCTGCATGACGCTCAAGAGGTCGCCGAACGGATGCTGCAGTTGGTCACCCAAGGCTCAGTCGTCGCTGCTGACGGCACTGAGATCGAGCTGCAAGCTGATTCCTTGTGCATGCACGGCGATTCTCCTGGCGCGGTCGAAATGGCTAAGGCGGTGCGTCAAACCTTGCTCGCCAATGGCGTACAACTGAAGGCTTTTGCCTGATGCGAACCCGCATGTTGCCGGCGGGCGAACGCGGAATCTTAATTGAAGCGCCTGACCTCGCTGAGGTGCTCGCGGTCAATGAGCTGATCAAAGACATGATTCGCGGCGGTGACGAGCCCTGGACACACATCGTCGATATCATTCCGGCTGCGGTCACGGTCTACGTCAGTGTCGATGACGCTAAACACACCAACCAGGTCGGGCAAGCACTGTTCGGTTTGACCACAGCGTTGAGCTTTAGAGACACCATGGTTGATCGCAAGCCTGACGAGGAGGGCACCGAAGTGGTCGAGGTGCCAGTCATTTATGACGGCCCCGACCTAGCTGACGTCGCCGAGCTGACCGGGCTTAGCATCGACGAGGTCATCGCGGCGCACACCGCGACGCCGTGGCGGATGGCTTTTGGTGGCTTTGCGCCCGGTTTCGGTTATCTGGTGGACGGCGACCCGCGGTTAGAAGTGGCGCGTCGCTCGTCTCCACGTACCGCGGTGCCCGCCGGTGCGGTCGGTTTGGCGGGCCGTTTCAGTGGCATCTATCCACGAGAATCGCCAGGCGGTTGGCAGCTGATCGGACGGACTAGTACCCCGATGTGGGATCCCAACCGCACCCCGCCCGCGCTGCTACAGCCTGGCTGGTTCGTCAAATTTGTCCAGGAGGGTTGATGGCTGAGCTATTGGTGATGAAAGTCGGGCCGGCGGCAGCTTTCCAGGACGCGGGACGTCCCGGTTACGGCAATGTCGGAGTGGGAGTCTCAGGTGCGGCGGACCGCAAATCCTATGAGCTGGCGAATCTGCTAGTCGGCAATCAGCCCGACCAGGCCGTCATCGAAATCACCCTCGGTGGGCTAGAGCTGCAAGCCGGCGCGGATTGCGTCGTCGCCGTCACGGGAGCGACCTGCACATTGCGCGTCGACGGCGAAACTATGCCCAACGATCAGACTTTCGAGGTGCCTGCCGGTTCAACGTTGACGGTGGGCATCGCGACGGCTGGCTTGCGCAGCTATCTGGCGGTGCGCGGTGGCTTCGATGTCCAGCCGGTGCTCGGTTCACGATCTTGGGATTCGATGGCCGCACTCGGTCCGAAGCCTCTCGAAGTCGGTGATCGGCTGCCGATTGGCCAGGCAGTGTTGACCGATCCGCAGCCCCAAGAGATCCGCAAGACGCCGATTTCTAACGAGCCGCTGACGGTGCGTTTCTTGGCTGGCCCTCGCGACGAATGGGTGTACCTGGACGGCTTGGTCGACAATTTCTGGACGGTCTCGCCAGATTCCAACCGTGTCGGGGTGCGCATCGAGGGCGAAGCACTGGTCCGCACCCCCGAGTATGCGGAGGCAGAGCTGCAAAGCGAAGGTGTAGCCCGAGGCTCGATTCAAGTGCCCAAGAATGGCATGCCAGTGTTGTTCTTGGCAGACCATCCAGTGACTGGCGGCTACCCAGTGGTGGGCGTGATCGTCCAAGAAGATCTCGACCTGATCGCGCAAGCGCGCCCAGGCCAGCAGATCAACTTCCGCTGGACTGTGCCTAACGAATACTGATCTTCGAGATCACAAGCAAAAACGGCCCACGTCCCGGTTTTGGGACGTGGGCCGTTTGCTTGTGGTCAGCGGAAACGCGGTTCGCGGCCAGTCTTGCCGACCAGCGATTCGCGATATTGCGTCGACTTGACCCGATCAAGGGCCACACTCAGCTGGTTGACCCGGCCGTCGACACCCAGGCGTTGCGCCACGGAGGCATTGTTCGAGTCAGCGGTGAACGCCCGCAGCCGCTCCAAGCCCCGCTCGAGGTGCGCAGCGTCCGCGGCCTGCTGAGCGTCCAGCCGCTCGCGATACCAATCCGAGGTGAGAATGTTCTCCCGCTCGAACATGGCCCGGAACTCGGGGCTGTGCAGATCCCAACCTTCGCTGGTCTGGCCGTGCGCCATGATCTCCAGCAGGCCTTTGATCGGCGGGCAAGCGAGCTTGATCGTGCCGTCATCGAAATAGCTCTGCGCGACGCGCTGGTGAGTCTCGACGATGACCGCCATCGATTCTGCGAAGGTCGCCTCGTCTTGCAGCTCGGGGCGCAGCATCTCGTCAGTGAAGACCGCATTCGGGTGCAAGAAGACACGTCCGAAGTAGGCGTTGACGAAGCGCGAGTTGATCCGATAACCGAGTCGGCTAGCCTGCACGAGCTGACCGTCGTATTCGAAATCTTCCAGCTTCTCCAGGAAGCCGCCGTCCAGCAGATTGCAAATATCTCGCTCGGCCGGATCCATTCGGCTGAACAGCTCAGGCACCAGCATCGAGAAGTCATGGGCGACCTTGACCTTTGGGCCGATGTAACCCGCTGAGCTCAGCCAGCCGTCGTAACCGGTCAACGCATAGCTCAGCAGGCTGCTGTTGAGGTCGAAGACTGCTGGCATCGCGTTGAACGGCGCCTTGGTCAATGCGCCCTCGCTGCCGGCACCCGTCGTTGACGGCGACTTGCCGGTCATCGACGAGATGAATTCCATGAACAACTCCGGCAGCTCCATGTAGTGCAGCGGGTTGTAAACCGAAAGCGGCGGGACGCCCTCTTCCTTGGGATTATTGCGCCGGCCAGCGGCGACGATGTCCACCGACATCGGCGCATATTCAGTGACCGAGAGCTTACGCACCAGATGATCGGCCAGATCAGCGGCCGCCGTGTGCAGCGGTTTTGCCAGATCAGGACGCAACTGCAGATAGCGCGGATTCTTCGAACGCTTGCCGTCGACCAATCGTGGCTGATCCGAGCACACCCAGAACTGTGGACGTTCGCCTTCTGGACGTTCAGCGACCGCACGAATCAGCTGCTGCACCGGTTCGGTGTATTCGCTGAACGCCTGCGCATTGTTCATGATCGCTTCGGCATCTTGCTGCTGCAATGGCTCGAAATTCGAGATGAAGGTGCCTGGCTGGCTCAGGTCATATTCGGCCTGCTTGTCGTAGCCGCGGACGATCGCGTCATCAGGACGCTGGAATAGCAACTGCTCACAGTTGCGCACGAACTTGCGTGGCAGCATCTCTTGGTTGCCGAAGCCGGGCGCGGGATGCTCGAAGGGCATCGCGACGGTCGACGCAGTGATGTCGTCTTCGGTCTGCACCTTAGCGGCCGGGCTGAAATCGGGCCGCAGGCTGAATAGTCGCCACCAGCCGTCGTCGTCAAAACCGACGCGCAGCATGTTGACGATCATCTTCTGCCCGTCCAAGCGCACCGCATTGCCCGTCCGACCATTGATGATGCCGACGCTGAAATGCTGACGCCAGTTCTTGCCCCAGTCAGGCTTGTGATGACGCTTGACGTGGAAGATCAATTCCTTGACGTGCGCTGGAATCTCAGCCAGGCGCTGGTTGTACTCGTCGGAATATTCGTCGCTTGGAGTCAACAGTTTGATGACCGAACCTAAGGAGCGCTCGATCGACAAGATCGGACGGTGGTCTTTGCCATTGCGTTGCGGGTCCGCGAAACGTTCGGAGTAGTCGGCGTCCAGCAGCTGCTCGACCAGCGCCATGTCCTCTTCGAAGTCAGCGGTGTAGGCATTGCCAAAGACGAACGCGTCCAGCAGCGACTTGGAGATCTCCGACTTGCCGCCGCCAGAGACCGTCGCCGGCTTGTGGCATTCGGTCGACACCGGCGAGATGCCGATCAGGTGCCATTGCGTCGGATCAGTCTCGCGGGCCTTGGCGTAGACGCGATATCCACTCGGCGTGAAATAGCACTTGCCAGACTGCAACGCCAGCGATTGCTGGGCGCCGTTGGCGGTCTGCCAGGTGATCTTCTGATCGAACATCGAGTAATGCGCGCCGCCCGGGACGAGCACGAACTCTGGATGTTCGGCGTCCTTCGCCCAACCTTCGGGGGTCATCGTGAACCGTTGCGGGTCGCGGGCGACGACGTCCGCCAGCTGATAATCGGCCGGCGTGTACTGATCTTGGAAATCCCGGCCCAGGTTGTAGGACGGATAGACCCGCGCGCCGCCAGCGTGCTCCTCCTCAGCGCTGCCGAGCAGATTGGCGCTGTACGAAAGTTGGGTCTTGACTTCCTTCTTGCAGTAGCCGAAGTAGTTGTCGGCGATGACGGTTACCATGACGCCACGCTCATCGCGAGCGCACACCTTGAAAGCTTTGCCGTCGTTGTACAGCTCGTCGCCGTCTTTCCAGCACTGTCCGTCACGACGCTGCCGTTCGGTCGCGTCATCCCAATGCGGCATGCCTAGCGACTGCTTAGTGACCTTCGTCAAGTGCGGCGCCAAGATGACGCAGCCAGTCGTGCCCGACCAAGTAGCCGGATTGAGCGCAGCATCATTGACCGGCAAGAAGGCGTCACCACCGTTACCGAAAATGCCTTCGACGAAATCCAGATTGCACACCAGACCGCCAGGTGCGATGAAGCGGGTCTCCATCGTCCGCTCGACGCTGACGTCAGGTACCGCCGGCACGACCAGCGGACGCAGCATCATGGTGACGAAACAGGCGGCCGGCTCTGGATCGTCAGAGGTGTACGGCAAGACCATGTCTTCGTGCGGTGGCTTGAAAGCCAATTCCAGCAGTCTGGCGAAGACATCCTTGCTGACCGCGATCTTGTCGTCGGGGATCGCCAGCCCGCCTTCGGCGATATGGAAGACGCCAGCGGTCGTCCGCCGATCATTGGCGGGATTGTGCAAGACGCCGTTGACTAGCCGATAGCTGGCCAGCAGCGGGGAGTGGAATTCGTCTCCGTCACGCGGCAAGCTCAACTCGCGAGCCAAGCCGGCCTGATCGAGCTCGAGAGATACTCGCGGAATCTGCGGCTGCACCGACGCGTCGGCCAGGTAGTCGTCCAAGAAATCTTGGATGCGCTGGTCGATCGGGGGCAGGGTATCAAACAGCTGACGGCTCATCTCGCGTTGCTTAGCTAGCAAGGGGCTCAGGATCGCCGCTTGCGCAGCGCGTTCCTCAGTCACTGGCGAGGTGGGCAAATCCAACAGAGCTAGCCGCAGATCAATGGCGGCCTGCATTTCGGATACAGACATGACTACACCTTCAACTGGATCTTCTTGATGAGGTCTTGGCTTTGCTGGGGACCGTCGAATTGAACACTCGCGTGGTCGGTGCGGCCTGCCAGCCACATGGTCAATTCGGCCGGGTCACCGATGATCTTGACCGGGCTGGGCCCCAGCGATACCGCATGTTCCTCGCCGGTCGGCTGTCCGTCGCGGGTGCGGACGAACACGATGCCGACCTTGGGTCTGCGGAATTTGGCCTTAGCCATGGGCAGCAATTGCTCCCACAACTGCTGATCGACATCCGGGGCGATTAGCCTGGGGGCAGGATTTGGCTGCGCACGTCGGACGTCCTCGTGATGCACGAAATATTCGAAACCATTAGCGGCCCGGTCGACAGCCTTCAAGCGAAATGGCGTGACGCCCTTCGGTCCGGCTGCGATCAGGTCGACCAGTGCGTCGAAATCATGCTCCTGTTGGACGCGGCGCATCGCGCGTTCGGTGACGCCAGCCAGGGGTTTGACGAACGCACCGACCACATTCCACGGCTCGTTTTCGCGCACATACAGATGCGCTGCTAGGTCGCGGACATTCCAACTTTCGCACAGCGTGTCAGCCAACGGGCCGACCTGATGCATGAGTTCGGTCAGCTCGGCGCGTTCGATGGCAGCGATGTCGGTCATGTTTCCAAGCTAACCGAGGCGGCTGACAATTTCTGCAGGTGGGTCATTCTTGAACAGATCGATTGCCATGCCGGCAGTGACCGCTGGGGTCGTCAGGCGTATGATCGGCTGCCGTATGCACTCAGCAGCCAGCGACCACAGTGGCCTGGCGGTGAGCAAGAAGGCGACGAATCCAGCGCCACGACTGGAGGTTGAGGAACACTATGAACCTGGAAAAGGTGCTATTCGGATTTTTCATCACGCTAGCTGCGGCGATGAACTTCGGCTTCTTCCTGGGCCCCGTCGACGACCCGACCGTCCACAACGGCGTCGAACTCGGCGCCGCCTTGGTCGTCAGCATCATCGCGACCATCTTGAAATTCGGCGACCGCACCCAACTGGGGGCGGTGCATCTTGCTACCAGCTTGGTCGCTGACCTGCATCTGATTTGTGCAGCTGCGATGTGGGTGTGGGTCTCCCAAGCTGATGTCGGGATGACCGCTGAGTCGATGTCGACCATCGTTTCGCTGTCGGGCGGGGCGCTGCTGGCTAATGTCGTGTCTGTCGTCTTGATGGTTTCTGAGACGATCCAGGTACGTCGCTAGTCAGTGCAGCTGACTATCTCGGCGTTGATGCGGAATCGCTGCGATGAGAACGAAACATAGGCGGCGCGCTATTCGCGACTTGCAAGACGTCCAAGGCGATGTCGTCTTCTTAGTCTTGCGGCGGATGCGTGGACCGCTGCTGACGTTAGTCACGGTCTTTTTGATTTCGGTCGTCGGGCTGGCGTTGATCCCAGGCAGTGACGCCAACGGCGAGCCGACCAAGCCGCTTTCGGTCTTTGAGGCCTTCTTCGTCGTGCTTTATACCGCGACGACGATCGGCTTCGGCGAAATTCCGGCGCCCTTCAATACCGCCCAGCGGATGTGGATGTCGGTGGTCATTTTGATCACCGTAGCCACCTGGACGGGATCGATCCTGGCCTTGCTGGCCTTGGTGCAGGACAAGAACTTCCTCTACGCGCTGCGCGCAGCTCGCTTCGCGACCCGCATGAAGAGCTTGCGCGAACCTTTCTATATCGTCTGCGGCGCCGGCGAGACCGGAGCGCTGCTGATGCGCGGCCTAGATCACCTCGGCATGCGATACGTCGTCGTCGATGCCAACGAAGAGCAGCTGAATCTGCTGCGCATGCACGACTTGGCGACCAGCGCGCCGGCGATGGTCGGTGACGCCGGATTGCCCACTACTTTGCTCGATGCCGGCCTGTTAAATAAACAGTGCCGCGGTGTCGTCGCCTTGGCCTCCGACGACAACGCCAACCGCGCGATCGCCGTCACCGCGCGGCTGCTCGCGCCCAAAGTGCCCGTCCTGGCGCGCATCCGCGATGCCTCGTTCGAGACTCATATTGGCGTCTTCGGCGGCGATATCGTGATCAATCCTTTCAAGCAGTTCGCGACAGCGATGGTGAACTCGATCAGCCGGCCACAGCGGCACCTGCTGCGCCAGATCCTTACCGGCCTGCCAGGTGAACCGATTGACGAACTCGAACGTCCGCCGGCGGGTCACTGGATCGTTTGTGGCTACGGCCGACAGGGCAGTGAGACCGTCAAGCGGCTGCGTGAGGCGGGCATGACCGTCAGCGTCATCGCCGAAGGGGATTACGTCGAAGGTGAGGTGGACGTCAAGGGCTCCGGCGCTAGTTCAGAAGAACTGAAAGCAGCTGGCATCGAAGACGCGGTCGGTATGGTGACCGCTACCGACTCAGACACCAAGAATCTAGCTATCGCGGTCACGGCGCGGCAGATCAACCATGATCTGTTCCTGGTCGTTCGCCAGAATCGGGTAGCAAATACCCCGCTTTTTGATGCTGCAGATTACGACATGCTGTTGGATCCGGCGCAATTGGTGGCCCAAGAATTCCTGGCCCGGATGGCGACCCCGACTCTGGGACGATTCCTACGCCACACAGATCAGCTGTCTGAGGCTGACTGCGAGAAACTCTCCCACACGCTAGCCGCCCTGGATCCGGGCCACAATCCGCATCTTTGGGACTTCGCCATCAACGCGCAGGCCACTCCTGCCGTAGCGGACCGAATTTCGGCTGGCGTGCCGGTGCTGCTCAAAGATTTGGTCGCTGATCCTGACGATCGTGACCAGCAATTGTCTGCCCTGGTCTTGTTGGTGCGACGTGCCGGGCATAGCGAATTACTGCCAGCTGACGATTTTGAACTCGAACTCGATGACCGGATCTTGATTGCCGGCTCGGAGGAAGCCAGCCGGCTCAGCTCGTTTGTGTTGCGCAATATCAACGATCTCAACTACGTCCAGACCGGCGTCAGCAGTTCGGGTGGTTGGCTATGGCGCAAGCTCAGCAACAAGGCATTCGATCGGGGTGATCTATTGGCTGCGCAAGCCGACGCAGATCATCTTGACGGCGACCTGACTACAGAAGACAAAGCACGGCTCGACGCTGATCCGCTAACCGACGACACCAGCGAGGCTGAATCGTCCGATGTGCTGCCCCCTGCAAAAGAAGCTATTGCCGACGACCCGCAGCAGACGGGTCCGATTGATCCAGGAGATAGCGCCGATGTCCGTTGACGACTACCTTCAACTACCCAGCTGGGCCCGCGACCTGGGCTTGCGTCGACACCCTGAAGGTGGCTGGTACGCCGAGACCTGGCATAGCGAAGTCTCGATTCCACAAGGAATTTTGCCGGCCGGCTTTCCCGGGGCGCGGTGGGCTGCTAGTGCGATCTATTTCTTACTGCTGCCAGGTGAACAGTCAGCTTGGCATACCGTGCGCGGCGCCGAACTTTGGCTGCATCACCGCGGGGGAGCGATCCAGTTGGACATCGGCTCGGACGGTCCCGAGCCCGGCAATTTTGATGAGCTGCTGCTCGGTCCGGATCTGCTGGCAGGTCAACGTCCCCAATTGATCGTGCCTGCTGGCTGCTGGCAGCGAGCCCGGCCCGTCGATGACGAGCCGGCGCTGGTCAGCTGCATCGTCGCGCCCGGCTTCGATTTCGCAGATTTCCGATTACAAGATTCCCGATAACCCGGCAGGCTCGAGGCGTCGAGATATATCTCGGCCGCTGTATTTATGTCTTCTGCAAGATATTGCCGTCGAAATCCACAACCAGTTCACGGGCGGATGGTGCATTCGGATCTTCTGAACGCACACATTGAATGCGAAGCTGGCCGTTCTCCTGTAGAACAAAAACATATTGGTAGGTCTTAATCAGTAATTGGGGATCCTGCAGCACCGCAAGTAATTTCGCGCGATCGATCGAATTCAGATCGAAGATTTCCTCGGTAGTATCACTGGTCTCGCAAAATTGTTCCCATTCGTGCAGAAAGTATTTATGCGCTTGATAGCGCACCTGACATGTCTTGCCATCAGTGGAGGGTACCCAGTCGCCATGCACCGTCAGGCCAGAACTGCTGCTGTTGAGATAGGGAAAGCTAAACCAGATGCGACCCACTAGATCGCCATTTAGTTTGTGGATGACGTCGAACAGTTGAGCCAAACCCTGTTCGCTATAAGGATCAGTGATAGGCGATAGCTCTTGGCCATCGAGTTGCTGTTGCATGACGTGCCTGTCACCGGGAATTGGACAAGACATCGTGAACAGGGCCGACCTACTCGGCGTCAACTCCCCCCTCACCTTCGGTGCGTAACGCGGCCCGGGCCCGCACACCGACATGTCAAAGGCTTTAATCTGTTCTTCAAGGGGCCATTCCGAGCTCGGTAAGAAAGGCCGCGGAGAGGGCTCAAACTCCTGGATTTTTTTCAGTTCGCCATCGAACATCTGATATCTGACGAGCCTTCCGTCATTTTCCACCACAGTGATGTTTGAGAAGCCTACGGGGGCGAGATCGAATTCAACTATGCGGTCGCTGACATGTTCGCTGATCGTCTGCAATTCCTGACGCCAGCGCGGCAAGCTAGCAGCTGCGACCGCGTTGAAATCCACCGGATCCTCTGGGCCCAGATCTTTGATGTCCGGGATGCTAGCGCTAGGTGTGCTTTGCGGTTGGCTTCCAGATGAAGAACAGCCGGCTACAGTGCCTACCATTAGCAAGCTGAGTAACGCGGCCACTAATCGTCTTAGCGCACTCATTGCCGCCTCCCGGGGCTCGTCATGACTGATCCGCTTCGAAATGCTACCGGGTCATTGGCTCAGGCGATGCGCTTATATGCGCTGTAGCCAGTCACCTTGTCGATAATCGGGGTCAAGATCATCGTCTGCTTGGGTTGCAGTTCGACGTCCAACAGTGAGCGTTTGATCAATATCTCTTGGTCGCTGTTGTGTTCGTACATCAGGTGATGATCCATCAGCTTGGAATCCGGCACCAGGATCGTTTCTTTCACCACCTCGTCGCGGGCGTTAGCGATGACGACGACCGCCTCGGAGACCTTGTTGGTGTAACGCTCGAAACCGATGAGACGATCAGTCTCCAGCCAACGCAGGTTGCCGATCCGCAGCGCACGATGATTCTTGCGCAGCGCGATGAGCTGACGGTGCCGAGCGAGCACCGGGTTTTCGTCATTGACCCAATCCCAACGCATCGGTGCGCGGTTGCGCGGATCTTCTCCGCCAACCATGCCGAGCTCTGAGCCGTAATAGAGGTTGACGGTGCCAGGCAACGTGAACTGCAAGACGGTCGCCAGATCACGCTGGGCGGGATCGGGCAGCACAGTGGCAATCCGGGCGGTGTCGTGATTGTCGAGATAGACCCAAGACTTCAGCAGGTGCTCGAAGTCGCAATCGGAATAGAAACGCTGCAAGATCGACTGCGCGTGGCGTCCGACGCGGCCATTGGCGATACCGATCAACAACTCACGCAGCGTGAAATTCAGCACCGCGTCGAGTTCAGGGAACCACTCGCGCGGGTAAGTGGTGATCTCGCCGAGCACCAACGAACCGGGTTTCTCTTCGTGCGCAGCTTCGGTCAATTCACCGAGCATCCGCATGCCGATCTCGAAGGCTACGTCCAACCGCCAGCCGTCGACGCCGTCGCGCAGATAGGAGCGGACCACCGAGTCGGGAGATTCCCAGATGTGCTGACGCACCGCCGGGTTTTCCAGCTCAAGTTCGGGCAGATTGGCGTTATTCCACCAAGAACGGTGACCTGCCGGGAATTCGGGGTTGAACTCGAACCAGTCACGATATTGGCTATCCGCTTCGTCACGGGCTGAGCGGTAGATCTGAGAATTTCGTCCGACGTGGTTGAACACGCCATCCAAGACCAGCGTCATATCGCGCTCATGCAAGTCCTGGGCGAGTTTCTTGACGTCTTCCCGGGTGCCATATTCAGGACGCACAGCCTGGTAATCCAAGGCGTCATAGCCGTGATTGGTCCAGGCCTCATGAATCGGGCACAGATATAACGTGTCAGCGCCGAGCTGTTGAACGTAATCCAGCTTGGTCCTGGTGCTAGCCAGGTCCCCGCCCCAAAATTCCAGCTCTTGGCTCCAGACTTCATGTTCGGGCAGATATTCACCGTAGACGGGCAGGTCATTATCCCAATCCAACAACTTCTTGGGCTCGGGATAGAGGTGCCGTTTGGCGTCCAAGTCAGCGCTCGGCACGAAGCGATCGACGATGATCTGGTAGCAGATGCCACCGTTACGCCAGTCCATGTCGCGGCGCTCGAAGAGATCGCCGTAGGAACGGTCGAGAGTGTTGGAGTAGTCGTATTCGCCGGCTTCATTAACTGGAGAGCTCACCCTTCCATTAAACCGGCTGGTCAGTGCAGGCGCGACCGCCTGGCTAAATGCCATAGCTAAATCGGAAACCTTCGGTGGATCGAGTTAGTCGCCGAGTCCGCTAACCGCGCCAGCGGTCAGTGCGCGGCAAAGCTCTTAAGACCGCCGTCGCTGGCTTCTGAGGCTTCCGGGACAAAGTGAAGGGCCGGGGCTCCCGTCGTGGAAGCTCCCGGCCCTTCGCCTAGCAAGGTGTTGATCAAGCTTGATCAGATCGTTAACGATCAGGCGTTGCGGTTGTCGTCAGCGCGCAGCTGGCCGTCCTGCTCGACCTCGATGTGCTCCTTGCGGAGCTCATCGCTGACCTGCTGGTTCTCGGTGACGACCTGCTTGCCGACCGAGACCTGCTCGGTGGCGACGGTCTCCTTGGAGACGACCGGACGCTCAGCGTGCAGGGTGATTTCGGTCTCGGCGGTGTCTTCGCCGATCTTGCCGTCGACGACCTGGGTACCGTCCAGCGGGGTGCGCTCAACGACCAATTCCTCGCGCTGCAGCGGGACGTTGACGGTCGCATTCTCGGTCACGACGTGCTTGCGCAGGTGGACGCGGCCAGCCTCGTACTGCTCCTTGCCGACGTTCAGACGCTCTTCGTGAGCGGTGACGGTGCCCTCAGCGTCGTGGTTGACAGCAGTGTTCTGCTCTGCAACGCGCTGCTCGCCAGCGACCTGGCCGGTCTGGCCAGCGGCGGTGTCGTACTCGTAGCCCGAAGTCAGGCTGTAGTAGCGGTACAGTTCCTGCTCCTGCTCAACCTCAAGGTGGCCATCCTCAGCCATGTTCGGGGCGTCCTTGATGAAGTCCTTCTCGTAGGGGACGCGAATCTCTTCGCCAGCGATGGTCGCGTCCTGCAGCGGGATGAAGGTTTCGTTGGTGCCGAACCAGCCGGCGTTTACGGTGACCCACTTGGGCTGGCCAGTCACGTCGTCGATGTAAACCTGCTTGACACCACCGATCTTGTCGCCCGAGGCGTCGAAGACCGAAGCGTTGTAAAGATTTTCGATTTGGGTTTCGTTGTGCGGCTGAGTCATTAGCCGTTCCTTCCGGTTGGGTGGCATTTGCTCTCGTCGGAGCAAGCCGTTTGCATAAGTCTTTCGCTTACGTTGCATTCAACGTTAGGCAAATGGATGCCGTTCGGTGCGCTCTTTCGCCATCGGCAAAATGTCGTTCGCCAGATCTGAAAGTCGTCGCGCGTTTCGTTTTTCTCTGCTATGTACTCGCTGATTGCGGTGAGGTGAACGGGACGAACCATTGCTTGTGGGACTCACGATGGGTGAAAATTTTGCTGACAAGGAATCTGCCAGCGCGAGCGTATCCAGAGGCGGGTGGCCCAGTTCCTTCGAATGCCCAGCCGCCGAGCGTGATTCGTGAGCTGACGACTGGGACGCAGATCGCAGTTCTTAAGTCGCCGACCCAGAACATCGGTTGCGAGCTTTGGTTACACGCGTCTGGGTTAAGACAGCTCAATTGTGGGGTGCATTCCTTAATCAGATTGAGGCCGTTCAACCAACCGGACGACATATTGTCTAATTGGTTCGTCTACGTCACCCCCGAACAGCGGGTAGTGCATAAGGGTGACTTGCCACATTACGAAAGCGCCCAAGAACCGGGCGCCAAAAACGCTTATGTGCCGGCTCAGATCTTGGATTATGGGCAGGTCCTGTCATTCCATGGCATGGTTTGCGCTTCGGCCTTTGACGGGATGACCTGCTGGGATTCGACGACCGGTAAAGGTGCGGTCATGTATCGAGAATACGTGGAATTCTTTGGCTGAATCGGGTTCGACAATGTTGAAAGACAGATTCGCCGGCAGGGGCTAGCGCACTCGTGACTTGGCTGCGGTGCTACACGGGCTATCGCTTGCGCACAGGATCGCGCTGCCCGCGCCATCTCGAGTGCTCGCAGAGAGCGTGCTGATTGCGAAGAAGCTTCGACTTGTTGGGACGCGCACGAAGCGGTCATGACTAACGATTACCCCGCCCAACCAATCACTGTGGATTTAGGCGTGCATGATGTCTAAACCTTCTTCGGCACGGAAGCGACTAGTCTCGAGCTGAATTGTCGAATGCTCAAAGGCGATTGGGAAATGCGTGCGCAGGCATTGGTTGATGTCGGCCAAGATCTCCAATGCGTGCGCAGATTGGAAGCATTGCTCACCGACGACCACGTGAGCAGAGATGACTGGAAGTCCAGTGCCGATCATGGAGGCATGCAGATCGTGCACGCCTTCCACGTGATCGAGCTCCAGTAGATGCTGCCGAACCTCGGTCAAATCAATCTCACGCGGCGTGAACTCCATCAAGATCGCAAGCGTCGCGCGCATGATCGCGATCGCACGCGGGACGATCAACGCGGCAATCACTAACCCAGCGATCGCGTCAGCTTGGCTATAGCCGGTGACCCGGATGACGATCGCGGCGATGATGACAGCTAAGGAGCCCAGCGCGTCATTGAGCACCTCGAGAAATGCGGCCCGCATATTCAGCGATGCGTCCTTGCCGGCCGAGAGCACCGCGATGCTGATTAGATTCGCGACCAGACCGATAAGACCGAACAGCAGCATTTCGCTGCCCGCGACGGCCGGGGGAGTCAGCAGCCGACGGATGCCTTCGGCGACCGCATAGGTGCCGACGATGATCAGCAATGCTGACTGGGCGAGCGCGGCCACGGCCTCCAGACGGGCGTAGCCCCAGGTGCGTCGATCTGCGGCGGGCTTGCGCATCATGTTCGCAGCGATTAAAGCGATCAGCAGTCCGGAGGCGTCCACGAGTGCGTGGGCGGTATCGGTGAGCAGCGCGAGACTACCGGTCAGGATGCTGCCTATTAGTTGCGCCAAGACGACCAGCGAGGTCAACCCGAGGGCTATCGCGAGCCGGCTACGGGATGCGTCCGACCCGTGGTGGTGCTCGTGCACATTCCCCGAACCACTATGCACCTGCACTCCGATCGCTCAACTTCGTCAGAAGACCATTCTATACCCGTGGCGCGAAATATTTCGCTGCCCTCCGAGCCTGCCAGCTTGTCGCGATGACGGTAGCGTTTGAAGAGAATCGATAAGGAGGTCGTCATGCCCGCCAACGGTCCCAAGGAGCGTCCGATCACTCCCCGCAGTTCAGCGGACTACCCAGCAGAAGTCGGCAAGGTCGTCAATGGAAATGCCGGCGAGCTGCACCAACAACCCAAAGGCAAGCGCGACGTGCTAACCACCGCGCAGGGCCGACCTGTCGTAGATGATCAAAACACCTTACGGGTGGGGGCTCGAGGCCCAGCGCTGCTGGAGGATGCGCATTTTCGAGAGAAGATTTTCCACTTCGATCATGAGCGGATCCCCGAGAGGGTCGTGCATGCCCGTGGCTATGGCGCGCACGGTGTCTTCGAATCGGCAGGTGATGCCTCCGATATCACCTGCGCTTCGCTGTTTGCCGAAGCTGGCAAGCAGACCGAGGTCTTCGTCAGATTCTCGACGGTGGCTGGCAATATGGGCTCGGCGGATCTGGCCCGCGACGTGCGGGGTTTTGCAACAAAGTTCTACACCGATCAGGGTAATTGGGACCTGATTGGCAACAACATGCCGGTTTTTTTCATTCAAGACGCGATCAAATTCCCCGACGTCATCCACTCAGTCAAGGAAGAGCAAGATCGAGGCTGGCCGCAGGCTGCTTCGGCGCACGATACTTTCTGGGATTTCATTTCGCTGATGCCCGAGTCGACCCATATGGCGATGTGGGCCATGAGCGATCGTGCCATTCCGAGGAGTTTCCGTTTCATGGAGGGCTTCGGCGTGCACAGCTATCGTTTCTTGACCGCTGACGGCACCAGCTCCTACGTGAAATTCCACTGGAAGCCCAAGCAAGGCCTACAATCGGTGGTCTGGAATGAGGCGGTCAAGATCAACGGCGCCGACGCAGACTTCCATCGTCGCGATCTGTGGCAGGCCATCCAGTCGGGCAACCATCCGCAATGGGACCTGTGCGTGCAGGTCTTCGATGACGAATTCGCTGATCAATTCGAATTCGACATTCTCGACCCGACGAAGATCATTCCCGAAGAGCAGGTGCCGCTGCGGGTGCTGGGCACGATGACCCTGAATCGGGTCGTCGACAATGTCTTCAGCGAAATCGAGCAGGTCGCTTTCATGACCCACAACATCGTCCCGGGCATTGATTTCACCAACGATCCGCTGCTGCAAGGTCGTCACTTCTCGTATCTCGACACCCAGCTCAAGCGGCTCGGTTCGACTAATTTCACCCAGCTCGAAGTTAACGCGCCGCGTTGCCCCGTCGCCCATTTTCAGCGGGACGGCCACATGCAGACCGCGCATCAATCGGGACGAGCGAACTACGAGCCGAACTCATTCGTCGGCGCTGATCGCGGCCCGCGGGCGATCGCTGAGCCTTCCTATGAGACGGTAGTGCGCACCGAATCCGGGGACACTCGACGGATCCGCCCGGAAAGTTTCGCCGATCACTACTCGCAGGCTAACCAGTTCTATCGCTCGCAGACCGAGGTCGAACAAGAACACCTGCGGGCCGCCTTCGTCTTCGAGCTATCCAAGTGTGAAATTCCCGCGATCCGCACCCGCGTCTTGGCGAATTTGCGCAATGTTGACGAAGACATGGCGGCCGCCATTGCCGAAGCGCTCGGTATGGAGCTGCCCGAACGCGCCGAATCAGCCGTCCAGCCGCGCCATGATCTGCCTACCTCGGATGCGTTGTCGATCCTCAAGAATGGTCCGGAATCGTTTGCCGGCCGCAAGCTGGGCGTGCTCGTCAGCGATGGCACCGACGCCGAGCTGCTCAAGTCGTTGACGCGAACCTTCGAAGGATCCGGTGCGATCGCCGAATACATCGCAGCGAAGGTCGGTGGCGTCGAACTAAGCGACGGCACCAAGCAGGTCGTCGATCATCAAATTGACGGCGCTCCGTCGGTGCTCTTCGACGCGGTCGCGCTACTGCCCACACAGCAGGGTGCCGAGGCATTGGCTAAGAAACCGGCGGTCCGCGATTTCGTCGCCGACGCCCACGCGCACTGTAAGTTTGTCGGCTATCTGCCAGCGGCGGACGTGCTGCTCAAGCGGGCTGGGGTTGAAACCGACGCAGGCTATTTCGATTTGTCGCAGACTGATCCGCAGGCCTTCTTTGCCGCGCTGACGCCGCTGCGCTACTGGCAACGCGAGGCCTAGTGCACGCTAATTGAGTAAAAATCGCCCCGTCGGTCCAGCCGTGCGGGGCAATTTTTTGGGCCGTGATGCGTGGCCCGGATTGTGTCGAAGGTTGAGTCTAGGCTCGCGCTTTCAGCGTGAAGTATGAAACCCCCTGCCAGATGTCGGACAAGGGGTCTACGCGGAGGATACGAGATTCGAACTCGTGAGGGCGTGAACCCAACCCGCTTTCCAAGCGAGCGCCATAGGCCTCTAGGCGAATCCTCCGTCTGTCAGCATATCAAGGCCGCGCGGAGGTGCCCAACCAAGCCGATTTGACGGTCAAAATCCGCCCAGCATGACCCGCCTAGCAAGACCGTCCGATTCAGCGGGTCTGAAAATCGACGACGACACGTCCGGGTTCGTCCAGCCAAGTGATCGAATACGGCACCGCGCGTTGCAGGCCGATCGTGAATTGGTGTTGACCCTCGTAGGTCTTTTGATTTGAGATACCGGTGATGATGCCGCCGTGGCCAGGCACCGAGTCCTCAAATTCAGCGGCATTGGCGTCCCAGGGATAGACGACCCCACGGATCGCGATTTGCAGCGCGACCTCGCCGTCATAGTCGATGGGGAAGCCCGACCCCGGTTGCCGCGGTTCATTCGTCAGACCAGCAAACCAGCCGGCCTGTCCGCTGCCCGTGGTTTCAAAGACGACGCGTTCGTAGCCGCCATGCAGGCCGAGGCGGACATTCGTGACGACCAGCCCCTGACTATCTTTGGCCGGCTGCTGCTTGTCTGCAAGATCTGGGTTACCGAGCGGGCGCTCCACGCTTGTCGGTTGGCCTGCGCTCGTGTGTTGCCTCGCAGTGTGATCGGCTGGCGCGGTGCTCGGTTGAAGGCTCGGCGTGGCGGGGGTTAGCGGTGGCACGCTGGCTGACGTTGCACTGGGGGATGGCTGTGGCGTCGCGGGCGTGCTGCAGGCGGCGAGCAGCAGACTGGTGGCCAGCGTCACGCTGACGATCACCGTAGATGACAGACGTAGCTGAGCTCGGGGGATGATCATTCAGCTATTTTAGCCGTCCAGTGCCTGATTGGTTTGGCCCAAGGAAGGCATGGGAACTGAGGGAGCCGGTTGGCGAACATGGCGCGAATCGAATAGATGCGTCGGGTCGCGCTAGACTGATCTACAGTCCTCCGCGCGGCGGCATCTGGCCGAACCCCCCCAGGGTCGAAAGGCAGCAAGGGTAAGCAAGCTCTGCTGGGTGCGCGGGGGGCCCTTTATTTCCGTCCCATCATGGTTGCAGCGCTAGGTCGACGCGCATGGCTTTTAAACATTTGGTCGCCCGCATTAAAAATGCACTCGGTGAAAATTGTCGGTGCTGCTTTGTAGGCTGCAAGGGTGATGAACGAAGACTACGAACCCGATCCGGATCTAGAGCCAATTGACGATCCGGACGACTCGTCGTTCACGCAAGACGGTCCAGATCTGTTCGGCGACATGCTCGGGGCGGTCGAGGACGTGCCGGTCGACCCCGACTTCGTGACCAGCGATCCGGTCGATGCTGAATATGTCGACCCAGAAGAGCTAGCCCCGGGGCTCGAACCGCAGATAGCGCCCTGCGAGCTCGATCTCGGCGTCGACGATGCTGTCCCTAGTGCGCGGGTCAATGGCGACGCTGCGCCGGTCGACGATCAACCGCTCGCACTTTATCGTCGCTATCGACCCGATGATTTCCGCGACTTGATCGGTCAAGAACAGGTGACCGAGCCATTGATGCGCGCGATCGCGAACGGCAAGGTCAATCACGCTTATCTTTTTTCAGGTCCCCGCGGTTGTGGCAAGACCACTAGCGCGCGGATCTTGGCGCGCTGTTTGAACTGCGCTGAGGGCCCGACTCCGCATCCTTGCGGCCATTGTCAGTCGTGTCGTGATCTAGCGACCGGCGGGCCGGGCAGCATCGACGTCATTGAGATTGACGCGGCATCCCATGGCCTGGTCGAAGACGCCCGCGATCTGCGCGAACGAGCCTATTTCGCGCCCGTCGCGAGCCGCTACAAGGTTTACATCATCGACGAAGCGCACATGGTCACCACGCACGGCTTCAATGCGCTGCTCAAAGTCGTCGAAGAGCCGCCGCCGCACGTCAAATTCATTTTCGCGACGACTGAGCCAGAAAAGGTCATCGGAACGATCCGTTCGCGGACGCATCACTATCCCTTCCGGCTCGTGCCGCCGCGGACCATGACCGCCTATTTGGAGCAGATCTGCGCTGAAGAGGGCGTCGAGGTCGAGCATGGCGTGCTGCCTTTGGTGGTGCGAGCTGGTGGTGGCTCGGTGCGAGATTCGTTATCGGTGCTCGATCAGTTATTGGGCGCCGCTGGGCAGCGCGGCGTCAGCTATGCGCAGGCGACTGCGCTGCTTGGTTTCACCCCGGACGCGCTACTCGACGAAATGGTGGACGCGTTCGCTGCTGGTGACGGCAGGGGAGTGTTCGCGACGATCGACAAAGTCATCGAAGTGGGCCAAGATCCGCGTCGATTTGGTGAAGACCTTCTGCAGCGGATGCGAGATCTGGTCATCGTCGCCCAAGTCCCGGATGCGATCAGCTCAGGTTTGATTGACGCCGCCGGCGACCAAGCTGAACGGCTGACCACGCAAGCTGCCGCGCTCGGGGCAGGCGAACTGACTCGAGCCGCAGAAGTCATCGCGACTGGATTGACCCAAATGCGCGGCACGACCGCGCCTCGGCTGCATCTGGAACTGATCTGCGCTCGGGTGCTACTGCCGGGCGCTGATGTAGATGAGCGTGGCACTCATGCAAGGCTCGACCGTCTCGAGCGAAGGCTTGATTTTGCCGGCGCGGGTGATGCGTCATCGGGACCCCGGCAGTGGGCCGACGCAGACGTCTCGCAGCCAGGCTCAGCTGCCGCTGGGGTCCGTGCTGCCGTCCGGGCAGCGGCCGATGACACGGCGCACGCAGCGACCTCCCAACAGCCGTCCGAACCCACCGATGAGCACATTTCTCAGTCGACGAGTGCGCAAGCGGCCAACGCGCAGCGTGCTGACAGCCAGCCCTCGAGCGCTCAGCGTCGGCAACGTCCGGCAGCTGCCCAGCCGCGTCCAGAATTCGCCGACGATCACGCCGCTGCGATCGTGGCAGGCGACGCTGCTGCGGCCCCCAGCGGTGCGATGGGCTTAGACGTCGCTGCAGTGCGAAGGCTCTGGCCGCAGATCTTGGACGAGGTTAAGTCGCGGAAACGTTTCACTCACGCCTTGCTCAATCAGAACGCGCAGGTCGCGGCGGTCAACCAGGGGCGCTTGATCTTGGTCTTTCCTTCTCAAGGCGTGCTAGATCGATTCAATGACGGCGGTTCACAAGACGTGCTCGCCGATTCCATCATCGAGGTCTTGGGCGTCGAATTGAAGATCGTCGCGCAACTCGCTGGCGCGCCGCTGCCCACCGTCGAGACGGATCCCAGGCCCGCCGAGCGTCAGCCAAGGGCGGCCTCGGACCCCTATGAAGCGCACCCCAATGAACCGCGCCAAAATGATTCCCACTCCGATGAACCGCAGCGGTCCGCCGAGACCCGCAGTGCCTCGTCAGCGCAGGCGCCCATTCAGCAGACGCCAGCCGCCGATTTTCAGGATCTGCCACCTGAACCGCCCGATGATGAGCCAGACGATTGGGCCGAGCGGGCTAATCCGACCCCGGACCATCCCGCGGAGCCGCATTCTGCACAAGTCACCACCGCATCCGATGCCTTGACCGGCGCCCAGCCACGTCAGCGTCCGACCGGGCAGCGTAGACGACGTCCAGCTAGCGCTGAACCGAAGACCGCCAAAGCGATAGCCGCTCGGCACATCACAATGCCTGCCGAGCCGATAGCAGAGGCGCAGTCGGAGCCGGAGGACGAGTTAGGCACTCAAGGCGCATCTTTAGATGATGACCTGATTGACGATCCCAGCGTGGATGCCAGTGAATTGCTCACCAGGGAATTGGACGCCGAACTGATCGAAGAATGACCGATCTGCGCGCCGCGCAGCAGATCCGTCGCTAATGACGGCGGGTGCACGTCATGATTGGACAAGCGACCCGACAGGGCCGGCTGTTAGCTGTTGCGGCAGCGTCCAGCGCTGCGTCAAGTCGAATACGAAGAGAGGAAAGCTGATGTTCCCCGAAGGCATGGATTTTGGTGCGCTACTGTCGCAGGCGCAAGCGATGCAAGCTCAACTCGCGCAGGCTCAAGACGAGCTCGCTGAGGCCACGGAGACCGGCTCGGCAGGCGGCGGACTCGTCTCAGCGACAGTCAGCGGCGCAGGCGATCTCGTCGCGCTCGAAATCAAGCCGGAGGCCGTCGATATGGATGACCTGGAGGGCTTAGCGGATCTGATCATCGCCGCCTTCCGCGACGCGACCGGCAAGCTCACCGCCAGGGCTCAGCAGATGATGCCCGATATGGGCGCGCTGGGTCAGTTCGGAATGTGAGGTAACTGGCTGTGTACGACGGCCCCGTCCAAGACGTCATTGACGAGCTCGGCCGGCTGCCCGGCATCGGCCCTAAGAGCGCCCAACGCATCGCATTTTGGCTCCTTGACCAGCCCGCTGAAGACGTCGAGCGGCTGGCTGACGCGCTACGGGTAGTCAAGCAGCGCGTGCACTTTTGTGATGTCTGTTTCAACGTCACTGACGAGACGACTTGTCGAATCTGCCGCGACCCGCGCCGCGATCGCTCCAAGATCTGCGTCGTCGAAGAGAGCAAGGACGTCGTCGCTATTGAGCGGACCCGTGAGTTCCGCGGTCTCTATCACGTCCTGGGGGGTTCAATCAGTCCGATCGAAGGCCGGGGACCCGGGGATTTGCATATCGCGGAGTTGGTGCGTCGGCTCGCTGACGATGCCGTCAATGAGGTCATTTTGGCGACTAATCCAAACCTCGAAGGCGAGGCGACGGCAACTTATTTGTCGAGGTTACTAGGCCAAACGCCTGGTATTCAGGTGTCGAGATTGGCTTCGGGATTGCCAGTCGGTGGCGATCTTGAATATGCCGACGAGGTGACATTGGGACGCGCGCTCAGTGGACGACTGCGCGTCGGGGATTAATTGGTCACGTGCTCGAGCGGCACACCATAGTCCAAGCGATAGATGTCCACCGCGCCCATTAACGCCAGTCCGCTGACGGTCAGCGTCGGCAGATCTGGGTCGGGGGTGGCCTTGGGATTGACGTAGTGCTTCTTTTCCCAGCCGAAGGATCCCATCACCCCGATGCCAGTGATCCGCACTTGCATTTCCGGCGGCACGATGATGTCTACGCCACCCCAGAAAGCCACACAGGTGATGTCGACATTTTTGCCTTGGAAAGCGGCCTCGCGAAGATCGATGGTCGTACCGCCCATGACCGCGACTGACACGTGATTGTCGCCGACAGCCCACCGTCCGATGCGTTCGGTCGCGCCCCAGAAACCGAAAGACATCGCGATCGGCTGCTCGCCGGGTCTTAAAGCGCGTTCTAGCTGCGTCGAGCTTGAGCCGAAAGAGTCTTGCACTGGCGCCCGATTTTCCAGCGGCACCATCTGATAAGCAGAACGACCAGCGCCTGCGCCGAAGAGATCGTTGAGTTCTTGACGGCTGTCGACGCGCCAGATTTCAGCGTTTAGGGTACGGAACTGGTCTTCAGTGAGTTGTCCGGCGGCGTGCAAGTCAGCGACGTGCTGTTGAGCTTTTAGACGGTCGTCGTTGGTCAGTCCAGATTCGGCGGGCATGACTTCAGACTAGAGCATCGCGCTGTTAGACCGGGCAGCTCAGCGTGCCGCGGGATTCGCTGCGGGCCCATTCTTCACCGCTAAGCGGCACTCGGATATCGACCCGCCCAGTGCACTGGAGCTTGTTGTTGAAGACGAACTGCAACTTGATCGTCTCCTGCGGACTGATATGGGTGCGGGTCACTGACAGTTTCGCGGTGTCGACGACCGCGTTATTGATCTTCAGCTCAGCGGTCACTTCGCCAGAAATTGCGCAGACGGTAGAGCCATAGTTGGTCAGCGATAACGTCAACACCGGCTGGCCGTGTTCGTTCAGCGTGATATCGCCGACCCGGCCCAATGCGGATCGAGCGCAGCCAGCCGCACTCGGGTCGATCGTGCCGGGATCGGGATTGGTTGTCGGACTGGGGGACGGCGTAGCTGACGTGGCGGTCGTCGAAGGACCAACAGTCACGCTCGTAGCGGACGTCACGGTCGGTGTGATCGTCGCGGTTGGCGTCGGAGCCGAAGTCAGCGTTGGCGTCGGCGCTGAAGTCGGCGTCACAGTCAGGCTTACGCTCGGCGAAGGGCTGCCGGCTGACGGGCTTGGCGTAGCCGTGGCGCTGTCTTGCAGGGTCGGCGTCACCGTCGGTGTAGCGGTGATCGTCGGGGTGGGTGCTGTGGTGACGGTTGGTGTTGGTGCGCTCGTCACTGTTGGGGTTGCCGTCGGGGTGGCCTCGATCGTCGGCGTCGGCGTGGTTGGTGTCAGCGTTGGAGTCGATGACGGAGTTGCGCTGGCGGTATCGCTGCCTGTAGGCGTAGGTGCCACCGTGATCGTTGGCGTGGGCGACAGCGTGTTCGTCGGCGTCGGCGTGGTTGGTGTCAGCGTTGGAGTTGGTGACGGCGTTGCGGTGGCGGTATCGCTAATTGTTGGCGTCGGTGCAACCGTCACGGAGCGGCTTGGGCTGATGATCGAGGCCGGCGGCTTAGCAGTCGTCGACGCAACGCTGAGCGTCGGTGTGGGCTTCCTGGTGACGGTGGGCGTCGCGCTAGGAGTGCTGGGGTCGACTCGGGGGGTCAACGTAGGGGGGACGGATGCTGAGCGAGTCAGCGTCACCTCCGCTGTCGGTGGCCGTGTGGGCGTCGAGCTAGGTGTAGTAGGCCGCCCAGTCACCGTGGGTGTTGGGTCTGCTGGGACCGTGATGGTGACGGTAGCTCCAGCCGACGGGTTGCTCGACGCGGTCGTCGCAGGCGCGGTTACCGTTGGCGTCGGGTCGACAGTCGGCGTCGCCGGGACGGTAATCGTCACGGTCGCGCCAGCGCTTGGCGAGGTCGAAGCAGTGATGGCAGGCGTCGGCGAAATGCTGGGTGTAGCCGAGCCAGTCACCGTCGCAGAGGGTACGGTAGACGCTGATGCGCTGGGTGACGGCAGCGGCGTCACGACATCCTTCGAAGGCGCGGGAATGGCCGTGTTGCTCGAAGCTGCTGGGGTGGGAGTCGTCGGATTTTCGCTTTGCGATGGCGTCGTGAGCGGGGCCGAAGTCGACGGGCTGCTTGGTGCCGGTGGCAGCGATGTCTCAGCAACTGAGGGTTGCGGCGCCGGCTGCGTCGGAGTGGAACGATTGACAGCCGGGTCAGGGCCGGGCTGCGGCGCTGGAATGACGGGCGCTGTCGTCGGTGATTGGGCAGGACGACCATGTTCGATTGCAGGACGTTCCTCGACGTCCGGCAACTGATTTTGCCTCGGCTCGTCGACAGGTTGCTGCTCAGCAATTGGTTGCTCAGCGGGCTGCTGCTCAGCGACAGTGGGCGCGGCCGAGGCTGCTGGCGCGCTCGCCCGTGCGGTTGGCGTCGCATTCGAAGTCGCCGATGCGCTGGCGCTAGGCGAAGGGCTATTTGCCGAAGCTGTGCTCGAGCGGGCAGCCGAAGCGGTCGGCTGGGCGCTGGAATTTGCAGAGCTGCCGGTCTGCACGATGACGGTGGGCTGCGGAGGTTCTTGGTCGCCGCCCTCGTTGAGCAGCATCGAACCGACGACGACACCAGCGGTCGCAACACCCGCGACGCCCGCAATGCTCAAGCCGACGGTCCAAGCTGTCACAGTCGATGCGGCCGCGGCGGCGCTGGCGACCGAGTTCGCAGCGAGTTGCTGGCTGAAGGCGCTGGGCTGTGGTTCGACAGCCTTCAGTTGATCAAAAATGTTGGCCATCAGTTCACACCCCCTGCCCTACGCGCTGGCACATGCGAGCCAGATTTTGCATCTCTAGTCACGGCCCGACGGCCGCGTTTTACGCTGCGCACTTCGGAATCTGCGTCGTTGGCCGGAACGGTCCGCGTCCCGCGGCCCGGGGCAGCGTCGACGTCATCGTTGGTGACGACGTCGCCAGGCTCGAGCTCGCGCTCAGCCTCTAGATCCATGCGCATCTTCTTTAGGGCACGGTGTGCAGTCACCCGCACCCAGCTGTCGTCACGACCGAAATCAGCCGCGACATCTGAAACACTGCGATCGTCAAGATAGCGAGCGATGACGATCGAACGTTCAGTCGGGTTTAACACGCTCATCGCGTTGGCTAGCGAGATTTCCAGATCCAAGCCTTCCCACGGATCGACCGTTTCGGGTTTGAGAACCTCAGCTGGACGCTCGTGGAAGCTGCGACGACGCGTCATTCCCAGGAAGTGATTGGTCAGGATTGAGTGCAAGTAAGCCGGCTTGTTACTGGCCGCGTCCACCTGACGCCAGCGTTTCAAAGCGATTTCGGCGGTGTCTTGCACGAGATCCTCAGCAAGCTGCCAGTCGTGGCATAGCAGTAGGGCGCGCCGGAACAATGCTGGGGTCTGCTCCACCAGCAAGTCCTGATACGTGCCAGGTACGACCATCGGCTTCCTTTGGGGATAGCGACGGAAGCGCCAAGTTCGTCCAGACGCTGCCCGCTCGAGGGTTCAGCATAGACGACTCCAAACCATGTTGCACCGTGGAAGTCTGCCGGCCGATGGTTGGTGGGCCGGCAGACACCACGTTCTCCCTAGTGATCATCGAAATGATCACTTCTCTTCTGTCCCAAGCTTTCGCTTGGAAGTCTCTTGGCGAGGCTAGGCCGATTCCCCCGATATCGACCTAGCTTTCGCCTGTTGGCTGTTTCCAGCCGGTGACCCGGATCCCCCCCGAACCAGGTCGTGGTTGGCGCTCATTGTCTTCCATTCGAAGACTCTGTAGAACTTCCCCAAGTTGGGCTTTTCAACCCCGCCGACTAGTAGACGCATCGGGGGCTACAAAGCGTTACAAGAAACTTGAAGAATTTTTTCGACGCCGATGAACAAGCGGCTCGAAGGCCGCCTTCATTCTCGAATCGACAAGGTAAAATGCTGCAACTTGCGCATCGATCGGCGGCGAAAATTTTGTTCAAGTACGGTGCCGTTAAATCTGATGCGGAGATACTGAATTGCTCTGACTCGGCTGTCAGCGAGCGTCTTTCGAGTCCAGAGCATGAGTCAATGGCCATTGCGAGCCTAGCGCCAAATGAATTGTCGGTGCGCTCCGCAGCCGGTCCAGGCGTCGGAATCTCATCGGGCACTGCCGACGAAGTTCACCGGCAAGATCGAGCGCCGAAGCTGTCAGCGGCGATTGATATGCTGGGCAGGCCATGACCGACGTGCAAAATTCACTTCCGGAATCTGACGGAATGTACCGCAAGGTACCCGCGCAACTCGACCTAGCCGAACTCGACCACGGGGTCCTCGATTTCTGGGCCGCGAATGACACCTTCCAGCGCAGCTGGCAGGCGAGCGCTGACGGCGATCCGTGGACCTTCTTCGAGGGCCCGCCGACCGCTAACGGCCACCCCGGCACGCATCACATTGAGGCGCGCGTCTTCAAAGACATCTTCCCGCGCTTCAAGACGATGCAAGGCCGTCGCGTCGACCGCAAAGCGGGCTGGGACTGCCACGGTCTGCCCGTGGAGTTGGCAGTCGAAAAGGAACTCGGCATCGATCACAAGTCGCAGATCGAGGAATACGGCATCGCTGAATTCAACGAGCGCTGCCGCGAATCGGTGCAACGGCACGTCGACGAATTCAAGACTCTCACCGAGCGAATGGGCTACTGGGTCAACCTTGACGAGGCCTATTGGACGCTGGATCCGGCCTATGTCGAATCCGAATGGTGGGCGCTCAAGCAGATCTTTGACGCGGGGCTCTTGGTCGAGGACTATCGCGTCGCGCCCTATTGCCCCAAGGATCAGACCGCGTTGAGCGATCACGAGGTCGCTCAAGGCTATGAGGACATCGTCGACCCGTCGGTCTACGTGCGCTTCCCGCTGACCAGTGGACCCTGGCAGGACACCGACTTGCTGGTGTGGACGACCACGCCGTGGACGCTGGTGTCCAACTCGGCGGTCGCTGTCCATCCCGAGGTTGAGTACGTCCGCGCCGTCAATGGCGAGCAGTCTTTCGTCATCGCTCGGCCGCTGCTGGAGCAGGTTTTGGGTGAAGGCTGGGAGATCGTCGACTCGATCACTGGCGCCCAGATGGAACGCTGGACCTATCAGCGTCCACTGGAATGGGTCAGCTTTGAAGGTGACGCGCACTTTGTGGTGCTGGCTGATTACGTCACCACCGAGGACGGCACCGGTCTGGTGCACCAAGCGCCCGCGTTTGGCGCCGATGACATGGCGGTCTGCCGTCGCTATGGCATCGAATTCGTCAATCCGATCTTGGCCGACGGCACCTTCGCGCCCGGTACGCCGCAGGTCGAGGGCATATTCTTCCGCTCGGCGAACAAGGTCGTCGTGCCGTGGCTCGAAGAGCACGGGCTGCTGTTTCGCGAGCTCGCCTACGAGCACGCCTACCCGCACTGCTGGCGCTGCCACACCTCGCTGATCTATTACGCGATGCCCAGCTGGTATATCCGCACCACCCAGATCGCTGACGCGCTCAACCGCGAAAACGAAGCCACTAATTGGTACCCCGAGCACATCAAACACGGCCGCTACGGCGACTGGCTGAATAACAATGTCGATTGGGCGCTGTCGCGCAGCCGCTATTGGGGCACGCCACTGCCGATTTGGCGAAATGACGAAGACCCTAGCCAGCTGGTTTGCGTCGGTTCCCGAGCTGAGCTGGGCGAATTGGCTGGCCTGGATCTGCATGATCTCGATCCGCACCGGCCATTCGTCGACGACATCACCTTCACCCTGCCTGGCGTGGCGGGCACCTTCCGCCGGGTGCCAGAAGTCATCGACGCCTGGTTCGACTCGGGATCAATGCCGTTCGCACAATGGGGCTATCCCTATGTCGAAGGCTCGAAGGAGAAATTCGAGCAGCACTATCCGGCTGATTTCATCTGCGAGGCGATCGACCAGACCCGTGGCTGGTTCTACACGCTGATGGCGGTGGGGACGCTCGTCTTTGACCAATCGAGCTATCGAAATGTGCTGTGTCTAGGCCATATCCTCGCCGAGGATGGCCGCAAGATGAGCAAGCACCTGGGCAATATTCTCGAGCCCATCCCGCTGATGGAACAGCACGGCGCTGACGCGGTGCGCTGGTTCATGGCCTGCTCGGGTTCGCCCTGGTCGGCTCGTCGCGTCGGGCACGCGGCGCTGCAGGAGACCGTCCGCAAGGTGCTGTTGACCTATTGGAATACCGTCGCCTTCCACTCGCTGTATGCCCGCGCCAACAGCTGGCGTCCGACCGGCGATGCGCCGGCCGTCGCTGAGCGGCATGTCTTGGACCGCTGGTTGATGTCCGCGACGCAGCAGTTGATTCTCGACGTCACCAACGATCTGGAGAATTTCGACACCCAGCATGCCGGCGCGCTGCTGCAGGGCTTCATCGACGATCTATCCAATTGGTACGTGCGGCGATCGCGTCGCCGCTTCTGGGATGGCGATCCGTCAGCGCTTTGGACGTTGCACGAGACGCTCAACTCGTTGACGCGTCTGCTGGCGCCAATTACGCCGTTTATCGCCGAGCGGGTCTGGCAAGACCTCTTCGTGCCCACTGATCCGGCTGGCCTCGATTCGGTGCACCTGGCCAGCTGGCCTGCCGCCGAACCGGCTTTGATCGATCCGCACCTAAATGTCGCGATGGCCTTGACCCGCGACCTGGTTGAGTTGGGTCGTTCGGCGCGTGCCGAGGCGCAGGTCAAGACTCGTCAGCCACTTTCGCGGGCGTTGATCGGCTCGGCTGCGCTAGCGCAACTCAATGACGAGCTGATAGCGGAGATCAAGGCGGAGTTGAACGTCGGCGCCGTCGACAGTTTTTCCTCGGCAGGCGACTTGGTCGACTATTCAGCGAAGGCCAATTTCCGCTCGCTCGGCAAGCGCTACGGCAAGCAGACGCCGATCGTCGCCCAAGCCGTCGCGGATGCTGACGCAGCCCGGCTAGCCGCCGAGCTGAGCGCTAGCGGCAAGACGTCCGTCGACGTCGCGGAGATCGGCAATGTCGAGCTGACTAGCGAGGACGTCTTCATCACCGAGCGGCCACGCGAAGGCTGGAGCGTCATGGAACAAGACGGCCAGACCATCGCGCTGGACCTCGAACTCAGCCCTGAGCTGGTCCGTGCTGGTTTGGCGCGCGAAGCGATTCGTTTCATCCAAGAGACCCGCAAGGGCTCCGGCTTAGACGTCAGCGACCGCATCTCGCTGCTCTGGTCGGCCGCGGACGACGAATTGGCCGACGCCATCAGCCAGCACGCCGAACTGATTGCGTCCGAAGTTTTGGCGACATCCATGACGCGAACCGAGCAGCTCGAAGACGCCAATCATGACGAAGACCTCGGCCTGAGCATTCGGATCGCAAAAGCCTGACCCAGCTCTCGTCAGGGATCCGGCAGGGGACAGGCCGAGTGCCGAGAGCTTTCCTGACCAGGTCGGCCACCGTCACTTGCGCAACCGTCCTGCCGCCCTGCCCTAGTTTCGATAGTTGGCAAAGATCGGCAACCCGAATGCAAGGGCTCACGCCGCGGCACGCTAATGTCGAAGCAGTGCTTGAGCTCGAAGGATTTCGGGTAACGAATTCGCCCACAGCTAGCTGAGTAGTGGGATAAGGAGAACCAATGATTTCCTACTTGACCGACATGGACGGCGTCCTCCACAAAGAAGGCGCAGTTATTCCGGGAGCCGACGAATTCATCTCGACGTTGCGCTCCAACGACATCCCCTTCATGGTGTTGACGAACAATTCGATTCAAACGCCTCGGGATCTCTCAGCGAAGTTGGTCCGCATGGGCCTGCATATCGAGCCCGAGCGGATCTGGACGTCTGCGACTGCAGCGGCCCGTTTCCTCTCCCAGCAGGCTGGCCAAGCCACCGCCTATGTGATCGGTGAAGCCGGTTTGACCACCGCCTTGCATGAAATCGGGTGGGTGTTGACCGATGCGGATCCGGATTTCGTCGTCCTAGGCGAGACCCGTACCTATTCTTTTGAAGCGATCGCGACTGCGGCGAACCTGATCATGGGTGGCGCTCGCTTCATCGCGACTAATCCTGACGTCACTGGCCCTGGCCCCCACGGGGTGCTGCCCGCGACGGGAGCCGTCGCTGCAATGATCTCCGAAGTCACCGGCAAGCGCCCGTACTACGTCGGCAAGCCCAACCCGGTCATGATGCGCACCGCGCTCAACCACATCGGGGCCCACTCGGAGCGGACGGTCATGATCGGTGACCGGATGGATACTGACGTCAAAGCTGGACTAGAAGCAGGCATGCGCACGATCCTGGTACGTACCGGTATATCCGATGACGCTGAAGTTTGGCGCTACCCATTCCGTCCCAGCATCATCATGGATTCCATCGCTGAGCTGGTCAGCAAGGTGCACGATCCTTTCGGCGACGGTGCCTACGCTGACTAAATTTCGCAGACCTAAGCAACACCGGATCTTTGAAAAAGGGATCATTGCCGTTTGGAATCGGCAGCCCGACGTCGAGTACATAGCTGAATTCGTCAGCGGCGAAACCCAGCGAGAGGCTGACTGGCTTCTTGCGTGGCCCGCCTTGGACTGGCGTCTCACCGCGCAACATTGCGCCGCTGATCTTTTCCGGGCCCGCCCATAGCAATGAATCGAGGCCGCCGTCACGAGCCATCGCGGCGACCATGTCGCCGTGCGCGGCACGACTCAGGAGTTGCATCGCGCGATAAATATTGGATTTGCCAGAGCCGTTCGGCCCAGTGATGACGGTGATCCGGCCCAGCGGCATGACCAGATCCGCCAGCGAGCGAAAGCCGTGCGCAGCGAAGGTCCTGATCATGATTGCAGGCTATCGGCTAGGGCTGACATTCTTCGTGCTCAGCCGTTAGCAGAGCGCTAGGCGAACGGCTGGACGGTTCAGGTAACAGACGGCGTCCACAAAATGGACGCCATCATCCGGGGCGCGCGAGTTGGCGTAAATTAATGGGCATGCACACTAAGGCTCTATTTCCGTCGGTTCTCGACGAACGCCTCGTCATGTGCTGCATGTGTCGCTGACCAATCGACGGCCAGCGAATTCTCGGTCGCATGTCGCGGCTTGAAGTGTTCCCAGTTCGTCGGGCATCGCCCGAGGTTCGACTGCGTCGCCAGAAGTAAATCGAAAAACTCCACCGACGAAATCCCGTCAAGCTATCCAAAGGAACCGAAATGCCTATCTATAACGACGCAACTGAATTGATTGGCCGCACTCCGCTGGTCAAGATCAACCGCCTCTACGGCGACTCGCAGGCCACCGTGCTGGCCAAACTCGAATATTTCAACCCGGCGAATTCCGTCAAAGACCGCATCGGCGTCTCGATCGTCGACGCCGCTGAAGCTAGCGGCGCCCTGCAGCCGGGCGGCACGATCGTCGAAGGCACCTCGGGCAATACCGGCATCGCGCTGGCCTGGGTCGGCGCTGCACGCGGCTACAAGGTCGTCATCTGCTTGCCCGAGACCTTCTCTAAGGAACGCCGCGCTGTGCTGCGCGCGCTCGGCGCCGAGCTGGTCTTGACCCCGGCTGCCGACGGCGTACCCGGTGCGAATGCTCGTGCCCAAGAAATCGTCGACAACACGCCAGGGGCGATTTTGGCTAGCCAATTCGAGAACGAAGCCAATCCGGCGATCCATCGCGCCACGACTGCCGAAGAAATCTGGGCCGACACCGACGGTGGCGTCGACATCTTCGTCTCCGCGGTCGGCACTGGTGGCACCGTCACAGGTGTCGGCCAGGTGTTGAAGCAGCACAAGCCCGAAGTCAAGATTTACGCGGTCGAAGCCGCAGAGTCCGCGGTATTGTCTGGCGAACCCAAGGGCAAGCACGGCATCCAGGGCATTTCGCCTGGTTTCGTGCCGGCGATCTATGACGCGGCGGTCGTTGATGGCATCTTGAAGGTCACCACTGACGAAGCCCTCGATTGGGCGCGGCGGGCGGCTAAGGAGGAAGGTCTGTTGACCGGCATCTCCGCGGGTGCTGCGTTGAAGGCGGCTGGCGAGCTGACTGCCGACCCTGCTAACGCTGGCAAGACGATCGTCGTCATCCTTCCGGACTGGGGCGAGCGCTACTTGTCGACGCCGTTGTATTCGGAGCTGATGGGGGACTAAAGATATTTTCCGCGCGATGCCGATGCGATGCTGAGCTAGCTTGATTGAAAGCAGCTCAGCATCGGCTCCTCATCGGTGACGTCGACGAGTTGGGCGCGGCGGGATGGGACCTGCGGTCAGCTAGTCGATTCCGCGCAGTAGCTTGGGGCCAGACTTGGAACGGCCCTGGCCGGTGGGGGACTCGAGCGCCAACCAGCTCGACCGGCCAGGGTCAGATGGCGGGGACGCCGGCTCGTGGCAGCTAGCTGACCTGGGGTCTACGCTTGAGCACGTGGCCACCTATTTCACGTCGATTGCGCTGCTGGTGCTCGACTTGATCGGGGTCTTCGCGTTCGCGCTTTCGGGCAATATGCTCGCCGCCCGCCGCGGCTACGACATCACTGGCGGACTGGTCTTGGGCTATTTGGCTGGGCTCGGCGGTGGCATCGTGCGCGATCTCATCTTGGACCTGCCGCCGTTGGCGTTCGCCAAACCGATCTATCTGATCCCTCCGCTGCTTTCTGCGCTGCTGGTCTACCTCTTCGGCTCCCACGTCGAACGCCGACGCCAAGCCGTGCTCACTTTGGACGCTGTCGGCTTAGCGATTTTTTGTATGACGGGCGCCACCGTCGCATTAAACAACGACGCGAACGTGCCGACTGCCGTCGTAATGGGCATTTTGACGGCGGCCGGCGGCGGCATGCTGCGCGATGTAGTCGCGAATGAAAATCCTGCGGTCTTCAACCGCAATGAGTTGTATATCGTGCCAGCTTTCGTCGGTGCGACAATGACGGTCACCTGCAAGACCGTCGGCCCCTGGAATGAGTGGATAGCCGTGCTCATCGCAGTCGGGGTATTCGCCTTTCGGATGCTGGCCCTACAACGCGGCTGGCAGGTGCCAGGCCAGGTGCGCGAATCCAGAGGTCAAAATCAAAGCCGCGACTAGACCTCTGATGGTGGCAATTCCGCTACGCAGCGGATTGTCAGTCGTTGGTGTCAAAATTGGGCCATGAATGCCGAGGCTGACTTGTCCGCAGCAGAACTTTGGATTTCGCACGATCCTGATCCGTCCGACCGAGCCGAGTTGCAGTCCTTGGTTGACGCAGCTGTAGCCGGCGACCAATCGGCTAGCCAGCAGATTGCAGACCGGATGGCAGCGCCATTGACCTTCGGGACGGCTGGGCTGCGCGGCGCGATGGCAGCGGGCCCAAATCGGATGAATACTGCTGTCGTCACGACCGCGTCGGCTGGCCTGGCCGCAGTGCTGCACGAAAAAGTCGGCCCGGGTTTCAAGGTCGTCGTGGGCTTTGATGGGCGGCATCGGTCCGCTGATTTTGCCCAGACAGCGGCAGGCATCTTTGTGGCGGCCGGCGGCGAGGTACAGCTGATGCCGACCCCCCTGCCGACCCCGTTGACGGCCTTCGCGATTCGTCACCTGGATGCTGATGCGGCCGTCATGGTCACTGCCTCGCACAATCCGGCAGCAGACAACGGCTACAAGGTCTACGTCGGGGGCCGGATGACCGACGACGCCGTCCGCGGCATCCAAATCGTGCCGCCACTGGATGCTGAGATTGAATCCGCGATCCGCGCCGCCGGCTGGGCAGACGAAATTGCGGTCGCGGCAGAAGGATGGACGGTGCTCGGCGACGACATCGTCGATGCCTATTTGGCCGCGACGATGCCGATCCGGGACGAACGTCTAGATCTTGACGAATTGCGCGTCGTGCTGACTGCGATGCATGGCGTGGGCTATGCCGTGTGTGAGCGGTTGCTGCGGCAGGCGGGTGTGGGAGCTATCTTCCCCGTCGAAGCCCAACGACAGCCCGACCCAGACTTCCCGACCGTCAATTTCCCGAACCCAGAAGAAGCCGGCGCATTAGATCTGGCTTTCGAGACGGCAAGGCAAAATGCAGCAGACCTGGTCGTCGCTCTCGACCCGGACGCGGATCGCTGTGCCGTAGCGATTCCAGCTCCTGAAGCAGCTGCTGGTTGGCGTCAACTATCCGGTGACGAACTCGGCGGGCTTTTGGGTGAGCTGATGGCTCAGCGCCTGGAGAGCAAAGCTGGTCCGAAACGCAGCCTCGCCCGTTCGATTGTCTCGTCGTCGCTGCTAGACAGCATCGCGCAGCGCCACGGCTTGCTTGCCGAGCAGACCCTGACCGGTTTCAAGTGGATCGCGCGCGCGGCAAATATCGGCTACGGCTATGAAGAAGCGATCGGCTATTGCGTCAACCCCGACGCGGTCAAAGACAAGGACGGCATCAGCACAGCGCTGTTGGCCGTCCAACTCGCCGCGCAGGCCAAATCAGCTGGCGTAAGCATTCAAGATCGCCTGGATGCGCTGGCGATGACTCACGGCCTGCACGCGACTGCGCCGCTGACCTTCCGCGTTGACGATCTGGCATTAATCAGTGCTGGCTTAGAACGACTGAGCGCCAATCCGCCGTCGACCCTCGCGGGCTCGCAGGTCATCGAATTCGCGGATCTGTCCGCTGGCTGGCGCGGCCTGCCACCCACGCCAGGATTCCGTATCGAGACCGCGGCCGCCGATCGAGTGGTGGTCCGTCCGTCTGGGACCGAGCCGAAGCTCAAGTGCTATCTGGAAGTCGTCGAGCAGGTCACCACGACTATCGAGCTGGAAGCTGCCCGCATCCGGACCGCCGAGCGGCTAGCCGAGATCAGCACAGAATTACGAGAAATCTTGGGCTTTTGAGCTTGCCGGAGTGGTCAGCGGAATGTTGTCGCGGCTTAGCCGAGTAACATCGTGCGGGAACGAGCTTTGCTCGACTCGACCGCGCGGAACTGCGTGTGACTGATGGCGGAAGGACCATGATGGAGATTGCGACCGGCTCCAGCGCGCTGCCCAAACGGCAGATCGTCGCTGATCGGATCGTGCAGAAATTTGGCGGCTCATCTGTGGCGGATGCCGACTCGATCAAGCGCGTCGCCAAGCGCGTCGCCGACGCTAAGCGCTCCGGTAAGCAGGTCGTCGTCGTCATTTCGGCCATGGGGGATACCACCGATGAACTGATGGATCTCGCCAAGCTGGTCAGCCCTAGCCCGCGGCCGCGCGAACTCGACATGCTGCTGACCACCGGTGAACGGCAGTCCGCGGCGCTGCTGGCCATGGCGCTAAACGATCTGGGCATCAGCGCGTTGAGCTACACCGGATCACAGGCTGGCGTCATCACCACCGCTCAACACGGCAATGCTCGCATTCTCGACATCACTCCGGGACGAGTCGCGAAATCATTGGAGGACGGCGACGTTGTCATCGTCGCAGGCTTCCAGGGCGTGAGCCTTGAAACGAAGGACGTGACGACCCTCGGGCGTGGCGCGTCAGACACTACTGCGGTCGCGCTGGCTGCTGCGCTCGGCGCCGAGCAGTGCGAAATCTATTCCGATGTGGACGGCGTGTTCACCGCTGACCCGCGGATCGCTAAGGGAGCCCGTCAGATCAGCGAAATCTCCTATGAAGAGATGATGGAGCTGGCCGCGACGGGCGCGAAGATCTTGCACCTGCGCTGCGTCGAATATGGTCGTCGCGAAGGCGTCACGATCCACGTCCGCAGCTCATTTACCGACAAGCCGGGCACGCTGGTGCGCGGTTCGATCGACGATCCGAATTATCACCGACCTGAGGAGCCCGGCATGGAACAGGCCATCATCTCCGGCGTCGCGCACGACCGCAGCGAGTCGAAAATCACCATCGTGGGAGTTCCCGACCAGATCGGCAAGGCCGCGCGCATCTTCCACCTCATCGCCGCCGCCGACATCAACGTCGACATGATCGTGCAGAATGTGTCTGAGGTGGTCACCGCGAGCACCGATATCACCTTCACGCTGCCGAAGGCTGACGCGCAAAAGGGCTTGGACGTGCTGCGCGCCGCGCAAGGCGAGATCGGTTTTCAAGACCTGCTGCTCGATGAGCAGATCGGCAAGGTCTCGGTCGTTGGCGTGGGCATGCGCACCCATCCTGGCGTGACGGCGACCTTCTTCGACGCGCTCGCCCAGGCTGGCATCAACATTCAGATGATTTCTACCTCCGAGATCCGCATCTCGGTCGTCGTCAGCTCCGATGACGTCGACCAGGCAGTGCAGGCCGCGCACAGCGCCTTCGGCTTGGACGCAGAGGTTGAAGCCATCGTCTACGCCGGCACCGGCCGTTGAGCACACCCAACGGGCAGCCGAGCGATCCTGTCGACCCGCTGCCGATCGACTCCGAGGCCGATCTCCCCGCGCTGGACGGCCAGCCCGCGCGCCGCGTAGCGCCGGAGGCTGAGCACTCCCAGCCGACTGATCCGCACCTGGTCGCACCCGGCCCATTTGACGCGAACCAGTCGTTCGATCCAGCTGAGCAGCCCACCGTGGCCGCTGGCGAACGCTCCTCGGTCGGACGAAATAGCGCGGTCATGGCGTCCGGGACGCTGGTCAGTCGCGTGCTCGGCCTGGTGCGTACCTCGCTGACCGGTGCGGCGATTGGGCTGGGCACCGTCGGCGATGCCTTCAACGGCGCCAATCAGCTGCCCAACTATCTGTTTTTGCTGTTGTCGGGCGGGCTGCTGGAGCCAGTGATCGTGCCGCACATCACCAAAGCAGCCAAGCGTGACGACTCTGAACGATATGTCAATCAACTGATCACGGTCTCGCTAGGCATGTGCCTGCTAGTGACCCTGTTGGCCACCGTGGGCGCGCCTTGGCTGTTCTCCGTGCTCGGTTTGACCGGCCCAGCGCGCACCCTGGGCATTTTGTTCGCCTACATCTGTTTGCCGCAGGTCTTCTTCTATGGCGTCTCGACGGTCTTATCGCAGGTGCTGAACGCCCGCGGTATCTATGGCCCGCCGATGTGGGCGCCCGCGCTGAACAATGTGGTCTGCATCGCTGGCCTGGCGATTTTCATGGTCTTGTATGGATCCGGGCAAAACGAGGCCGCAAATTGGGACGCCGCGATGGCTTGGCTGTTCGCCGGTACGGCGACCCTGGGCGTCATCGCGCAGGCATTGATCTTGATCCCGCCGCTGCTCAAGGACGGATTCAGCTGGCGCCCAGCGTGGGGATTCCCGCGTGACGAGCTCAAGGGCATTTCACGCTATACCGGTTGGACCTTCCTGGCGTTGCTGATTTCGACGATCGGCGGGCTGGTGATCTTGTCGGTCACTTCGACGATGCCGACGAAAGCTGCCCAGGCTGGCGTCGACGGCTTCGTAGCCGGCAATAACGTCATGAATTACGCGTTCATGATCTTCATGCTGCCGCAGTCGATCATCGCGATCAGCGTCATCACCGCGCTCTTCCCCCCAATGACGCGCGCCTGGCAAGCCGAAGACCGCAAGACGATGCAGAGCCTGATCAAACAGGGTCTGGACTTGCCCGCGGTCTTCTTGATCCCGGCGACCTTCGCGATCATCGCGTTGGCTTCACCGCTGGTGCGGTTCATCTTCTATGGCAACACCGAAGCTGAGCTAGACGCGCTGGCGCCCGTCCTGATCGCGATGACGATCGGTATGGTGCCGATGGCGATTCAGACCCTCCAGCAGCGCTACTGTTTCGCCTCCGAGCAGGGCCGGGTCAATCTGCTTTTTCAGCTGGTCATCACCGGCACGCAGATGATCATCGCCTACCTGTGGGTCAACTTCGGCGACCCGCGGATCGGGGTGCTGGTCATTGCCCTTGGACAATCCCTGGCCTACACCCTCGCAGCGGTCGGGTTCGCATGGTTCGCGCGTCGTCAGCTCGGTGGCCTGAAATTGGCTGGCACGCTGCGGCTCTTCGTCCGATTGACCGTCGCCTCGATCTTCTCCGCGTTCGCAGCCTGGGGGATGGCGAAACTGCTCTTGCTGATCGGTGTCGGATGGGCCATGCAAGCGGTCGCCTTGATCGTCGGTGCGCTGATCTTCGTTCTGATCTTCACCGTGCTGGCGAAGCTGATGCACATCAAGGAATATTTCGACTTGCTCAATCCGATCTTGCGCCGCCTGCACCTGCCGACCTTCTAAGCCTGCCGACTTCTTGAGTCAGCACGGCTGGGCTTTAGGTCGGGGTGTCGACTTCGTCCCAGTTGGCGCCGCGAGCTAGCAGCCAGTTGACGGCGGTCAGCCGCTCCATGACGATGTCATGATTCGTGCCCGGCACCGGCCGGCCACCGAAGTGTTGATGTTCCCGCAACGCCCACATGATGTCGCGGGTACGTTCCTGCTCGTCAGCAAGCTCGGCGAGATTACGCAGCCGGGTGGCCTCGATGAAGACGTCTTCACGATGCTCGTAGACCAGCCCACGGATACGCGTCGCGTCGCACAATTGTTCTGGCCAGTCCAAGGTGGTTCGTCCCGTCGCCCACAACAACTCTTTGAGCGACTCAGCCCGCCATGCCAATTGGGCAGCCAGCTGCGGGTCGCGGGTCTGCATCAAACGAATCTCGGTCGGGCTGAGTGCGGTGAAGGCCTGCGGATAGACCTGCTGCATGTCAGCCGGATTTATCTGCCGGCCATTCAAGGTGGCCGTCGCGAAATCGCTGATCAGGGCTAGACAAATGATGCGCAGTGCAATGTCGCGATTGGTCTGGGGCACTAATTCGTCGGTGGAGCGCCCTGGAGGCAACGAATCAGGCACCGCAATTTGCTGCTCAGTGGACAAAAAACGACGCCATTTCGTCGCCCGTTCAGCTGCCTCAGTGATGATCGGGGTGCTGCCCGGCGCTGCTTTGCCGTCAACTGGGATGAGGCTCAGACCATGCGGGTCGAGCACCTCGGCATACTCGGTGTACAGAATCGAATTGCTTTCCACTGCCCAGTCGCTGAATTCGTCCATGAATTCCGGGCTGGAATCGTCCACGGCGAAGGCGTATTGGATTTGCGCATTCGAGATGTGTTGCAGCAGCAGATAAAGCTCGGGGGTCATCTGCTCACCAGCTGACTGCCAGACCCAAGCCCCGAACTCGTTTAGATGCTGACGAAATTCTTCATCTGGACGGGTCGTGGCGGCGTCATCGGCCCACATCTGACGTTGGGTGACCTCGCCGTCGACGAATGGGGTCGCGATGGACGTCCGACGAGTCGAGTAGGCGTTGATCCACATGCCTCGATGCTAACGGCTCAGCCGTCCAGCCGTAAGCTGGTCAATCAATCGATCAGCAGCCGAGTAGAAAAGCTTTGGGCGGCCCCGATCGGGACCGCCCAAAGCAGTGTTCAGTTATCTAGCGCTAGCTTGAGCGCCTTGCCCGTTAGCGAGGGTCACTTGGTGGTGACGGCTTCGCGACGCAGTTCGCCGTCCTCGCGACGACCCTGGATGGTGCGAGCACCCCATAGGCCACCGAAGGCGGAGATCGCAGCACCGAGCAGCAGACCGAAGGAGCCCCAGCCGGCGGCCTTAGCGGCAGCGTTGGTGGCGTCGGTAGCAGCCTCGCGAGCGGTATCGACGGCTTCCTGGACGGTCTCAGCGGCTTCCTGAGCATACTGCTGAGCGTTCTCGAGCTGACGCTGTGCCTCGGCCGAAGCGTTCTTCAAGCCCCAGTAGATGTTGTTGGTCGCCTGGCTGGCTTCCTCAGGAGTCAGGTCAGTGTTCTTGGCGACAGCATTGGCGATCGCGTCGCGATCAGCGGCGTTCGAAATGGTGTCGATACGAGCCTGCAGCTTCTTGCCCAGGTCGTCCAGGATGGCCTGGTAGTCGTTAGGGTTGACCAGCAGCGCGCGGCCAGCGTTCATGGCGTCCTGACGGGCACCCTGCAGCTGGTTGTTGATGTAGTCAGGCTGCAGTTCGGGCACCTCAGTGTCGCGCAGCGCCTTGCGCATGTTGGCCTGCAGCTCGTCGGTGTTCACATCGCCGACGGCCTCGGACAGCGCTTCGCCCAGGCCGCTGACGGCGTTACCCGCGGCAGAAGCAGCAGCCGAAGCAGCGCTGCCGGCAGCGTTACCAACCGCACCCAGGACGTTACCGGCCAGGCCGAGCACCGAAGAGGCCAGCATGCCGAGTAGGACGACCGATGCCAGCACGCTGCCAGCCCAGGTCATCAGGCCGTGCAGGAAGCCAGCGCGGATCGAGAAGACGCCGCTGACGAAGCCGCCAGCAAGGAAAGCCAGGATCAAAGCGATGACGGCGGTCAGCCAGAAGCCCACGCCTACGCCCTCGAAGGGATTGCTGGAAGTGAAGTCGGTCAGACCGAAGCCCATAGCGGTGGCGATCAGACCCAGGGTGAACAGCACCGCAAGGAAAGTCATGATGCCGGCGAAGATCGAACCCCAAGAAATGTTGCGGCCAGCTTCGCGGCTGTCATCGGCACCCAAGAAGCTCGTACGCCACGCCGGGGTGGCCTCGGCAGTGTTGGCTTCAGCCGGACGGTGCGCGCCGACGGCCTTTTGGGTCGTGGTGCGCTCGGCGACGACCTTCTCGTCGCGCGAAGTGTTATCTGCAGTTGCCACGATGGCTACTCCTGTCAATTTTGCATGAATTTGTCAGCGCAATCTGGTTGATCACGCGCCGACGCTGCCGAGCCATGACGCAATCGCGCGTCAGGAATTGATTCCCGGAATTTCCGAAACTCAGCAGGGCCTCGGCGAAACATTCCGCCGCCAACACTCAGCAGTGCGGTTGCAGCCCGATTGTTAGTCAAGCCAGTGTCAAAATTGGGCACCGATCGTTGACTGCTCAGACTGCAATCAACGGCGCCGTAAATTGCTTGCACGACCAAGTTTATCGAAGTCAATGGGAACTAATGGACGACGCGTTCGCCGCCGGCATAACTAGCCTGGACGCACTCAGCATCCCAGGCGTAGATAGCTAAGAAACTCTATTCAAACCTGAGAAAATTCAGCTTGCGTTTTTAGAAAACAAAAATGTTGCATTGAAGATTGTGACCCTAAAAGCGAGATTTTCTAACGGATTCTCATAGTGCCAGTGAGCAAAAAAATCACCGGTGCGGGGTGGCGATTTGGTTGCACTTCCAATGAGTAGCTGCGCTATGAATCGTCGAAAAGCGCGCGCAAATTGCTACAAGAGGTTGAAATAAAAATTCCCGAGAGATGGTCCAATCTCCCGGGTTAAAGCGTCGGGGTGACAGGATTTGAACCTGCGACCTCTTCGTCCCGAACGAAGCGCGCTACCAAGCTGCGCCACACCCCGATGACCGCTACCAAGACTTGCGTATTGATCATGGCCGACGTTCAGTTTAACGCACTACCCGCAAGCCAAGCGAATCGTCGCTCAAATGTGCTGCGCTCCAGCCGGCGTTAGCGTGCAACGAGCCGCAGCAAGCTCACTTCGGGACGGCAAAACAGCCGTATCGGAGCAAATGGGCTGGTGCCGAGACCGGCGCTGACATGCAGGGCAGTCCGACCAGACGCGTCCGAGGCGTCGCCTACCAGCCGTTGCTCGCTCGGCCAATGACTAAGTCCGCTGGCCAGCTCGCGCGGCAGATCACAATTAGTGATTAGTGCTCGATTGACTGGTAGGCAGACCTGCCCGCCGTGCGTGTGGCCGGCAAAAATCATGTCGACGCCGTCCTCGTGCATTGCGTCCAATAGCCACTGATAGGGGGCATGCGTGACGCCTAGGCGCAGATCTACGCTCGGATCAGCTGGTCCGGCGACGGCAGCGTAATCAGCGAAACCGTGGTGTGCGTCGTCGGTGCCACGTAGCTCGATGTCCAAACCGCTCGCCTGCAGCCGAGTTCGGTGATTATTGAGGTCGGCCCAGCCGCCGGCAGTGAAGGCGTCTACGAGCCGAGCAGTCGGCAGCCGCGTCGGGTCGGGTCGTGGCGTCGAATTGCCTGCTAGGTAGCTGACTGGATTCCTAAAGACAGGCGCGAACTTATCGTTGCTGCCGAGCACGAAGGCGCCAGGCAGCTCCAGCAGCGGAGAAAGCGCGACCAACAATGGTTCGATCGCGTCTGGGTGCGAGATGTTGTCTCCGGTGCTGATGACCAAGTCGGGCTCCAAATCGGCTAGCCCCGCAAGGAACCGGAATTTGCGCTGTTGATTGGGCATGGCGTGCAGATCTGAGATGTGCAGCACCCGGAGCTCGCCTGACTCCAGTAGCGGCACTTCAACATGACGGAGCAGATAGGCGTGCGCTTCGGCGAAGGCGCCGATCGCTAGCCCAGCGCCGAGTGCGCCGGCAGTCAGCGTCGTCAACGCCAGCCCGCGGGCGACCCCAGCGAATAGGGATTGAGAGTTGTCGCGGCTCATCGGCGGCCTGGCGGTTGCGTCGCGGGCTGATGATTGTTGCGGGTCGGGGGAGTCGGCGGTACCCACGGCTCAAATTTCGCCGGTGGCATCCAACTCATGACGCGTTCCATCATCGGCTTCCAGATCGCTTGACCGTCGGTCATGCCCAACGGCCGGCCGAGCGGGGTGCTGTAGATCGAATACAGATTACGGCTAGCTTCCGGCGTATTGCGCCACCGCTCGGTCGTCTTGTCACCCGCGATCACCACCGCAGTCGAGATGTCGGGGGTGTAGCCGACGAAAGCGACAGCTGCCTGGGAATCATCGGCAGTACCCGTCTTAGAAGCTTGATCGATGCCATTTCGGATCCACGACGGCGCCGACAGGCCGCGTTCGTGGGTCTGTTTCAAGACGTAGTTGACGCCGTCAGCGACCTTCGGGTCAATGGTCTGCTGGCAATCGGCGCTGGGCACCGGCATTTCTTGACCATCTCTATTGACGATCTTTTCCAAGATGACCGGCAAGCAACGCACGCCGCGATTAGCGAAGGTGCCGTAACCAGTGGCCATCGATTGCACAGTGACGAATGGGCCGCCCAGCACGAAAGACGGGATGGAGAAGTCCTTGAGTTCGTCGCCGAAGCCATATTCATCTGCGACCGGCCATGCCAGCTCGACGCCAGCGCGTTCTGCCATATCGGTTGACGCGCAAGGTCCGACGTCGAGGTGCAGGTTGACCCAGTAGTTGTTGACCGACCACATCATGCCGGTCACCATGTTGAACCGTCCGGCATTCTGCCCAGCCACCGCATTGGTCGTGACGTACGGCTTTTGGTCAGCGATGACGACGTTTTGGCCTTCGCAGTTCTTGTATGACCTGCCGTTCCAGTTTTGGGTCACCGCGACGCTATAGGACGTGGTATCTGGGAACTTGCCTTGCTGGATAGCGGCAGCTGCAGTCCAGGTCTTGAACGTCGACCCCATCATGAAGCCTTCATGATCGCCGTAGCGGTGCGGCACATTGAAGTTCAAATATGTTTCGCCCGGTCCGGTGCCCATGACGGGGCGACTCTGCGCCATCGCCAGGATGCGTCCGGTATGCGGATCCACCGAGGTCACCGCAGCGATTGCTGCATCCTGCGGGCCGATGATGGCGCTGATGGCTCCCTGAGCGGCTTCTTGAATGCCAGGGTCCAAGGTCAGATGGATTTCAAGACCAGCGCGTCGCAAGACGTGCTCGCGTTCTTCGGGTGTCTTGCCCAGCGCCGGCATCTGATCGCTGATCAGGACGCGCCGAGCATAGTCACACACGAAGGGATAGCGGGTGCCTTCGCAGCCCATGCCGAAGCGCACGACTCGGCTCGGATCGAAAGGCACCTGCGCGGCGGCTGCGGCCACGTTCGGGTCGAGCTCTTGATAGCGCACCATGGCGTCGAGCACGTCGCGGCGACGAGCCAGTGCGGCGTCTGGATTGTTGACCGGGTCGGTGGTGCCCGGGTTCTGCACCAAGCCAGCCAGCAACGCCGACTGGGCGAGGTCTAGGTCTTTGGCGTCGATGCCGAAATAGTGCCGGGCAGCCGACTGGACGCCGTAGGCACCATCGCCGTAATAGGCGATGTTCAGGTAGCGCTCCAGAATTTCTTCTTTAGACAGCTTCTGCTCCAGCGCGATCGCATAGCGCATTTCAACGATCTTGCGGTCGAGCTTGGGCGCGGTCATCTCGGCGATGCATGCTGCGTCCTCGCCGCAGATCTGGACGCGGACCAGCTTGACGTACTGCTGCGTCAGCGTCGAACCGCCGCCGGAAATAGCACCGTCAGCGGCGTTGCCGAAGGCGGCTCGGATGACCGATTGAATGTCGATGGCGCCGTGCTCGTAGAAGCGGTGATCCTCGATAGCGACCTGCGCTGCCTTCATCCAGCCAGAGATTTCATCCAGCGGGACGTACTGCCGGTTCTCGTCGTAAAAGGTCGCCAAGACCGAGCCATCATTCAAATACATCTTGGATGATTCAGGCTGCGGTGGGACCTCTAGGTCGGCGGGCAGCTGTTGAAGGCTGTCGGCCGCGGTCTTCGTCAGGCCAGCTGCCAGCGCCGTCATGGGGATGCCGAGACCCGCGACGAGCATGCCGGTGAGCACGCTGATCGCGACGAACATCAGCAGCGAAGAGAGCTGACTTCCAGGATTGCGAGCACGCATGCTGCAAAGGATAGATCAGCGTTGTTAACGGCTCGCTCGGCTGACGCAGCGCGGTGCTTGAATTTTAATGTCGTTTTAAGTGCCGCGCTGGTCATCGAAGGGACCATCCGGTGCTGTTCGTTCATCTCCTAGGCGACAATTCGTAACCTCGCCTTTTCGTGGTTGACAAGGACTTTTGTCGTACTTTCGCCATCGGCGGATCAGACTCAAGGGGTCTTTTGGTTGGCTACCTGTTCGGTGTAGCGTGAAAGGCACTGCCAACGAAGGGAGCAGGAAGTGGCGGGCAGCGAATCCACCGACTGGCAATTGAAGGCCAAATGTCGCGGGATGAACGACGCTCTGTTCCCCGAAGGCAAGGATCAAAAACGGGCCAAAGCGATCTGCATGGGTTGTCCGGTACGCGCCGAATGCCTGGCCGAAGCTCTCGATAACCGCATCGAATGGGGTGTCTGGGGTGGCATGACTGAACGTGAGCGGCGTCAGCTGCTTCGTCAACGTCCCGATGTGCAATCCTGGGCTGCAGTGCTCAAAGCAGCGGCTACCGCGAGTCAAGGTGTCAAGGATCGCCAGCCGACCAATGGACGCGCCGAGTCCGATGAGACGAAATTCAAGGTCAAGGCGCCGCGGGTCCGCTCACGGATCAGTTGATATTTGGTGCTGATGTTTGGTTCAGCGCTCACGTTTCGGCTCTGCTCGTCAGCTGAGCTTTGAGTTGGGCCACCAAGTGTTGGCGTGCACGCTATGGTCGAGACCATGAGCGAACAGAGCACTGCGCCGGTCATTCAAAAGTGGGAATACGCCACAGCTCCGATCTTGAGCCACGTTTCGCAGCAGATTTTGAACAACTTCGGCATGGACGGCTGGGAACTCGTTCAGCTCGCGCCCGGTCCGAATCCCGACACGCTAGTCGGCTATTTCAAGCGGCCGCTGATCGAGCGCTGAGGTGCCTGCCGCACCTGATGTTGATTCCGGCGATTTGCCGTCGGCCTATCGAACTTTGGCTGCCCGCTTAGCAGATCCGGCGGGCTTGACTGTTGGCGCGCAACGTCGCCGTCCGACCGGTCCTGCGAGGTCTGCGGTGCTAGTCCTGCTAAACCGGGTCGGAGAACCAGACATTGTGTTCACCGAACGAAATCGTTCGCTGCGCAGCCACGCCGGGCAGATTTCTTTCCCTGGCGGCAGACGCGACGAGGGCGACGCAGACCTTTGCCAAACCGCGCTGCGCGAAGCATGGGAAGAAATTGGCTTGCCGCCTGAGCGCGTAGACGTCATTGGGACGCTGCCCGTCGCATTGCTGCCGGCAAGCGGGATGAATGTCACGCCAGTGATCGGGCTGTGGTCGGGACGAGACGAGATCTGGCCGCACAGCCCCGTCGAAGTCGAGTCGGTACACCGGTGGAAGATCGCTGCCCTAGCGGCCCCGGACAATCGAATCAGCTATCGTCATCCGCTCGGATTCACTGGCCCAGCTTGGCAGTTCGGCGAACAGTTCTTGTGGGGTTTTACCGCATATTTGGTCGACGAGATCCTCAAACTCGGGGGCTGGGCGCAGCCCTGGGATGCCAGCCGCGAAGTGACGGTGCCCAAGCGCTATCTAGGCAAGCATTGATGCGTCGAAAACTGCCACACAGCTGCGGCAGGCGGCTGGCAGCTCCCAGCCCTGCCAGCTGCGTACCGCAAGCGCAAAAACGACGAAAGCCCGCCATCAGGCGGGCTCGTCGCTAGTCACTGCAGCATATGAGCTGCTATGAGCTTTTGATTTTCACTTCCATTCGACACGTGAAGCGCCTGCGCTTTGCTTTACGCTCGGCTTGATCGCGTCGGCCCAGTTGTCGGTCGCAGTGATGTCATTGCGGTGCTTGTCGGCGTAATTGGGCTGGGACTGCTCGGTCTCGACGACGGCAGTCTGCTGAGTTGGACGCGGCATTGCGACTACGCCGGAGGTCGCGGGGAACTGGCCCGCTTTGAGCCCGGCACGGCCGGGATGACCGTCCTGAGCATCCTGGACGCCCTGGGAGACCGCATCCGAAATTGACTTGATGCTGGCCTTGGTCTCAGCAATCGTCATCTCGGGAGCCTTGACCTTACGGACCTGCTGCCAGCCGATCAGCGCGAGGATCGCGACGATGATCAATACCAGGGCGGCGATGATCCCGAAACCGATGCACAAGGAGGTGACGGCGCTCATGCCCAGGGCCTGGTTGAAGATGATCGCAATGCCGAAACCCGCGACCAGCAGCAAGATCCACAGCAACGCGGCACCAAAAATTCCCGCAGCGGCGAACATGCCAGCGCCGATGCCGCCGTGCTTTGCGGCCGGCTTGAGCTCGGCCTTCGCGAGCTCGCTGATATCGCTCAGCATGCGCGGCGCGGACTCTTTGATCGTCTCGATGTAATCTCCGATCGAGGGACGCTTGGCCATTAGTGTCTCCTTCTCAGCTCACCAGCCGCGGCTAGATCAGCTCGGCAGCAACGTCTTGGTTGCTGTGCAGTCCCGTGTTTGGTCGAGCCATGGGCAGCGCTGAATCAATTAAGCCTTCAGATCCAGATTAGACCACTATCTGGATGACTGCCCACTGTAGCGAGCATCGGACTGGCCTGTCTGGTCGCGAAATGATCCTGCTCACAAGATGATGCTCAGGCCATCGTCACCAGACAGCCGAACCGGCGTGGTCAGCTCGCTGTGATCGACTTGAAGTCGCCAAGCGCGCAGCTGGTAAGGCAGCCGCAGGCCGGACGGCCCGGCAGCATCGTCATAGAGCTTGCCGACTTGCTGCTTCAGTTCTGCCAACTGCGCGGCTGACAGGTCAGCTGGATCGACGCTGCGAGCAGCCATGTCGACTAGCTCGAAGCGAGTGATTTCGGTCCAAATCCGAAAATCACGGGTCTCTAAGTCATCGAAATGTCGACTATTCGACAGCGACCTCAAAGTTTCATCGGCACTGATGGGAGCCATTGCGCTTGGCTCTATCGACTGCATCAGCGCGATGAGTCGCTGCACCCATGGCACAGTGTCGTCTCGGACTAGCCGGGCGCCACTGACCGATCCGCCCGGACGCAAGACCCGGGCCAGCTCAGCGATGCTGCGGCTGCTCATCGGCTGACGAATAGCAGTGCATAAGACGAAGTCAACCGAGCAATCGCGCATTGGGACTGCGTCAAGACGAGCGACTAGTAGATCCAAGTTGGCTTCAGATAGGCCGCGTTGAATCGTCGGATGGCTGGAGTGCTTGGCCCGTTCCAGCAATTCAAATTGGCCGCTCAGCGCCCATACGTGATGCCCCTGGTTCAACAGGTCATTGATCTGTGTTTTGCCCGAGCCGAGCAAGAGCACGGCCGATGGGGAATGCGAAATGGGTCCGAGCATCCAGTCCAAAGCTGCCGCTGGGATGCGGACACGTTGTTTGGCTGGACTCACGCAGATGAGTCTACGAGCTGTGCAACGCTGAACAACGAACCGCTTAGTTACGAGATCATTTGTCCCTCCTATCTGGCTAGATTGCGTCACCCTTAGCCAAGGCCCGAATTGCTTTTTCATTTGGCAGACCCGGCTCTAGGCGGTGCAGTGTCGGCAGTGCATGGGTCTTTTCTAGTCGGCGAAGATCGCCAAATTGCGGTTTTCCACAGTCGAAAAATTATCCGGCTTAGTTGTCCACAGGCTGAAAAATTTCGCAGGTGACCGCCCATAGTCCAGGCATGGCAAATCAGGCGCTGGTGGTGACCAGAGACGAACAACTGCTCTCAGCGGTGGAGGCAGCTGCGGCGGCAGCGGACGCGCGGCTGCTGTGTGCGGCTGAGATCAGTGAGGTGCGCCGGCACTGGCAAGACTGTGGCACGGTCCTAGTCGGTACCGACATGGCTTCCTTGGTGGTCGGTCTCGCGTTGCCGGTGCGCGCTGGTCTGCACGTCATCGGTCGGATCGAGCAGCAGGTACTGAACTGGTCGGTTCCGCTGCATGCGCCAGCGCTTCTCTTGCCGCAACAAAGTGGCTTTCTGAGTTCGATTCTGACCACCGCTGGCGAGGGCGAGGTGGTCCAAGCTCCGCTAGTTAGAGTGCTCGGTGGTCATGGCGGAGCCGGCGCGACGACCTTCGCTGCGGCGTTAGCGCAGTGCGCGGCGAGTCGACGTCGTCAGCCGCTCAAATCTGCCCTTGTTGAAATGGATCGCTTTGGCGGCGGGATCGAGCTCGTCTTTGGCGCCGAGCAGGCTCCCGGTTGGCGGTGGTGCGATCTTGCGTCGGCTTCGGGGCACGTGGGCGATCTCACTGGGCAGTTACCAAATGTCAGCGGCGTAGACCTGGTTTCGCTGTCTACTGCGCAGCCTAAATCTGATCTAGCTGGCCCCGACGCGATCCGCGCCATCATCGGCTCGCTTCGCCGAAGCCATGACTTCGTGGTCCTCGATGCAGGTTGTCCCAGCGGTGAGCCGATCAGCTTCGCGGCGCGGACGCTGCTGATAGTCGCCGCTGATGTGAAGGCAGTGCTCTCAGCGCGGGCGAGAATCAGCGATTTCGGACTGCATGATGCTGACCTGGTGGTTCGCACCGCAGTCAATTGGCGCTTAGATCCCAAAGCTGTCGCCGAGACGTTGGGTCTGCCGCTGGCCGGCGTCGTGCAGACCGAGCGGCGGATTTCGCTGGACGCTGTCATCGGAACCCCGCCAGGGCGAATCGACAGATCTGCTCTCACCAAAGTCTGCCGACGGCTGCTCAATGACATCTTGGAAGGACCGAACCGATGACTCTCGACGTCGCACCCCTGACCCCAGATCTGGCCTACATTCGTAGTCAGCTGGCGCTGCTGGATCATCCTTGGACACCGCGGGATGTCGCAGATGTGTTGCGGTCCAGCGGCATGCTGTTTAGCGACGCTTCCTTACTGTTGACGGTGGACGCACTGCGTCGCGACAGCGTCGGGGCAGGACCGCTGACCGAGCTGCTCGAGCTCCCCGGCGTCACCGATGTACTGGTTGACGGACCAGATCGGGTGCTCATCGATTGCGGATTTGGGCTCGAACGCACCGCGGTGCGCTTTGAATCTGACGACGCCGTCCGCAAGCTCGCGGTACGGCTTGCTGCCTCAGTCGGTCGACGGCTAGACGACGCAATGCCTTTCGTCGACGCCAGACTGCCATCCGGTGTGCGGCTGCATGCCATCTTGTCGCCGCTGGCAGATCCAGGCACTTGCATTTCACTGCGGGTGCCCGCCGACCGCAGTTTCACTTTCGCCCAATGGGTCGAGACGGGCTCATTGGCTCCCCAGCTAGCGGAAATCCTGCAGCGGGTCATCCAAAGTCGAGCGGCTTTCCTTGTCAGCGGCGGGACTGGTTCGGGTAAGACGACGTTGCTGGCCAGCTTGCTCGGGTTAGTGCCAGCCGATCAGCGGCTCTTGATCGTCGAAGATTCCAGAGAACTTAATCCGGCGCATCCGGCCTGCGTTCGGCTGGAAAGCCGTGCCGCGAATTCTGAAGGCGCCGGTCTGGTCGCGATGACAGATCTGGTGCGTCAAGCGCTGCGAATGCGTCCGGACCGGCTAGTGGTGGGCGAGATTCGCGGTGCGGAGATCTGTGACCTGTTGATGGCGATGAATACCGGTCACGAGGGTGGCTGCGGGACTGTGCATGCTAATTCAGCCAGCGATATTTTGCCTCGGCTAGAGGCATTGGCGGCGTTGGGTGGCATGTCTAGAACCGCCTTGCACGCACAGACCGCCTCGGCACTGCAGCTGGTAGTGCACGTCAAACGATGCGCTGACCGGAAGCGGCGGGTCAGCGAAAAAGCGATCTTTGAACACGACAGCGACGGGCTTCGCGTGCAGCCGGCGATCGCGCTGGATGAGGACTTTCAGCCACGCGAACTGGTTGGTTATCGACGCCTAGTGGCGATGCTGTGATCCATGCGACATCCAGGACCGCATTCAAGTGACTCGAAGATCAACAGACACGACCCGTTAGGCAGATGAGCATGAGCATCGGAGGTAACCACAGGTGATCTGGTTAGCCAGCGTCGCGACCGGCATGGTCATTTTCTTGATCATGCCGGCGCCGGTGCGGATGCCACGTCAACTGGCAGTGCCACAAAGACAGCACAGGACAGTGCCAATTGAGTGTGGGTTGGTGGGCATTGTTTGCTCGGTCGTCATCGCGGTCGCGCCCAATTGGTGGTGGCTGGCTGCCGCCGGGGGAATGGTGGCATTGGTAGCCGGGTGGCTCATCAAACGTTTTCGAGCTGCTCGAGCCCGCGCCGCGACCGCAAACGAAGTCACGCATGGTTGCAGCGTCCTAGCGGCGCAATTGCGGATCGGTCAGATTCCCGCGCGAGCGTTGCAAGCTGCCGCGACGGACGTGGAACTTTTTCGGCCGGCGTGGGTGTGTCAACAAGTCGGTGGGGAAGTGGGTTCAGCGCTGACGCAGCTCGCTGAGCGGCCTGGTGCCGGCGGTCTGCAAGAGCTAGCCCGCGCCTGGCGGATATGCGAGTTGTCCGGTGCGGCATTGGCGCCCGCGGTGCAGCAGGTCACCGCAGGACAACGCGTCATCATTGCTGCCCGACGTACCGTCGCAGCTGAATTGGCTGCGGCGAAAGCTACCGGTCGATTGCTGGCATGTCTACCGATCTTTGGCATCGCTTTCGGCTTCGTGGCTGGTGGCGATCCGATCAAGTTCTTGACCTCGACACTGGTGGGACAGGTCTGTTTGACCGTGGCGGTCTGCTTGGCCTGCGCTGGGCTCATCTGGACCGAGAAATTGGCTGACGGGATCGAACAGGAATTGGACTGAGTCATGAACGTCGCGTTGAGTCAAGGGCTGCTCTTTGCGCTGCTCGCGGTCGTCATCTGGCCAAATTCGCCAAGACCTATTCCAAAGCCTTCGCATTTCACTTCGCGGTCGCTGTCTGCGGCTGGCTCGAGCACAAAGCTGGGCAGCAAAGCGGTCGGTCGGGGTGTCGTCATGGCGCTTTTCGGCGCCTGCAGCGGATTCCTGTTGATCGATTTCGTCGGGCTCATCGCAGGCGCCGCTGCGGGCCTGCTGGCGTGGTGGCTCACCAATCACGACGGACGAGCCGACCGACGCGTAGCAGCCGTCCTACGGGCACAATCCGCGCCGACTTTCGAGCTCTTAGCGTGCGCGCTGCAAGCCGGGCAGCCCTTGACTAGAGCGGTCGAAACCGTCGCTTCGATCAGCCCGACGCCGACCCGAGAGATATTGAATCGTGTCGTCGCCCATTTGCGTATCGGCTGCTCGCAGCGAGAAGCCTGGTCACAGCTTCGCGACACATCAGGCTGGGAAGAGGTGGCACGTGATCTGGCTGCTTCGGCTGAGTCGGGAGCCGGACTAGCTGAACTATTGACGGCAGCGGCTGCTAATGCCAGGGACGAGGCAGCCGCCCATGTTCAAACGCGGGCGCGAGCCGTCAACGTCCGCTCCGTGCTGCCGATGATGTGCTGTTTCCTGCCCAGCTTCGTGCTGGTTGGGGTCGTCCCGATCGTCGCTGGCGTGTTGTCCAGTGGCGTCCTGCGCCCATGAATCCACAGGCAGCATTGCCCGTTACCGCGCCCATCCACAGCCTTGTTGTCCCGATGACGGACATCGGTCATTTCGCCCACAGTATGGGTGCTCGCGCGAGGGCGCGGCATTAAGAACTCAAGGAGCTCACAATGACGAACACCGCAGAACTCGAAGCTACCGACGATTACACCGAACAAATCGAACTCACCTACCTGAGCATTGATGATCAGCTCGATCTGCTCGATCAAAGCGCAGCGCGTCCAGTTAAACCGGTCGGCAAATTGCGTGCCGCCTGGCAGCGGGGCATGACCACCGCCGAATATGCGGTCGGCATTCTCGCTGCTGTGGCTTTCGCCTTGGTCTTGCTCAAGATCATCAGCGGCAACGAGTTTTTCACTGCCATGTTGAAGTTCGTCGTCGGGCTGATCGGAAAGATCGCCGGACAGCTGCCGTGATGAGCGTACGCAGGCGGCAGCTGAGCCGGATCAGAACTCTGGGATTACGGCCCGATCGAGTTCGAGATCGCCTTGGTCAGTTTTCCGGTTCGTTGATCCAGCTTCGCTGCCGTCTGCTAATCGCCGCAGGTCAGCGGAAGGATTCACATGAACTACGCATCGGTATCTCAAATCCGGCGCTTTGGATGCGCTCAGCGTGCCCAAGGAACGCACCGTGGCATGGTGACTGTCGAACTCGCGATCGGCATCCTCGCGTTAGCGATGGTGACGGTGATGCTCGGCTTCGCCGTGAGCTTGGTCGGTTTACATGGCGCTTGCGCTGACGTGGCCAGTCAGGTAGCCAGGCAGCTTGCCCGCGACGATTTCAAAGCGGCCGATGCCGCGAAAGCTCGGGCGCCCAAGAATGCATCGATTCGGATCGACAATAGCGATTCGCTGGTCCGGGTTGAGGTGAGCGTCAACGCGAGTATCGGGCGGGTAGGCATGGTCCCGATCAGTGCGACTGCGGTGGCCAGTCATGAATAGACGCACTGAACGCGGCGGGGGCAGCGCCTTAGCGATCGGCGCAATGCTGGTCTTGGTCGCGATCATGATCGGTTGCATTTGGGCAATGATGGCGCTCAGCGTGGCTAGGCAGGTACGTCATGCTGCCGACCTGGTGGCGCTGGCTGGCGCTCAAGCGCAGGTCGAAGGCCGAGATGCCTGCACCAAGGCGGGGAAGATCGCAGCTGCCAACAAAGTGGATCTAGACGATTGCAAATGCGAAGTCGGGGAAGGAGAATTCGTAGTCACCGTGCAAGTGTCAGCCGTGGCATTTGGCGTACGTGGCCACCAACAACGCATGCGGGCGTCAGCTGCGGCCGGCTATTTGGAAGGCCCCTAAGCACAGTCGGCCCAGCAGTGGTTGGCCAAATCCAGACCAGTCTCGTGCAGAAGATGCCAGCCAGCTATTTACCGAGAATCGCTGTCAGCAGGATTTCGGCTGCGGACTTGTCGAGCATCTGATTGGCGTTGCCGCATTTTGGCGAGACGATGCACGCGGGACAACCCGTCTCGCACGGACAACTTCGAAGCCGTTCCAGGGCGGCGGTCCACCACTGCTGAGCGCACCGAAAACCGTGCTCGGCGAATCCAGCGCCGCCAGCTGCAGCGTCATGGACGAAAATAGTCAGCTGTCCGGTGTCAGGATGCAGCAAGGTCGATAGGCCGCCGATGTCCCATCGGTCACAAGGCGCGAAGATCGGTAACAGGCCGATGGCCGTGTGCTCTGCCGCATGGGCAGCTGAGGCCAGCTGAATGTCATTGAGGCCAGTGCGCTGGCAAATCGATGACGGCACAGTCAGCCAGAAGGCGTGCGTTTGGTGGGTACGGACGGGTAAATCAAGCGGGGTCTGATCCCAGACCTCAAGGGTCTGCTCGTCACGTCTTAGGTAGCCGATTACCTGAGAACTGAGCTCGACATCGCCGTGGCAAATCTGACAATTTCGCGTAGCCGCGTCGAGAATGTCAGTCGATTGCGAGGCTGCGCTGAGCGAGTCAGTCGATTTGGAGGCTGGATTGAGAGAACCAGTCGATTCGGAGGCTGCGCTGGGACTGTCAGCCAACGGCTGATCAGGAAGCATCACCGGACGACCGTCCTCGAGCAGACCAGTCAGCTCTGCCCGCTCGCTGACACCGAGAATGCGGATATCGCTGACGGATTTGGGTTGAGTGAAATAGCCGCGCGCGTTTGCCGGCACAGGTTCGACCAGAGCATGCCCATCGTCTGGCCAATATTCTCTGACGAGCCACTGCTCGCCTTGATGCAGGTAAATGGCGCCTTCATGCACCGTCCGGTCTGCGGCACTGCGATCGACTTGGCCGATCACCCGTCCGCTATGAGCTTCGATCACGTCTAACGAACGACCCAGCCCGCCACGCAAGTCGATGCCATCAACGGCACGTTCTGGTCGCGTCCAAAACCAACCACCAGATCGTCGACGAAGCAGTCCGGCAGCGCTCAACTGGTCAGCCAAATCAGTCATCGTCGGACCGAACCAGCGCTCGTCGTCGCTGATCAATGGGCTTTCTTGGGCGGCGGCGGCAAGGTGCGGGCCGAGAATGTGCGGGTTGTGCGGGTTGAGCACCGTCGCTTCGACTGGCGCGTCGAAGATCAACTCAGGGTGATTGAACAAGTAGCCGTCGAGCGGATCGTCTTTGGCGAGCAACACGACCAGTGACTCCTGGCCGGCTCGTCCGGCACGTCCGGCCTGCTGCCAAAAGGCGCTCAGCGTCCCTGGGAAACCGGCGATCAACACAGCGTCCAGTCCGGCGATGTCGACGCCCAGTTCCAGTGCGTTCGTGCTGGCCGCACCGCCGAGTTTGCGAGAATTCAAGGCGCGTTCCAGGTCACGCCGATCTTGGGCGAGGTAGCCAGCCCGATAACCTGCAATCTGCGCCGGCAGTCCACGACCAGGATCTCCACTGGCCTGGATTAATTGATCTAGTCGACGCTGGCTGCGCAGCGCGACGAGTTCAACTTGATTACGGCTAGGGACGAAAGCCAACGTCTGATGGCCGGCGTGTACCAGTTCGCTCATCAAGTCAGCGGCGTCATGGGCCGCTGAATCAGCGGGCTGCCACAGCACGATCCGCTTGGCTGCCTGGGGCGCGTTCGACTCGTCCACCAGGGCCAAGGGCTCAGCCTCGCCGATCAAGCGCGCGCCGGTGATGTCAGCACCAGCAGCTGTGGCAGAGGCGAGCACAAAGGTCGGATCGGCACCGTAGCGTGCGCAGATGCGTCGCAAACGGCGCAATACCGCAGCCACGTGCGCTCCGAAGACGCCCCGATAGCGATGCGCTTCGTCGACGACCACATAACGCAAGCTGCTCAAGAAGCTCACCCACTTGGCGTGCGAGGGCAACACCGAGCAGTGCAGCATGTCGGGATTGGTAAAGATGAAGGAGGCCTGATCTCGAGCGAACCGCCGTTCAGCTTGTGATGAATCGCCATCTAGCGTCGCTGTCTGCCATCCGGCGGGACCGACCTTGGCGGCCGCCTTGCGCTGGTCATGAGCTAGGGCTTTGGTGGGCGCGATGTACAAGGCAGTGTGCCGCGCGATACCGAGCCGCTCTCGCGTACCTGTTGGCGGCGAAGCCAGCACCCCGGCGGCGGTCGCAGCCAAGATCGGCATCTGATAGGCCAAAGATTTGCCCGAGGCGGTTGGCGTGCTGATCGCGCTATGGCGTCCAGCGAAAATCAGTTCCGCAGCGAGTAACTGGTGCCGCCAGGGCTGAGCGATGCCAGCAGCGCGGAAACCCTCGATCAATTCCTGCGGCAGCCAGCTGGGCCATTGCGCCGGCTCGCCGGGGCAGTCTGGAAGTTCGCGGACGAAGCGCACCTGCGGACGGAGCTGGCCTGTCTCTTATACACATCTGACGCTGCCGACGACTCCTTACGTGTAGAT
>ERZ1031292.39-NODE-39-length-69000-cov-24.832664_pt1 | contig 69000 bp, 62 predicted proteins | sample MGYA00518215_ERZ1031292 | MGnify/ENA primary metagenome ERZ1031292 (study PRJEB33718, sample SAMN03159822) | human skin metagenome | collected 2014-02-25 | study: EMG produced TPA metagenomics assembly of the PRJNA266117 data set (Human skin bacterial metagenome... | reverse complement strand
ATGGTACTGCACCCGGGAGGATGTGGGAGAGTAGGACACCGCCGACCACAAACATAAAGCCGATGGCCACCACTTGTTGGTTGCCATCGGCTTTTTCTGTGCGGACTTGAGTAACAGAGGTCTATCATTAGCTGTCGCCATTCCTTCGCATATTGCCGATTCCTTTTCCTTCTGCTCGCCTCGCACGTTGCGGTTTGTTAGGGCCCGTCGGAGCCAACGGAGCTGACCATTGTCCTCGTGGCACCTCAGCGAATGTCGAGTCTCGCTTTGCGACTTTGGTTAATACCTTCCAGCCAGTACAATTGCCTAGGCATATTCGCGATCTGCGTGGAGAGTTGCTTTCTCGTTGGACGGATTTAGTTACGGGTTCACCTATCCTTCGGGGATGGAGATCCGTTGAGTGATTCGTAGGATTAATGACGTGTTCATTTCCTGTGCCTTCGGGTTAGAATCTGTGCAGAGGAACGATCCACGCAGAGCTGTTGCAGTTGGCCCTAGAGCAGGTTGCTGCGGCTCCTTTAAAAGAAGTTGACGGACGTGAACTGCCGTGTGTGCGGCGGTTCTACATTATTGATTTGAAAAAGGAAAGTAGACGGTATGACCCCACGGGATGATTTCCACAACGGACGCGGCGATTCCGGACGACGTGGCGACGGCGGTCGTCGCGGAAACGGAGGAAAGGGCCGTCGTTGGGATGCCCGGCGAGGGCAGTTCGTTGACGTCGCCTTTTCCGATGACAAGGGTCGCCCGGCCAAGCGCCGTAACGGGGGCAACGATAGGGAAGGTTCCGGCGATGACCGCCGTCAGCACGGCAACCGGAGGGACGGCAATCGTGGGGGCAGAGGTAACCGTACCCTCGATAAGAAGCACAACCAACAGCGTGGAGGTGACCGTGGCGGTCACCGTAACTCGCAAGGAAAAAGGCCGTCCTTCCGAGACGAGCGGCTTGCCGTGCACGCAAATGAGCCCGATCTGCCGGAGGACATTAACGTCCGCGATTTGGACTCGAGTGTGCGCCAGGATCTTCGTTCTCTTTCCAAGGACAACGCGGATGCTGTTGCCAAGCACATGATCATGGCGGCAACGTGGATGGCTGATGATCCGAAGCTTGCTCTGGAGCATGCTCGTGCGGCAAAGAATCGTGCTGGTCGAGTGTCCGTCGTTCGTGAGACCAACGGCATCGCAGCTTATCACGCCGGCGAATGGAAGGAAGCCCTGTCCGAGCTTCGCGCTGCTCGCCGAATGAGCGGTGGACCGGGGCTTATCGCCGTGATGGCTGATTCAGAACGTGGTCTCGGTCGTCCTGAGAAGGCTCTTGAGCTTGCACGTGAAGAGGATCTGTCAGAGCTGAACCGTGCTGACTCGATCGAGTTGGCGATCGTACTCGCTGGTGCCCGGCAGGATCTTGAACAGTACGATGCGGCGATTACCGAATTGACAAAGCTCAATCCTGATCCGCATGCGACCGATCCTGAGTCGGCTCGACTCGACTATGCTCTGGGCAACGCCTACGAACTCGCTGGTGACAAGCCAAAGGCGCGTGAGTGGTTCGAAATTGCTCGGAAGGCTGACGTTGATGAATTACTGGATGCAGGTGAGCGTCTAAAGGAGCTCGGCTAATGCGGCTCATAGATTGCTACGACGCACTTCTCCTTGATCTCGATGGCACAGTCTGGATGGGTGATGAGCCCATTCCTCATGCTGTCGATGCTTTGGCGGGATGCGCGACGCGGAAAATGTACGTAACGAATAACGCGTCCCGTGGTCCGGAAGCTGTTGCCACAAAGCTGGAGGGAATGGGCTTTGAGGCTACGCGCGATGACATCTTGACCTCGGCGATGGCTGCCATTGATATGTGTAAGCGTGAGCTACCTTCCGGCAAAGTGCTTGTGCTCGGTACCGACTCTTTTGTCGATCTCGTGCGCGAGGCCGGCTATGAACCGGTCAACTCAGCTGATGAGAATCCTGTTGCAGTATTGCAGGGGCACAACCCCGATACCGGGTGGCGGCAGCTGTCTGAGGCATCGCTTGCTATTCACAATGGTGCTTTGTTCTTCGCGTCGAACCTGGATGCGACGTTGCCACAGGAGCGGGGCCTGATGGTGGGAAACGGCTCGATGGTGGAGGCAGTCGTGCACGCCACCGGTGTCCGTCCACATTCGGCTGGTAAACCGGAGGCCGAAATGTTCCATGATGCGGCGCGGCGGATGGGCTCTCGCGTACCACTGGCTGTCGGCGATCGACTCAATACCGATATTGCTGGTGGCAATGCCGCAGGAATGGATACGCTGCACGTGATGACCGGCGTTTCAGGGCATCACGCCCTCGTTGCCGCAGTGCCGGCTGAACGCCCGTCGCTCATCGCAACCGATTTGCGGGATCTTTACTCCCCGCTCGAAAGCCTCAAGCCCGGTCGGCAGGGAGACTTCTCTGCCATGGTGAAAGGCAACGATGTGGTTCTTGCCGGCGGGCGCTCGGATTCCACTGCTATGCAGGCTTTGCGTACCGTGCTTGACGTCGTGTGGAAACATGACGGTCCCACCCCGACGAGCATTATCCCCACCTCTACAGTGGCTGAAAAAGTATTGGCTGAGTGGCGCTAATGACCGGAGTAGGAGGGGATCGCCAGGCAGCGCCCTCCCCAGCGCAGTTATACGAGAAGACCCGACCTCTTACGGAGCGAATCGACGAGATTTTAGATACCCCGTGCGATTCGTTGGCCGACGAGGCGAAGATTCTGACAGATGCGTACGCCATCCTTAACGCTGAGCTCCGTTAAAAGGAGCGACGTGGCGACGAGTTTGCAATAACCGGTTTTTCTGGCGCAGGTGTCTTGCTTAGATACCTGCGCTTCTGCTTGCTCTAGCTGTGGTGGAATGATGCGCGGGCATCTTTTGGCACCCGTTGTGGTTGCTGTTTTCCTTTCTTGGTTGTTTCCTCTGTCTCGTATCTGTACGGAAAGGAAGTGACGGGAATGAACCGTAGTGATGGTGGCTGCGTTATTCTATAAAGCAGTACGTTTTAGCTATATAGTCCGCTGGCGCGAGAACGATGCCATCCTTTCCGCTCAGAGGAAATGGCGCGGTTCCTGCGCCTGAGTTGCGGTTTCCGGTGGATAATACACCCATGATGCCGCCCCTCAGAGCGCTCACGCTGCTGCAGACAGGGCATAGAGGAAACTAGAAAAGAGGCTGCCATGGTGCAACATCGTCGGCTCGATGCGGAGCTCGTGCGGCGAAAAATCGCCCGCTCCCGGGAGCAGGCTCGGCAGCTAATTACAGATGGCCATGTCTTTGTTGGTGGGTTTAAAGCATCGAAGCCCGCGACGGGTGTGACAGGTGATGTCTCTATTCGCGTGGAGGGAGACATCGATGACTACGCTTCGCGTGGGGCACACAAGCTTATTGGTGCCCTCGACGCATTTGAACCGCGCGGGCTTGATCTGAAGGGGAAAAAGATCCTCGATGCCGGTGCCTCCACCGGCGGTTTTACCGATGTCTGCTTGCGCCGTGGTGCGCGAGAAGTTGTCGCGGCAGATGTGGGTTATGGACAGCTCATCTGGCGCCTGCAAAACGACGAGCGTGTCACAGTCCTCGATCGTACGAATATTCGCTACATAACGCCGGATCTGACAGGTGGCCCTTGTGACATGATGGTTGGTGATCTGTCCTTCATCTCACTTCGCCTCTGCCTTCCGCCCATACTCGGGTGTGTGAAGGAGGGTGCGGACCTTCTTCCAATGGTGAAGCCACAGTTCGAGGTTGGTAAGGATCGGCTGGGACACGGCGGAGTCGTAAGCTCACCAGAGCTTAGAGCAGAAGTAACTATTGATATCGCCCGATTCGCGCAGGAACAGGGCGCGGGGTTGCGTGATGTTGTGGCTTCACCGCTTCCCGGACCCAGTGGCAATGTGGAGTACTTCCTCTGGCTCACCCGTGGCGCCAAGCCGATGAGCGACGAGCACATTGTCGATCGAGTACACACGGCTGTTGAGGAGGGCCCGCAATGACCGAAAAACGCGCTGTATTAGTCGTGTCCCATTTTGAGAGGCACGACGTGGATAAAGCCGTGGAACTTCTGCACTCCTACGGCATCAGAGTTGTGTATGACCTTCCCACTGATGACCAGCGTCGAGACGTGGAGCTCGTGCTATCTCTTGGAGGAGACGGAACGTTTTTGCGCGCGGCAGAGATTGCCCGCCAGGCGGATCTTCCAGTGTTAGGGATTAACTTGGGTCACGTCGGGTTCCTTGCTGAGTGGGAAGCTGATTCGTTGGAAACAGCACTCCACGCTGTAGCGGATCGGCAGTACCGTGTTGAAGACCGGATGACACTCGATGTCACAGTCTTTAACGAGGACGGGAAAATTCTCGAAAAGGGTTGGGCGCTGAACGAATGCTCGCTGGAAAAGTCACAGCGGCGAGGTGTGTTAGATTCGATTCTCAGCGTCGATGGCGCGCCTGTGTCAAGCTTCGGCTGTGACGGTGTCATAGTGTCCACTCCAACGGGTTCGACGGCATATGCATTCTCTGCGGGAGGCCCGATCCTTTGGCCGTCCCTGGATGCCATTCTTGTCGTTCCAAATAATGCACATGCGTTGTTTGCTAAACCCCTCGTTGTCAGTCCGCAGTCGAGGGTGGCTGTGGACACGCGGAAGTCAGCGCATGCGGTCTGTGATGGCTTTAGGGTTCTCACTGTCCCCGAGCGCGGGAGAGTCGAGGTGCAATACGGTAGCCAGAAGGTACGGTGGGTGAGGATGGACGATTCCACATTTACAGATCGCCTGGTCACCAAATTCCGTCTGCCTGTGGAAGGCTGGCGGAGGCGTGTACCGTGGGCAGAGTCGCGGTAGCTGTGGATGCCCAAAAGGTCGAACGGTGCGATGCCACAGCCCAAAGTGATGTGAAGGAGATCGCATGCTCTCGGAGCTAGCCATTCATAATCTCGGTGTCCTTACCTCTGCCAGTGCGCAGCCCGGTGCAGGGTTGACCGTCGTCACAGGTGAGACCGGTGCCGGCAAGACAATGGTGGTGGAGAGCCTACGGCTTCTCAAAGGCGACAGGGCGGATGCTAGCCGGGTCCGGACTGGTGCGTCGAAGGCAATGGTCGAGGGCCGTTTTGTTGTCGATGAGCGGAAGCGCGCAGCCGTCGAAGAACGTGGCGGTGAGATCGATGAAAACGGTGAAGTGATCATTACCCGTTCAGTCACCGACCAAGGGCGGAGCAAAGCGTATTTGGGAGGTCGGGCGGTTCCTGCGGGAGTTCTTCGTGAGTTTACGGCTGACCTTATCACCATCCACGGGCAGCACGATCAGCTTCGGTTGATGTCGGCGGATGCTCAACGCGATGCCCTCGATGAGTCCGATCCAGCGATCATTCCTTTGCGGGAAGACTACGTAGCATCCTACGCATCCTGGCGGTCCCTGGCGAAGGATCTGAAGACTCGCGTAGAAAAGCGAAGGGAGCTCGCGCAGGAAACAGACCGCTTGCAGTTTGCGATCACAGAGATTTCCACGGTCGCGCCGGAGGCTGGCGAGGAGGAAGAGCTAGCAACGTCTATCCATCGGTTGCAGAGCGTGGATCAGCTCCGAGAAGCGGCCTCGACAGCTCTGGCGCTCATCGATGGTGAAGAAGATTCTTTTGAGGACACATCCGCTGCAAGCGCACTGGGGGAGTCTCAGGCTGCTCTGGCCAGCGCAGGTGACCCTGAGCTGAGTCGTCTTTCTGATGTCTTGTCCGAGATTACTTCACAGCTAGCGGAAGTCTCCGTGGATCTCGGACGCTTTGTAGACGATCTTCCGCTCGACCCCGATGCATTGGACAAGGCTCTCCGACGCCAGCAGGCGCTAAAGGGGCTGACACGCAAATATGCTCCGGATCTTGCCGGTGTCATTGAGTGGTGGCACAAGGCGGAGGCGAAACTGGCAAAACTCGACGTGTCGACCGAGAGCCTAGAAGCCTTGAAGAAGAAGGTTGTTGCCGCGGAAAAGAGTATGCGGGCAAAGGCAAAAAAGCTAACGGCCGCACGCGCCACGGCAGCGACCGCGTTGTCTACCGCTGTGACGTCCGAGATTCACGGTCTGTCCATGGGCAACTCTCGTTTCGACGTAGCAATAGAAAAGGCCAAACCGTCGGCTTCCGGGTTCGACCAGGTTGAGTTCCAGCTTAATGGTAAGAAGATTGCGGCGAGTGCATCCGGTGGTGAGCTCTCTCGCGTCATGCTCGCGATCGAAGTGATTGTGAGCCAAGGTGGTGCGACGCTCGTTTTCGACGAGGTTGATCAGGGCGTCGGTGGGCGAGCAGCTGGACAGATTGGCAAGCGTCTCGCCCTATTGGCCAAATCCAATCAAGTCATTGTGGTGACACATCTGCCGCAGGTGGCAGCCTATGCACAGACCCACGTTTTTGTCTCCAAGGATGTTGAGAAAGACGAAGCAGAATCCGCTGTTAGGGTGCTATCCGGTGAAGAGCGGGTGGAGGAAATCGCCCGGATGATGGCTGGCCTCGATGACACAGCGACGGGACGCGCGCACGCAAAGGAGCTGTTGGAGCTGGCTTCGGAGTTTAATAACCAGGGTGATTCTTAGGGATGCGGGATCTTCAGTAGTGCCCTTCGGGGCGGGACGTGACCGTGTGCCATCCTCGCACGAGAGGAAAAGTTCGCTATGTATCGCCAGTTTCTCGGTGGCTGACTGCGCTCGCATGGTTCGTTCTGAGCCAAAAGGATGGCGGCTCCCCGTACTCCGTTTGGGGCATGTGGGAGTGCCATCCCGCGCGCCTACCGCACCTTAGTCCTGCTCACGTGCACAATAGTGGCCATGAGTCTGTTCGGATCTGGGAAAGATTTGCCGGGTATCACCGGCACGCTGAGAGAGTGCCCCGCTCACCTGCGAAAATTGAGCGCGGGGGACATCGCGCTAGTGGATGTAAGCGATATGACGCGGACATTCGCCAGCCGGCTTGCCGAGGCTTCTCCGGCGGCGGTTGTCAACGTTAGCTCGTTTGTATCCGGATCTGTCCCGCACTTCGGCCCGCAGATGCTTCTCGACGAAGGCATCGTCCTCATCGAGGGGGTGGGAGCGGAAATTCGCTCTGTGGTGAAGAGTGGCAAGAAGGTGCGCATCGATGGCGACGGCGTATACGTGGGAGACCGACTCGTTGCTCGAGGCACCCGGGTCACGCCGGACATCGCGGAAGAGAATTTTCGCACTGCGCAAGCGTCTCTCGTGGATCGGATGGAGGCCTACTTTGGAAACGCCATCGAGTTCATCCATTCCGAGGCTCCACTGCTTGTCGACGGTGTCGGGGTTCCTGATCCTGGCATTGACATTGAGGACCGGAAGGTGCTGATTGTCGGCCCGTGTGATGATCTCCCGCAAGAGTTGAAGAAGCTGAAGAATTTCATCCGCGAGTATGATCCGGTTCTTATCGGTGTGGACCGCGGGGCGGATGTGCTCACTGATTCCGGCTACAAGCCCGATCTCATTGTCGGTGATCCGTCGGAGATTTCAGCCGATGCGTTGCGTAGCGGTGCACGCGTGGTTATGCCTGCGGACCCCGATGGCCACGCCCCCGGTTTGGAGCGCATTCAGGATCTGGGTGTCGGTGCCATCACGTTTCCGGCATTGAGTAAGGAATCCACGGAGCTGGCCATACTGCTGGCTGATTTCCACGGTGCTTCAATGATCGTTCACCTGGGCACCCCCGTTGATCTGCAGACAGTTTTTGCCGGTACGACCGAGCAGCCCTCGGCTCTCCTCACCCGTTTCAAGGCTGGTGGGAAGCTTGTCGACGCTCGGGCGGTTTCCGATCTCTATGTCATGCAGGACACGTCGGCCGTGGCCTGGGTGTGGGCACTTTTCGGCCTCATCGTCCTCGCTGCCGTCACCGTTCTCATTGCTGGGTTCTCTGGAGATGGCACTTTTGGCGAGAACCTGGTGACAACGTGGAACAACGTCGCTCTGACCGTTCAGAGTTGGTTTAAGTAAAGGAGGATGAGTTCTATGGCACGTGTAAACCCAACAGCTGCAGTGACAGCAGGAATCATGTTCGGTCTGGCAGGTGGACTCGTTGCGGGCACGTACCTCCTTGCGCCGAGCCTGTCAGGCTCACCCATCGGTGGCGTGAGCGACAAGCTCGCAGTCGCTGAGCACGATGCGGCTGTGTACCAAGCCCAGGCTCAGTCTGCAGATAGTTATATCGCTGATATCGCGGAGGACACGGTGCGGGGCCGGCTAGCTGACAAGCCCGTTGTCCTCATCACCACCCCGAGCGTAAATGAGGAGGATTTTGGCCATATTGACTGGCTGTCGAAGATCGGCGGTGCTCCCTCAGTGACACGCATTACTCTGACCGACTCGTTCCTCACCCAGGATTCCGCTGAACCGCTTAAATCGCTTGCAGCCACGACACTGCCTGCGGGGATTCAGCTGAGCGAGGATAACCGATCCGTGGGAACACACATGGGTGAGCTCATCGGTGCGACGTTGTCTGAGAGCCCCACGAATGTGGCTGCACCGTCAGACTCTCCCTCCAGCGAGCAACCAGAGTCTCCCGAGGATGAGGGGGAGAACGAGAATCAGGGTGAGCAGAAGCCGTCGACAAGCCCTGTTGGACAAGATGAGCGCAACCTTGTTTTTGGGGCTTTGAAAGAGGCCGGTTACCTCTCCTATGAGGGGGACGTGCCCACTGCCGCCGCAGTTGTACTCGTCACCGGCGACTCCGACGGGAGGGAAGACTCCTTCCGCGTGAGCCAGTATGTGGACTTCGCGCGTGCGCTGGATAAAAGCGGGCTTCCCACGACAGTTGCGGGGCGACTGCCCGCTGCCGGCCCCGACGGATTGATTGGCAGACTGCGAACGAACCAAGAGGATGCGTTGAGCGTATCTACCGTGGATTCCATTGACCGTTTCTACGGGAGGCTCGCAACCGTGCTGGCTACAGTCGAGCAAATCTCTGGCGGCTCCGGTTCTTACGGCACAGCGGACAAGACAGATGCGGTGGCACCAGCATAATGAGTTTTGATTTTTCGGTTTTGTCATCTGAGCACCTCCTCGATGCCCCTATCATCTCCGTCCGGCGTGATCTCGTTACGATGCCGACCGGTGAAGCGAATCGGGAAATCGTCGAGCATTTTGGTGCCATCGCGGTCGTCTGTGAGAAGGATGGAGCGATTGCGCTGGAAAAACAGTATCGGCACAGTGTGGGCGCACACCTCTGGGAGCTGCCTGCCGGCCTCTTGGACAAGCCAGGTGAGACGGCTCTCGAATGCGCGCAGCGGGAGCTGAAGGAAGAAGTGGGACTGGCTGCGGGTTCCTGGGCGCTCATCACGGATTTGGTTACTAGCCCGGGCTTTTGCGATGAGGCTGTCCGCATCTTCCATGCCACGGATGTCTCGAAGACCCTCCGACCGGAGGCGGAAGATGAGGAAGCAGACCTCACCTGGGAGTGGGTTCCGCTCGACACTGCCAGGCGCATGGTTCTCGATGGTGAGATCTGTAACTCCATCGCCATCGCCGGGATCATGTGCTGTGGCGGAAAAGAGCGCAGTGTTGACACACCATTCAGCCTCCGCCCCGTGGCGCTTGCCGACCGAAAGCGAGCTTTGCAAGCTGGCGGTCGGCCCTAGGAATGGTGAAGACGAATCCGGCGGAGCCCGTCTCGAACCCGCGGCGCTCCATTAACAGCCGTGACTGGGGAGAGCGTCGCGGAGCGCGTGGCGAAAGTCGCGGAGCGCAGACAAGCCAGCGCGAAACCGGAGACTCTGCCGACACGGCGGATTCTCGCCCGTTGCGGAGTGGAAACCGGCATCAGGCGGAAACATCGGCAGCGAAGGTTGCCCGCCAGTGGATCACTTACCTTACTGTCGAGCGTGGCAAGGCGCGGAATACGATTGCGAGCTACCGACGTGATCTCGCTTCCTACCTCGATTTCGTGGGGGAGAGGTCTCTGGATTCCATCGCTGCGACCGACATTGAGGCATTTCTTCAATCCCTCGGCAGGCACGGGCTCGCCGTTACCAGCGTACGACGGATGCTCTCGACCATCCGTGGCTTCCACGCCTTTGCACGCGACGAGGGAATTGTCGCTGATGACGTCGCACATGACATCACGCCCCCGGCGATGCCTCAGCACCTCCCAGACACGCTTAGCGTGGACGAGATAAACACCCTCATTGAGTCCCAAGCTGGCGACAGCGCTGTTGCTTTGCGGAACAAGGCGCTTCTGGAGCTCCTTTACGGAACGGGCGCACGCATCTCCGAGGTCCTCAGCCTTGCGGTGGATGACATCACCGCGTTGGAGGAAACCGATGGCATTCTCGTGCTTACTGGCAAGGGCGATAAGCAACGTATCGTTCCCGTAGGTTCTCACGCACGGCAAGCCGTGGATGCGTATCTCGTGCGTGGCCGTCCGCAGCTGAACAAGGGGAAAAGCGCAGCCTTGTTCTTAAATGTGCGCGGAGGTAAAGCAATGTCCCGGCAATCAGCGTGGCAAGTGGTCAAACAAGCTGCGACGGAGGCCGGCATCACCAAAGACATCTCGCCGCATACTCTTCGTCACTCGTTCGCCACCCACCTCCTTGAAGGCGGGGCAGATGTCCGCAGCGTCCAGGAGCTCCTCGGTCACGCCTCAGTGACAACTACGCAAATCTACACTCACATCACCGCTGATTCTCTCCGCGCCATGTGGCGCACGGCGCACCCGCGCGCCTAAGGAGTGAGGGTGCGCAGCGAGGTGACGGGGGCGTCCTTGTGCCTTAGTGAGCGTAACGACGAAGCGTCGACAAGCGAGATCCCGGGACAAGGAGCAGAAAGACGCGGAGAAAATTGCCGAATAACAACTCCGAGGAGAAGGCCCCTGGCGCAGTAAAACTAACGGTGAAGTGCATGTTGAGGGTTTGGACACGCGCGGCGATCACGTCGTGGGTGCCGGAGATGCGTTGTAGACTTTAAAAACAAGAAGAAGCTAATTACGGCGCTGTAATTCCCCGCAGGAGAAAAATCCTTTTTCGACTCGGGTGCGGTTGTTGGTGAATGTTCATGGAGGTGCTGTGTCCACGCGCGATGATGACGGACTGTTTAGCAAGTCCGACCTGCCGGCAGATTCCGAGTATGGTCTGACCGGCCGTCCGCTGCGCACGATTCCGGAGCCACCGGAGCTGACCACGCACGGTCCGGCAAAGATTCTCGCCATGTGCAACCAAAAAGGCGGCGTGGGAAAGACAACCTCAACGATCAACCTCGGCGCCTGCTTGGCTGAGCAGGGACGCAAGGTGTTGCTCGTGGACCTCGACCCCCAAGGCGCCCTCTCTGCGGGACTCGGAATCCGCCAAGATGAGCTGGATCTCACTGTGTACAACCTGCTGGTGGATACCGATGCCACCATCGAGGAAACGGTCATGTCTACCCGTGTCCCGGGGATGGACATTGTTCCGGCGAACATCGACCTTTCAGCAGCGGAAATCCAGCTCGTTAACGAGGTCGGTCGCGAGCAAACTCTCGCCCGTGCATTGCGTCCGGTGATGAAGGAATATGACTACATCGTCCTGGACTGCCAGCCCTCCCTGGGGCTCCTCACTGTGAACGCCCTGACCTGTGCACAAGGTGTGATCATCCCAATGGAATGCGAATACTTCTCGCTGCGCGGGCTTGCACTCTTGACAGACACAGTGGAGAAGGTGCGTGACAGGCTCAACTTTGACCTCGACGTGCTGGGGATCTTGGTCACTATGTTTGACCGGCGTACAACGCACTCTCGCGAGGTTATGGACCGGCTCGTCGACGTTTTTGGCGATAAGGTGTTTGACACCGTCATTACCCGAACTGTGCGGTTCCCCGAGACCTCCGTCGCAGGCGAGCCGATTACCACGTGGGCTCCGAAGTCCCAAGGGGCCGAGCAGTACCGAAACTTGGCCAAAGAGGTCATCGAACGGACCACACTCGAGTGAGCCCTGTAACGAATATCAGCGACGACGCGTCACTTTCTCAAAAAGCCGAACAGCCGGAGCTCACCGGGTTCCGCGTCGCGCTTCACAACTTTGAGGGACCCTTTGACCTGCTTCTGCACCTCATTGGCAAGAAGAAACTGGACATCACCGAGGTGGCCCTAGCGGAAGTGACGGACGAATTCATCGCGTACACGCGCGCGTTGGGGGAAACCGCCGACCTCGATGAAACGACGCAGTTCGTACTCGTCGCGGCAACGCTCTTGGACATCAAGGCTGCCCGCCTGATTCCCCATGGTGAAAGCGATTCCGAGGAGGAGTTGGAAGCTCTCCGTGAACGGGAGCTACTCTTCGTCCGACTTCTCCAGTACCGGGCCTACCAGAAGGTTGCGGCACTGTTCCGGAAATGGGAGGCGGAGGCCGACAAAATCTACCCCCGCGAGGTCTCGATGGAAGAACCATTCGTGGACGTGTTGCCCCCGCTGCGCCTGGATATTGACCTGGCAGACTTTGCCACGTTAGCTGCGAGCGTCTTTCGCCCGCATAAGGACGAAACGGTGGACACCGGTCACCTGCACCAAGTAGAGGTTTCCGTCCCCCACGAGGCTGGCTTCCTTCTCGATACTCTCTCGCTGGCTGGTAAGGGTACGTGGATGACTTTCTCCACCCTGACCCGTGACTGCACCGTCACAATGGAGATTGTCGGGCGTTTCCTCGCGTTGCTCGAGCTCTTCAAAGCACACGCCGTGGACGTGGATCAACCCGTGCCGCTCGAAGAACTCAATGTAGCCTGGACGGGGAAGACAGTAGATCCAACGGTTGTTGCTGCTGCGAACTGGGACTAGGAAAGTGCCCCTTCTTCCGTCGCGGCATTAATCATCTGAGAGGCTTCTGGAATTGATTATTGGGCAGCGTTGAGAGTTCGTTATTTTGTGAAATGACCGCTTGAATAAACGTATTGAACGGAGTTTAATCATGGGTATGCAGTTACGGTCTGAGTTGGAATCCATTCTATTGGTGGTGGATACTCCTGCGACTGTTGCGGCGCTAGCTGCGGCGACAGAACACTCAGAGGACGACGTTGCTACCCAGTTGCGGGCGATGTCCAGTGATCTCAGCGCCCGGGGTAGCGGGATAGATCTCCGTGAAGTAGACGGAGGTTGGCGCTTTTACACTCGGCGCGAGAACTCCCGCGTTGTGGAACGTTTCATCACAGGTGGAAGCCATACGAAACTCACGAAGGCGGCAATGGAGACTCTAGCGGTCGTGGCCTACCGCCAACCCGTGACGCGTTCTCAGATTTCTGCCATCCGTGGCGTTAACGTCGACGGTGTGATGCGCACGCTGAGCCTTCGCGGGCTCGTTCGCGAATGCGGCACAGAGCAGGGTGCAATTCTCTATGAAACGACGGAGCTTTTCGTTCAACATTTGGGTATCGATTCGCTTGACCGGCTGCCAAACCTTGCCCCCTTGCTGCCGGAAGTAGACCAGATTGAGCAGATATAACCAAGATGAAATAGAAACGGATGCAGTCGATGTGTCGGACGTCGCTACGTCGTCCGACACCGTCCATTCACCGGAAACCGTCCATTCACCGGGTATGCCCACTGCACTGGGCGTAGCTCATGGCGTGAATGCGGATGATGAAAAGAATTCAGCCGATAGTGTTCGTGAGTCACTAGACCGGGAACTCATCGCCTTTGATCGGGAGCATCTCTGGCACCCCTATGCTCCCACCCCCAACACGTATCCCCACGTGCTCGTTCATGGAGCAGAGGGGGTCTACCTTTCCACAACCGAGGGGAAGCTCATCGACGCCATGAGCTCCTGGTGGGCCGCAGCTCACGGTCACCGCCATCCGGAGATTGTGGAGGCGGCCAAGAAGCAGATTGACACGATGGAGCACGTTATGTTCGGTGGCCTGACGCACGAACCAGCGGTGCAGCTTGCTAGGAAACTTGTACAGCTTACGGGCCTTCAACGCGTCTTCTACTCTGACTCGGGATCCGTTTCCGTCGAGGTGGCAATGAAGATGGCGCTCCAATACCAGCGGGGGAAGGGCCACCCGGAAAAGAATCGATTTCTGACCTGGCGCAGTGGCTACCACGGCGACACGCAAGGACCCATGAGCGTGTGTGATCCCGAAGGAGGTATGCACTCTATGTGGGAGGGGACCCTCACGACACAGATCTTCGCCCCCGCTCCACCTGTCCTGGGTGCAACGGAGGCAGAACAGGACGCGTATGTGGCGGAATTCGAGAGCTACATCACCGACTCGGTGGCTGCCGTCATCGTTGAGCCTCACGTTCAAGGCGCTGGGGGGATGCGCTTCCACGACACAGCACTTGTGGAGAAAGTAGTGGAACTCTGCCACAAGCACGGAATTTTGTTCATCGCTGACGAAATCGCCACCGGCTTTAAGCGGACCGGACCGATGTTCGTCACCACAGGTATGGGTGTGGACATCATGTGTGTGGGCAAGGCATTGACCGGGGGCTTCTTAAGCTTCGCAGCAACACTCACAACCAGTGAAGTCGCCGAGGTCATTGGGACACTGATGCATGGTCCAACCTTCATGGGCAACCCACTTGCGTGTGCGGTATCGCTGGCCTCAGTCACTCTGATGGAAACGGCACCGTACGACATTGCACACATCGAGTCGGTGCTCACCGAAGGACTAGCACCAGCGAGGGACGTGCCCGGGGTAGCTGATGTAAGAGTGTGTGGTGCTATCGGTGTCATCGAAATGAACCACGATGTGGACATGATCGCTACGACTCGGGCTGCAATGGACGAAGGAATCTGGATTCGCCCATTTGGGCGCCTCATTTACGCCATGCCACCGTTTATCTGTAGCGATGACGAACTCGCCACAATTTGCCGGGGCCTTGTATCCGCTGCCGCACATGCGTAGCTCTTGCAGGAAACCGACACCAGCTGTGAGAGACGGCGAGAGTGCCACAAAAACGCAACGCGCAGTCGGCGAGAACATTCTCGAGGCTGCCAGGGAAACCAATTGGTGGTCAGTGGAAGCCCCAGTCGAACGGCCAGAAATGGATGTGTCTCCAGAGATGGCTGTGCCTAGGGAATACCTAAAGAATGACTAAGGAACGACAAAGGAACAATTCGGCGCAGCGCCAAGCAACGCTACGCAGCGCCACGCAGCTCCAAGAAGCGCCAAGCAACGCCACTCAGCACCAATCGCAACGGTAAACACAATGACGCAACGTGAGCTGCGCAGCCCCATTTTAGGGCTCCCTCCGACTAGAAGTCCGGGCAGCTGCGGGGCACGGCAGCAACCTGAGTGCTCAGGGAATGGCGCAGAAACCACGGGAATGACGCAACACTAAGGAAATAGAGAAAGAGAGAAATTAGGAATGAAGATAGCAGTCACTGGAACCAACACCGATGTAGGAAAGACGATCGTCACTGCGGCGTTGGCAGTAGAGCTCAATCGTCGAAACGTTGCAGGTGGGCAATGGCACATGATCAAGCCAGTGCAGACGGGAGTCAACGATTCGGACGCGCGGACCGTGCGCCAGCTCACCGGCATCGAGACTGAAGAGGTCATGCACTACCCGGAGGCTCTCGCCCCCGATCAGTCGGCTCTGCGAGCGGGGATCGAACCGGCGACGCTGGAGGAGGTAGCCGCTGAGGTGGACAAGCGTGACGGTAATTACCTCGTCGAAGGTGCAGGCGGCATTCTTGTTCGTCTCGGGCAGGACTGGACCTTCCTTGACTTGTGCCTCACTCTGAATCTGCCAATTATTGTCGTCACGTCCATGCAGCTTGGTTCCCTTAATGCAGCTGAGCTCACCGTGTCACACATTCGCTCCCGCGGTGCCACGGTGCTCGGTGTCATTGGCGGCAGTTATCCGGCAGATCCGGACTTGCCCACTCGCCTGAACGTCGATGAGATGGAGGCAAAGACGGGAGTGCCCTTCGCTGGTGTAATGCCAGAGGGAAGTGGGACCCTTGGGAAGACAGAATTCGCCCGTGTCGCAGCTGAGCTGGAATTGAATAAATTGGGTCTGTAGTGTACCGTTGCCCCGTCGAGCGTCTTCCGAGTTCAACGGTGGGTGCAGGAAACGACCGGCTCCACGGGATCGCCAGATAGCGAAGCGCGTGGAGGGCTAGAATCGGATTCAGATCAGCGCGCGCACCACCATGCACGTGCTGAATGGTGGCACCACGGCACTGATCAGGGAACCGATGAGCTAATCTGCGAACCGATTAGCTAAAAACTCTACAAACGAAGAAGGAATATTTGTGACACCATCCGCTCGCCGAGACGGCACACCGGGAAGGAACAAAGGCCGTAATGGCGGCTCCTCATCCCGGTCATTCAGCAAAAATACATCAGGAAAAGGCAAGGGCGCGAAGCGCTCCCACAAGAACCCGCACGCGCGCGACTATGAGCAGCCCCGCACCGGTGGTGCGGCAGGCGGACGAAACGGTCGACGGGCACAATCACAGGCTCCGGGGCATTCTCGTCGCGCCGAAGACGTTTACATCTCCAAGGCCAAGCCTGCACGTCATCAGCATGTCCACGGCGGTCACTCCGGTGGAGGAAGTGCCGGCGCCGAAGGTGGCGTTCGTCTGCAGAAGGTTCTCGCGCAAGCGGGTGTGGCTTCCCGTCGCATGTCGGAGGAACTGATCGCTCAGGGTCGCGTCGAAGTCAACGGTGAAATAGTCATGCGTCAAGGCGTGAGGGTTGATCCGGATACCGCGGTGATCCGCGTCGATGGAGTGCGTGTCAAGGTGAACGAGGATCTCGTCTACATCGCTTTGAACAAGCCACTAGGTGTGCAGTCGACAATGAAGGACGACATGGGGCGCCCGTGTGTCGGCGATATTGTGGGCGAGAAGGTGGATGCGGGTCTGCATCTGTTCCACGTCGGACGCCTCGATGCGAAAACAGAAGGTTTGTTGCTGCTCACCAACGACGGCGAGCTTGCTAACCGTCTGATGCACCCCAAGTACCACGTCTCCAAGACATACCTTGCCACGGTCCTTGGTGAGGCCGATCGCGAGCTGGTGAAGAAGCTTCGCGAGGGTGTCGATCTAGAGGATGGCATTGCTAAGGCTGACTACGTTCAGATCGTTGACACCTACGAAGGGCGCTCCCTTATCCGTGTCGAACTACATGAGGGGCGCAAGCACATAGTCCGTCGCATGTTGAAGGAGCTTGGCTTCCCCGTGCAGCAGCTTGTGCGCACAAAGATTCACACTGTTCAGCTCGGGGAGCTGACCCCCGGCGCGATCAGGCATCTCAACGATTCTGAGCTTCGCGCTCTTTACAAGGCGGTGGAAATGTGATTATTGCGATTGATGGGCCATCGGGAACCGGAAAGTCCTCTGTTTCCCGTGCCGTAGCCACACAACTCGGTGCCAAGTACCTCGATACCGGTGCGATGTATAGGATTGCCACCCTTCACGTATTGCGTGGTGGTATCGATCCTGCAGATGCCACCGCAGTTATCGAGCGGACGGCGGATGTGCCACTGCAGGTCTCCGACGATCCCGCAGACACGCGCGTCTTCCTGGCAGGTGACGATGTTTCTGCCGAGATTCGCGGTCCGGAAGTGACGGCAGCTGTTTCCGCTGTATCGGCGATCCCCGAGGTTCGCGAAAACCTCGTTGCCCAGCAGCGTCGCATCGCAAAAGAGGCTGGCGATATCGTCATGGAAGGGCGTGACATTGGTACTGTAGTGCTTGTCGACGCTCCAACCAAGGTGTACTTGGACGCTCGCCCGGAGGTCCGGGCACAACGTCGCCACGACCAAAATCTGGCGGCAGGAAAGCAGTCGGATTATGACACTGTCCTCGCCGACGTCATTCGTCGCGATGAGCGTGACTCCAGCCGGAAGGCATCACCGCTCCGCCCTGCAGAGGACGCCACTATCATCGATACGTCTGACCTCACCATGGACGAGGTCATCGCTGCCGTCATCAACGCCTACCAGGAGGGAAAATGACCGATAAGCCAGTTAATGAAACAGACGGTGACGACATCGTCTTCGTCTATCCGGCTGCGGACGGAGGAGAGATCTCCGCTGATGATGCCTTCTTGGAAGAAGATGTAGAAGTTACGGGCGGTGGTTACGCCAACTCCGAGTTCGAGCCCTACGACTTCGACTTTTCCACTTTCGATGAGGAGATCGACGGGTTGGATGACGATGATCTGACCGATGAAGCTAAGTGGGAAGAGCTGGAGCGTGCGTTCGGTGTAGAGAAGCCCACACACACGGAGGAAGCCCTGTGCACGGTCGCTATTGTCGGTCGACCGAATGTTGGCAAGTCTTCACTCGTGAACCGCTTTCTCGGACGCCGCGAGGCGGTCGTGGAGGACACCCCCGGGGTCACCCGTGACCGCGTGAGCTACCTCGCCGAGTGGAATGGACAGCGCTTCTGGGTGCAGGATACGGGTGGCTGGGATCCGGATGCCAAGGGTATCCACGCGGCCATCGCTCGCCAGGCGGAAGTTGCAATGGAGACCGCTGATGTCATCGTAATGGTGGTAGATACCAACGTCGGGATCACCGCTTCCGATGAGGTCATGGCTCGCAATCTGCAGCGTTCGGACGTACCCGTGATCCTCGTGGCGAACAAGGTGGATTCTCCGAAGCAGGAGGCAGAAACCGCAGAGTTTTGGGGCTTAGGTCTCGACTACCCGTACCCGGTTTCCGCACAGCACGGCAAGGGTGGTGCAGATGTCTTGGATCAGATTCTCGAACTGTTTCCTGACGAGCCACGCCAGACGTCGATCACGGAGGGGCCACGTCGTGTCGCTCTCGTTGGCAAGCCAAACGTGGGTAAATCTTCCCTTTTGAACAAACTGTCCAACGAGGAACGATCCGTTGTCGATAACGTCGCCGGAACCACCGTCGACCCTGTCGACTCGCTGGTGCAACTCGAAGGTGGCCTGTGGAAGTTCATCGATACCGCAGGGCTGCGTCGAAAAGTAAAAAATGCCTCCGGTCACGAGTACTACGCCTCCCTTCGCACCAAGACCGCGATCGATGCAGCCGAAGTCTGTATCCTCATCATCGATGCCTCGGAGCCGATTTCCGAACAAGACCAGAAGCTGCTGGGGATGATTGTGGAGTCGGGCAAGGCTCTCGTTATTGCTTTTAACAAGTGGGACCTCGTAGACGAAGATCGAAGGGACTACCTCGACCGGGAGATTGACGAGCAGCTGGCTCATGTTCCGTGGGCGAAGCGGATCAACATCTCGGCCAAGACAGGGCGTGCACTGCAAAAGCTTGAGCCTGTCATGCTCGAGGCACTTGAGTCCTGGGATCAGCGTGTGTCCACAGGCCAGTTGAATAACTGGCTGCGGCAAGCTATCGCCGCCAACCCGCCGCCGATGCGCGGTGGCAGGCTGCCACGCGTGCTTTTTGCCACGCAGGCATCCTCCCAGCCACCGGTCATCGTCTTGTTCTCCACAGGGTTCCTCGACGCGTCCTATCGGCGCTACCTGGAACGCAAGTTCCGTGAGCAGTTCGGGTTCAAGGGTACTCCCGTGCGGATCGCGGTCCGCGTGCGTGAACGGCGCGGTGGCAAGACCAACCGAAAGAAGCGTTAGCTCTTTTCTGCAGCATGATGAGTGTGCTGATGTAGGCCCCGGCGGCATCCCCAAAGGGAGGGTGCCACCGGGGCCTACCTTGTGGAGTGATGAGGCTCACGAATATCGAGCCATGTGCGGACAGACGCATGCCGTAGCGTAAGCTAAAACCCATGGATTCGAGGATTGCGCTGGCCATCGACACAGCTAAGCTTTACTACGTCGAGGGGCTTTCTCAATCCGAAGTCGCAGGAAAACTAGGTGTGTCCCGCCCGACGGTGTCCAAGCTTCTCACCCTTGCCCGGGATGCCGGATATGTGCGCATTGAAATCGATGACCCCCGTACCTCTAGCTCAATCCTCGCCGAACGCTTAAAGCAGGCCTTCGGGCTAACCGAAGCGCGGGTGGTTCCAGCAATTACGGCAGCATCTGGGGCGACAGTCAACGATGCGCCCTCCCTTTCTCTCATGGAGCTCGGAAAAATAGGGGCTCAGCTGCTCGATTCCCTTGTCTCCGATGGCGACCTCATCGGCGTGAGCTGGGGAAACACCCTGCACGCTATTGCCAATCAGCTGCATCAGAAAACAGTGACTGGCGTGCGGATTGTCCAGCTAAAAGGGGGTCTATCACACTCGGCGCACAGCACCAACGATTTCGACACCATCTCAAAGTTCTCCGAGGCGTTCTACGCCCCCGCGCATCTTCTGCCACTTCCCGCAGTTTTCCAATCTGCAGAGGTAAAGCGATTGGTGGAGCAAGAACCGTTCATTGAACAGCTGACTTCGCTCGCCCGCGAGTCCACGATCGCTGTTTTTACAGTCGGCGCGGCCAGCCCGGATTCCACGCTTTTGCAGCTGGGATATTTCAGCGACGCGGATGTAGAGCGGATCCTCGTACACGCTGTGGGCGATATTTGCTCCCGGTGGGTCACAGCCGACGGTGAGATCGCGGTGCCTGAAATCGATGCCCGCTCCGTGGGGATTAGCCTCGCAGATCTGCGAAAAGTTCCGGTGCGGTTACTCGTAGCGGGAGGGTTAGAGAAAGCAGCTCCTCTCCGCGTCGCCTTGGAAAAGGGGATGGCCACCCATTTCGTGACAGATGCGACCGTCGCCGAGCATATTCTCCAGACCCTTTAGCACGCACCGGTAGGCAGACGCATACCGGTGGGCACCTGTCGGCGGGTACCTGCTGCCGCTAGGCACCTACCGACAGTATCCGGCCAGAGGATACCGTTTGGCACACCGGTTGCCAGCGGGTGCAAGCCACAGTTGTACACTCTTCGGGTGTGTGATGGAAGGCTGCGCGTGGTCAACGGGGTGTGTACGTGGGTAGTTGTATGCTGTCTTCTCGCCCTAGCGTTTTCAGGGGAGCCTGTAGCTCGAGCACGAGAGCAGAATAGCCGTCTAGCTGGAGACGGACAATGCTGTGTGTCAGTCTCGTTGGCACCCACATCGTTCCCGCTGGCCGTAACCGATGAGTCAGGGGCTATTGTCGCGCGCGAGCGTACTCACATCACTGTTATGTATACCGCGAGCGGGCGCTGGGTGGAGACATCCAATGCCTACGAAGTTGTGCCTGCGTTATCCCTGATAAAGCTCCTCATCGCCGAATACGTCATCCGTCACGCAGACGGCCTCGGCGCAGCCGCAGATCAAACCAAGGCCTTGGAAATGGTACAGGGCTCTGACGATGAGGCAGCCAAAGAACTGTTTGAAAAATATCCTGCATCAATTCGAATTATTGTCAAAGAGGAAAATCTCCGCTCAACCTGGGTGGGTAACAAGTGGGGCGCAGGGGTAACGACCACAGGCGACATGGTTCGCTTTCTCCACAGCTTAGTAAAACAGAATTCGCCAGTTATAGAGGCGATGGAAGCCGCCCACGAGATAGCAGCAGACGGTTACGCACAAAACTTCGGCACTGCCACCTTGCCTGGCGTGACCGGGACAAAATTCGGCTGGTCGAACGACCGCCGCTCGTTCCACTCCACAGCCTCGGTCGGAAATGGATTCATCGTAGTGGCTTCAACCCAGGGGTCGCGGCAACAACACACCGCCGATGTCACCGGTGCGTTCACTCACCACACGTGTGTCGTCTCACCGATGATTTCTCTTTTGCCTGCGGCACCCACGAGCGTGGAGGCACCTGCGAGGGACGAATGGAAAACGATCCTGCTTCTTCCTGAAGCAATGCCCAGGGAAAAACAGAGAAAATACGCATCATTTATCGGTTTACTCCCGGCGTTATCCAGTGGGTCCTGTTCCACTGATGACATAGAGGTGCTCCCGGTCACCCCGGTCCAACGCGTTCCTTCTCTACCCGGCGATGCGATGCAGTGCACCGTGGGGGACAATCAGGTCAATCCGCATCCTGTGGTGTTCGCGGATCACAGATAACCGCAGCCCCAGCGGAGAACTGTGCCACCCATGCAGGATCCTTGTACACGGCCGGTACGCGCCCGCGCATGACATCGGAGGAAAGCGCGGTGGCAGCCGACGAATCCCGCTGTGGGAGCTGAACAGACGAGGCGAGGAAGACGATGTTGCCACCACGCTTGCCCTTCAACACCGTGCTGTCTGCGATCAGAGCGACATGGGCAAACGTCTCCCGAAGTGTGGCCGCCTCACGTTTGGCGGTATCGAGACCAGCCTGCGCACCACAGTTAACGGCGTAGAGACCCGGTTGTGCCAGACTGCTCTGCACTGCCTCAGTGAATTCCACGGTAGTGAGGGGAACAGGAGTGGTGGAGGATGAAAACACATCCCGGATGACAATGTCCCGAGATGCTGGACGAAACGACTCAGTCACGTTTCGCGCATCGCCAACGCGAATCTTCACGTGTGGCGCGCGAGGTATGTCGCACAGATTTCGGGCTAGATCCGCAAGCGCAGAATCAATCTCAACAACGGTGTTCCTGCTGCTAGGGTACGTGGCTGCCATATATCGAGCTAGCGAACAACCGGCGCCGCCAAGGTGAGTGATTCGACGAGGTTCGGTGCCTGTCTCTCGTTCGAACCACGCTACTCCGGCTGCGATCCATTGCATGTAGGGGAAGGAAAGGCGGGTAGGCTCACCGACGGTGATGTGAGACGAGTACTGGCCGTTAATGAGAAGGTTCCAGGAATCCGCGTAACCGGCTACTTTCTCAAAGGTAGCAATTCCGGAGTCGATGGGGTACTCCCGTCCGTTTTCACGGACGAGAACATCGTCGGAAGCGTCTTCGGCACGTGTGAGCTCGACGGTATTTCGCCGACGTGTTCCAGGTTTCCTATGCGCCATGACTCTTTCCCTCGCCGCTGTTGAGCGCTTGTCTATAGAAATCGGTGAGGGTGCGCGTAGCTTCCAACCAAGAGTATTTTTCAGCCTCGGCGCGCGCCTGCTCAGGGAACGCGGAGTTCTCATAGGCGGCAATGATGAGACGAACCCATTCCTGTACGTCGTCCGGTGGCGCAAGAAAACCGGTGTGGCCATCGACAACAGTGAACGGAATGCCGCCTGCGCGGGCTCCAACGACCGGGATCCCGCTGGCCATCGCCTCAAGAGCCACGAGACCGAGGGTTTCTGTTTTGGAGGGGAACAAGAATACATCGGCCGACGCGAATGCAGCAGCCAGCTCTTCCCCCCGCATGTAACCCATAAACGTGCACCAATCCGAAGAGAAGAGTTGCTTTAACTCCTCTTCATCGGGACCTCCGCCGACAAATGCCAGGCGGGCCTTCGGTAAACGCGTGCGAAGGTCGGACATGACCGAATGAAGAAAAGCGAGGTTCTTTTCCTTGCTTAGCCGACCGACAAATAGCATGAGAGGATCGTCTGGGTGCCCAGAAGAGAGCTTCTGACGCATTTCTTGAGTCGCCCGTCCGGGGTGGTAGAGATGAGTGTCCACAGCCTTTGGCCAGAGGTGAACGTTTTTTATTCCAACGCTGGTTGCGCGTTCGAGCATTGGTGTAGATGTGACGAGGTTGATCTTCGCACGATTGTGGAAAAAACGAATGATCCGCTGAACGGGTCCACTGATAATCCCTAAACCAAGGTCAATCATGTAATCGGGGACGTTAGTGTGAAAACTAGCAACCAGAGGAATTCGCTGTGTACGCGCTACGCAGATGCCACCCGCAGCCAACCACACGGGATTCACGACATGGATGATATCTGGGTTGAAATCAATAACGGTGCTAACCGCGTGCGGGGTGAGCCACCCGTACTTAAGTTCCGGGTAGACGGTTAGCCCAGTAGCAGGGACACCCACGACGGGGAATCCCGCGAAGGTAGTAGGGCAGGGCTGCGGTGCAACGACGATGCATTCGTGCCCGAGGACACGGAGCTGCTCGAGCGTTTTCGTCAAACGCGTGACGACACCATCGATTTTGGGTAGAAATACCTCAGTGAAAAAGGCGATGCGCATGAAAATTAGTGTAAGAAGAAAGGCACCGTGCGCCCGCACTGGGGTGAGCACACGGCGCGACAATATTACTTGTTCAGGTTCGGCTCACCGGGGTGCTGGTGCTTTGTCCACAGCGAGCGAGCCGGGATCTTATCAAGATCGGCGCGGTCTGCGTACTTCTTTGCGGTGTTTTCCACTTCATGGAGAAGCCCCTCGGACAGGGTAGTAGGTTCCAAACCAAGTTTGAGGAAGTTGTCATTGGTGACGAGTAGCTCGTTTTCAGCAGATTCCTTCCTGGGATTGGGAACCATCTGAACCTCTGCTCCGGTGATCTTGGAGACGAGCTGAGCGAGATCCCGCACTCGGTGGGTCTCGGTCATCTGGTTGAAGATCTTCACCCGATCGCCGCGGGATGGAGGATTCTCGATAGCGAGCTCGATGCAGCGCACCATATCACGGACGTGAATGAATGCGCGGGTCTGTCCACCGGTACCGTGCACCGTCAGCGGGTATCCGAGGGCAGCCTGCATGAGGAAGCGGTTGAGAACGGTCCCGTAATCGCCGTCGTAATCGAACCGGTTGATGAGGCGCTCGTCTCGTTCAGTCTGTGGTGTGTGCGTACCCCAAATGATACCCTGGTGAAGGTCAGTGATGCGCAATTCGTCGTTTTTGGCGTAATACGCGAAAAGGTTCTGATCGAGCACCTTGGTCATGTGGTACACGGAGCCTGGGTTCGTGGGGTACAGGATTTCCTGCTCAATCTCTTTACCGTCGGCCTTCACAGTCACGGTGAGGTAGCCCTCAGGGAGTTTCATCCCGGCAGTACCATACCCGTAGACACCCATCGTGCCCAGGTGCACGACATGAATGTCCTGATCATTTTCCACAATGGCGACAAGCAAGTTGTGTGTCGCATTGACATTATTGTCCACGGTGTAGCGCTTGTGCGTGGAGTTCGTCATGGAATACGGCGCGGAGCGCTGCTCAGCAAAGTGTACGACCGCATCGGGCTGCTCAGTGGCAAGGAATTCCCGCAGCTTGTCGTACTCCTGCGCGATGTCAATGTTGAAAGTGCGGATCTCCTTGCCGGTTACGTCCTTCCAGGCCTTGACCCGCTCATTGAGGGGACAAATCGGTGTGAGGGAAAATGCGCCGAGTTCCTCGTCAATCGCTCGCCGTGAACCGTTGTCCACTATGAGTACGTCGTGTCCCGCATCGGACAAGTGCAAGGCTGTTGGCCAGCCGCAAAAGCCATCGCCTCCGAGGACTGCAATTTTCACGTAGATCTCCACTTACCATGGTCGAAAATAGTTACAGCGTTCAACTTTAGTGGGTATTTACTAACTTCGCTGCGCAAGAACAAAAATATTGATGAGCCGGTTACCCCCAATGATGGTGCACATGGGGGGAGCACACGAAGATGGTCAGCCTCAATCTGCTGAGCTATGGGGGACATCGCACGTGCAGATGTATCCGTGTGGGGCATCAGATCGTTTGCGCTGGCTGAGAAACTTTCGCAGCTCGTCGTGGTTAGTCCCCTGGTGACGGCGAAATGTAGGAGGAGCGGCACCGTATCTAGAAACGTCAGTGCCCGTTTGAACGCTGAAAGTCACTGAAAGGAAAGGTTGGACCAAAAACAGAAACGCCACCGGTCTCCCGCACCTACTAGTGCGGGCAGTTGGTGGCGAATCGATATGAAGCGCTTCGGACGGACCACCATAGCGGTCCGAGAGAAAGACGGTATGTGTACCTTGAATGTCTATGACACTCACGTTGCTGATGGGGAGGTTAGTTGCTCTCCTGCTTCTTTTCCGGCAGCGGAATGCCGAGAGCATCGAAGGCTACGGGATAATTCTTGGTTGCAGAATCGGTGCCGTTCCAGCACTCCACGTTCTTGATTTCCGGAAGCATTGCGCGGTGGAAGATAGGATCCAACCCCTTGGAACGCTGCTCCGAGTAGTTGCGCAGCAATTTGATAGCTACACCACCGAGTGGAACGATCGCGATGAGGTTGATGATCACCATCGTGCCAGCAAAGGTGTCGCCGAGTGCCCAGATGAGCGGAACAGATCCGACGGAACCAAAGATGACGAACAGAAGAACGACAACTCGGAATACTGTCAGAGCCGTCTTGGAATCGGTGAGGTACTGCACGTTTGCCTGTGCTAGGTAGTAGTTGCCAATCAGCGAGGAGAAGGCGAGACAGAAGAGAACGAGCGTTACGAAGTGGATACCCCAGGTGCCCACGGAATGCGCAACGGCGTCCTGGGTGAGAGACGAGGTTTGCCCGTCGGCAGCAGTGTGGTAATCGCTCAAGAGGATGATGAAGGCCGTGATGGAGCAGACAAGGAGCGTATCGAAGTAGACTCCCAGAGTCTGAACGAGCCCCTGTTTCACCGGGTGCGAAACCGTTGCAGTTGCTGCAGCGTTCGGGGCAGACCCCTCGCCGGCTTCGTTGGAGAATAGGCCACGCTGCATTCCGTACATGAATGCCATGCCCATAGTGGCGCCACCGATCTGGCGGAACCCAAAGGCCGCACCGAAGATGTCGGCGATCATTCCAGGAACCTGTTCAATGTTCAGAGCGACGATGATGATGCCGAGGATGAGGTAGGCCACAGCCATGAACGGGACGATCATTTGGGTGAAGTTCGCAATACGCTGAATTCCGCCGAAGATAACAAGGCTGGCGAGAACCGCCATAACAATGCCGATTCCGAGGCGTACGAGGAACGTCGTATGCTCATCCATTGGGGAACCAATGGTTTCGACTGATTTAGCGATGGCTTCTACGACGGCGTTGGACTGGAGGGCGTTGTACACAAAACCGAAGGTGAAGGCAATTGCGATAGCGAAGATTGTTGCCAAGACCTTGGAATTTAATCCGCGCGTCATGTAATAAGCTGGGCCACCGCGGTAGGAATCTCCGTCGTGGGTCTTCCACAGCTGGGCAAGAGTCGATTCCACAAAGCTCGTGGCACCACCGACGATGGCAACCATCCACATCCAGAAGACGGCGCCAGGGCCACCAGTGGTAATGGCGATGGCGACACCGGCTACGTTGCCAGTGCCCACGCGAGAGGCCGCGGAAATCGTGAATGCCTTGAAGGGGGAAATATCTTCCTCGTTTTGCTCTGCAGGCTTTTCAAGAACAGCCTTGAACATATCGGGGATTTTGCGGATTTGGACAATGAATGTCCGGAAACCGAAGTAAATGCCTGCCAGCATGAGGGGGATGGGCAGGAATGACCACAGGTGACCGTTAAAGGTTCCCACAGCATTCTCCAACACACCCATGACGCTGTTGAAGCCTTCCATAATATTCATGGGAGTAGATTACACGACTGGCATTTAGTTAAAGTAACTGAAACCTCCCTAAGCATCATGGAAAAACCCAACTTATCAGATGTTCCGCAGCAGGAGGTGAAACCTACAGCACTGGATAGGGCAGGCAAACCGCTAACTACAAACGATGAATATTCAAACGATGATTGCTCACTGGTGCACTGTGGTGGAAAAGCGTGGGCCGTCAGTAGAGCTAGGCAGGCCATCGCCTGGGGTAGGGCAAGGAGAGGTAAGCCGCTATCTTGGCACAAGGAGCACGTTTTCTTGGGGCGGCTGGGGCCTTTGTCCTAGAGTGGGTGGGGCATCGCTTGGGATAGGTAGGCCCTGTCCCCTGGTTTTTAGGGACGTACGAAGAAGATACGAAGAGGCCACCTGCGTGGCGCTGATGAGGCCAGGAAAACGCCGAACTTATTACCGCCGACTTAACTGAGGCGGTATCCTCAATATATGGCCTATCATGCAGACTCTTCCAACATGGATAACCTTGAGGTCCTCACGTGGAATATGTTCGGACAAGCATCACGCGAGCTCGCTCAACAGATTGTCGATTCGGGCTATGAGCCCGACATTATTATCGCGGTAGCTCGGGGTGGATTACTGCCCGCTGGTGCCCTTTCCTACGCCATGGGCGTGAAGCTTTCCGATGCAATAAACGTCGAGTTTTACACCGATGTGGAAGAGACCCTCCCCGACCCGATCCTTCTCGAACCGTTGCTGGACACCAACGCGCTTGGTGGCAAGAAGCTGCTTGTTGTTGATGACGTTGCGGATTCCGGTCGTACCTTGGATCTTGTGCTAAAGATTTTGCAGAAGAGTGCTGCAGAGGTGCGATCTGCTGTCATTTACGGCAAGTCTCGCTCTGTTGTCGAACCGAATTACGTGTGGCGCCACACAGATCAGTGGATTGCTTTTCCATGGTCAGCCGAGCCCCCGGTTACCAAATCGAACTAGGGGCGACGATCCACTCAATAATCAAGGGGAGCGAAGGATAAAAGGTCCGCAGCAGGCAAGCTGCGGACCTTTTATCGTGTGCGAAGTCGGGGATGATGTATCGGTCTAACGCCACACATGGCAGAACCATTAGATCTGGAAAAGCAGGTTCCTGCCTTCAACGATCCGGATGGAAACGCAAGGTGGCATAGTCGTTATCGAGGCGTTAGTACCAGGTCAATTCATCATTTGGCAGGGCAGTGCAGGCATCGATGGCCGGCGCGGTTTCTCCTGCATCGCGCGTCAGTGCCCAATAGGTCAGCGATGCCATGGTGGGAGAAGTTGGTAGATCATCGTGAATAATTTTGTCGTCCTTGAAGGGGCAGGCCTGCTTGACGTTGACGTTAGCAACATCGGCACCGTCGACGGTGCTAAGCTCACTCGTGCTGTTCGGCGTGACAACGGTGTCATCGGGGGAGAAGAAGGACGTGTAGATTACGCCAGGGACCGTGTCCGGCTGTGCATTTAGCCACGCGTTGAAGTCGCTGCCGATAATTTGCTGGGCGCTCGCCGGCGACAGGAAGAAAGTCATGAGGTGTGGAGCAAGGGTGATGAGTCCACGCGCAAAGGTGCCGAACCCGTTGATCGCTGTGCCGTGGAACGGGGCACCCATCGCCACTACACGGTTGACCTTCTCAGCACCATACTTGGCGATGTACGCCTTGGGGATCATGCCGCCTTGAGAGTGCCCGACGAGGTCGACTTTGTCTGCACCGGATTTCTCTAGGACATAGTCAATCTGGTGGGAGACTTCCGCCACAGACGTCATGATGTCACCCGTCGCGTACATACTGGGGTTCAGATTTTGAATCGAAAGCCCTGTGTTCTTCCCATAGTTGTATCCCCAAACACAGAAGCCCTCGTTGTGGAGTGAAGATGCAGAATCGTAAAAGTCTTTGATATTGCGTGTGGTGCCGTGCAAGAAAAGCACCGGATGTGGATGTTCGGCTGCGGGAACACAGTCGGGATCGTTGAGGAATGACGGGGCGCCAATAGGCGTGATGGGGTCGCTGAACTGCCCATTCGCGGAATCCTGAGTGGAGGACCCGTCGGTCGTCTGAAGGTCGCGGAGTCTGGTCCCCGTTTCAGCGGTCCGGGCATCGGGTGTCGGTTCAGCGGATGTCCTCTGGGCCGTTGCGACAACCGTGGTAGTCGTAGACGGCTCCGTGGATGTGTGCTGCGTCGTTGCAGCGACTGCTGGAACTGCGAGGGCAACCGCTACAGATGTAATTGCGGCTGCGCATGTAAGACGAACGGACATGGTCATTTCCGGTTCCTAAAACTTCCTAATCTCTTGAGACACCTGGGGAGCGCACAGTCGGTGAGCCTTAACTCACGTCCAACTCCGAAAAGAAACTATAGTCGAGCGTCTCGACATTTTTCTCCACCTGGATAGGGTGCAGAAAGCGTAACTATGGAGCATGCATAGTAGTTTTCTATTCAAAAACAGTTGTGAAGGAATGGATGACGGGATTTGGGCATTTCAACGGATGTGAGCCGCCATGCTAGGTGGGGGGCACTCCGCAGATGCCGCTATGTGGTTACGGAACACGGCACGCTTGCTAGCAGGTGGAGCACACCCCTTTGGGGGGGGATCTGGCTTCACGTAGCGAGGCGACGCGTTGTCCCCGTGACTTTTTGGGTGCTGATCTGTGTGCGTGGAGTGCGCATAACAAAAACCGGCGCCGCGTTCGCGGTGCCGGTTTTTCAGTCGGACTGACAGGATTTGAACCTGCGACCCCTACACCCCCAGTGTAGTGCGCTACCAAGCTGCGCCACAGTCCGCCGCTGCCCTTGTTGTGCAGCTCATTCAGATTACAACATTGCAATCCGGATCCAAAATTGGCAGGTGAAGCGGTGGAAAATCGCCGGGTTTTGAAGCAGTAATAGCTGGTGATTTTCCGTCTGGAATCACTTAGTCAGGCATCTACTGATGTATTGGTGATGGTATCGGTGATATTCAGGGCACCTTCAAGGAGTGAGTGGATGAGCGGATCGTCGAGGGTAGCTGTCAGGCGGGCAACCTCATCGTCGGAAAGCCTGCCGGTGAGTTCGATCGACCGTGTGAGATCGAAGGAACCGTCGCCAGTGAAGTCGGCGACCTCAGTTGCCGCTGTGGGGGTCTGCTGAACTTCGACGTGTACGTTGTCCAACCCGCGGATGCGTAGTTTCTTGGCGTTGACACGGATTTGCTGGGACGTTGACGTAGCGATGGCGCTCATGAGAAGTCCCGTGGGGGTGATGCCGTATCCCTTACCGCCACGCGTGGTTTCGCGGTCGGAGATGAAATGGCGGACGCCGGCGCGCACCGCGTCGGTGTACTTACCCGTCCGGGTAGAGCGTGCCTCGGCGACGGTCTCGTCTACCTGTTCACGGAACCGCTCACCGACCTGGGTATACGGCTCGGCCCATTCAGCAATAAGTCGCCCGGCACGTGCCGCAGACCCAGGCTTCGTGCACAGGTGATCCGTTTTATCCAAGGCGACGAGGGACTTAGGGTACCGGGAGACCTGGAAGATGAGCTGGGCGCTGTCGATGCCGACAGTCTGATCGGTGGGTGAGTGGAGGAGAAGGAGGGGCTTCTTTAGATCCGGAAGGTAGGTCTCCGGGTTGGTCTCTGCAAGGTCTTCGAGAAGCTTGCGTGAGATCGTCATGGTGCGTCCCACAAGGGAGAAGGTGTAATCGCCTTGGCGGTCGACCTCGCTGATCGCATCTGGGAACTGGAATACCGCGTGTGCAGGGTCGAAGGGTGCGCCGATGGTCGCAATTGCTTTCAGCTTCTTCATCCGTTGACCGGTGCGCAGAGCGGCAGCACCGCCGAGGGAGTGTCCGACGAGAAGGGCGGGAGCTTCGTAGTTCTCTTCCAGCCATTCGTAAACGGCGTAGAGGTCTTCACAGTTTGACGTGAAGGTCTGGTCAGCGAACTCACCTTCGGATTGGCCGAGGCCGGGGTAGTCAAAGCGGAGAACGGCGTAGCCATACTCTGAAAGTGTTTTGGATACACGTGATGCACACGGCGTATGGCGGTTGCCTGTGAAGCAGTGTGAAAAGATGGCGAACGCTTTGGGCTCTGTATCCGGGAAGTCAATAGTTGCGGCGAGCCCGAGGCCTGCCGGTGAGGGGACTGTGACGTTTACTGAGTGCATAGTGTATTCCGATCCTTCTCTTCCGCGGTGTCCTTCAGTGCTGGTGGTAGGTAGTTGTTGAGCAAACCGTACCGTTCGCACCTGAGGCTACTCATCTCAACGCGAATGCGTGAAGTTTTACCGTCCCCAATCCTAATGATTTTGCCCCTTAATAGGTGTGTCGGTATATCACGGAAGTGCTTGGCGTGACTGGCGCCACGGCGGGTCGATGCTGTCATAGCCCGTGTGTTGGAGGGGACAGCTATCGACTTACGTGTCCCTCGATTCTGCCCGCTGTGGTGTTGACTGGTGGAGATGGCTGGTGAGATTCGGCGCCGAAATGGGAAATTTTTGTGGCGGTGCTGGTAGCCGTGAAGAAGGCAAGGGAATCCGTGCGCTAGTCTGGAGACAATGACCGCGTAGCTGGTGTGCAGCGCGCCCGTCCACGGGTGTGTGCATACAGGCATGAGTGAGGTACGAACAAGGAAGGCGACACATGGCCGGAATGGATTGGTTATGGAACGCGTTGGGCTCCAAGAAGGGGCGCAACCAAAAGCAAAGTAAAAAGGTGGTTGCTGCGGCGACACAAGTCGCAGACGATCTTGCTACGCTTTCCGATTCCGATCTAGCTCGCTATGCCCGCGAACATATAGACGACCAGCCGGCCTTTCTCGCCGCGTTGGGAGTTGCCTCCACACGAACCATCGGACTCACGCCTTTTGCTGTGCAGTCGCAGGCTACGCTCCGGCTTCTTGATGGTGATGTCATCCACATGGCAACGGGCGAGGGAAAGACCCTCGTGGGGGCAATGGCGGCAACGGGGTTTGCGCTCAAAGGCAAGAAAGTGCACCTCATCACTGTGAATGACTATCTGGCCGAGCGCGATGCAACGTGGATGCGCCCGCTGGTGGAGTTCTTCGGGCTCTCCGTTGCCTTTGTCACGGAAAAGTCCACCCGTGAGGAGCGCATCGCGGCATATAAGGCGGACATTGTCTACGGTCCCGTCAACGAAATTGGTTTCGACGTGCTCCGTGATCAGCTCATTACACGACGTGAGGATGCCGTCCAGCACGGCGCGGATGTGGCCATTGTGGACGAGGCTGACAGTGTGCTTGTCGACGAAGCGCTGGTTCCGCTGGTCCTCGCCGGTTCGGTCCCCGGTACAGCGCCCCAGGGCCACATCACCGATATCGTTCGCACCCTCACCCCGGGCAAGCATTACACGGTTGATGCCGACGGGCGTAACGCGTTTCTCACGGATGAGGGAGCTGCTGTGGTGGAGAAAGCGCTCGGAATTGATTCTCTCTACAGTGAAGACCATGTCGGTACCACGCTTGTGCACGTCAACCTCGCCCTTCATGCGGAGGCTCTGCTCCAGCGTGATGTGCACTATATCGTTCGCGATGGGAAGGTTCAGCTTATCGACGCGTCAAAGGGGCGTGTTGCGGACCTGCAACGCTGGCCCGACGGGATCCAGGCGGCCGTAGAGGCGAAGGAAGGCCTCGACGTAACCGAGGGCGGACGCATCCTCGATTCCATGACGCTCCAGGCGCTTATCGGGAGGTACCCCGCAGTGTGCGGGATGACGGGCACTGCTGTAGAGGCAACCGATCAGCTACGGGAGTTTTACAACCTGCGCGTCTCCGTCATTGATCGAGCTGAGCCCTTGCGTCGCTTCGACGAAGCCGACCGAATCTACGCTACGGCGGAGGAGAAGATGGAGGCAGTCGTCGCCGATATTCTCGAGCGACACGCCACCGGTCAACCCATCCTCATCGGTACCCATGACGTGGCGGAGAGCGAGGAACTTGCACAAGCTATCCGTGAATACGACATTGATGTCAACGTCCTCAACGCGAAAAACGATGCCGAGGAGGCCGAAATCATCGCTGAGGCCGGAGACATCGGTAGGATCACCGTGTCCACGCAGATGGCAGGGCGTGGCACAGATATCAAATTGGGCGGTGCCGACGAGGCTGAACACGAAAAAGTTTGCGAGCTCGGGGGCCTCTGCGTCATCGGCACCGGTCGTTACAAGTCCTCGCGCCTCGACAATCAGCTACGCGGCCGTGCAGGACGGCAGGGAGATCCCGGTCACGCTGTCTTTTATGTCTCTCTGGAGGACGAGCTCATCCTCAGTGGTGGCGACGGTGAATCCATTACCGCCCACCCCGGGCCGGATGGTCTCATCCAGGAAAAGCGTGTGCAAGATTTCGTTGAGCACTGTCAGCGTGTTACCGAGGGGCAGCTGCTGGAAATTCACTCACAGACATGGAAGTACTCCAAGCTGCTTGCAGACCAGCGTGTAATCATCGACGAACGGCGCGCGACCATTTTGGACACAGACAAGGCGCTGCAAGATTTTGCGGAGCGCACGCCGGATCGTGTACAGGAGTTGGAGCGTACCGTCGCACACGACACACTTGTGCAGGCCGCGCGTGATGTTATGCTTTACCACCTCGACATGGGGTGGAGCGATCACCTCGCGCTCATGGACGAGGTACGAGAATCCATTCACCTGCGAGCCATCGCGCGGGAAACGCCACTGACCGAGTTTCACCGCATCGCGGTGCGTGAGTTTAAGGATCTCGTTAACCGCGCTGTAGACGAGGCAGTGGATACGTTTAACACTGTAACCGTCGATAACGAGGGTGCCCACTTAGATGATCTTGGATTGTCTCGTCCGTCGGCGACATGGACATACATGGTCGGGGATAACCCCTTGGAAAAGAAGTCCGGGCGCTTCATTCAGGGGGTAACGGATATCTTCCGGTAGACAGAAAATTACCCCACGTGGCGCGTCGAACTGGCTATAGTTGAAAGCAACCGCATGCTTTTTCTACGAGAATTGGAGGCCGCTTAATGGCAGACCATAACGAGATTCCTGAGGCACAGGTAGAAACTACCTCCGTTTTCCGCGCAGACCTCTTGAAGGAAATGGAGTCGAGCGCAAACACGGGTTCGCAACCGGGACTCAACGCGGATAGCCTTCCTTCCGGCTCAGCGCTGCTCGTGGTCAAGCGGGGCCCGAACGCTGGCGCACGGTTCCTCCTCGACCAGCCGGTAACGACTGCTGGCCGTCACCCCGATTCCGACATCCTGCTTGATGACGTAACGGTCTCGCGCCGTCACGCGGAATTTAAGAAGGTTGACGGTGGTTACGAGGTCACCGACGTGGGAAGCCTCAACGGTACGTATGTTAACCGCGAACCTCAGAACAGCCAGGTGCTGTCCTCAGGCGATGAGGTACAGATTGGCAAGTTCCGCCTCGTGTACCTTCAAGCCAAATAGTCCAAACTAATACCAAACTAATACCCAGGCCTTTCCGTTACACGGAAAGGCCTTTTGTAAAGTCTGTGTCCTTGATTGTTTACGGCGTGCCGTTAAGGTGGTGGTGAGGGTACAATCTGAAACCATAACGGTAGGTTTTGTTAGAAGAGGGTGTTGTGAGCGTTCCTGCACGTAAAAATGAGGTAGCTTCCTCTGTTTATGAATCCGCCCGAGGTGGGCGGATTCCCAGGGCAAAGAAAACAATGTCGATTGGTGTCGTGCTCAAGCGCATTAACGAGGAATTTCCAGACGTAACCGTATCTAAAATCCGGTTCCTGGAGTCGGAGGGACTCATCTCTCCATCCCGGACATCCTCTGGATACCGTCGCTACACCGAGGACGATGTCGAGCGCCTGCGTTACATCCTCATTACACAGCGGGATCATTATCTGCCGTTAAAGGTCATTCGGGAACAATTAGAGGCTATCGACGCCGGCGAGGTCACCTCAATCATGAGTGCGTCATCGTCGACTCCCGTGGTTAGCCCGGAGAACTTCCGCGATCCTGCTCCCGTGCGACTTTCCGATGTGGATCTCGCCAACGGCTCCGGTGCGGACGAGGATCTCGTATTCGAGTGCATCAAGCTGGGACTCATCACCCCCGATCCTGCGGGATATTTCACGGCAGATGACATGGCAATTGTCACCACTGTCGCACGCCTGACCGATGCAGGACTTCAGTCGCGCCATCTCAAGAGCTTGAAGAACGCGGCGATTCGCCAATCGGACATCGTGGAACAGGTAACGCAGCCCCTCGCCATGGGACGGGATGACACAGCGAAGCACCGGGCAGACGAAAAACAGCAGGAGATCGCTGCGCTCGTCGTGTCTCTGCATGCGACCCTCTTGAAGAACGCTCTCAGGAGTTAATGCGATGGGGAAGAAACCGGCTCTGCGCGAAGCAATCATGGATCAGGTCTGGTACTCCTTCGACCGTACCTACGCATGCCTGAGCTTTCGGGTTGGGAATGTTCTCCTCCCCGTGTGGGTGCCCGGAAGTTCAGCTGTCCATCTAGAGCGACGGCTCGTGCGACCCCCAAATCGCCCAGAAGGGGTGGATCTGCTCCTGGATCGTATTGAAGACATTGGCCTGGACAAAGTTGCGATAACCGGCTATTCCGACGGTGTGTTTTATGCCACTATTTATTTGAGAAACGGTGAGGAGATCGACTGTCGGCCGACGGATGCACTGGTCATGGCCGATCTCATCGAAGATACGTTGTATATCGGAGAGGATGTCCTCTGTGAATGTGGACTTTCCGTTGATGAACAAACGGATCTTTTCGATCTATTTGAAGGTACGGTACCCCTCCAACCGCAGGGCGAACACATTCAATTCGATCCGAGCGATATTGACATTTCAGACGACGATGAGTTTTCGGCTCTCATGGGTGACTTGGGAATCAGTGAAAGTGATTTGAAGCTTGACTTAGAGAACCCCGATGACCAGTGAGTTTAAAGCGCCATGCTGTACGTGTGGCGCTTTTTTCATACGACACGCCGTCTACAACTTGTAAACTACACGGATGTGACTAGTGTTAAAGTTGAACTTCAGAGTTGCAAGGTGGTTCTGCTTTGCACATTGGAAATGTAGGTAAACACCACGACTAAAGGATGACACATGGTAAACGATGATCGCCCGATGCAAGAGTCCCTTTTCGACATCGGACCCGATGAAGAAGTTGGCTACCGTGTTCCCACAACCTGCCAGGTTGCCGGGATCACCTACCGCCAGCTTGATTACTGGGATCGAACCAACCTGGTGCAGCCTTCCATCCGCGGTGCTCACGGTTCGGGCTCGCAGCGCCTGTATTCGTTCCGTGACATTCTTGTTCTGAAAATTGTGAAGGGGCTGCTGGACACCGGTATTTCCTTGCAAAATATTCGTTCTGCCGTTGAAAAGCTGCGCGATCTTGGTGTCAATGATCTTGCGACTATCACCCTCGTTTCCGACGGCAAGACTGTGTATGAGTGTCGCTCCGCCGGAGAAGTTATCGACCTGCTCAACGGCGGACAAGGCGTGTTCGGTATCGCCGTGCCGAGCATTATGAAGGATCTTACGGGTACGATCACGCAGTTCCCGCACGAGCGACTAGACCAACCAGCAGAGGGCGAGTCCACGGGTGTGGACGAACTGGCTGAGCGTCGTCGCCGCAAGCTTTCCTAGCTTCGTATTACAAAGCCGCACGGGTAAGTCATCCTCCCCGTGCGGCTTTTTCTTCTAATCTATTGCTGGGAGCAGTGTGCATCAGGTCGGGGTTGTTTCCTTAGATCCGTAAATGACCATGCCTGATGCGGGTGGAGGCCGACGGGAAGCATGCGTATTTCCGTTTTGTAAGGCTATCTGTGACGGTGACACGTTTCCCTGTGGCCGAGTTCGTGAATCCGCTTGACTTCCTAGAGGACATTTCGCTTGACGCTTTAGTCTCACACGCAGCTTGGAGCAGGCGATTGAGGTTACAGGCGGTGCGTTTGGCGAGTCCACAGCGGAACTTGTGCGCCACTTTCCCGACGTCCCCAGCACCCCGATGCCACTACGTCCAGATGTCACCACCGCTCCGAGTCACCACCCTGACTCCCGTCGTGAAGAGCGGGAGGAGCGACCCCGGTCTTATGACTGCCTTCGCGTGCAGTGGCACCCGCGAGGCAGCCACCCGGCCGTACGTTTCGTTTCCTCTGGGCCATTGAGACGCAGGTAGAGAAACTGGAGAAGAGGCCTACGGATTGGCATAAGCGGGCGCAGTTCCGTTTAGGCGGCAGCCCCAGCCCACCTCGTGCTAGCCGGGTTGTGTTAGCCGGGTTGCGGGGTGGCGGCTACCGGGCTAGCAATTAGAGCTAGCACGCCGGGCCACTCAAACGAAACACCATCCACAGGCAGGCGAACCGTGACGGCACGTCCGTAACAGAACGTCGTCGAGAAGCGAAAAGCCCGGCCACAACGGGCCGGGCATTGAAGGGTGCGCTCAAAGCTACTGCGTGGGGCTTAGGCTCTGCAAGGCCACACGAAGCGCCTGCGGAGTAGCAGCATCGGTAACGAGACCACCGGTCGCATCTGCGGCCCAGTTCTCGAGTGCCTGATCGTGATCGCCCTTACCTATATGGATGACATTGACGCGGACATCAGCATCGCCGCGAGTTGCATTGAGCTCATCGGTGTAGGCCGTGTCGTCAGCGAGATCTGCCGTTCCGGTGGTGAGAACGGTAAGGTTCACCGGCTTCTGGATCGCCCGGCTCCTATCTGCGGCGGTGCCGAGAGCTGCAACTACGCTGGAACGTGTCCACGACTCGCCGCCGGAACCGAGGATGACGACGTGGTTCGCTGCTGCTTCCCCACCTGCACCCTCATCGAAGGTGACGTTCTGGCGCCATCCCTTCGTCACGCCCGGATTAAGCGGGGAGGAATAATTCCACAGTGAGATGCTCGTCCCAGCGCCACCGACGGCGCGGGCATAGTCGGCGACGGCCGACTGCGCCTCTGTTAGCCACGTATTGTCGGACCCGTTAGCAACGTTGCCCATGGCGGCGGAGGTATCAAGGAGTACAAGCGTGTCTCGCGGCTCACTGAAATCAACGGCGGGAGCTGCCTGTTTCTGCTCGGATGTACCGGTACCCGACGAATTACCCGCGATAGCGGAAGCAGTGGCGAGCCAGGACGCGTGGGTTTCATCCGGTTGACGGAAGGAATCCTGGGATTCGAGGAACGAACCGAAATCGAAGGCAGCGCGTGCCTGCAGCTCAGGGACCTTGTCCGTGGAGGTAAGAGGCACGTAGTAGGTGGATAGTGCGTAGTCGTCGGGGTTATAGAAAGAGTATCCCTCCGGTCTCTGCACTCGGGTTGCAGCGATGATTGGGTGTCCTTCGGAAACAGCGCCATCAAGGGATTCGACCTGACCTTTTTCCAGAAGCTGGGAAGCAACTGCCGCGTCACCGTTTGCAAGAGCCACGGCCACAGCCGCCGAGACAGTGGGGTTATCCGCAGGGAATGCGATGTCTAGGTCTTTGAGATTCGACCAATCTCCGCCGGGGAAGTCCGCGCCATCTTTGTGAACTAGCCCCAGTTGTGTTTGCGCCGCGATGGGCCAGTTTTCCGACGCACCGGAGCGACCGGATGCCGCGAGGAACTGGTGCACGCCATCTGGAGAGCCAGCTATCGCCACGCCGGCGGCGCTTTCAATGTCTTCCCTTACAGTGCCCGTCACACAGTGGTCCTGGACGACGGGAGCAGTGTCTGAGTATTGCTGTAGCAGTTGGACAAGGCCACTGTCATTGCTTGCGGCGACGTGAAACGAAGCTGAACCCTCAGGGCAGTCTGCCTTGGCATTTCCCGGGGTGTCTGAGTCTCTGTTGACCCAGGCGTAGATGCCTCCGGCGATGACGAGAAGAAGTACCGCCAGAAGGGCGACGAATCCCTTTGACACGGAGTAGTTGTTTTCCCCGGTCGAATGACGTGCCACAGTAAGTCCACCTTCTATGTTTGGTCGTGCGGTCTAAAGCTCACCCGTGCAGGCGAGGGTTATTTCCATTGTAAGCAATGCGCGGGGTGCTGGTTGTCTCCAGTTAGGGAGTGTCTACTCCGGCGGCTTCGAGTGCCGTCAACAGGCGCGAGCGGATGGCAGTGCCACGCCGGGCGAGTTCGCGTTGTCGGTGCACGAACTGGGCTTTTCCCTCTGTCGTCTCCACCGCGACAGGGTCGAGCCCGAAGGCGCGGCAGTCATACGGTGATGCCTGCATATCGAGAATGCGCGCATCGCAGGCGAGGAGAAAGGCATCTACAGTGATGTCGCTGCTAATGAGTGGTTCCATCTTGAACGCCCACTTGTACAGGTCCATCGTCGCATGCAAACAACCGGCTTGCTCCATCACGGGCTGCAGATCCCGCGTGAGCTGCGTTTGGTTGAGGGACCGGGCAGCATCGGTGAAGAAGCGGAACGCATCGTAGTGGGTGCAGCGGATATCGTGGCTGTCCACAACGTCGACAACGCCGTCGGAGCCGAGGCGCAGTGGAAGCGAGTGGCGGGGCGTTTCCTTGTAACACATCGCCCATTCGTGCAGGCAGAAGCAGTCATAGTGGGCGGTGTGTGCGGTCGTCGCACGCAACAGATTGGTTACGTAACGCGCGGTTTTTCCACGCTTGGCTAGGAACGCATCGGTATCGCACCAGGTGATGTCGCCATCGCTGACGTAGTACTTCCAGTTGGCGTGCGGGCATGCGCCCGCGATGGCGATGCCTGCTCCCGGATGCCAGCGCCGGAACTTTCCGGGGGAGTTGCGGTAGTAGTCAAAAATGAAGTCCCACACGGGATGTTTCTCACCCCGCGCGTGCCGGTCGAGGTGGGCTTTGGTGAGCGTGTCGACGCTCTCCTCGTGGGCACGGGCGAGCGGCATCCATTCGCTTGCGCTTAGTACTTTCTGGGGCCTACTCATGCGTCCAGTCACGCACCGTTCCTACGTACTCCTCGATGAGGTCCTCCAGAGCGACCATCCCGAGAATTTTCCCATTCTCTGTGATGAGACCCATGTGGGCGCGGTCGCGGCGCAGGATCCGCAGGGCATCGTCCATGGGCGTGGCAGCATCCATGACCTTCAGCGAACGGATCTCCGAGCGTTCAATAATTTCGTCCTCTGCTCCGGGATCCTCGGACACCATCTTCTCTAGTACATCCTTGACATGGATGTAGCCGACAAAACCTGTGGTCGAGCGGACGGGGAAGCGGGAGAAACCCGTTTCAGCTACCGCGGCCTCGAGCTGCTTGACAGTCGGGTTCAGAGGAACGGAGATGACCTTGTCCAGGGGGATACACAATTCCTTCACCCTGCGTCGGGCAGCACCCAGCGCCTTCTTCAGTCGAACGTGCTCCTCGGCGTCGATAAGCCCCTCGGAACGAGACTCCGCGATCATCGCGGCGAGCGAGGAGGAATCAACAGTGGAATCCAGCTCGTCTTTTTGCTCGATCCCGAAGGCTTTGAGTGTCATCCGTGCGATCCAGTTCACAAAGTGGATGAACGGCCGAGTGATCTTTTCAAAAGCAATGAGTGGCGGGACGAGTATCAGCGCCGTCGATTCGGGGCCTGCGATCGCGAGGTTCTTCGGCACCATCTCGCCGAGCAGAATGTGGAGGAACGTGATGATGAAAAGGGAGATCGCAAAAGACAACGGGTGGAGGAGGTCTGCCGGAATGGCCATAGCCGCAAAGGGACGCTCCAGAAGGTGAGCGATCGCGGGTTCGCCGAGCTTGCCCAAAATAAGTGAGGCAATAGTCACGCCGAGCTGCGCGGCCGCGAGCATGAGGGAGAGATGCTCCATCGCGTCAAGGACGGTGCGTGCACGATGATTCCCCTGGCTGACGAGGGTTTCCAGGCGATCCTTGCGAGAGGAGATGAGAGCAAACTCGCCGCCCACGAAGAAAGCGTTGAACAGGAGCAATACGATGATGAGGAGGGATGCCGTCCAGATACTCATTGCTGCATCGCCTCCGCTTCCTCGTTCGTGATGGGGGTCAACAGGGCTCGATCGATGCGCATTCCGTCCATCTGTGTGACGCGTGCGATCCACCGACCGGGGAGTCCGGACTCGAATTCGTCGAGGTAATCCCTATCTGTTTCCGGCAAAAGGACGGTTTCCCCGCCCTCGGGTATCGCCCCGAGCGTGGCCATGATGAGACCACCGAGTGATTCGTATGGGCCCTCGGGTGCGTAGTACCCGATCTTATCTGGCAGCTCATCCACGCGAGCGAGACCAGAAACGTCCCAACTGTGTGTGCCCGCTTTCCGGTATTCCTGCTCCTCGTAGGCATCGTCGTGTTCGTCGTACACCTCGCCGAGGATTTCTTCCACCACATCTTCCATCGTGACAAAACCGGCAGTACCGCCGTATTCGTCCGCGATGAGGACGACCTGCGATCCTGCAGAACGGACAGCCTTGAGCACGGCATCGCCGTCGAGGGATTCGGGGACGACGGGCACTGTGCGAGCAAGCTCGATGACCTGAGTTGTTGAGCGCTTATCGCGCGGCACGCCGAAGGCTGACTTCACGTGGACAACGCCGAGCGTCTCATCCAGATCACCGTTGACAACGGGGAAGCGAGAGTAGCCGGTGTCGATGGCGACGCGCAGGAGGTCGTTAACAGTGTCATCGGCTTGCAAAGAAACAATGGTAGACCGTGGTGTCATGAACTCATCAGCATCCGATTCGCCAAACTTGAGCGAACGATCGAGCATCTGGGCTTCGGACTGATCAAACTTGCCCTGATTAGCGGAGTTTCGCACCAAAGCGCCGAGCTCCTGCGGGGTGCGGGCCGACGCGAGCTCGTCGGCTGGTTCAACGCCGAGCTTTCGTACTAGCGCGTTTGCCGCCCAGTTGAGTGCTTTGATGAACCAAGAGAAAACCTTATTAAAGATCTGGACGGGCGGGACGACGAAGCGGGCAGTTGCCAGGGGTTTAGTAATGGCTAGGTTCTTGGGCACCAATTCGCCGTAGACCATGGAAAGGAGCGTGGCAACGATAAGCGCGAGAATGAGTGCCACGGAGGTCGCGAGCTCTTCACTAAGTCCCACGAGAGTGAGGAGAGGGGTGAAGTATGTAGAGAGAACCGGTTCTGCGAGGTAACCAGTAGCCAGTGTGGTGATGGTGATGCCCAGCTGGGCACCGGAAAGCTCAAAAGACAGATTGTTGTGCGCCTCTTTGATCGCCAGCGCTCGGCGGTCGCCAACCTGTTTAACGTGGCTGTCGATCGTTGCCCTCTCGAGACCTGTGATTGCGAACTCAATGGCAACGAACAGGCCTGTAAGCCCCGTGAGGGCGACGAAGCCAACGAGGGATAAAATACTTAAAAATATGTCCATCAGTGATCACACATAGCATAACAGTGGAAACAACAGCACCCGCGCTTTGACAGACAAAACGCGGGTGCGAGACAAAAATTATTTAGTACTCAACTTCCGAGCGATCCTCAGACCACAGGGTGTGGAAGGTGCCTTCCTTGTCCACACGCTTGTAGGTGTGAGCACCAAAGAAGTCGCGCTGACCTTGGATGAGAGCGGCGGGCAGGCGGTTGGAACGCAGACCGTCGTAGTAGCTCAGTGACGATGCGAACACGGGCACCGGCACTCCGCGCTTTGTTGCCTCAACGACAACGCGGCGCCAAGAGTCCACCAGACCATCGAGCTCACCGTTGAAGTACGGGTCGAGCAGAAGAGACGGAAGCTCCGGGTTCTTCTCAAAGGCATCGGTAATGCGGTTGAGGAAGGTTGCGCGGATGATGCAGCCCCCGCGCCAGATCTTGGCAAGCTCACCGGGCTTAATCGTCCAGTTGTATTCCTTCGCCCCGGCAAGGATCTCGTCGAAGCCCTGAGCGTAGGCAACGAGCTTCGAGGCGTACAGAGCGCGACGAACGTCCTCGACAAATTGATCCTTGTCCACAGCTTCCTCAGACAGGGTGCCGGAGGGCAGTTTGTCCTGCGCAGCAGCGCGCTGGTCGAGGCTGGAGGACAGTGCACGGGCGAAGACGGCTTCACCAATACCAGTGACCGGGATGCCGAGGTCGAGAGCTTCCTTGGCCGTCCACCGACCGGTACCCTTCTGGCCGGCCGCATCCACAATGACGTCGACAAGCGGTTTGCCCGTCTCAGCATCCTTATGGGCGAGAACCTCAGCGGTGATCTCAACCAGGTAAGAGTTCAGGTCACCCTTGTTCCACTCGCCAAAGATCTCGGAGATCTCATCGGTATCCAGCCCGCCAACGCGACGCAGGAGATCGTAAGCCTCGCCGATGACCTGCATGTCAGCGTATTCGATGCCGTTGTGTACCATCTTCACAAAGTGTCCTGCACCATCGGAGCCGACGTGCGTGCAGCACGGCTCGCCGTCGACGTGAGCAGAGATGGATTCCAGAAGCGGTCCGAGAGATTCGTACGCCTTCTCCGTGCCGCCGGGCATAATCGACGGGCCGTGAAGTGCGCCTTCCTCGCCACCGGACACGCCGGTGCCAACGTAGTGCAGGCCACGGGCGCGGATTGCCTTCTCGCGGCGGATGGTGTCGGTGAACAGAGAGTTACCGCCATCGATGATGATGTCGCCTTCCTCCATCGCATCGGCGAGCTGCTCAATGACGGCATCGGTGGCGGCACCGGCCTGAACCATGATCATGGCACGGCGTGGTTTTTCGAGGCTAGCCACGAAATCCTCGATGGTTTCGGACGGGAGGAAATCTCCCTCGGAGCCGTGGTTTTCCATGAGCGCCTGTGTCTTGGCGAAGGTGCGGTTGTAGACGGCGACGGTGTAGCCCTTGGAAGCGAAGTTGCGGGCGAGGTTGGAACCCATGATGGCGAGTCCAACGACGCCGATTTGGGCCTTCTTGTCAGGAGTTGCTTCTGTCATACTTAGTATCGTACCTAGTCCGCCGGTGGGAGAGCAGTCTCGGCAACAAAGTTGCCAACTTTTTCCTTCACACGAGCCGGAACCCCACAATCGCGGTAGCCTTAAGGCCATGAAGCTGCAAGAGTTATGTGCCCGTGCCCATTCCCGCCCTCTCGATGAGCAGGAAATAGCGGAATTTAACGCTGCCACCGGCGGGTTGGACAGCACGCTCGGGGCGCGATACACGGCTATTTCCCGCGGAACGGTAACAATGGAGTTGGAGATCACAGACCGCGTCACCCAGCCTTTCGGTATCGTTCACGGTGGTGTGTACTCAGCACTGGCGGAATCGGCGGCATCTGTTGGTGGGCTCGTGGCCACTGCGGGAGCCCGGGGAGTTGCGGGCATCTCCAATTCCACCGATTTCGTCTCGTCCGCAGCGCACGGCACGATCACCGTGACGGCGCAGGCCGTGCACTGCGGAAAAACGCTGCACCTGTGGAACGTGACCTGTACCAGCGGCGAGCGGATCCTGGCCAAGAGCGCCGTCCGCCTCATCGTGCACAGTGCGCGGATGGACTAAAAACGAACTTTCCAGCTTGTACGTCCTCTGTTGGAAAATAGTACGAGCGCAGAAGTGTGTTGGGTGCGTTGTTGTCTATGTCTGTTGGCTGAGTCCGATGGGTGAATCGTCGCTTGTAGCTGTTGCCCGCACACTCATTTTCTGCACAAGAAATCCCCTGCCCGTTGCAGGCAGGGGAAGGTCGTTTCGCGGTACGCCGGTTCTTTTACTTAGGAGAACAGGTGGACGAGACCGAGGAAGATGCCACTAATAGCGATCAGGCCGGTCACGATAACGAAGATATTCGATGCGTTCTTGCGGTATGGCTTGAACACATCGACGGTGTAGATCGCGATCATCGGCATGAGGTACAAGATGGACGCGATAACAGGGCCGGAGAGCGATTCGATGATGGACAGAATCGAGGGGTTCATGATCGCCGCGATCCAGGTTGTGACGAACATAAACACGGCGACACCGGTATTGATTGCCTTCATCCCTACCTTTTCCACAAAAGCGGGTGCAGAGGCACGAACGAGTCCGGCAGCGCCCTCAGCGGCACCGAGGTAGTGGCCGAAGAAGCTGGAGACGATGGCGGCAAAGGCTACCAACGGTCCGAGGTAGGAGATCAGGGGGTTGCCGTGCACGTTGGCCAGGTAGGACAGAACCGGGAGGTTCTGTTCCTTGGCCTCAGCCATGCCGTCGGGGCCGAGTGCAAGGACGCAGGACCAGACGAAGAACATCGTGAACACGACGAGGAGGATCATCGTCCAGAACAGGACGCGTGATGCGTGCTGAGTGGAGCGCGAGCCGTGTGCGCGCTGCATGGCAACGGAGAACTGGGAGATTGCCGGGGAGTGGTTGAAGGCGAACACCATGACGGGGATGATGATGAACACCGAGTAGATGATGGAGCTCGGGGAGTTATCGCCGATCTCCATGAGGCCACGGAAGTCCCACGACGGGATGAGGTAGATGGACACGCCGAACAAGCAAGCGATGAGAGGGTAGACCATCCAGCCGGTGACGATGAGCATGAGGCGCTCGCCCCACAGCAGCACGGCCATCATGGCGGCGATGAGGATCGCGGAGAGGATCGCGCGGGGTACTTCGGGCCAACCCATCTGGTTGACGAAGAAGGAGTTCACGGTGTTGGTGATGGAGACACCGTAGATGAGCACGATGGGGTAAATCGCGAGGAAGTAGAGGATCGTGATGATCCAGCCGGGAATCTTGCCAAAGTACTGAGCTGCGACGACCGTGATGTCATCGGCGTACCCCGGGGAGAGGCAGACGAACCGCGACAGCGCACGGTGAGAAAAGTACGTCATTCCCGGAATGAGAAGTGTGACGATGAGTAGCGGCCAGAAGCCGCCGATACCAGCGTTGAGTGGGAGGAACAAAATTCCGGCGCCGACGGCGGTACCGAACAAGCTGAATACCCAGCTGCGGTCGTAAGCTTTGAGGTCGGAGGGAATTTCGTCGCGTTGCCGTGCGGAGTCGTCTGCAGCCGCAGTGGGTGTGCGGTCGACGGCATCATTGGCTTGTGTATTTTTTGATGAAGCCACGTTGGTCCTTTTCTGTAGATTATTGGACTAACTGTGTTGACCAGATCACATTCTGCTCAACATTTTACGTACACCACCCTAGGGGGTTGTAACAGTGGGAAACAAACCGAATTACGTATGTCGGGTACCCCCGATTGGTTAGACTACAGTTGTTTTTATGCCCACATGGAAACAGATTACGGATAACAACCCGCAGCATTCAGTCGCCTATGCCCAGCGCTGGGACCGTATCGAAGCGGAGGGAAAAGACATCTACGGGGAGGCTCGGCTTGTCGACGCTCTCGTGGATCGGAAGTCTCAAATCCTAGACGTAGGCTGTGGTCAAGGTCGGATCGGTGGATACCTCGTTGGTTGTGGGCACGCGGTGACGGGGGTGGACATCGATCCCTATCTCATCGACGTTGCCCGCTCTCGTCATCCGGAAGCCACCTGGGACGTCGCCGACCTCGTTGCCGATGAGCTCCCGGCCGGCCCCTTCGACGCTGTCATTAGCACGGGAAATGTCTTTACCTTCTTGGCTCCGGGCTCCCAGGGTGCGGTGTTAGAAAAGCTAGCGGGTCTTCTCAAGCAATCTGGTCGCCTGGTACTCGGGTTTGGATTGGATCGCGGTTACAGCTTCGATCAGTTCGAAGCTGATTGGGAGGCGGCGGGTTTGCGCAGCTCCTTGCTGCTGGAAAGCTGGGATCTTCGTCCGTTCACGCGAGGACGTTCCTCCTTTGTGGTCGCCATCCTCGAGCACGCTGAAAAGCAAGCGAAGCCGTCGCTCGACCTCGGCCTGTTGAAGAAGTTTTAAAAAAATGGACTGGGTACCTACCCAGTCCATATTTTTTAGAAAGTAGTGAGGCCGTAGGAACGGAATACGGCCCGTGCTGCCTCCACCGCCTTTGCTGACGGCGGCTTCACGCCCTCGAGCTTGTACTCCATATCGAGGTTCTTCCACTTATCGGCACCCATGTTGTGGAAGGGGAGAACCTCCACACGCTCGACGGATGACTTCCAGCGGGAAACGATTTGAGCGACGCGCTCAATGTTTTCCGGAGCGTCCGTCCAACCAGGCACCAGGACGAAGCGAATCCAGATCTTCTTGCCAAGTTTGGTGAGACGCTCACCAAAGTCCAACGTTGGCTGAAGGTCGCGGCTCGTTACCCTCTTGTATGTGTCCGGAAAGCCAGACTTCACATCGAGGAGGAAGAGATCGATGTTGGCGATGTCATTATCGGTGAGCCTGGCGCCGAGGAAACCAGACGTGTCGATCGCCGTGTGGATGCCCGCCGCGTGAACTGCCTCCAGAATCCGTCGCGTAAACGCGATCTGGAAAAGCGGCTCACCACCGGAGATCGTCAGGCCGCCACCAGAGGCGTTAAACACGGGGCGATACCGTTTAATCTTCTTGATGATCGCCTCGACATCCTCCAGCGTGCCCTCCTTCATATCCATTGTGTCGGGATTGTGACAGTACACGCAACGCAGCGGGCACCCGGAGAGGAAAAGCGTCATGCGGGTACCGGGTCCGTCGACGGCCGTCACAAGTTCCCACGAATGAACGAGCCCCACGGACCCCGTTCTCCTCGCCGCGAAAAGTTCGGAGCGCTCGGCTTCTGCAAGATCGGAATGTCCGCCGATGCCGCCGGCCATGCCACGTATGCGTTCACCGTCGGAGGGAGCGATAGTAACCGTTGAGTTTAATCCATCTGCCATAGTGTTCCTCCTCGTGATTAATCGTTGTTCATCTCATTTCGACCGCATCCATGATGAGCACCTGTAGGAGGCGGCTATCGCACAACGTCCACTGTTAATTAGATATTACCAAATGTAAAGCCGTGGTGAGATAGGATCCACGGGCATATGAAAGCGCCCGCCACGGGAGTACGCAGCGGGCGAGTTGGGAAAACTATCCCTTAAGCGTTGTGGTGGAACGTACGGGAGAGGACGTCCAGCTGCTGCTCGCGGGTCAGCTTGACAAAGTTAACGGCGTAACCGGAAACGCGAACGGTGAGGTTCGGGTACTTCTCCGGGTGCTCCATTGCGTCTTCGAGCGTGGACTGATCCAGCACGTTGATGTTGGCGTGGTAGAGGCCAGACTCGGAGTTGTTCTTCTCGCGGTTAGCCTTCATGGATTCCATGCGGGACTCGAAAGTCTGAGCAGACATATTGTTATCTCTCTTTCTGTATTTACGGGGCCCCGGGCCGGTTCCTCCACAGGGGAGGGGCCCAGGAAGATTGTTTGAAGCCTACGGTGTCGATTAGGCGGGGCAGTTATCGCCGTCGATGATGAAGCCGGCGTCCAGGATGCCAACGAGGTTGTTGACCTGCTCATCCTTGTTGCGACCAAGGCCCGACGGGGTGATGGTGTTGGTCAGCGAAATGCCGTCCAGCGCATCGTTGTAGTCCAGCTTGCCCACGGAAAGCATGGATGCAACCATGCCGTGGCTGTCTGCGCCGTTCTCGGGGTTCGCACCCGGTGCGAACGGGGTGCCTGCCTTGTGGCCGGACGGGAAGGCACCGGTGGCCTTGCCGTACACCACGTTGGAGGTGATGGTCAGCACGGACTGCGTCGGGATAGCGTCCCGGTACATCGGGATTTCCTTGATCTTCGACATGATGGTGTGAACCACCGTAGCCGCAATATCATCGGCGCGGTCATCGTCGTTGCCGTAGCAGGGGAAGTCACCCTCGGTCTTGTAATCGACGATGAGGCCCGTCTCGTCGCGCACCGGGTAAACCTTGGCGTACTTGATGGCGGAGAGCGAGTCAGCAACGATGGACAGTCCGGCGATGCCACAGCCCATGGTGCGGACAATCTCGGCATCGTGGAGTGCCATCTCGACGGCCTCGTAGGCGTAACGGTCGTGGCAGTAGTGGATGATGTTCAGAGCCTCTACGTAGGTGCCGACAACCCAGTCCAGCATCTCCTCGTACTTCTCCCATACCTCGTCGAAGTCGAGCGGGCCATCGCCCTGAACGCCCTCGCGCTCGTCGGTGATCTGCTTGCCGCTGACCTCGTCGCGACCGCCGTTCATGGCGTAGAGGAGAGCCTTAGCGGAGTTCACGCGGGCACCGAAGAACTGCATCTGCTTACCCACGCGCATCGGGGACACACAGCACGCGATTGCCGCATCGTCGCCCCACTGCTTACGAATCTGCTTGTCGGACTCGTACTGGATAGAGGAGGTCTCGATCGAAATAGCGGCGCAGAATTCCTTGTAACCAGCCGGAAGTTCCGGATCCCAGAAAATGGTGATGTTCGGCTCCGGGGCGGGACCAAGGTTACGCAGTGTCTGCAGCAGGCGGAAGGAAGTCTTGGTGACCAGCGGGCGCCCGTCGTTGGAAAAGCCAGCATCGGACCAGGTTGCCCAGTAAGGATCGCCAGAGAAGATCTGATCGTAATCCTCGGTGCGGAGGAAGCGAACGATGCGCAGCTTGATGACGAGTGCGTCGATGATCTCCTGGGCATCGTCCTCAGTAATGGTGCCAGCAGCGAGGTCGCGCTCGAAGTAGCAGTCGAAGAATGCGGAGAGGCGACCGAAGGACATAGCGGCGCCGTCCTGGCTCTTGACGGAAGCAAGGTAGCCGAAGTACGTCCACTGAACAGCTTCCTGGGCGGTCTTAGCCGGGCCGGAAATGTCGAACCCGTACATTTCAGCCATGTGCTTCAGCTTCTTCAGCGCCTTGATCTGCTCGGAGTGCTCCTCGCGGTAGCGAGCCCAGTGTTCGGAGAAGTTGTCGCCTGCAACCTTGTCCTTTTCCGCAGTCTTCTCCTCGATGAGACGGTCAACACCGTAGAGTGCAACTCGACGGTAGTCGCCGATGATGCGGCCACGGCCGTAGGCATCCGGCAAGCCGGTGATGATGTGGGAAGAACGAGCGGCGCGGATGCGCGGGGTGTAGATGTCGAACACCGCGTCGTTGTGGGTCTTGCGGTAGCGGGTGAAGATCTCCTCAACATCCGGGTTAACTTCCTTGCCGGCCTCCTTGATGGCCTGCTTCACCATGCGCCAGCCACCGTTCGGCATCATGGCACGCTTCAGCGGGACATCGGTCTGCAGACCGACGATGACGTTGTCGTCGTCAGAAATGTAGCCAGCAGGGAAGGCATCGATGTCAGCAGGGGTTTCGGTATCAACATCGTAGATGCGCTTCTTACGCTCGACGGAGAGGTAGTTCTCCTCAAGGTGATCCCAGACACGCTTGGTCTTCTCGGTCGGGCCGGAGAGGAACGAAGCATCACCCTCGTACGGAGTGTAGTTCTTCTGGATGAAGTCGCGGACGTCGATTTCATCCTGCCAGTTGCCGGGCTCAAAGCCCTTCCATTCTGCAGCGACCTTCTGGTTGTCTACTTGTGCAGTCACAGTTCCCGCCTTTCGGGTTAGGTCCGTTAAAACTTAGCTTGCGAGCCGGAAGCCGCTTCTTCAATCCAGGTACATACGTACGTGCCGTGGAGATCGCCCTGTCCGGGCGTTCGCGACTATCGGCCTTTCGTTGAGTCACTGTACACACAAAAAGATCATCCTATTTGCACGTCGCCCGCGAAGGTTTCGCCACCAAACTTTCGTCACCGCCGTGACCTGCCCGGTTGCGGGCGACGGGCCCGAGAAAAGGAAGAGAGATGTGAGAAATCTACCTGTGTAATGTGACCTACAACATACTAAAAGTGGGGTGCCGGCAAACATTTTTGACCGCACTAAAAGCTTTTCTAACCCCGGCCGTTTATAAAGTGCGAGGTTAATCGAACTGACATCAGACAACCGGCGGTAATGTAACACACTTTATTGTAGAAAGGGTACGAAAGTACTCCCCCCGAATGGTGCACGTTATTGACGCTCGGTGATTGTGTGAGCGATTCACTGGATAGGACATCGGACAACCTCAAGGCGCGTTCTCAAGCGAATTCGCCCATTGGTACAGCTCATCTAAGGTATGTTGGCGCAGTTTCTACGGGTGAGGAACGTAGTGTGAATGGTAATGGTGGCGGGATATGTCGGCGTTGTGCTGCATGTTCTCCACGTCCTATCGCGGGTCTCTTTGGCCCTCTATATATAGGGTGTGAAAAAACTAGGATGGATGTACGTGACGGATCGGGGGACACTGGTGCGTCGGCAAGGCACAGTTGTGCCTCCACGGTCCGCAGGGGTCTGATGTTTGGAAGGGAACATGTGTGCCGACAAAAACCACACTCGTGTTTCTGCTTTCGGGTGGACCGCTGGCCCCACCTCTTCGCGGCATAGGTGTGTCGGAAGACCAACCGCGTTCAACTTTGGGAAAATGGAAAGTGATGAGCACTCCAGAGCACCTTTCGCATGTAGATCCCGATCTTTGGCCGGCCCTCGCTACTGTTCCGACGGGTGGGCTTTTCGGGCGTACCCGCGTGCGGAAAGCAGAAGCGCACTTCGCGGACATATGCCGCGAGGCTGGTATCAGTCTAGGAACCGGTGCAGATATAACCGTCTCGTCGGATGCATTGTTCTATCGTCTTGCTGAGTCCGGGTGGCTCGGGATCGGTGAATCGTACATGGCAGGAGAGTGGACTGCCGGTGATCTGCCGACGGTTCTTCGCCGTCTCATGAGTGTTGCCTATGTGCCGAAGAAAAAAGCTCGGGTCGTTCCCTCGAACGAGGAGGCTATGGGGATCCCAACGGACCTTCGCCGCCTCGCGTCCGGGAGTTTGGTCAGCCTGCAACCTGGCATCTTTAACGCGGGCATCCCGACTGTAACCACACCCAATCCAGCTCTGACCACACGAACCTATTCGGCGCCGGGACGGGTCCTGCCGCGAGACCTCGACGAAGCCCAACAGCGGGCGCTTGCCGTTTTGTGTGAAGACGTAGATATCCGCAGTGGCGATTTCGTCAGCGAACTTGGATATAACGGTGCAGCGTTGAGTGCGGTTGCATCTTCCATGGGGGCTAGGGCAGAGTACCTGAGTGCTGACCCCCTCAACGTGGAAAAAGTGCGAGCTGCTCGCATCCCCGGCGTATCCGTCGGGCGCATACCCTTTCCAGTCCCAACTGAACGCACGCGGCCCCGTCGATTCACGGTAGTGACTACGGGAGACTACGCCAATGTGCTATCTGAATCTGCGTTCTCGGCGTTTGTGCGGTGGGGAAGCGAAAACCTGTCTCCGGTCGGCTCAGTCGCTGTTTCCGCCCTCGTGCGCACTGGCGATCACGCGATTATTGACCACGTACTTCAGGTGACACGGCGCTACCTCGCACCAACTTTTAGACTTCCAGATGCAGCAAAGATGAGCAGAATCGTTAGCCGTGCAAGTGGCTTGCCGAAGCTGTCGACCACGGTCTTTGATACGCACGTCGCACCAAGCTTCGGTATCTTCTTTACTAACTTTGACAACGCCGAATCTGAGGCCGCAGCGTTGGGATTTGACTCCTGTTATCGCAACTTGTTCCGCTTCACACTTGCAAGCATCGAGGCGTTAGGGGAGAGCGGGATGATCGGTGCCCGACATATAATTGCGAGCCACTAGGGTGTAGCGCTGGCAAACAGTTTCCTCTACATTGGGGTGCATGGCTGAAGTAACTTTTCAAGGAAATGCAGTAACGACCTCCGGCAGTCTCCCCGCCGTCGGGGACAAGGCTCCGGACTTTACTGTTGTGGCTGGCGATCTATCGGACCGCACTCTTTCCGAGTTCTCCGGGAAGAACCTGGTCATCAACATCTTCCCGTCCGTAGACACCGGCGTTTGCGCACAGTCGGTGCGTACCTTCAACGAGAAGGCATCCTCACTGGATAACACCGTTGTTCTGTGTGTATCCCGCGATCTTCCCTTCGCCCTCGACCGTTTTTGCGCCGCGGAGGGGCTGGAGAATGTGGAGACGGCATCCGATTTCCGCCACGGTTTCGGTGAGGCGTTCGGTATCGAGCAGGTAAGCGGACCTCTGACAGGTCTTTTGGCTCGCGCTGTCGTCGTCATCGACCCCCAGGGGGAGGTTACGTACACCCAGCTCGTTCCGGAGATCGGCGAGGAGCCGGATTACGATAAGGCCCTAGCAGCGCTGTCCTAAGAGCCCGGGAAGTAAAATTGTCGGTCGTGGGAATCCTCCCACGACCGTTTTCTTTTTAGAAAGAGCTACACTTGTGCTTGCTGTTATGCTCGTCGGATCGCTCGTTGCAGGGCTTATCGACGCCCTCATCGGCGGTGGGGGACTTATCCTTCTGCCTCTCATTCTCATCTGCAACCCGCAGTTTTCAAATGCGCAGGCACTGGGCGTAAATAAGGTAGCTGCGATTGTCGGGACGGGAAGCGCGGCGTTCACTCTGGGGGCAAAGGTAGATTCGGCGAGGCGATCGCTACGCTATGCACCGTTGGCTTTGGTCGGTGCGGGTCTTGGAGCGTTGGTGGCGAGTAACGTCGACAAGGCGATTATGCGGCCAATCATTGCAGTTGCGCTCGTCCTGGTAGGGGCGTTTGTGCTGTTCAAACCGTCTTTTGGGCAATCGTCTACGCGGTATCCGCACACCACCGTCAGGGTTGTGGCCATATGTGCGGCGGTGTTGGCTATTGGCATCTACGATGGCACGTTCGGTCCGGGAACTGGAGTGTTTTTCATCATGGCCTTTACGAGCATCCGCGGCGGGGATTTTCTCGAGAACGCCGCTTGGGCGAAGATTGCGAACACATTTACCAACCTTGGGGCGCTCATCGTGTTTTCGTTCCACGGGGAGATTCTGTGGGGACTTGGCCTTGCGCTTGCAGTTGCGAACGTCATTGGGGCACAGATTGGCGCCCGACTCGTGATGGCGAAGGGGGCGGGGATGCTTCGCATTCTGATCTTGGTCCTCGTCGTGGTGATGTCTGCGAAGCTGGGATACGACCAGTTCCTCGCCTAGGCGGGGAAGTCCTAAATGACATAATGTACATTATCGGACAGTTACCCGTACATTGGCGTTTTGTGGGGCTTCATGTCCGGTTGACCGCTCCCTCCAAGGAGTCATGCTATGGTTCATGCCCGGTGATGAGGCCTCGTACTGCTTTCGATGTCCTATCCGTGCTCGACGATCTCAGGACCCGTCAACACCCGGCGAATTGTCCGCCAATTGTTCTCCGCAGGATGTTTCGCTCTTACGTCTGCATGGTTGGGAAATCTCTACGGGTTCCTTTGAGGCGTATCGTACTTAACCCCTACAACTGATCGGCGCCAGGGAAAGAAAAAGCGCAGCCCCCTTTTGGGCTACGCTATTCAACACTCAGGTCCTCCAGGGGTGTTTTTACGCTGGGCTCTGCACGTCACTATTTCGTCACTGTGACAAATTGCGGTACGTGTATGTCAGCTGAAAGACGGTCCACGCAGTTAACGCCACGGCGATGAGTGTGACTACCCACATGGATTTCACTGCAACGAAAATTGTGAAGCCGATAAGGACGACAAGTCGCAACCAAATGAATGGAAGCATACGTTCGGCGAGCATGTCTATTCCTTTTCAAACGTGAGGCGAATGTTCGCCTCGCCTTCCTCGTTGATCAAGGCCGCAACAAACTCCGGAGGCTTGACATCGTAATCGAGGCGGTTGATCGGAAGCGTCGAGGCGATGGTCACGTGCTTGCCACTGCGAACGACATCGAAAACGGGCTCCACGTGGTTGGTTACGCCGTGGACGGTGAGCTCACCTGGAATTGTGACCTGGCCCACGCTACCGTCGCTGGGGATTCCGCTTAGATCCACGGACTCGTTGGTGGTGAAGCTCGCCGTTGGGAATTGGTCTGTGTGGAACAGCTTGCGGCGGATGCTGACATCGCGATCCTGGACATCTGTGCGCAGTTTCACAAGGTCAGCGGTAACGTCGCCGGAGACGAGCGTGTCGTCTTCCACCTTGACGGTCCCCTCAACGTAACGCGTCGAGCCGGACGTGTACTTCTTCTCGTTGGGGAGCATCTCGTAAAAGGTGAAGCCCACCGAAGAATGGTTACTTTCCGGGCCGGGAACGACCTTCCATGTGCCGTTGAGGTCGGTGGATGCGCTGGTTACGCCGGTGTTGTCGATGCCCTCCGTCTTCACACCATGGGAGGTGAAAGCTTTGTACACCATCGGTGCTACTCCGGCGAGGGCAACAACGATGATAGCGACAATGGCAATGGGGACGATGAGAGGTAATTTCCTGCGACGCATAATGTCGATTAGTTTACCGTAGTTTTTCAGTAACTCGAGTTAGGGTAACCAGATCGTCGATAAGCCCCTCGAGCTCGGTTTGCGTGGCCCCGTCTCGGACAGCCTCACGGATGTCTTCGGCTGCGCAGCGAACCTCAAAGAGCTTGTCCTTTAGCTCATCTGCCTGATTTGGAGTGAGCATGACAGCATTGTTGGGAATATTTGTGTTGGATAGATTGTTTCTTTGTTCGTACGCGCGCTGTCGACAAGCCTGGCTGCAGTATTTGCGGCGACGCCCGCAGGAACCTGCCTCGATCGGCTTGCCACACCACGCGCACGACGGCTGCTTTCTGGCTGTTTTGGACTGTTCCACGTCTAACACCATAGGCCATGGTTGCGGTCGTAGGTTATAATAGTTTGTTACGTCACTGCTTCATCGAGCGTGGAGCAGAGAAATTGGACACTCACGAAGGGAAGTTGCAGCTACATGGCAGATCGGGTACTGCGCGGCAGCCGCATGGGCGCCGTCAGCTACGAAACTGACCGCGATCACGATCTCGCGCCTCGTCAAATGGTGAAATACCGCACGGAAGATAATGAGATCTTCGATGTACCCTTCGCCGACGATGCGGAGATTCCGCAGGAATGGCTGTGCAAGAACGGGAAGATCGGCACCCTCGTTGAGGGTGAGGGCATGGAATCCAAACCGACGAAGCCACCACGGACGCACTGGGACATGCTCTGTGAGCGCCGTTCCATGGAAGAGCTCCAGGTACTTCTTGACGAGCGTGTCGACGCACTCCGCAAGCGTCGTCGCCACGCTGCCAAGCTGCTTAAGCAGCAGAAGGAAGAGGAAGCAAAGAAGAACGCATAGGTTGCTCTGGCATCCTGTTCGTAGAGGTATCCCGTCATCGACAGGGATCCCATCGTGCGGGCGCGGTTGAAGGTGGACACGGATTTCCCCTCAGTCGCGCCCGCAAAGTATGCCAGGGAGAGAAAATGATCCGGCGTGGGAACGGCGCGGGCGAAATCGGGGTCCCCGTACAGTTCAGTGAAGCTCGTCGGCTCAGCAGTGATCAGCTCTGCCGCTTTTCGTCGAAGCGGTCTGCCCTATCGAAACCTGCTTCGGTGTGCCAGTCAACGGCGGATAGGTTGTGGACGATGTTACCGGAGCCGATGGGCAGTGCGCCGGGGATGGTGGAGAGCTTCTTTCCGAGCTCAATGTGATAGTCAACGGGTTCGTCGGCGTTGACTGAAACCTGGATGACGGGAATATCTGCGTGGGGGAACATATGGCGCAGGACGCTCCACGTGCTATGGTCGATCCCCCACCGCGTATCCTTTTCCACGCAGATGGGTTTTGCGGCCTCCACAACTTCCTCCCGCGACCTCCGGAGAACCGGGGACGGGATATTCAACCTCGCTGAGCGCGGGCGGGAAGCCCCAGAAATCGTGAATGGTTCGGGGGTCTTCCATCGCCGTCACGTAGGTGCCGTGTGTGTACCAGTGGGCGGACACGGCGATGATTGCTTCTGGGTTTCCTACCTTTTCGCCCAGCTTTTTCCACGTCTGGGTGAAGGCGTTTTTGCTAAATCGCGTTCATAGGCGAACCGTGGCCAACGAAAAGTGAGGGCACCAATTTAGGTGACATGTCACCAATGGTACACTATCTTTGCGCCAGAGCGCGGGCAGCTACTCCTTGATGCGTGAGCTCACCGAGCTCAACGCATCTGCGGCCTTGGCGGCCAGCTGTGATGCCGCGTTGAGAGCCTGCTTGCCGCGGTGCTTGAGACCCCAGGCGGTAACGACCTTGAGGGAATCGCCAACAAACGAACCGTCAAGCTTGGACTCCCCCAGCTCCCGCTCGGTGAATGTGATGGGGACCTCCCGTACGTCGAAGCCCATCCGCAAACAACGGCGGGCGATGTCCGTTTGGAAGATGTATCCAGCGCTGGAAAGCTCGTCAAAGTTCAGCGCCTCTAAAACTTCGCGCTTGAAGGCGCGGAAGCCGGCCGTCATATCGGTCAGGCCACCACCAAGCATGAGCCCGATGTACAAGTTTCCGCCCTTGGAGAGGATATACCGCTTCTTCGGCCAGTTGACCACCTTGCCACCCGGCACGTACCGGGAGCCGATTACCAGGTCGGCACCGTTTTCAATCTCATGGAGGAGCTTCGGTAGATCCTCTGGAGCATGGGAGCCATCGGCATCCATCTGGCAGATGACCGTGTATCCGCGATCGAGCCCCCAAGTGAAGCCCTCGACGTAGGCGGCCAGAAGGCCTTCCTTCGCTGTGCGGTGAACAGCGTGAATACGTGGGTTCGCGGCGGCGAGTTCGTCTGCGACGTCGCCGGTCCCATCAGGGCTGTTGTCGTCGACGACGAGGAGATCTGCCTCGGGGACAGCCTTCATCAGACGGTCGGAAATAAGAGGCAGGTTCTCGCGCTCATTGAACGTGGGGATGATAACCAAAGTGGTGTTGTCAGCCATAACCACTAGGGTACTCCTGTTACAGTTGGGCAGAATGAGCAGGCACAGTGGTCAGTGAGAAGGCGTAGGTCACTGGTCGGCGGCAGAAGATCGCGCACCCGATGAGCGCCAGCAATCCGAGCGAAGTGAGGATCCACTCGAGGGCGCGTCCCCACTGCGCGGCGGGTGTGAGTCCCTCCTTCAACGGCAGCGTTGCCACAAGCTGATCCTGGGTAAAGATATCTGTCTGGCTGATCACCGTGCCATCGGGGGCGAGAATGGCGGAGACACCACTGGTGGCGGCAACAACCACTGCCCTGTCCAATTCCATTGCGCGGAATCTGCTCATCGCCAGCTGTTGGTACGTCATGTCGGTAAAACCAAAGGTGGCGTTATTAGTAGGGGTAGCAAGAATCTGAGCGCCGGCGCGGACCGCATCGCGGTAGGCGGCATCGAATGCGACCTCGTAGCAGGTTGCTACACCGACGGCGACGGGATGCTCAAGCTGTGCCGCGACCATGTGTACAAGCCCGTTTCCCGTACCCGGCTTGAAGTTACCGGCCTGGTCCACATAGGAGGAAAACAGCCGGAAAAAGGACCGGAAAGGCATCCATTCACCGAACGGCTGGAGGTACTTTTTGTGGTGGTACTCCCCTGTACCAAGCTTCGGGTCGAAGACAACCATCGTGTTGCGGGGCCCAATCTCATCACGGGTGATGGTGCCAACGAGGATCGGTGCGCCGACAGCATCAACAGCTTCTTCGATGAGCTCCCGAGCCTGTGTGTCCGCAAACGGGTTGACATCTGAGGAATTCTCGGGCCAGATGACCATATCCACCGGCTGACTGAGCTTTTTCGTGGACTCGACATGGTTGGCAAGGACTGCCCGCTGCTGTGCATTGAAGTCGAGACCCATCCGGGGGACGTTGCCTTGGATCGCGGCAACGGTGACGGCCCCTGTGCGCGTGTTCCCCGGGTTTGTTAGGGGAAAGGCGCCAAGTGAGACTGTGGCGACGGTGACGAGGGCGATGACTCCCGCCAGGTAGCGACGTGAAAAGAGGAGGACGAGGCCGAGGGCTGCGGTGACTGCCGCTGCCGTGACCAAAGCCGGTCCGCCGAGGGGCGCGAGGAGGGATAACGGCCCGTCGACCTGTCCCCACGCGAGGCGCACCCAGGCGAAACCGCCGAAGGGCCAGGAGCTGCGGAAGAATTCGACGGCGACGTAGAAGAGTGGGAAGAACAGGCTGCCGATGCGCGAGCGCAGGAGAATAACGCCACCTGCGCCGATGAGAGCACCATAGAGGGCTTCAAAAAAGGACAGTGCCACGAACGGAAAAGCGCCGACGAATTCCCCCACCCACGGCAGGAGAAACAGATAGCAGGTGAAAAAGTGGGCGAAGCCGAGGAGCGCTCCCCACCTCTTCCCCACCTGTTCCCGGCCCCAGGGACTCAGGGCGGCGATGAATAGCGCCACGCCGACAAGGGCGAGCTCCCATTGGCCGTGGGGCTCGTAGCCGAGGTAGGCGAGCCAGCCGCCGAACGCCGCGAGGACTAGCCGAAGTACTGTGTAAAGTGCAGTTTTCATGGTAGAGGCTAGCGCCAGCCGTTCTCCTCTTCCCATTTCTTGATGTCCTCGGAATCGATAACGCTATCGTCATTGACGACGTTTTGGTCGCTGCCAAAGCTTCCGAAGCGGGTGTCTTTTTGTCGTTGACCAGCAGCCCCGAACGGCGAGAAACCGGGCTGAGTGAACACCTGGTAGGCCATGTTGTCCATGCGTTCTTGCAGTTTCCGGGCGATCATCCGGCGGGCGACAGAGCGCGTTGGCCCGAAAATAAGTAGCAGGCCGGCAACCGTCGAGAGGTAGCCAGGCAGGGCGAGCAGTGTGGAGCCGACCATGATCAGCCCGTTGTCGCCGAGGACAGCACCGGCATTTTCCTGGCCTGCAAGCGCGCGAGAGGTGATCGAGCGCATTTCCACCATCGATAGGATAATTCCCAGGATAAAGAGGATGCCGAGGCCGACGAGAGCCCACCCGGCTCCCACCAGGGACGCGATGCCCCAGAAGGTCAGGCCTTCGAGGAGGACGTAGACAAGAAATAAAATAGCGAGATTCATTGCTGTCCATCATAGCGATGGACGATGTGGTTATCCTTACACCATGGCTGTTTCTGACGCGGATATCCGGGAAACCATCGCAGAATTGTTCGCTCGCAGGGATCCGGACAAGACGATCTGTCCGTCGGAGGTCGCCCGAGCGCTAGGCGGCGATCAGTGGCGGGACCTCATGGAACCGGTGCGCACCGTAGCGGGTGAGCTGGCCGCTCGTGGCGACGTGGTGGTAACCCAGAAGGACCAGCCTGTTGATATCGCTACGGCGCGCGGACCTGTCAGAATCGGGCGGGGTTAGTCCTCTTCGTCCTCGCCCTCGGCTTCCGCTTCCATGTCGAGGAAGGTCTGTTTCAGGGTATCGATGTCCTCGGGGCGTGGGTTTTCCCAGAGGCCACGGTCAGCGGCCTCAAGAAGCCGCTCGGAAATGTCGCGGAGAGCCCACGGGTTGGATTCCTGGAAGAAGTCCCGGTTCTCGCGGACGTAGCTGTCTGTGAGCTTTTCGTACATCCAGTCGTCCATGAGGCCTGTCGTGGCATCGTAGCCGAACAGGTAGTCCACGGTGGCACTCATCTCGAAAGCGCCCTTGTACCCGTGCTTTTTCATCGCGTCGATCCACCGCGGGTTGACCACGCGGGCGCGGAACACGCGACGGGATTCCTCATGGAGCGTGCGGGTCTTCACGCGCTCGGTGCGTGTGGAGTCGCCGATGAATGCGTCGGGGTCTGCACCGGTGAGGTGGCGCACGGTGGCGACCATCCCACCGTGGAATTGGAAGTAGTCGTCTGAATCGGCAATATCGTGTTCGGCTGTGTCGATGTTCTTGGCGGCGACGGAGATGCGTTTGTAGGCGGCCTCCATATCGGCGACGGCCTTTTCGCCGTTGATGCCGCGTCCGTATGCGTAGCCACCCCACTCGGTGTAGACGGCTGCGAGGTCTTCGTCGCCGTGCCACTGGCCGGAGTCCATGAGCTGGAGCAGGCCGGCACCGTAGGTGCCTGGTTTGGAGCCGAAGATGCGCTTGACGTGGCCGGTCGATCCGGCAGCGTTGGCGCGGATGTAGTTGGATTCGGCGGGTTCGTCGAGGCCTGCGACGAGCTGCACCGCATCGTCGATTAGCGAAAGAACGTGGGGGAACGCATCGCGGAAGAATCCGGAAATGCGGACGGTGACATCGATGCGCGGCCTGCCGAGCTCCTCCAGCGGAATGACCTCGAGGCTCGTGACGCGGCGGGAGCCCTCGTCCCACACGGGAAGAACACCGAGAAGCGCGAAGACCTCGGCGATATCGTCGCCGGAGGTACGCATCGCGGAGGTGCCCCACACAGACAAGCCGACGGATTGCGGGTACGCGCCGTCGTGGTCGGATTGGTAACGCTCGATGAGCGAGTCTGCGAGCAGCTGCCCTGTCTCCCAGGCAAGCCGTGACGGGATCGCCATCGGATCGACGGAGTAGAAGTTGCGCCCCGTGGGGAGGACATTGACAAGCCCGCGCATGGGAGATCCGGAGGGGCCTGCGGGGATGAACTCGCTGTCCAGGGCGCGGATAATCTGGTCGACCTCCCCCGCCGTCTCGTTCAGCCGGGGAACCATCTCCTCGCAGGTGAAGCGGAGCAGTGCACATACCGCATCCTTGTCGCTTCCTGTCGGAAGCTCGACACCGTCCACGACATCGGCTACGGCCGTGGCATCGAAGTCGCGCTCATCGAGGTCTGTAAGAAGCTTTTCGACGATCAGTTGCGTCCGGTCAGTCTCCGTCCGCTCCTCACCGTCATCCTCAATATCAAGTCCTAGTGCTTGACGGATGCCAGGCAACGTCTGCGTTCCTCCCCACAGCTGACGGGAGCGCAGCATGGCGGCGAGGAGCTCAATGCGGGTGTGACCTGTGGGGGCTTCGCCGAGGATGTGGAGCCCACCGCGGATGGCGACGTCCTTGATCTCGCACAGCCAGCCGTCGACGTGCATGAGCATGTCATCGAAAACGTCCTCGTCGGGGCGCTTGTCCCAGCCCAGATCCTTGTCCATCTTCGCTGCGGTGAGCAGCGTCCAAATTTCCTGGCGGATAGCCGGCAGTTTGGATGGGTCAAGAGCAGTGAGGTTCTGGTGTTCGTCGAGGAGCTGCTCCAAGCGGGTGATGTCGCCGTACGTCTCCGCGCGGGCCATGGGAGGAATCATGTGGTCGATGAGCGTGGCATGGGCGCGACGCTTAGCCTGCGTCCCCTCGCCGGGATCGTTGACAAGGAACGGGTAGATCATCGGCAGATCCGCAATCGCCTGGTCAGGGAAGCATTCCGCAGACATGCCGATCGTCTTCCCCGGAAGCCACTCGAGGTTACCGTGCTTGCCCATGTGAACGATGGCATCGGCACCGAACTCCTCCCGCAGCCACAGGTACGTGGCCAAGTAGTGGTGCGTCGCGGGCAGATCAGGGTCATGGTAAATACCGACGGGGTTATCCCCGAAGCCACGAGGCGGCTGCACCATGACCACAACATTGCCAAAGCGGAGGCCGGCGACGTAGATGTCCTTCGTCTCCGGGTGGACGTAGAGCTCACCGGGCGCCTCGCTCCAGGCCTCCACCATCTTGTCCTGCATGGACTGTGGCAAGGTAGCGAAGTATCGCCGATATGTGTCGGCGGACACCCGCAGCTCGTTCTTCTCCATGACCTCCGGGGTCAACCATTCTGGATCGTGCCCGCCGGCAGCAATGATAGCGTGCATCAGCGCATCGCCGTCGAGATCCGCATAACCGGGGATCTTCGCGGTATCACCGAGGTCATAGCCCGCCTCCTCCATGGCGTGCAAGACTCGCAGGGTCGATGCCGGCGTGTCGAGGCCAACCGCGTTGCCGATGCGAGCGTGCTTCGTGGGGTACGCCGATAGCATAACGGCGATTTTCTTGTCCTTGTTTTCCTTCAACCGCAGCATGGCGGTATTGACGGCAATGCGAGCTAGACGCGTACAACGCTCGGGGTCTGCGTGGTAGGAAATTAGTCCGTCGGCTCCGTACTCCTTGAAGCTGAAGGGAACCGCGATGATGCGCCCATCAAATTCGGGTACGGCGACCTGGCTTGCCACATCGACAGGAGACAACCCCTCGTCGGAGTCCTGCCACTGGTCGCGCGGTGTGGTCAGCGCCAGTCCCTGGATAATGGGGATATTCATCTGCGCGAGCTGCTCGACGTTCCACGCCTCGTCGTCACCTCCGGCACCAACACCTGCCGGCTTGGCCCCACCAGCCGCCAGCACTGTCGTGACGATGGTGTCGCATGTTGCCAGCACCTCAAGCAAAGCCGGATCGGGTTGGCGGAGGGATGCCGAGTACACGGGCACCGGCACTCCCCCATTTTCCGTGATGGTCTCAGCGAGCGCGTGCACGTAGGCCGTGTTGCCGGCGAGCTCCTGTGCGCGGTAGTAGACGATACCAATCCGGGGGCGGCCGGCTGCGGGTTTCTCATAGCCAGCCAGGTAGCCCCACATGGGCAGGTGAACAGGGGCTTCGAAGCCGTAGCCGGTAAGGAGAATAGTGTCTGACAGGAAGTAGTACAGGTTGGCGAGGTTCTGGGGCGCGCCTTCGGCGAGGTAGGTGTGAGCCTGCGTCACCACGTTGGAGTTGACGGTGGAAATGTCGGTCAGTTCGGCGTCGACGGCAAGCTCGCCGGACACACACACCACAGGCTTTCCAGTGGAGAGAACCGTTTTCAGGCCAGTCTCCCACGCGCGCTTGCCTCCCAACAGTCGGACGATGATGATCTCCGCCCGCTCGCACAGATCGGTGAGTCGCTGCGGGCTAAGACGAGTCGGGTTGGCTACGTCGAAGTCAACATCGGGTTCCTCGTTTGCGACAGTGGCGGAGAGGAGATCCGTGTCGGAGGTGGAAAGCAAGCAAATCATGATATTGAGTTTACTTAGGTTTGCCTACTGTTGAAAGCAACCAGTCGGCATGCCGAACGAGCGTGGTGAAGTACGGCAGATTGTGGTTGATGGAGGTCCGCCCCGGAACGTCGATGAGCTGGGATTCCCAGTAGGTGACCGAGTCGGATTGGGCCTTCCACGTCGCTGCCAAATGGCGTACCGGTTGTACGGGAATGACATCGTCGTGCGCGGAACCCCACAAAAGGACGGGTGCCGATGGAGCCATCCCCGTGCGCCCGAGCGTCTGCCTATCCAGGCTGGCCCGGACAGCTGGGGCATCGCCGTCCGCGACGAGGTCCATGAGTCTCTTGCCCGATACCGTCCAGGAGGCAGTGGAGTGATAGCGCGACATGGCAAGCATGCCACCGGCACACGTTGCTAGGTTGATTCCGATTTCGTGCAGACCAACCTCATTAAACATGGAGGCTAGCTCAACGAATTCCGCGTCACCCTGTGCGGCGAGGCCGGCGATGGCGTAAGACAAGACTCCCACGAGCATTCCCCCGTCGATGTAGGCCACCACCTCGTGCAAGTTGGCGGGAGGAGCGCCGGCGACGGCACCGGCCACCGTCACATCTGGTGCATACGTTGGCCGTTCCAGGGCGGAGCAGACCGCCCCGCCGCCTTGTGAGAATCCCCAGAGGCCGACGGGTGAGCCCGGAGCCACACCGAGGTAACGGGCGGCCCTGACGGCATCGATGAGCGACTGCCCAGATGCGATGTGATCGCAGTAATACTGCATGCCTGTGTCGGGATTGCGTGGGTAGTCCGTGAAGACAACGTTCGCCCCGCGGGCAGTGAAGTAGTTGAACGCGGGCTGCTCGTAGGCGGCGACGAAGTCAAATGGGCGCCCTGGGAGAAACGTAAACCCGAGGGAGAGTGATTGGGACGGATCACAGTGGCGGGCAACCCCCTGGGTTGCCGGCGCGATGGCGATCGTCGGTCGAACACCAGGGCCATCCCAGGGCATCGTCGGGCAGATGAGCCCACCCGTTGCGGTTTGCCTATTGCCATGAGAGTCTGTGGTGACAAATTCCATCCGCTCGACCCGCGCCGGGACGCGAAAAGGATTGCCCTCCGGCGATCCCAATCCGGCGAATCCGGTTTCGGTGTGACGAACAACCTGACCTGGTGTGAATCCTGACACAGATTCCGCTTCAACAAAGGTTGGCCTAAGTTCAAAGGGGCCTGACCTGGAAACTTCCGGTCTTTGCAGGTGCTCGCCGTGCAGTCGTCGCCAAGCGCGACTCAGTATCAGACGTCCGATGTCTAAAGACCCTCCGGCGAGGACTTTGGCGGCTGTGTCCAAGGAGTGGTTCATGTCTCCACCTTATCTAGAATGAGTCTTATGAAACCTGTTTCGACCCTTGAAAATTCGTTTTCCCTCGGCGACCGCGACCGTTCAGACGGTTGCCCGGGCGCACAAAAGATGCACCATGCCAATGATGGTGCCATCGGCCGAGTGCGCGTTGCAGGCGGACACCTTACGCCTGCCGGGTGGAAAGCTCTCGCCGCCATGGCGCGCGACCTCGGCGACGGCGACATCCACATGACCACCCGCGGCAACCTCCAGATCCGCGGCATCAGCGACGAGGATACCTTCACCCAGGAGGTCATCTCCTCCGGTTTCCTCCCCTCCCGCGCCCACGACAAGGTTCGAAACATCATCGCCTCCCCTATGGATGGGGAAATCGCCGATCTCGTCCGCGAGCTCGACCGCGCCCTCCTCGCCTCGGAGAAGGTCACGGGCCTGTCCGGGCGCACCCTCTTCGGGCTTGACGACGGCTCCGCCACCATCTTCGCCCACGAAGTCGATTTCGGTGCCATCCGCGTCAACGACGTGTTCTACCTCGTCCTCGGCGGCACCCTCACCGGTGTCCAGATGAACCACGACCAGGTTGCCGCCTCCATCGTGGCGATCGCTGAAAAGTGGCAGGAGATCCGCAGCGATGCCTGGCGTGTAAAGGAACGCCCCGAAAAGCGCAACGACCTCATCCGCGTGCTTGACGGTGAAGTCACGTTCACGGCACCGCCGAACATTCCCCCGAGCCACGACCGCCCGATCGGCTGGATCGATGGCGAAAACGGTGTCACCCTTGTGGGAGCCGTCCGTTTTGGTGTCGTACCCGCCGACCTTGCCGATCTGATCGCCGCCACAGGAAAGAAGTCGACGGTGACCCCGTGGCACCGAATTGTCATCCACGGCTTCACCGAGGCCGAGGCCGAGGAGGCCGTCAAGCGTCTGGCCCCCGTCGGCATGATTTTCGATGCCGACTCCCCCTGGCTTCGCGTCACCGCGTGCACCGGCCTACCCGAGTGCCAAAAGGGCAAGTCCAATACCCGCCGCGATGCCATTCAGCTGGTGGAATCCGGCTCAGCCCCGGAGGGCCTCGTCCACTTCGTGGGCTGCGAGCGCCGCTGTGGGCACCCGCTCGAGGACCACACCGAGTACCTCGCCACCGGTGACGGTGAATACGAGGTCAACAAAGTTAAGCTCAGCTGGTAACTGCCCGCATATAAGCCGTCGGTAATGGCCGGCGGCTTTTGCGCGCTTAAGATATAAACCGGCGACACAGCCAGGCAGAGACGTGAAGAAAGCAGACAGATGGCATTTTCCTACATCACCGACGGTAACGAGATCTACCGCCGATCCTTCAGCATGATTCGCTCAGAATCGAACCTTGAGCGTTTCACCCCCGAGCAGCAGACTATTGCCGTACGCATGATTCATGCCGCAGGACAGACAGATCTTGCCGATGACATCGAATTTTCCGCAGGCGTTGTCGGCGCTGCCCGCTCCGCGCTGGAAGCGGGCAAGCCAATTTTTACCGATGTCACCATGGTGGCCACGGGTGTCACCCGCAAACGCCTGCCAGCCGATAACCGTGTGGAGTGCCTCCTCAAGGATCCGCGCACAGTGGACCTTGCACACGAGCTTGGCACCACTCGTTCCGCCGCCGCAGTCGAGCTGTGGGATCTCGCTGGCGCTGTTGTCGCCATCGGAAATGCCCCCACTGCGCTCTACCATTTGCTGAATAAGTTGGAGGACCCGCATGTCCCCCGCCCCGCCGCAATCCTCGGCATCCCCGTCGGCTTCGTGGGTGCCGCCGAATCCAAGCGTGCGCTCGCCGATGTTGCCTCTGGCCTTGGTGTGGAATTCATCACCGTACATGGGCGTCGCGGCGGCTCAGCCATTACGTGCGCCGCGCTCAACGCGTTGGCCACTAGCAAGGAAATCATTTAAGTGAATAACACCTCTTCTCCTGTCCTCATTGGTGTGGGCGTCGGCCCCGGCGACCCGCAGCTGCTCACTCTCGCCGCAGTAGATGCCATTTCGTCTGCCGATGTCGTGTGCTACCACGCCAAGCCGGGCGGTTCGTCTAACGCGCGGGCCATCGCCGAACAATTTTTCACCGCGGGACAGATCCATGAGCTCCTTGAGTACCCAGTGACAACGGGCTCGCATCCCGACGGCTACACGGCGGCACTTGCCCAGTTCTATTCGGAGGCATCTGAGCGGTTGGCAGCTCACCTCGATGCAGGGCGCACCGTCGCCGTCCTCGCCGTCGGCGATCCCATGCTGTACTCCTCCTACCAGCATCTCAGTAGGCTCCTTGCTGATTACCCGCAGCGCATCATCCCCGGTATACCCTCCGTCACCGCTGCGGCCGACGTGCTGGGCACCCCGCTCGCAGAAGATGAGGATGTGTTGTCCATCATCCCGGCAACTCTCAGCGAGGATGCTCTGCACGCCAGCTTGGCTACGTGCGACACAGCTGTCTTTATGAAGCTCGGCCGCAACTTTGACAAGGTTAAGAAGGTGCTCACGGAACAGGGACTGGCAGAGCGGGCCTACGTTGCTGTCCGCGTCGGCATGGACGGGCAGAAGGTTCTTCCACTCACCGAGGCGAACGCCGAGGAGATCCCCTACTTCGCCGTCGCCGTCGTTCCCACCCAGCTTGTCGATGCCCCCGTCTCCCCCGCACCCGGCAGCGTCACCGTCGTCGGGCTCGGGCCTGGTGCTGCCCGCTGGACAACCCCAGAGGTTTCCCGCGCACTCCGTGAGGCGACAGACATCGTCGGCTACACCACCTACGTCAAGCGTGTGCCAGAGCGAAAGGGACAAGTCCGACACTTAAGCGACAACAGGGTTGAGGCGGAGCGCTCCGAGCATGCCCTCCAGCTCGCCCGTGAAGGCAAGCGCGTTGTTGTCGTCTCCTCCGGCGACCCCGGCGTGTTCGCCATGGCGACCGCCGTCCTTGAGGTCCAGCACACTCGCGGCTACGAGGATGTTTCGGTCCGCGTGCTGCCGGGGATGACGGCGGCCCAGGCCGTTGCTTCCCGGGTCGGTGCTCCTCTTGGCCATGATTTTGCCTTGATCAGCCTTTCCAACCGGCTTAAGCCGTGGGACCAGGTGGTGACAAGGGTTCGCGCCGTTGCCGGTGCGGACATGGCCATGGCCATCTACAATCCCGCCTCCAAGAAGCGCACATGGCAGGTGGAAGAATTCAAGAAGATCCTGCTTGAGTACCGCACGCCGGACACCCCCGTGATCGTCGCCCGCGCCGTCGGCGCGCCGGAGGAAAAGGTGACGGTGACCACCCTAGGGGAGCTAGACCCGCAGGTGGTGGACATGCGGACGATGCTCGTCATCGGAGCGTCGACAAGCGTGAGCTTTACGACGGTCGACGGTACGCGCGTATACACCTCGCGTTACTACGGCACGCCCGAGTGGGGTGAGAAGCCCGCAGATTTCGATGTAACAAAAAGGTAACGTATGCTATAGAATTACGTTGAAATAAGGAGGAAAAGCTATGGGAACCGCCACCAAGAAGATTATCGCCGGTATCGTCAGCGCCAGCATCATCGCCGGTGCGACACCGGCAACAGCGGCCAAGATCTATCCCAGCCTGCCGGAAAGTCAGCAGCAGTCATCCAGCGAGGTTGACAGCGATCTCGGCTACACTGCGGCATCCAAGAATGAGTCATCGGAACTCCGCAACGTTTCAAGTGAACTTGGCGACACGAAGACCGACAAGTGGTTCCGTGGCCTCCCCGAGTGGCTACAGCGTTTCCTCATGACGCTCGCCGTGTCAGCCACCGTGCAGGCCGTTCTTCTCGCTCTCCTCGGTCCGATCCGTGGCTGGGTGTACCGTACCTTCAACGTCTAAGTATTACTTTAACACCCCGCTCAGGCGGGGTGTTTTTGTATTTGGTCGGGGTAGTGGTTGTGGGAAT
>ERZ1031292.36-NODE-36-length-72246-cov-28.253605_pt1 | contig 72246 bp, 61 predicted proteins | sample MGYA00518215_ERZ1031292 | MGnify/ENA primary metagenome ERZ1031292 (study PRJEB33718, sample SAMN03159822) | human skin metagenome | collected 2014-02-25 | study: EMG produced TPA metagenomics assembly of the PRJNA266117 data set (Human skin bacterial metagenome... | reverse complement strand
TCGGGGCGGGCTTGTCGGCCGACTCTTCCTTCTTCTCCTCCTTGGCGGGCTCTTCCTTTTTTTCTTCCTGGGCGGGTTCCTCTTCCTTCTCGGCGGGCGCTGCGTCGGCGTCGCCGATGCGGGCGATGACGTCGCCGACCTCGACGGTGTCATCCTCGTTGGCAAGGATTTCGACGAGGGTGCCTGCGACGGGTGAGGGGATCTCGGTGTCGACCTTGTCTGTGGAGACTTCGAGGAGTGGTTCGTCTACCTCGACTTCGTCGCCGACTTCCTTGAGCCACGTGGTGATGGTGCCTTCGGTGACGGATTCGCCGAGTTCGGGCATCGTCACGTCGGAGGCCTTCGGGGCGGGCTTGTCGGCCGACTCTTCCTTCTTCTCCTCCTTGGCGGGCTCTTCTTCCTCTTCCGGCTCCTCAGTGGGCGCATCGTCCTTCTCGGCGGGCTCCTCGCCCTCTTCGCCGATCTCGCAAATAATGTCGCCTACCTCGACGGTATCGTCTTCTTCGGCGAGTACCTTAATGAGTACGCCTGCAACGGGTGAGGGGATTTCGGTGTCTACCTTGTCGGTGGAGACCTCGAGTAACGGTTCGTCTACCTCGACGGTGTCACCAACCTCCTTCAACCACGTGGTGATGGTGCCTTCGGTTACTGATTCGCCCAGCTCGGGCATCTCCACAGAAGTGGCCATTTTCGTCATACTCCTTGAGCTGTAGTCCTACGCGTTTTCACCATTGTAAGCCTATAGCCCCACCCCGTGCACACACCGGCGTTCGTGCAAATCCCTTGTATACACCCGGCATCTACCCCTAGGAGGGTGTAGTGCGGTGGTTTGTTCTGCATAGGATTCGGCTTATACACAGCGCTTGCACGGTTCTGGCGGCAGTCTGGTTTGTCAGACCCTGTATCGGTTAAAGTCGTAGTGTGTTTGGCTTTCTTTCAAAGGGTAAGAAAAAGGCTACGGATAAGCGCGTGAAACGGGCTCCCGGTAGCACAATTCGTGAGCCTGATCTAGTCGCTCTCGAGCGATGGGCAGCACCGAGGGGGTATGTAGAGGGGTTCATCGAACCCGAGACGTTCGTTAACGAGATGTCTATTGTGCTTGTCGACGAAGGGGGAGACCATATTCGGAGAAAGATCGGTGGGCCCAAGGGGATCGATGTGGTTGCGAAAAGGCTGGGTATCGACATTTACGATGTGGAGGAGACGGGTTATCCGCAGCGGATGCGGGATCGAATTGAAAAGGATCGTCTCATCCGTAAACGTCTGGAGTACCGCGAACGGAAGGCGAAGCTCCAACAAGATTCGCCCGACGGGGAATAAAAAAGGTCGCGCCCAGACGGGCGCGACCTGAGCGGGCATACTTACTTCTTATTCTTTGCTAGCCTTTCCAGCGTCGCTACAAGCGTGCGGACGGGGACGCCTGTGCCACGCTTTGGGGTGTAGCCCCAGGAGGCCCCTGTGTTGTAGGACGGGCCAGCGATGTCAATGTGCGCCCACGGAGTGTCCTTCGGCACAAAGTGCTCGAGGTAGGCGGCCGCTGAGAGCATGCCACCCGGTCGTTCACCCATGTTGCGCACATCGGCGACATCCGAGTCCATCGTTGTCCGGACTTCCTCCGTAATCGGCATCGCCCAGGCATCCTCACCAACAGCGCGCCCGGTTTCTGCAATGAGGTCGCGGAAGTCCTCCGTCCCCATGACACCCGCTGTGCGGTTGCCGAGTGCGACGATCTGCGCGCCGGTGAGTGTAGCAACGTCGATGAGGTAATCGTGACCTTTAGTGGAGGCGTAGGCGAGGCCGTCGGCAAGCACCAGGCGCCCCTCTGCGTCGGTGTTGCGGATCTCGCTGGTGAGTCCACCAAAGTGGGTGATGACATCGCCGGGGCGGTAGGCTGCGCCACCAGGCATGTTTTCTGCCAGGGGGAGGTATGCAGTGACGTTGATGGTGAGCTCCAGCTCTGCTGCCGCGAGAACCGTGGCGAATACGGCTGCTGACCCACCCATGTCGGAAATCATGTCATCCATTCCCGCCGACGGCTTGATGGAGATACCGCCGGTGTCGAATGTGATGCCTTTGCCTATGAGACCGATGCTCGGGAGGCCTTTTCCTGCCTTATAGGAAACGGACACCATGCGGGGCGAGCGTGAGGAGCCACCGCCGACGGCGAGGATTCCGCCAAACCCTCGCTTTTCCAGTTCTTCCGGTTCGAGGATCTCAACACTGAGGTTTTTAGCCAGCTTCTTTACCCTGGCCGCGTAGGTTTCCGGGTAAAGGTGTGAGGAGGGGGTGTTCACCAGGTCGCGGGTGAGTACGACGGCGCGTGCGCGGACGGAGGCTGCAGCTATGTCCTTCTTGGTGCCACCGACGATGGTGACTTCACAGTCGGTGTGCGTATCCGGAGCAGTCTTTAGTCCGTCGAACGAGTAAGAACCGAGGATGAATCCCTCGGCGACGGCGGCCGCGTTGGAAACCTCGGCGGAGGCTTCGACAGGGATAGTGGCAAGTGTGGTGGCGGCGCGGGTTGCATCTCCTAGGTGCTTAGCGCCGATGGCAGCGGCCTGACGAAGTTTGTCCTGGGTGAACTCGGCGCGCTTGCCTAGCCCCACCCCCACAACAAGGTGTTCCTTGGTGGCGACTGTGCGGGTACGGCCCCATTTCCCAGCGTGTCCAACTGCAACGAGAGCGGAGGTGATTTCGTCCCTCTTCTTGGTCTTTGTTGCGTCATCTGCAAATAAGCCGGTGACAACTACTTCAACATCTTTTGGAATCTTCTTTCCTGCCGCGACGGAAACAATGTGCCCCTGCGGGAAAGTGACCTTAGCCATCTGTACTCCTCCAATATTTGTGCGAAAATGGGAAAATGAGTGGACGGGTGAACCGGTCCGGTTGTAGCCAGTGTACAAAGTGTCGGTGGCTACCAGGAAGGATCATTACCCGTGCCGGATTTTTGTCTCACTATGTGAAGGATGGTTCCCATTAGGCGGGAAGGGGTGTATTGTGTGGCTATGGCTTCACTTTCCTTTACAATTCACCAGAACCCTCATCCGGCAACCGACGAAGAGATCGCTAAGGTCTTGGAAAAGCCCGGATTTGGTAACTTCTTCACCGATCATATGGTCACCATCGACTGGTCGGAAGACAAAGGTTGGCACGATGCTCAGGTCCGCCCGTACGAGCCGATTTCCCTCGAGCCTGCCTGCACCGTTTTCCACTACGGGCAGGCGATCTTTGAGGGCCTCAAGGCCTACCGTCACGCTGACGGCCACGTCTACACCTTCCGTCCTGAGCAGAACGCACGCAGGTTCCAGCGATCCGCACAGCGTTTGGCCATGCCGGAGCTGCCGGAGGACGTATTCATCGAGTCCCTGCGCCAAATCGTCGAAATCGACAAGCGCTGGGTACCCGCCGCAGGTGGCGAAGAATCCCTCTACCTGCGCCCCTTCATGATTTCCACGCAAAACTCCCTCGGCGTCCACCCGGCCAACGCATACCGCTATGTGCTCATCGCCTCTCCCGCTGGCGCCTACTTCTCCGGTGGCGTTAAGCCTGTCTCCGTGTGGCTCTGCGAGGACTACGTCCGCGCCGCCCCCGGCGGGACTGGAGCCGCCAAGTTTGCTGGCAACTACGCAGGCTCCCTGCTCGCACAATCGCAGGCAGAAGAGAAGGGCTGCGATCAGGTTGTGTGGTTGGATGCGACCGAACGTACGTACATCGAAGAAATGGGCGGCATGAACCTCATGTTCGTGTACTCCGATGGCGACAAGACCTCCGTTGTCACCCCCGCTCTTTCCGGTTCGCTGCTGCCCGGCGTGACACGCGACTCGCTGTTGCAGGTCGCCCGCGACCTTGGCTACGACACCGATGAGCGACGGATCTCCAAAGACGATTGGGAAAACGACGTGAAGTCCGGTGCCGTGGTGGAGTCCTTCGCCTGCGGCACGGCTGCTGTCATCACGCCCGTCGGCGAGGTCAAGAGCGCCCACGGCTCCTTTACCGTCAACAACGGAGAGGCAGGCAAGGTCACGATGCAGCTTCGCGAGCACCTGACCGGAATCCAGCATGGCGATATTGACGATACCCACGGATGGATGGATCAGCTCGCCTAGCAGTTGCACCCACTCACACGATCTCGTTCGATCTGGCCGGGAGAGAGTGAGCTAGTTGCACGCGAAGAGCGATGAAAGTGGTACCCGTTTTTGGGTACCACTTTTTTATCGCACAAAACGCCGGTAGAGACGGAGAAATTGGGGCAGGTAGCCGGCAAAAACCACAATGCAGAGCAGCCGAATCACCTGCATAGTGACGACGACCGCACCGGATCCGCTCTCTGATGTAAGCGCCAGAACCGTGTCTAGAGCCCCCGGGGTGGTTGCGAGATAGGCTTCAAAGTACGTGATGTCTAGCCATTCCGTGAGGGGCCACGCGATGAGAGCACATGCACCGATGAGGACACCGACGAATGTGAGCGTAATCGGGAGGAGAGCGGAGAACGTCTTCAGGGAGGTGAGGGAGAGGCTGCCTCCGCACATCCATCCGACGACGAGGAAAGCGATGATCCGCATCACTTCTGGTGGATACAAGGAAACCGAATCCGGGATCGCAGACGCGACGATGATCATCACGAGGATCGGCCCAATGATCGAGGGGGAAGGGATATGGAGGAAACGAGCAACGGACTCCGCACCCATCGCCACGGCAATAATGATCGCGAGGCCGACCCAACCTGCGGGCTCGGGTGGAGCAGGGTGTCCAGCGGGGGCGCTCTCCGTTGTCATGAGCCAGCCCGCCACGAGCGGCAAAGAGACAGACACGGTAAGCAAGCGGAGGTACTGGTTGAGCGCGACGTAGCGGTAGTCAGCTCCTACTTCTTTGGCGATGATGGGCATGACGGATGCACCCCCTGCGAGCATCGACATAATGCCGGATTCAAGCCCGATTTGCTTGTGCGTTTTTCCCATGATGGTTCCGCCAATAATGGCCAACAGGATGGTAAAGGTAGCGGTAAATAGCCCTGGCAGCAGGTACGTCACGAACTCCCGCCAGCCGACGGTGACGAGGGGAAGAGCAGCGAGGATTCCGATCGTGCCGCGGGAAAACCGGAACAGATAGCGGTTAAGGGGAAGCTCCTTTTTAGTCAGCAAAGCGCAGGCCGCTGACACTACCAGCGGTCCAATGATCCACGCTGCCGGCACCGATGCGCGGCTCAACACGTACCCCAAGAGCACCGAAAGCGGTGCAACCACTAACCATCGCACGTGCCAGAGTGTAGTTGCCGTCTGTGCCGACACCGAAAATGCGGGTCGGAGTGCGTCTGTAGGCGTCCAGGAGGAAGCGAAGGCGGGATGTATGTGTTACAGAGAGCTGAAAATAGCAGCGAGGGCGGCAGTAGCCGTGGTGCCAAGGAGAACACAGGAGCCCACGCAGTCGCCGTTGAGACCGTCGAAACGCCGGGACATGTGCGTACTGAACCAGTAGCTTAAAGCGAGCGCAATGGCGGATGCCAGAGCAATCCATGGACCCGCAACGGCGAGCGAAAAGCCACTGAGAATCGCCCACCATACGGCGATCCACCACCAGTGGACTGTGCCGATGATGAGGCCACCGAATCCGGATTCTGAAAACGGTGCAAAGCCACCGGTCGCTGGAACCTGGCCTGCGATGCGACCGGCCCATAACGAGAAGAAGACGAACCACGGCGACGGCACCGATGCGAAGGCGGCGAATTGCACGATGTACACCATGGCGAGCGCTCCGATGGCGAAGGCACCAGAACGCGAATCGTGAAGGATCTCGCGAGCCTTGTCCGGCTGGGCGTAGGAGCCCAGTGCGTCGGCAACATCGGCAAGCGCGTCGGCATGCATGAAGCGAGTGCAGAGCTCAGCAACGGCAAGCGCAAGTGCCGCGGCAAGAAGTGGTGAGTGACGCAGCGCAAAAAAGAGGACAGCGCTGCATACGCCGATAACGATTCCGGCGACGGGGAGCGCCGCCATGGCGCGCGCACCCGTCGTGCGATCGAAGGTCCGCGCCCCAGCGAAGGGGAAGACCGTCATCCAGCTGAGTGCCGTAGAGATAGCCTCCCACACAACAGACACGTGACCTGAACGCGCGGGGTTATCGCCGGGACCTGCTTTGCCACTCACCTTTTATGCACGCCTCCTAGCTGTGGAAGGCCGTGTTCACACCAGCGTCGGCGAACGTTGCCATGTGGTGGAAAATGTTGACTGCGGCGCGAATATGGGGGAGTGCCTCCACTGCACCGGAACCCTCGCCCAGGCGCATCCCCAGATCGAGGATGGGCGTGAGTTCGAGCTCTCGCAGTGCGTAGCCGTGGGCGGGTTCGGGAGAGCGGTGGCCGGCAATCCAGAACGATGACGCGCCGGGAGCCAGGCGGTTTGCCCACAGGCCAGCGGCCGTAACGATTGCACCGTCGAGGATGACAGGAATGCGTCGAGAAGCAGCCTGGGCCATAAAGGCTGCCATAGCAGCGATGTCAGGGGAGCCGATGGCCACCAGCACCTTAAACGGATCACGCCCGAAGGGGCGGGCGCGGAACATGGCATCGCGGACGGCGGCGACCTTGGGCTTCCAGGTCGCGTCGTCAATTCCTGAGCCGCGCCCGGTGACCTTTACCGGCTCGGTTCGTGTGTACGCGCCGATGAGGGCGGCGGCGATGGTCGTGTTGCCGATGCCGAGGTCGCCGGGGATGAGGATGTCGGCGCCCCCGTCTATTTCCTCGTTGGCGATGTCTATTCCGGCGTTCAACGCTGCGGCGAGTTCGTCCTCGCTCATCGCATCCTCCACGTCGATCGCCCCGCTGGACCGGCGTACGTGGTGCGGGTCCGTGGATTCCCGGTCGAGGGAGATATCGACCAGGCGGATTTCCACCCCGTGTGTTGCAGCCAGCGCGCACACGCCGGCACCGCCCTCCGCGATATTGTCGAATGTCTGGATCGACACGATCGGGTCAAAATTGCTCACACCGCGAGCGGCAATGCCATGATCACCAGCAAACACCACGACGCGGGGCTTCTTAATGGCGCGGGGAGGAACCGCGTCCTGTACTGAGGCCATCCAGGCACCGATCTCTTCCAGGCGGCCGAGCGAGCCCGGTGGTTTGGTCAGCTGGCTCTGTACTTTCCACGCCTTCGCGCGGGCAGCGGCGGACAGATCAGGCACGTGAGAAAAGAAATCCGTTGATTCCATGCAATCAATCCTAAGTCAGTGGGGTGGCCGGTTTGAGTTTGAGCGGCAGACCGGCAGCAATGAAGAAAACCTCGTGCGCGCACTCTGCTACCCGGGAATTCATCAGCCCGCAGGTATCGCGGAACAATCGTGCTGAGCGATGCTCCGGCACAACCGACAGCCCCACCTCTGGGGAAACGAGAATGATATCCGAAGTGGAGGGCAGAGCCGTCAGCGCAGCAATAAGTTCATCGATCGCCTGCTGCGGAGGCTCGTCCCACGAGGTGACGTCAAAGCGGTGAGTAAGCCAGGTCCCCAGATCGTCGACAAGCGACAGCCCGGAGGGGTGCGCAAGATAGGGGACGAGATCCTCCTCGTCCTCCGTGTGCCACGGGCTCGGGCGGCGGGCGCGATGCGCACGGATTCGCTCGTCAAAATCGGGGTCCGGCGAGATGAGCGGGCGCGCTGTGGCCACGTATGTCACCGTGTCAGGGCGCGAAGCGCGCTGCGCGGCAAGCCGTTCAGCGAAGACGGACTTTCCCGAACGCGCCCCACCAAGCACCAGCGTGATCATTAGTCGATGTTGGTCCCGGCCTCAACCTGCGGCTTCGGGGTGCGTAGGCGGCGAGGCTGCGAGGCGCGAGTCCAGGCGTAGAACCCCAGCGTCCAGCCCTTCAGCGTGGAGTTGGGGAAGTGCTCCCGCACCGCGCGGGTGGCCTTGCGCCCCTGGTAGATGCCCTCGATGAGGAAGATCAGCATGATGATCATGCCAACGATCGATGCGGTGTTGGAGATCATCGGCTGGCGCAGGCCGATAAACATGAATACCAGGAGAACGAGCATCACAGGCATGAGCCAAGAGCTCAGCATATGCCGGGAATCAACCCAATCGCGCAGGAAACGACGCTCGGGGCCGCGGTCGCGCTCGAGCAGATACTGTTCCTCGCCGGCATCCATCTTGTCCTGGATTTCCTTGTTGCGAGCGTTGCGCTGATCGCGCTCCTTCTGCTTGTACGCCTTGTACTCCTCCTTAGTCATGGAGGCCTTCATTTCCTTACGGCGGCGTCGCATTTCGGAGTAGGAGGCAGGCGCGTCCACGGGGCCGGTATTGATGCCACGCTCACGCTCAACGTCTTTGCGCTTCGGCGTTGCGTGCCCCTTCTTCGGGGTGAAAGCCTTGGGGTTCGGGGCCTGTTTCCCCTTCTTCTTCGGCTTGGCGGGTGTATCCGAGGGGGCAGAATCTTTCTGCTTATCCGCGTCGGCGGGCAGATCGGTCTGAGCCTCCGTGTTGGTCTTCTTGTTCCGGAGGAGGTTTAGGTACTTCGATGAACTCACGAAACATAAGGCTACTAGGTCACACCTGTCCGGGCTAACGTGGGCTCGTACCGGTGGTAGTCTTCCAGGGCCTCTATTGCCGACGGCGCGGAATAGGGGGATTGACGGACGTGTTACGGTAGGTGACACGAAAACGTTTGGGTTTGCGGGCCTGCCACATTGGTGCCCGGCACTATGGCTGCTCAGGCTCTGTAGTCCAAGACTTTTAAAGAGGAGAAAAACTATGACTGCACCGTCTACCACGGGGGTTACCCTCACCGACGCTGCCGCTGCTAAGGCAAAAGCACTCATCGACCAGGAAGGTCGTGACGATCTCCGCCTCCGCATCGCAGTTCAGCCCGGTGGCTGCTCGGGTCTTCGCTACCAGCTGTTCTTCGACGACCGCGAGCTCGATGGTGATACTGTCGACGAGTTCGGCGGTGTGAAGCTTGCTGTTGATCGTATGAGCGCCCCGTACCTTGCCGGTTCCACTATCGATTACGCCGATACGATTGAGGCGCAGGGGTTCACCATCGATAACCCAAACGCAACCTCGACGTGTGCATGTGGTGACTCCTTCCACTAACTCCACGCTCTGGTAACGAAACCACTCGTTACGCGTAGCCAAACAAAATGCCCCTGGTGTACGTCCACCAGGGGCATTTTCCATTCTGTTTAGAGTTCTACGGGGTACTCGCGGCGCTCTACACCTGGGTCGATTCGCTTTTCGACGAAAATTCCGTGCCAGATCATGAAGGAAATGATCGTCCAGAGACGGCGGGAGTGTTCGGCCTCGCCACGCCGGTGCTCCTCCAACATGGCAAGAACCGCAGACTTATCAAAGAGATGATCGGTTTGCGATGCCGTGATCTGCTCCTTTGCCCACCCGTACAGCTCGTCGCCTGCCAGCCAGTACTTCATCGGTACCGGGAAGCCCAGCTTCTTCCTGTTGAGAACGTGCGCAGGAACGATCTGTTTGAGTGCCTGGCGCAACGCATACTTCGTCGTTCCGTGCGAGACCTTCAGCGTGTGCGGAATGTGCTCGGCAACGCGGAACACCTCCCGGTCAAGGAACGGGACACGCAACTCCAGCGAATTGGCCATCGTGATCTTGTCGGCCTTAACAAGGATGTCGCCCCGCAGCCACGTGAACAAATCAAGGTGCTGCATCCGGGCTACCGGATCCATGTCACGGGACTTGGCGTAAATCGGCGCGGTCACCTCGCGGTGATCCCACTCCGGCTTCGCCCAGGGCATGACGCGCTTGATCTGTTCGAAGTTAAAGGAGCGCGCGTTGCCGTAGTAGCGCGTCTCCATCGGCTGGGTGCCACGGAGAAGGAGTGACTTGCCACGGACTCCATCCGGCAACGCTTTACCCACTGCGCGCAGACCCTTAAGGAGAGGACCCGGGACGTACTCGAATGGCTTGAGAGAAAGGGGCTCCTTGTAGATGGTGTAGCCACCGAACAACTCGTCCGAGCCTTCGCCTGACAGGACCACTTTAACGTGCTTGCGAGCCTCGGCTGCAACAAAATACAGCGGCACGAGCGAGGGGTCGGCGACAGGGTCATCGAGGTACCAGATGATGCGCGGGAAGGCCTCTGCGTACTCTTCCGGCGAAACAATCTTGACGATATGCTCAACGCCAATCGCTTCGGCAGATTCCGCAGCAACATCAACTTCTGAATAGCCTTCCCGTTCGAACCCGGTGGTAAAGGTGAGCAGGTTCGGGTTGTGGCGCTTTGCAAGAGCAGCGATCGCGGTGGAGTCGATGCCACCGGAGAGGAAAGACCCGACAGTAACGTCAGCGCGCATGTGCTTCTCGACACTGTCTTCCAGCGCCTTCGCGATCGAATCAAAAAGTTTCTGCTCTTCACCGGCAGGCACAGGAGTGACGTTGAACTTCGGCTCGAAGTGGCGCTGTTGGTTGATAGCGGAATCAGTAACCGACAAGGTGACGGAACAACCCGACTCCACGCGACGGATATTGGCATGGAGGCTTTCGGGCTCCGGCACGTACTGGAGGTCAACGTAGTGTTCCAGGGCTCGCCGATCGAGGGAAAGATCGAGTCCCAGCTCCGGAGCCATCTCGAGGATGGATTTCTTCTCAGATGAAAAGACAGTGCCGACTTCAGTCTGTGCGATGTACAGCGGCTTGATGCCAAACTGGTCGCGGGCAGCGAACACGGTCTGCTTTTCCGAATCCCAGATGACGATGGCGAACATGCCACGCAGATGAGTGACAACATCTTCACCCCAGTGGTGGTAGCCGACGACAATCGGTTCTCCGTCACCTTCAGTATTAAAGGTATAACCCAAAGCAGAGAGCTCTTCCCGCAACTCGATGTAGTTGTAGATCTCGCCGTTGAAGGTCATTGTGTACCGCGTCGGGTTATCTTCTGGGCCCCACTGCAGCGGCTGGTGCGAGTGTGCGAGATCGATGATGGAGAGCCGGTTGAATCCGAATACCACGTGGTCGTCGTTCCAGGTTCCGACTGCGTCGGGCCCACGGTGATACATGCAGGGAAGCGCCCGCTCTACCGCCGGCACTAACTCGCTTGAGTTCCCAGACGGGACAAGTAAACCCAAAAGTCCACACATGCGGTTGAGATCTCCTTTAACAATTAATCGAAGCTTTCTTACCTCACCTATTTACCGGCGAGGGGGGTGGCAGCGGTACGTTGTGGGACCGGCTGCCGAACTGTAGGGAAAGTCTACCCGTGACGCGGGAGAGGCTTTAGCTTCCCTCTCCTCAGCGTCCGGCTCGTCCGTGCAACTGACTATTCCCTTACACGCGCGCCGCCTGTGTCGCGCCGCCAGTGTCGCGCCGTCACGTGTCGTGCCGTCACACGCCGCGCCGTCACATTACGCACCACGAGGTTCTCCTCACGGATCTATGCCTACGGGAGGTAGGGGCAAGGATCCTGTGGGACGGTGCCCGGATATCGGCGCGAGGGAGGGGGCGCTGCGGAATCGAAGTGGGGTCAGATGTCTGGAATGTGGGGTTGGAATGGTGCAAAATTGCTTGTAGGTAGCCAAAACCAACCTTGGGGCTACACCTTCAACCTTTGGGCTACACCCGTTCATGGGTAGACGATCGGCGAGACATTTGTGACCTGGGTCACGGTTGAGGCTCGGGTAACCGTGGCGGAGGCGGTAAACATGCAGCGCCGTGCCGTGTGAAGAGCGAAAACGTACTTTCGATTGATACCGAATCCACCCTGTAAACGGTGTGGATTCTGTTTCCATTTGCGATACGCTGCATAGATAGAAATGAACCTTTGAGAGTTCTATGAGTTTTGTACATAGGAAGGCAGACACACGTGGAACAGCGAAAGAAGCGCGGTTTTGGCCGCAACATGCTGCTGGCTGGAATGCTCGGTGCCAGCGGCCTTGCGCTCGCTGGTTGTGATGTAACTCCTCCTGGTGGCGCTGTAGGAAAATTCCTGCGCATGGGCTGGCCAGAGGGCATTACGCCGGAGGCGACCGAGGTCGGAAACTTCTGGGTCTGGGTTTGGGTAACCGCCTGGACGATCGGCATCATTATGTGGGCGTTGATGTTGTGGAACGTTTTCTTTAACACCGCCAAGCGCGCAAAGAAGGCCGGTAAGGGTGAGCTCCCGAAGCAGCTGCAGTACAACATCCCGCTGGAAATCGTCCTGACAATTATCCCGATCACCATCGTCTCTGTGCTGTTCTTCTTCACGGTGCAGGCTCAGGATCAGGTCAACGCTCTGGATAAAAACCCGAAGGTGACGGTGGATATCACTGGCTTCCAGTGGAACTGGAAGTTCGGCTACGCCAACGTTGCAGCTGACCTTTCCCCGACCGGTCAGGACTACGTCGGAACCGATGAGGCTAGGACGAAGGCAGCTGAGGAGTCCGCTTACGAGCGCGACGCCGACGGCAACATCAAGACGAAGCACCTTCCGAACGGCGAAGAGTACCAGTGGGGTGGCCCGGTTCACGGCAAGTCCCGCGATGATCGCTCCTACCTCCACTTCAACAAGATCGAGACCGTTGGTGCATCCAACGAGGTTCCGGTTCTCGTGCTCCCGAGCCAGACCCCGCTCGAGTTCCGTCTCGCTTCTGCGGACGTATCGCACTCCTTCTGGGTTCCTGAGTTCCTGTTCAAACGCGACGTCTACGCTAACCCCGAGGCTAACAACTCGGTGAACCGCTTCCAGATCGAAAAGATCGAGGAGGAGGGCGCATTCGTTGGTCGCTGCGCTGAGATGTGTGGTACCTACCACGCCATGATGAACTTTGAGGTTCGCGTTGTCAGTCCCGAGAAGTTCAAGCAGTACCTTGAGTACCGCACTGCGAACCCCGAGGCTCCGAACTCCGAGGCTCTTAAGGCGATTGGTGAAGATCCGTACTCCACCAGTACCCGCCCGTTCCTCACTGAGCGCGATGGAACCCGTGGCATTGAGTCCAACACTTTCGATTACGCGGCAAACAAATAGGAAAGGTCTGTAGAAGAAATGAAAAGCACAGCACGTATTTTCTACGGTTTGACCATCTTCCTGGTGGTTATGTCCATCATCTACTTCCTCGCCGTTATGTACGTTGAGGACGCCGGCTACCACACCGGAATCGAATGGGGTGGTGGCACTGCTCTTGTCGTATCCGCACTGATGACTCTTATGCTTGGCGCCTACTTCCACTTCACGGAAGCTCGCCAGGACGTTCTCCCGGAGGATTGGGAGGACGCAGAGACGGAAGACGGTGCCGGCCTGTACGGCTTCTTCTCCACGAGCTCCATCTGGCCGATCGCAATGTCTGGTTCGATCCTCGTTCTCGGACTTGGCATCATCTACATGCACTACTGGCTCATCGTTCTTGGTGCCGTGCTCCTGATCTTCACGGTGTTCAAGTTGAACCTGCAGTACGGCATCCCGAAGGAAAGCCACTAGTCCCTCTTAGCGAAGGCTAGGTACAATCCGCAAAAGCGGACGAACTCCTTAGGTTTCAGACCCCCGCCCTCCGGCGGGGGTTTTGTCGTATGAAAAAGGAAATAGTTCCCCGTGGCGCGAAAAAATTTATATGGGGGTGAACCGGCTTGCTTTTCCAGGGAAAACTGCAGGTCGGTGTGGGGTAAACAAAAGTTTGAGAGGCGGCTTTTGGCCGGTTTCGACGGTGTGAGAAATGTCACAGTGAAATTGGGAGAATTCCCGGCGTTTTTGGCAGACTTTTTGCTCGGTGGATGGGGAGAGCGGTGGGGTGGAGAAAAATAAGATTCCACTTCTTCCGTCTAGCAGGGGGAATATAGAGGTCGGAGACGGGAGGAAAAAGTTCCCCGCCGAAAAAGATGAAGGGGAGGAGTCCTGCGCGTCAACCAGGTATGCAACTTTCGTTGTGATTGGCCCGATATGGGAGGGTGGAGCGGGTCGAATTAGGGGCCGGAATCGACAATACTAATGGTTGTGACAAGCGCAGTTGGAAATAATACGGCAGCACCACGGCGTGTTGCGGCGCTGAACCGTCCGAATATGGTCAGCGTCGGCACCGTTGTGTTCCTGTCTCAAGAGTTAATGTTCTTTGCTGGTTTGTTCGCGATGTACTTCGTCTCGCGAGCAAACGGCCTTAAGAGCGGTACATGGGATTACGGCCCGGCTCACCTGAACGTGCCGTTTGCCCTGTCAATCACGGTCATCCTGGTGGCAAGTTCGTTCACCGCGCAGATGGGCGTGTTCGCCGCTGAACGAGGAGACGTCTTTGGTCTTCGTCGTTGGTACCTTCTCTCGGCTCTCATGGGAACGATCTTCCTTGTTGGCCAGATGAAAGAGTACATAACGCTCGTTGGCCACGGACTCACCATCCAGAGCAGCGTTTACGGCTCGGTGTTCTTCATCACCACGGGCTTCCACGCAGCTCACGTGTTGGCTGGCGTCCTCGCCTTCGTAGTGGTTTTGACGCGTGTATCGCTAGCCAAGTTCACTCCGGCCCAGGCAACGGCCGCAATGGTGGTGTCCTACTACTGGCACTTCGTTGACGTTGTCTGGATTGGTCTGTTCACCACTATTTACTTCATTCAGTAGGCCGTATTGGTCGTTTGAGGTCTGCGGGAGGCTCGCCAACCGTAGACGCGATTTCGGCCTACAGCCATTCACTTTCCATACGAGTTAAAAGGGAAATGATGGATACCACACCACGAAACGCCGACTCGGCTGCTGCCGAGAAGGCGAAAAAGGTTAGGGGCCGTCGGAAGATGAGGCGCACCGCCGCTGGTGGCCTTGCCCTTACCGTCGGTCTCTCCAGCGCTGGCTTGCTCGCCAGTGCCCTGACTCCCGATGCTCAGGTTGCTACCGCTAAGCAGGATCAGCAGGCCCTCATCGTAGAGGGTAAGTCCCTCTACGAGACCTCCTGCGTCTACTGCCACGGAGCTAACCTCCAGGGTGTCGCGGATCGCGGACCTTCACTGATCGGTGTTGGCGAGGGTGCAGCCTATTTCCAGGTTCACTCTGGCCGCATGCCGATGCTCCGCAACGAGGCACAGGCTGCCCGCAAGCCCGCTAAATTTAACGAATCTCAGACGATGGCTCTCGCTGCTTTCGTGGCCGCTAACGGTGGTGGCCCCGAGCTGAAGCGCAACGAGGACGGCTCGATCGCTATGGAATCTCTCCGTGGCGCTTCGACCACCGAGGGTGAGATCCACCCCGAGGATGTCGCCCGCGGTTCGGAACTGTTCCGTATGAACTGTGCCTCCTGCCACAACTTCACTGGTCGTGGCGGAGCGCTTTCCTCCGGTAAGTACGCACCTGGTCTTGACCCTGCCAACGAGCAGGAGCTCTACCAGGCCATGCTGACCGGCCCGCAGAATATGCCCAAATTCTCTGATCGCCAGCTGAGTGAGAACGAGAAGAAGGACATCATCGCTTACATTAAGGCAGCTAAGGAAACCCCGAATCCCGGTGGTTGGACCATTGGTGGTCTCGGCCCGGTAACTGAGGGCATGGTTATGTGGATCGTCGGCATCACAGTTCTTGTCTGCTTCACGATGTGGATTGGAAGCCGCTCATGAGTCACACAGTAAATAATCAGTACAGTTCTGAAGATCTGAAGAACATGTCGCAGGAAGACCTGGCTCGCCTGGGCACGGAGATGGATGGCGTCACCATTGCATACCGCAAGGAACGCTTCCCGATCACGAATGATCCGGCTGAGAAGCGCGCATCGCGCACCGTCGGTTTCTGGCTGGTGCTCGGCATTATTTGCGCACTTGCTTTCCTCGCGATCTACCTCTTCTGGCCGTGGGAGTACAAGGGCCTCGGTCAGGAGGGTATGTGGTGGTACACCTTCTACACACCGTTGCTCGGTGTAACGATGGGTCTGTCCATCACTTCCCTGGCTATCGCCACCGCGCTGTACATTAAGCGTTTCATCCCCGAGGAAATCGCGGTGCAGGAGCGCCACGATGGTCCGTCGGATGAAGTTGACCAGCGCACCCTGACCGCCCTGCTTAACGATTCGTGGGAGACCTCCTCCCTCGGCCGTCGAAAGGTACTCAAGGGCCTCTTCGGCACCGGAGCAGTCCTCGCGGGTATTTCGATCATTGCTCCGCTCGGTGGCATGATCAAGAATCCGTGGAAGCCCGGCAAGCTTGGCATTCAGGGTGACGGCACGCTGTGGACCTCTGGTTGGTCCCTGCTCGACACCCCCGAGGTAGAGAAGATCTACCTGGGTCGTGACACTGGTATCGCGGCCGAGAAGGATGAGCACGGCAACTACCACACCAACGGCCTGGCTCGCCTGGTTCGCGTTCGTCCGGAGGATCTCGCTGCTGGTGGCATGGAGACGGTCTTCCCGCTCCTGCCGGAGGCAGTTATCCGCCACGGCGACAAGACCAAGGACGTGTACGAGGAGCACATGCACTCGATCCACGGCCCGCGTAACGCAGTTATGCTGATTCGCCTTCGTAGCGAAGATGCCAACCGCGTCGTCGAGCGTGAAGGGCAGGAGGATTACCACTTCGGTGATTACTACGCCTACTCCAAGATCTGCACGCACATCGGTTGCCCGACCTCCCTCTACGAGGCTCAGACAAACCGGATCCTGTGCCCGTGCCACCAGTCACAATTCGATGCCTTGCACTACGGCAAGCCTGTGTTTGGTCCTGCCGCACGTGCCCTGCCTCAGCTGCCGATCACGGTGGACGAGGAAGGCTACCTCGTTGCTACGAGGAACTTCAGCGAGCCGGTTGGCCCGGCCTTCTGGGAGCGTGAGTCATGAGTAACAAGCTAGCTACCCGTGCTCGTAACGTCGACGAACGCTACGGTGCCGCCGGGTTTATCCGCACGAACATCAATAAGGTGTTCCCCACCCACTGGTCATTCATGCTCGGCGAGATTGCGCTGTACGCTTTCATCGTCCTGCTGCTGACCGGTATCTACCTCGCACTGTTCTTCGATCCTTCCATTACGAAGGTCATCTACGACGGTGCTTATGCACCGCTTAACGGTGTCGAGATGTCTCGCGCCTACGAGACAGCGCTGAACCTCTCCTTCGAGGTTCGTGGCGGCCTCTTCATCCGCCAGATGCACCACTGGGCTGCTCTGCTGTTCAGCGTTGCCATCTTCGTCCACATGTTCCGCATCTTCTTCACCGGTGCATTCCGTCGTCCCCGTGAGGCCAACTGGCTCATCGGTGTGACCCTGCTCCTCCTCTGCATGGTTGAGGGCTTCATGGGTTACTCCCTCCCGGACGATCTGCTCTCCGGTGTCGGCCTGCGAATCATGTCCGCGATTATTCTGTCCATCCCGATCATCGGTACGTGGACACACTGGTTCATCTTCGGTGGAGACTTCCCATCTGATCTGATGCTGGACCGCTTCTACATCGCACACGTCCTGCTCGTTCCTGGCATTATCCTTGCCCTGATCGCAGCTCACGTTGCACTTGTATGGTTCCAGAAGCACACGCAGTACCCGGGCCCCGGCCGCACGGAGAACAACGTCATCGGCGTCCGTATTCTGCCCGTATTCGGTACCAAGGCTATCTCCATGGGCCTGTTCACCTTCGGTGTTCTCGCCCTGTTCGCCGGTATCTTCACCATTAACCCGATTTGGAACCTGGGGCCGTACAACCCGTCACAGGTTTCCGCCGGTTCGCAGCCTGATATTTACATGCTGTGGACAGATGGTTTGGCTCGTATCATGCCGCCGTGGGAGCTGTATCTTGGTTCCTATACCATTCCGGCTGTGTTCTGGGTCGCTCTCGTTGCTGGCATCCTGGTTGTCGTTCTGTTCAGCTACCCCTGGATTGAGAAGGCATTCACCGGCGACGATGCACACCACAACATCCTGCAGCGCCCCCGCGATGTGCCTGTGCGCACCTCGCTCGGTGTTGTCGCAATCGCCGCGTGGTTCCTTATGACCCTGTCTGGTGCCAACGACCTCTTCGCTCACTTCGCGCAGATTTCGCTGAACGCCATGACCTGGTTTGGTCGCATCGGCTTCGTGGTTCTGCCCCCGGTGATCTACTTCGTCACCTACCGTATCTGCATCGGCCTGCAGCGCTCCGACCGCAAGGTTCTGGAGCACGGCGTGGAGACTGGTGTCATTTACCAGACGCCTGAGGGCAGCTTCGTTGAGCTGCACCAGCCGCTTGGCCCGACCGATGAGCACGGTCACCAGATCCCGCTGGAGTACCAGGGTGCTGCTGTGCCGAAGCGCGCCAGCCAGCTGGGCTACTCCGGTCGCCCGGGTCGTGGCTCCTGGCTCAAGGCTGACAGCCCGGAGATCGCAGCGAAGGCTAAGGAGATCGAGGAAGCGAACGATCGCGAGCGGTTCGAGACTCTGTCTGAGCTCAACCGTAGGGCCGCCGAGGAAGGCGACTCCCGCAACGTGCTTCGTCGCAGCGACTCTAAGTAGCACTCAGCGCTTGGCACACTGCCAGTAGTTCGCTACTAAGGCCAGAGCCCTCGTCACTCTGTGACGAGGGCTCCTTTTTATGTCTGTAACGGATGATCCCATCTAGTCCACGGCGGAAAACACATACCGCCACTGTATATATATAGAGCACGAATAGTCTCGTATTTTGAAAGGCTCCTCGAGAATAGAAGCCTCCTAGACAAAGGTGACTCTGCGACAAATTGAAATCCTTCAGGCACAGGTGCCTTCAGGCTGCCCCCGGGGTCTGCAGGAAGCAACGGGGGCAATGAACGATAGGTGGACGGCTAAGTCAGCCGACTAAGGGGATAGCCGCTGACTAAAGGGGAGGGCTGCCGGATTGGGCGGGCGGTTGCCGAATCAGGCCTACGGTTGCCGGCTAGGGGGCAGAAGTGGCTGAGGGGACAGGTGGATGGTACGCAGGAGGCTAAGGGGAAACCTAGACAAACGGCAGGGGAGACTGCCGTGGGAGGCCCTAAGGTAACGAGAATGTTAACAAGAATGCGGTGTGTGGGATATTCCGCACGGTGTACATAAAGTGAGGTATGACACATAAAAGAGGGTTGGTTGTCATAACCGGATCTACGGTGCTAATTCTGGTAAATGCCAGTTCAGGGCATGGTCTAGGGGTGTGGTGGGGTGGAAGTGGTTAGTGTTACTTGGTGGTTGGAGGAGTGTTTTTATTGCCGGGTGTTTGTAAAAATCATCGCCGTTGGCGTTTCGGGTTGCGTTAGTTTGTGACCATTTTGTAACCTAATTGAGACCAAAGCGTTTTGTGGGTTTGGGTATGCCCTTTCCACTTGCGCCAAACGAACCGAAGCCCCGCTACGGGATCCTGAAGGAATGTCATCCGCCAGGTTGACCGTCGCAAGCTGGAAGCTGATTGAATCGGCTTTCAGTGGGCCCAAGAGAAATTTGGAGAAAACATCCGTGGGTAAGCACACTAAGGCATCGAATAAAGCTGTACGTTACGGTTCAGCTGCTTCGGCGCTCGCCGTCGGTGCGACGGCCGTCATCACCCAGCCTGCAACTGCCGCTCAGGTTACCGTACCGAACAGCAATATCACCTTCGAGGTGCAGGGTCTGGAGAACGTTCCGAACATCAACCAGGTGCCCGGAATCACCGATTGGGTTCCTTCCCTGAACCAGCAGGCTGCCACTGTTGACTACTCCGCCACTGTCAACGCTCCTGCTGCTCCGCCGGCAAAGCCTGTGGGCAATCAGATCGTCGATGCTGCAGCAACCAAGCTTGGTTCGCCGTACCAGTACGGTGCAACTGGCCCCAATGCTTTCGACTGCTCGGGCCTGACTACCTGGGCGTATGCGCAGGTGGGCAAGCAAATTCCGCGCACCTCTTATGCGCAGGCTGCTCAGGGCACCCCGGTTTCCCGTGACCAGCTTCAGCCTGGCGATATTATCGCCTTCTATGCCGGTGCATCCCATGTCGGTATCTACACCGGTCACGGGACCGTCATACACGCTCTCAACTATGGCACCCCGCTTTCTGAAACGTCTATTGACTACATGCCGTTCCACTCTGCAGTTCGGTTCTAAAAAAGCTTTTAGGAGCCCCCTGTTGCCTTCGGGTAGCAGGGGGCTTTTTGGGGGATCTCTTTCTTTTGTATTTTGGGTGATGGTGGGGTCGTGGTCAATCGATGGTTTGAACGCGCCTTTCTGTTGCCTGTGAAGATATTCACGCACGTCACAACTGTAACTCTAGGTATCTCAATTCTCTTTCGCCCCGGCTGGCTAAGTGCGGAAACGTATATAGTTCATCCTGTATACGTGCTACAACGTCGCGTTATGCGGGATTAGAGAAAACATAGCTAGAATCTTCTCGAGCAGTGGTTACTCGAGGGAAGAAAGAGTGCGGTGAACTTCGTGGATGACCTTAGGTGCAGCACAGGCAGCGGACGGCGCAAGGGGAAACATCGCGCGCGTTTGCATCGCCAGCTTTCACTACCCACCCGCGTAACGGCCATGGTACTTGGGGGATTTCTCGTTGTGCCACCAATGGATGCCCCGCGTGCAGCGGCGGATCCAGCGGATGTACAGCAGATCATCGACGACTTGGAAGCCACCTCCCGGGATGTTGAAGCCTATAATGAGCAGATTGAAGCGACGCAGGTAACCCTTGAAGATGAGGAACGGCGTGTTGAGGAGCACCAAGCTCGTCGCGCCGAAGCTCGTGCACACGCTGAAGCCTTGAAAGCCGAGGCTGACCGCAAGCGCGAATCCGTTAACCAGGTGGCGCTGACACGCTACAAGGTGGGGAACGGGGACATCGTTGCCAAACTCTGGTTCTCGGACAACCCCCAAGAAGTTATCGAGAAGCGTTCCTATCTCAACGCCTTGCGCGATAAAGCAGAAAATCAAGCGAAGGATGCTGCGCGCCAGACCCGCCTCGCGGCAGATCAGTTTGCTGATGTCGAATCGGCTGAGGCCACTGCTCGCTTCGAGATCGAGCAGCTGCGTAAGAAGCAACAGGATCTGGAAAAGGAACGCGAAGCTCTCAAAGTCCGCACTGATGAAATTCGGGCTCGCGTCGACGCTCTGAGTCCTGAGGACCGCCAGGTGTGGATTGAGAAGGATGGGCCAGTGGCCTATTCGCTTGACGGCATTACCGGCACCAACCCGGTGGGAATGGCGGCCCTTGAGGCCGCAATGAGCAAAATCGGTTCGCCTTACGAGTGGGGTGGGATCGGACCAGGTGCCTTTGACTGCTCGGGACTTATGTACTGGGCTTACCAGCAGCAGGGAATCACGATTCCCAGGACCTCGAGCGCGCAGATGGCTGGCGGGACACCAATCTCTCGCGAGGAATTGCAGCCCGGCGACATCGTTGGGTATTACGCGGGTGCGAGCCACGTAGGGATGTACGCCGGCAATGGCATGATCGTCCATGCCTCCGATTACGGTATCCCCGTCCAAGTTGTGCCGATCGATAACGCGCCGATTTACGGCTACCGGCGCTACTAGCGCATGTCTAACGTTCTCGTTGTCACGAACGATTTCCCGCCCACAGTTGGCGGGATTCAGAGCTATGTGCGGGATTTCGTGTCGCTTCTTGATCCCTCGACTGTCCATGTGTTGACCTCTACACAGGATGAGAGAGAAGCGAGAAAATACGACTCGAGTGTGCCCTACACCGTTCACCGAATGAGGCAAACGGTCTTGCTTCCCACTCCGTCTGTCGTCCGTTCGATGGCGCGCATCATCACGGCGTACAGAATCGACGTGGTGTGGTTCGGAGCAGCAGCGCCACTAGGCCTGCTAGCCAACGTTGCACGCACGGCGGGTGCCAAGAAAATCGTCGCCTCTACCCATGGCCACGAAGTCGGGTGGACGCTCATCCCAGGTGCCCGTCAGCTCGTGCGGAAAATTTCCGCCGATGTCGATGTTGTCACCTACATTTCCGAGTACACCCGGGCTCAGTTGGAACCAGCTCTTTCGTCATCCACGCGCTACGTTCGCATGCCGTCAGGCGTTGACATCCACCGGTTCACCCCGGGGCTGGGGTATGACCACGCAGGCGAGCTGTGGGTTGTTTGTGTTTCGCGTCTCGTGCAGCGAAAGGGGCAGGATTGGCTCATCCGATCCGTCTCCTCTCTCGCTCATATTTTTCCCGTGCGCCTCATCATCGTTGGGGAAGGGCCGGACTCGAATCGTCTCGGACGACTCGCCGACGGGCTTCCAGTGACCTTTACTGGGCGGGTAGATCGTTCTGCCATGGTCGAGTACATTCGCTCCGCTGATGTCTTCGCTATGCCTGCCCGCACACGGCTTGGCGGCCTCGATGTGGAAGGCCTTGGGATCGTCTACCTGGAGGCGCAGGCGTGCGGGATACCTGTCATTGCGGGTGCGTCCGGTGGTGCACCCGAAACGATCACTGAAGACACCGGATTCGTTGCCCACTCACCAGAGGAGCTCACGGCGCAATTGAAGGAGCTATTAGGTGATTCGGAACTCCGTGCGCGGCTGGGGCGAGCCGGCCGGGAATATGTGGAACGAGAATGGAGTTGGGAGAAGATAGGAAAAATAGCTCAGCACGTCTTGGCGCTATAATCGACTTTTACATTCGCGCAAAGAGGAAACTCTGGAGGTTCACCTACCAATGATGAGTACGAAAGCTCCCCTCACTCTGGGGTTTGACATTGGAGGAACGAATCTTAGAGGGGCAGTGGTAGATCGCAACGGCACTATCCTCGATTCAGCGCAGATTCCCACACCGTCGTCCGAGGACATGATGGAGAGAGGAATCGTGCATGTTGCCAACAAACTGCGAGCATCGTGGGATATCGAGGCGTGTGGTTTGGCTATCGCCGGCTTTATCGACCCGGATCTAGAAACAGTCTCCTACGGCCCGCACGTCCCGTGGCGCAACGCCCCCGTGCGTGAGCGGCTTGAAAGCAAGCTTGGCATCCCCGTGCGCATCGAGCACGATGCAAACTCTGCGGCGTGGGGAGAATATCGATTCGGTGCCGCTATGCAGGCGCGCACATGGGTACTGTTCGCCATCGGAACGGGAATCGGTGCCACCTTGATGGTTGACGGGAACATTTACCGCGGTGCGTTCGGTGTTGCTCCGGAGTTCGGGCACCTCGTTGTGGTGCCCGGTGGGCGTTCATGTTCCTGTGGCAAGAACGGGTGCCTGGAACGTTACTGCTCTGGTACGGCCTTGGAGGAAACTGCGCGTGAGGTGATTGGATGTGCGCAGTTTGAGGAGTCGGAGCTCGCTAGGGCCTACCGTGACGAGCCTGAAAAACTCAGCGGTCGCGTCATTATGGCGGCAGCGAAACGGGGCGATCCGGCGGCTCTCGCCGTGGTGAACAACTTCGCAATGTGGTTGGGGCATGGGTTGAGCATCGTCTCTGATGTCCTCGATCCGGAACTCATCGTTATCGCCGGGGGCGTCGCAGACGAGGCCACGTTGTACCTGGATAAGGCGCAGGAAGTGTACTCGGAGTCCATTGTCGGTGCCGGTTTTAGGAGACTTGCGAGACTGAAGACCGCGGAATTGGGCTCTGCGGCGGGTATGATCGGTGTATCCGACCTCGCCCGCGAGGCCGTTGTGTAACCGTAGATCCCATCTAATTTAGGATTGTTTCATGCATAACAAGTGGTATTCGCTGTTTAAATCTATTCTTGGGCCGTTTTTGTACGTGTACAACCGTCCGAAGATTTACCATGCTGAGCGTATCCCCGCCACAGGCCCCGCGATTTTAGCCTCCTCGCACCAGTCTGTGGTGGACTCGTTCTTCCTGCCGTTGTTGTGCCCCCGTCAGATCACTTTCCTGGCGAAGAAGGAGTACTTTGTTGGCGAGGGACTGGTTGGGAAGATCCAGAAGTGGTTCTTCACCTCGGTTGGTCAGATTCCTGTGGACAGGAACTCCTCTGCAGCTAGCGACGCCGCTGTCGAGGCCGCGCGGAACGTGCTGGCGAAAGGTGATCTCTTCGGCATCTACCCGGAGGGAACCCGCAGCCCTGACGGCCGGGTCTATAAGGGTAAGCGTGGTGTTGCGAAGATCGCTTTCGAGACAGGCGAGACGATCATTCCCATCGCGATGCGAGGCTCTGGTCGCGCTAACCCCATCGGATCCTGGTTCCTCCGCCCGGCAAAGGTCGAGGTTGTTGTGTGTGAGCCCATCGATGCAGATGCATTCGCGTCCGCCAAGGGGCTCGAGCCGGGCAGCTACGAGGCGCAGCGTGCCGTCGTGGATCACGTCATGCATGTTCTTGCAGAAGCAGTGGGCACCGATTATGTGGATGTGTACGCAGCTGATGTGAAGAAATCCCTCGCAGCGGGCAAGAGGTACCCGGAGGGGGCAGAGCCCCGCGCGTAGGGCGCGGTGTGCGGTTTTCCGGGTCGTGCTGACGGCTGTGGGGAAGGAGCGCCCACGGCAGTGCGAAGCAGTATGCCACTGCGGAAAAACGGATCGCGTCGCTAGGCAGTACCCCCGATTACCGTGTGTTGTGAATCACATATCGCGCACGCATGGCATTGGGGGGATTACATTGGGGGTTGGAATGTTTACCTAGGCCACCTAGGGTTTTTCCCCATGAAAACCTGTTGGTGTCGCCGTTGTAGAATCTGGACAAAGCCTGCGTGCGCTACTTTTATGACACAGAATTTATAGAAGATGGCTCGACCATCGAATTGATCTCAATCGGCATTGTCGCCGAGGATGGCCGTGAATATTACGCCGTCTCAACCGAGTTCAATGCGGATCGAGCTGGTCATTTTGTGCGTGCCCAGGTGCTTCCCAAGCTCCCGCCACAGGATGATGCTGCGTGGAAACCACTTGCCCAAATTACTGATGAGGTTTATCGCTTTGTTCATTCCGATGGGTCCCGTCCGCAGATGTGGGCGTGGGTGGGGGATTACGATCACATTGTCTTGGCCCAATTATTCGGTGAGATGAAAGACCTGCCGGGGGACATGCCGCGGTTTACGTACGAGCTGAAGCAGTATTGGGAAATGGCTGGCCGCCCGCGCCTGCCCGAGGTGCCACAGGGCAACCACGATGCTCTCGTGGACGCGCGCCACAATCTCGCGAAATTCAACGCGTGCATGGCAGTTCTCCCGTTGTCTGCCCGAAACTCCGCAGTTTAGTCCGCCCAGTGGGACAAAATGGGGCGGAAGTGGTAGTAATTCTTCGGACGTGCTAGGAATTAATGAATGAGTTGGACTGTAGACCTCCCAGTAGACGAGTTGCCAGATCTTCCCCCGCTGCCAGACGGCATTAGGGAACAGTTTGAGGATGTCATTTCGCGCCCCGCCAAACAGCAACCGACCTGGGATAGTCGTGTTGCCTCCCACGTGAGGAAGATTTTGGAGTCGGTGCCTCCCGTTGTCGTGGCGCCGGAAATTCGCACACTTAAGAAGCAATTGCGTGATGTCGCGCTTGGTCGCGCTTTCCTGTTGCAAGGCGGTGATTGCGCGGAGACGTTCGAAACGAACACGGAACCGCACATCAAGGCAAATATTAAGACCCTCCTTCAGATGGCCGTGGTGCTCACCTACGGAGCCTCCACGCCCGTGGTGAAGATGGGCCGTATTGCCGGTCAGTACGCCAAGCCCCGTTCCCAAGACCTGGATTCCAATGGTCTGCCCAACTACCGTGGCGATATCGTCAACGGTATTGAAGCTACACCGGAGGCACGCAAGCACGACCCCGCCCGCATGATCCGTGCGTACGCCAACGCATCGGCGGCGATGAACCTCATCCGTGCGCTGACGCACTCGGGTACGGCTGATCTGCACCGTTTGCACGAGTGGAACCGTGAGTTTGTGCAGAATTCCCCGGCAGGTGCCCGCTACGAGGCCCTCGCTATGGAAATTGAGCACGGCCTGAACTTCATGGATGCCTGTGGCGTGTCCGATTCGACGCTGAACGCTGCGGATATCTTCTGCTCGCACGAGGGGCTGCTGGTGGATTACGAGCGCGCAATGCTGCGTCTGAGTAACAACCCTGAAACGGGCGAACTGGAGCTGTTCGATCTGTCAGCACACCAGCTATGGGTGGGCGAGCGCACGCGTGGGCTTGAGGATTTCCACGTCGCTTTCGCGCGCCTCATTGCTAACCCCGTTGGGATCAAGATCGGCCCCGGGTGCACCCCGGAGGAGGCCGTGGCCTACGCGGAGCGACTTGATCCGAACTTCGAGCCCGGTCGCCTGACGATGGTCGCTCGCATGGGCTACGAAAACGTCCGTACTGCGCTTCCTCCGATCGTGAAGGCTGTCGAGGAAAGCGGTCACAAGGTGATCTGGCAGTCCGACCCGATGCACGGGAACACGTTCACCTCCTCCAACGGCTACAAGACGCGTCACTTTGACAAGGTCATTGATGAGGTTCAGGGCTTCTTCGAAGTGCACCGCTCGTTGGGCACGCACCCAGGTGGCATCCACATCGAGCTGACCGGCGAGGACGTGACCGAGTGCCTCGGTGGTGCGGAGGACATTACGGACGTCGATCTCCCCGGTCGCTACGAGTCGGCGTGCGACCCCCGTCTGAATACGCAGCAGTCGCTCGAGCTCGCCTTCCTTGTTGCGGAGATGCTTCGCAACCACACGTAGGATCGCTGGCTGACGCCTACTTCAACCACACACGGAGGGTATCTTGCTTTTCGACGCTTGTACCCTCCGTTGGTGTTTGTTTGTAGGCTTTCCCGCCGGAGATCCCATACAGCTTGGCGGAAAGCCCGAGGGAACGCAGTGTCTTGTCGATCTCTTCGCGTGACAGACCCGTCAGGTCTGGGACGCGCACCTTGTCGGAGACGACAAGGTCGACTTTGTTGTCCTGCTGCTCCACTCGGGTTCCTGGCTTGGGATACACCGCTTCAATGATGCCGGATTGAGAATCGGCGGTTCCTTCAAATCCGGCCTTTTTGAGGGTCTCAATCCCCTCCGCGACGGTCTTGCCCGTGACATCGGGGACTGTGAGGGCATTTGACACGACGAGGTCGACGGAGGAGCCGGAGCCGGTGGTTTCGTTAGCCTTCGGGGAGGACGCGATGACGGAGCCGCCGGCGACATCTGCGGAAAACTGTTTCGTTGTCTCGCCGAGGTCAAGTCCAGCCTTCTTCAAAGCGTCGATGGCATCCTCCAGCTTTTTTCCTACGAGGTCAGGGATAGTGACGGGCTTCTTGCCTTTGGACAGGTGGATGGTCACCGACGACCCGACGGCTACCTCCGTGCCAGGCTGGGGATTAACTGCAGCGACGAGTCCCTCGGGCACGGTATCGGAGTAGGTCTCTTCGCCAATGACAGGTGTCAGAGTCCGGCTCTTCAGCTGCTGCTCGTATTCCCCGGGGCTCTGCGAGCTCGGGAGCGCGGGAATCGTGGGCTTGCCGAGCGATACATAGAGTACAACGGAGCGACCCCGAACCTCCCGTTCGCCTGTGAGCGGGTCAGTTCCCGTGGCTTGGCCTTTGGGCACATTGTTGTCATAAACCTCGATGACGACCGGCTCAAAGCCGGCGTTATCGATCTGCGCGTATGCCGCATCCTGGTTGAGACCCGTAATGTCCGGCAGCTCGCCATAGCGCCCCGAACCGAACCACCAGCCACCAACGCCGACGGCTGCGGCGATGAGCACGACGACAACAAACCACACGATGAATCGGCCTGTGGAGCGGTTACTTACAGGTTCCGGCTGCGTCTCCGGTTCGGGTTGGCTGGCAGGCTCTGGGGCCTGCACGTAATCGGCAAGCTGATTGTGCTCCTGGCTGGCGGGCATGACAGCAGTTTCGGGGTTTTGTGCCGGGGCAGTGACTGTCGGGAGAACTGCGGTCTCATGACCCGTCCGGGTGAGGACATCGGTGGCGACCGTGAGATTCGATCCTGCGCGTTTGGCGGCGGTGTTCTGCGGGACAGGCACCTCGTATTCAGGTAGTTGCAGTTCGCGGGCGACATCCTCGAGCGCATCGAGGAACTCCTGCGCATCGCTGAACCGTTCTTCTGGTTCCCTCGCCGTCGCAGTGGCGATGAGATGATCAAAGAGGTGGGGGACACCGTCGATAAGCGTGCTCGGGGGCGGGACGATCCCGGTGACGCGGGCTCGGGCATGCTCGTATACATCGTCGCCGGAGAAAGGCGTGCGTCCGGTGAGCAGCTCGAACAAGACGATGCCTGCGGAGTACACGTCGGAGGCCGGGCCGATCGGCTCACCGGTGACTTGTTCGGGGCTGAGGTAGGCTACCGTCCCCGTGATCTTGTGGGAACCCGTGACGCTTGTCGACGCTGCCCGGACGAGCCCGAAATCCGACAGTTTGACCTGGTGGTCGCCGTTGATCAGGATGTTGTCGGGTTTGATGTCCCGGTGCACCATTCCGGCTCGGTGGGCGAGGGACAGGGCCGTCAGCACAGGAATCATGACAGCGGTGGCAGCATGCGGGGGCATTGGCCCGCGCTCAGCCGTGAGCTCGCGGAGGGTGCCTCCGGTGATGAGCTCCATGATGAGGAAGTCGTACGCCCCGTCGGAGCCCGTGTCGTACACGTTGACCAGGCACGGGTGACTGAGCTGTGCCATCGCCCTTGCCTCGCGCTTAAAGTGCGAACGGGCGGCAGGGTCAGCGGACAACTCGGGGGAGAGCACTTTTGCAGCCACGTTTCGCCCCAGGCGCGTGTCGACGCAGCGGTAGACCGTGGACATTCCACCACGTGCGATCGGGCGTTCAACGCGGTAGCGACCGTCAAGTAGTTCTCCATTGCGAGGGCCATTCATGTCTCAAGTATTGCTTATATCGGTCCCCCCATGCCATTTAGGGGCGGACATAAGGTACGTTAGGGGTGTGAGTTCAGTACCAGTTTCTGAAAACGTCCTGCCGGAAGGCGAACCCCTCTACACTCTTGACGAGGTAGCCGACCTGCTCAATGTCCCCTTCAGCCGTGTGAAGCAGCTGCTCAAAGATCACAAGGTGATCGCCGTCAAGTCCGGCAAACAGCTGTGTATTCCCAAGCGTTTCTTCAACGGCGATGACACTCTTAACAAGCACGTCACCGGAGCAATCACCGTGTTAGCAGACGGTGGCTACAACGATGAGGAAATTCTCCGCTACTTCTTCACCGAAGACGAGACCCTTCCCGGTCGTCCTGTCGATGCCTTCCATGGTCACCTCGCCCGCGAAGTACTTCGCCGTGCGCAGGCCATGGCCTTTTAAGAACACGGGGTGTCAACGCCCTCGCTACAGCCTGTGGGGGGGGAGAGCGACACCCGTCAATGCATGGGAATAGACGGTGGCCGTAATAGGAACGGCCACCTCTTCTATGCACACGTATGAAGCCCATTCGTGGCCAGCACAGGGGATGGTCTGTCACCGCGTGCGCAGCCACATAACTTTGTCCCCGTACCGGTAACGTGACAATTTCGTGCGCTCCGGCTCTGTTTCGATCCGTAACCGCATCGAACCGGTTCCGAATCGATCCGGTTACGCATCGATCCGGTTCCGAATCGATGTTAATACCGTGTCGATTCGGTATCTATGCGGTGTTTTCTGTGAATTCTTGGAGCGGAGGAACGGCCGTGGGGTCAGAGTCGCAGACGCACGCACCACATGCGGGGCCGTACCCGCGAGGCTATAAGAGAGCCGCAGGCGCAGCCACGCGGGGAAGATGGTGGTCATCGCCCCATCGCGGGCGGCAAAAGAGGGGGCTTCGTAGGGGAGTCGTACTGTGTGCTGGAAAACCGAGGGGAAAAACCACTGCTCCTAAAACTGTGTCGTGCCTCGTCGAAGGAGCCAGCGAGCCACCGGTGATACCCCGCGCACGTCAACCGGGGACGCCCAGTAGCTCAACTACACCCGCATAACCCCCGCAACAGCGGAGTGTTTCGTCCGCGCATAGGCGTTACTGCGTTGCGCCCTTTCGATAACGATTGCGACGATCGCAGAGCAGAAGATGACCGGGACCATGATCCAGCCGTTATACAGATGATGGTTTCCGGAACCTGCGAATGAGAGACTGACGGTTAGCGATGCAGCGATGGTGAACTGGATGAGTCGACGGGGTGGCTTGATCGCCCCCACAAGAGAGAGGGCACTGGCGTAATACCAGGGCAGCGTGACGGAGTTGAACACCATGAGAGAGGCATAGGCGGCAACCGTGCCCCGCACATTGTCACGAGTTGACCTGCGGAAGTACCACCACGCGATGACAAGGCCTATGAGCATGAGGAGGCTGGTGACGGTGCGGATGCCTCCCAGAACCGCGTTGTATGAAAAATCTGGGTCGATGAGGCGCCCGATTGGAGTGACGAAGCCGGCCAAGAGGGACGGGAGCGCAAGGGGGTTGATGACCTTCGCGTTTCCGGTGATCTGCGAGACCCATTCCCAACTAGTACCGGAAGCTATTGTGACGAGAGCGACTGTGCCAACGGTCTCTGCGGCCAGGACAATGCCGGAGCCGACGAAGGCGATAGCGGGATGAATGCCGTAGCGGTTGTGCAGGCACCGCACTGCCATCCAGACGACGAATGGCAATGCGATGACGGCAGTAGCCTTAAGCGAAACGGAGACGGAAATCACTGCAACAGCTGCCACAATGTGCCAGGGGCATTCCGTCACTGCCCACAAAATGCCGAGACTGACGAGGCCCACCATGACGGATTCGTTGTGCATCCCGCCGACCATGTGAAAAACCATCACGGGATTAAGCACCCCGAGCCAGACCGCGAGACGCGGGTCGCCACCGATGCGACGCGCGATACGTGGCACGCACCAGGCAATGAGCGCAAACCCTCCGAGGGAGAGAAGCTTGTAGCAGATTACGCCGAGCGTGACATTTTCACCCACAATTCGAGTGATGCCCTCACCGATCCACAGGTGGAGTGGCCCGTAGGGCGTGGTTGTGTTTCGCCAATCGTGGGAGACCTCGAGGAGGAAGGGTCCGGGATTGACGGCAGCACCTTGGGTGTAGGGGTTGAATCCATCGCGCAGCATAGCTCCCTGCATGAGGTAGGAGTAGACATCGCGGGAAAGGATCGGGGCTGCGAGGAGCAGTGGTGCGGTCCACCAGACAAGGAGCGGCCGGAGACGAATATGGTGCAGCCGCATCCCAGCGATGCACCATGCGAGGACGAATAGGACGAGGCCACACCACAGGACAATGTTGGAGAAGGATGCGCCATGTCCAAAGGACAAAAAGTCGAGGTGCAACGCGCGGAGAATGCCACCTTTGTAGCGAATTGCACCAGCACCGAAACTGCCGAGGGCAATGAGAACGGATCCCGCTGTACCAAGCAGGAGTGGGCTGGGCGCAGCGTTGCTGAGACTGGTAAGCGTCTTTTCGGCTGAGGTCATTTGGTACGCTGCGTGGTCTTAATGGCGAGTTCTTTGAGGATCGTTGTGGCATCATCCGAGATTGCAGCGGTGTCGAGGCACGAAAGGCCAGTGTCACGAAGCGTAGCGATACGGCGTTCCATGTCATCGGCCGCGCCGGAAGCGCGGATGATGTCGGCGAGTCGGGCTATCGTCGCAGGGTCGGATGTTGTGCCAACATTATCGAGGAGGTACTGCGCCTCGGGGGTTCCGTTGAGCTTGTCGACGGCGACAGCCAGCAACTCCGTGCGCTTTCCTTCGCGCAGGTCATCGCCTGCTGGCTTTCCCGTTACCGAGGGATCACCGAAAACACCGAGGAGATCATCGCGAAGCTGAAAAGCGATCCCCAAGTTGCGACCGTAACCTGCAAACGCTTCCAGAGTGGAGTCATCAACACCAGCGAGGAGGCCACCGATCTGAAGAGGCCGGGTGATCGTGTAGGAGGCTGTCTTGTAGATGTTGACACGGCGAGCCGTGTCCTCGCTTGTTTCTCCCACGGCCTCGGCACTGATATCTAGGATCTGACCACCGATAACCTCGGCTCGCATGGCGTTCCATGCTGGTCGGGCTCGCATAAGGTCGCTGAGCTCGACCCCGGACTCCATGAACATATCCTCTGCCCAGACGAGTGCTAAGTCTCCAATGAGGATGGCTACGGAGGTTCCAAACTCTGCGGCTCTCTCCGTTGGGCCAGAGAAGCCAGGGTAATCGCGGAGGTACGTTTCCATCCGGCGATGAACAGTGGGATTGCCACGACGGGTATCTGAGGCATCGATGATGTCATCATGGATGAGAGCGCACGCCTGGATGAACTCGAGCGAAGAACATGCGCGCTGAACGGCGGTGTTAGATTCGTCGCCACCACCGCCGACGTACCCGGCCCAGGCATAGAGGGGGCGAACACGCTTGCCGCCGGAGACCACGAAGTCACTCAGTGCTTCAGATGCCACGTCGACGTGTGATCCTATGGCGCTGACGTGGGGCCGGTGGGATGCCAAGAATTCCTGCAGGTTTTTGGTAACGCCTGCCTGGACGGATGCTAGTTCAAAAGCCACGGGATCTCCTTACGCGCGAAATCAGCGAACCTCGCGCCCTGTGCTGTGGGCGCACTTCAACGATACCGGCCGCCTCCCAGCGAAAGCCGTTACGGTTCCCGCTGCGTGTACAAAACAGCGAAGGGGCGGTTATCGCCGTAGAAGTAAAAGTGACGGAGCAGGTCTCGAAAGCCGAACTCTGGTGAGCGGTATAAAGAGAAGGCTCGGTTAGCTTCGTGTGGCACCTCAGGAGTGGAAAGAACGACGCACGGACGATCAGTGCTGTCGATGAGTGTGCGCAGGAGTTTCCTCCCGATGCCGGCGGATTGCGCTTCGTCCCGGACATGAATCTCGGATACCTCAAAGTAGTTGTGCATCAGCCACGAGGCGTCGATGCCGACGGGATGGCGGGTACGTACCCCCCGTGCTATCTCCCGATGCCACCAGCTGTCCCAATCGGCATTATGGCCGTAGCACACCCCGAGTGGGACATCAGGATAACGGGGGTCGACGGCCTCAAATGCATGGAAACCGTCGAGTGTGCTGTCGTGCTCCCAAGCGGCAATACGTGAAGCACGGAGACGAGAATCGTACCGCATAGCGGCCATGTAGATGGCCACATATTCCTCCACCTTGCTGAGGAATCTCTCGATAGAAAGGGGCCGGACCACGGCTTGAGCAGGGTCTGGCCCATCGAGTCTGGCAGGGGGTTGTGGAGACGCGCCCGGGCCGAGATTAGCTACGAGCCAGGAAACCAGTGCAGCAGACGGCTTGCCTATAAAAGACATGACAGTGGCTCCTTTCCCGGAGAAAACGGTGTACCTCTTCAGTTTGTCACGGGTTGGATCGTTGTGCGGGCAAGTTTGGCGAATTGGGTCTAATTAGAACAACTGTTCTAAAGGTGTTGCTATGTCGTGGTCTCGCAGGCATACATTAAGCATTGGTTGTTAAGTAAGGAGGAACATGATGGCAGGAAATGTTGTATCGGCTACCGTTGGCGCAATAAAGCGTCAAGATCCGTCCGCGGTCTTTATGGCGAAGGCGCACGGTTTGCTCCTTGCTGCGGAGAAAGCGTACCAGGATGGTCGCTATTCGGATGCGCTTGAACAGGGGTATCAAGCGGCGTTGCGTATTGCCGGCTCCCGAATTAGCCCCCTGTCTCAGCGGAAACGGAAACGCGCCGGGGTGAGCGTGTGGGAAAAACTTGCATCTGTGGATGAGGCGGGGGAAGCTCAGGCGCAGATTTTTGAGCCTTATTCTGCCGTTCGGTCGAGAGTGCTAAACGGGCTTGACAAGGACGTTTCTCCTATCTGTGTGCGAAGGCTTTTGGCACATGTTTCGGAGTTTATTGACTTCGCAGAGCGGGAGCGGGGGTGGCTTTCCCCCGCAGCGTAGAACGCCGTAAGATGGAAAGTAGCTAGCGACCATGTTGAGGGAACATTTTCCGATGTATGTTCGTTAGTAAAAAGTGAAGAGGCTCGATGGGATGTTTACCGGGTTGATCGTCGCCCGGTGGGTGCTGTCGTGCTGAGGTCACATACCGCTTTTCTAAGGGAGGACACGTGGCACTGACAGATAAGGAAAAGGCAACGCTCCGCGAAATGGAGCGCCTGCTCGAAGCTGACGACCCAAAGTTTGGTTCGTCTATGCGTTCTGCCGGCCGTATGGGCTCTGGTCAGCCGGGTTTTAGCCTCCGTGGCATTGCTCTCGTTGTGGTGGGCATTGTGCTTCTCGTTGGTGGCGTTGCTCTCGCTTCGGAGAGTATGTGGTTCATCGCCTTGAGTATTGTTGGCTTCCTCGTGATGTTTGGTGCGTCTCTGTGGATGCTTAATGGTGGCGGAAAGGTTGGCGGCCAGTCACAAAACCTCAAGAGTTCACGCCAGAAAGTCCGCGCTGTGAAGTCGGACCGAGGAATCGGAAGCCAGATGGAAGACAATTTCCGTCGCAGGTTCGAACGCTGATTTCTCTCTAACTAGAGCCGGTAACCCCTACAGTTGGGTGCCGGCTTTCTTTATGTCCCCACTTCGCCCCACTCGTGTCCCCCACTTTGCCCCACTGGCGACCCCCACTTCGCTCCACGCGGTGGTGTGTCGTGGGGTTTTTAGTATTTTCGGGTTCTACGCGTGTGACTGATGGGGTTATTGACGGCTTGAGGGGGCTTAAGTTATCACGGTGAGGGGTGAAAAGGGGGTGAAAGTGAGTGCCTCTAGGGAAAAGTCACCACCTTTTTTATTGGCTTTGACGTGCGAAAATATTATTCCTGAGGAAAATTTATCGTCCGTGGTGGTTGAAAGTGGGGGAAAGTGGGGTAGGGTGGACGGTGTTGGTAGGGAAAGGAGGGACGTGTCCCTTGTTTATCTACCGCGAGGAAAACGGATACAGCTGAGATACTGACTGACCGCTCATCTGAGTGGGGAAGGGAGTAACCGAGATGTTTCTTGGTACTTACACCCCCAAGATGGACGATAAAGGTCGCCTCACGCTACCGGCAAAGTTCAGAGATGACTTGGCTGGCGGGCTTGTGGTGACGAAAGGGCAGGATCACAGTTTGGCCATTTACCCCAAGGAGGAGTTCGAGCAACGAGCTCGTAAGGCGGCACGAGTGTCGCGCACGAAACCAGAAGCGCGCGCGTTCATTCGTAACCTGGCTGCGAGTGCGGACGAGCAACGTCCAGACGGGCAAGGCCGAATCACCCTGTCTCCGGCACACCGGAAGTACGCGGGCCTGACAAAGGAATGCGTAGTTATCGGCTCCGTAGACTTCCTCGAGATCTGGGATGCACAGTCCTGGGTCGACTACCAGGCTGAAACAGAAGCCGATTTCTCGGCTGCTGAAGATGAGGTCTTGGGTGGCCTTCTGTAACAAGGGGGCTTCCCGTAAGCGCGTAGCGCGTGCAGGAACTCTGCTCGAGTGGGCGGGGCTTCGTTCTGATGTACTTCCCCGATATCAGAGCGGGCCCGCACTCGGGCAGGGCTCTGTACGCACTCAACTCACTGGTGACGCATTGTGCGTCGCCGGAAAACCATGAACACGCGTCGACGGTTAAAGGGCTCACTGGAAGGAGGGGAGTGGCGCATGAACAATCACACGGACGTGGATACCGAGCGTGCCACGCCGATCCTTTCCACGAATCAACGCGAGCGCGATCTGCAAGAAAATCACGGTCATGTTCCCGTTCTGAGAGACAGAATGGTTGAGCTTCTTCGGCGCGGAATAGCAGTGGATGGGGCAACCGGAATCGTCGTAGACGGAACGCTGGGCGCGGGTGGACACACGGAGCACTTGTTGGCAACCGATCCCAACGCGCGTGTCATCGGAGTCGACCGGGATGCACAGGCGCTCAAGGATGCTACAGCACGTCTAGCGCCTTTCGGCGACCGCTTTGTTGGTCTCAATGTGCGCTTCGATGAATGGATGGAGGCGGCCTCATGCTCCTCCCATCCACTGTGCCAGGAGGCCGCGGCGGATGGTATCTCCGGGGCGCTTTTTGACTTGGGTGTCAGCTCCATGCAATTGGATCAAGAGGAACGTGGATTTGCTTACAAGATAGATGCTCCACTGGACATGCGGATGGACCCGAGCAGGGGCATCACCGCGGCCGACGTACTCAACACCTATTCACACGGAGACTTGGCGCGAGTGCTGAAAACGTACGGCGAAGAGAAATTCGCCGGCAAGATTGCGTCGGCAGTGATTCGGGAGCGAGAAAAGGAACCGTTTACGCGCTCCGGGCGTCTCGTTGAACTCTTGTACGACACGATTCCCGCACCAGCTCGCCGTCACGGCGGGCATCCCGCAAAGCGCACCTTCCAAGCGCTGCGCGTGGAGGTGAACCAAGAGCTTCGCGCGCTGGAACAAGTGATCCCCGTCACCGCCGATGCTTTGCATGTCGGCGGAGTAATGGTGTTCATGAGTTATCAGTCGTTGGAAGACAAAATAGTCAAAAAAGCGTTGGCCAAGCTGACCACGTCCACGAATCCGCCAGGGTTGCCGGTGGATCTTCCCGGCACCGAACCCCATTTCGCTCTTGTGACACGGGGTTCAGAGAAAGCATCCAAGAAAGAAATCGACCAGAATCCGCGAGCCGCGTCCGTGAGGGTACGGGCAGCTCAACGTGTTCTGAATGGAGACAGGTCATGACGCTTCGCACACGACCCAGCACGAGAAGTCGGCGCTCGACGGCGCGCCAGCAGCGTAGTGTAACGCGGCGGCCCGCCGGAACCCTGGTAGATCACCGTGATGAGCTGCGCTCTCGCACCGCAGTTCCCAAATCGCCGAGTGAGTTCCGACCGGCAACGCAGCCCGTGCCGGCGCGTCGGTTCGGTCATTCGCCTGTCACCAAGCCGGAGCACTCGTTTGGTCGGAGGCTGGGATCCAAGCAGATCACCTCGTACCGGGGACGCCGGATCGTACACGAAAAGGCGGATACCAACACCGTCCGCTTCGTAGTGTTGCTATCGGTGTTCCTCGCTGTAGGCGTAGCAATCTCGGTGTGGTTGTCGGGAATCGCAACGCAGCAGTCCTTCGATTTGAACCGTCTCGCACAGCAGGATACGACGCTATCGCGTGAGTTAGAGACGGCAAACCGAAACCTGGAGGAGCTCCGCAGCGGTGCTGAAATCGCACGCCACGCGCAGTCGACCGGGGCTGTAGTAGCCACCGAGCCGGGGATTTTGACCACCGATGAGGCGGGGGCTGTCATCGAGCAGCGTCCCGCTAACCCGGCGGAATCCCGCCCGCTTACCGACGTAAACGACGCGCCAGTGCGTTCCAGCAGGGCATCGAGTTCGCCCGAAGGAATGGATGAGATCACGGATTCGGTGGTTCAAGTTCCCCAGGAGACGAACAAACCCTTGCTTCGTTCGAATGCAGGTCTTGCACCGTACGATCCCAATCAGAGGTAATTGTCGTGCGTGCCTACAGCCAACGCGTCCGCCTACAGCTAGGCTGTGCGGTAGTTAGGAGTTAAGGGCACGCAAAAGGAGTGAGGATGCAGTCGAGGCCGTCGAATAGCCAACGAAGCGCAACCAGAAGTGCGTCGGCAATGCTGACCTCCCGCGTGAAGATCATCAACATTGTCGCGGCTGTCCTTGCGATCGCTCTCGTCGGTCGATTGGCACTCGTGCAGGTTGTGTGGGGGCCACGGCTTGCCATGCAGGCGGAGGAGCAACGGACGAGGACGTATATCGATCCTGCACGGCGCGGTAGTGTGGTGGATCGGACTGGCAAGGAACTGGCGTACACCATGAAAGCGAGCACGCTCACCGTTTCGCCGAACATCCTGCGCAAGGAATTGCCCGTGTATATGCGTGGCAAACTCATTGAGTCCGGTCAGTACGAAAAGTACACCAACGATCAACTTCATGATCTCGCGGTCCAGAAGGCGGAAGAACGCATTGATGAGATGGCTCGTGAAATCCCCAAAATGGTGGAAGAATCCGCAGCCAATGCCACTGATATCAAAGAAGAAGACATCAAGAAGAAATTGCTGGCGGACTCCAACTACGAAGTTCTCGTCCGGAATGTTGATCCGGACGTCGCCGCGAAGGTGCGCGATACCTTCTTTGGTATCGCCGCAGACCACCAGGACATCCGTCAGTATCCCAACGGCGCGATCGGAGCCAACGTGATTGGCAAGGTGGATACCGATGGCTCGGGACAGTTCGGCCTCGAGGTATCCCAGGACGCAGTCCTTGGCGGAAAAGACGGAAAGAAGACCCAGGACGTCGCTGTGTCCGGCGAGTCCATCCCGGGCACACTACGAGATGTCACTCCCGTCGCTGACGGCGCGAACATCAGTCTGACGCTCGACCTGGATCTGCAGACATATGTGCAATCGCAGGTGCAGCAGGCTAAGGAGATGTCGAAAGCCAAGGGGGCGGAAGCTGTCGTTCTGGATGTAAAGACTGGCCACGTTTTGGCGATGGCAAATTCGGACACGATTGACCCCACCGGCGACATCGAGAAGCAGCTGAAAAAGGAACGCACGTTTGGCAACACGACCATCAGTAACCCCTTCGAGCCCGGATCGGTAGCCAAAATTATCACCGCCGCAGCGGCGATTGAAGAAGGCGTGACGCAACCGGACACAGTGCATACTGTGCCTGGGTCTATCAACATGGCGGGTGTCACCGTCCGCGACGCGTGGGATCACGGCAACGTGAACTACACCACAACCGGTATCTTCGGTAAATCCTCCAACGTGGGTACCCTGATGATCGCCCAACTTGTGGGCGAGGATACATACGCGCAGTACCTTGATAAATTTGGCATCGGAAAACCGACGGGGATCGAGCTTCCAACGGAATCAGCCGGTCTGCTCCCCGCCCGCGAGCAGTGGAGCGGAGGTACCTTCGCCAATCTGCCTATCGGTCAGGGAATGAGTTGGACTCTGTTGCAAATGGCGAGTGTGTATCAAGCCATTGCCAACGGTGGTGAAAGGATCGAGCCGCGAATCATCGATTCGGTGACGGCACCAGACGGAACAGTCATAGACCAGCCCGAACCAGCGCGCACGCGGGTTGTGAGTAAGCATACCGCTGCAACGGTGCTGGACATGTTCCAGGCAGTGACGCAGAGTGACCCGACGGGTGTCAACCGGGGTACCGCACCTGATGCGGCTATCCCCGGATATCAGGTATCCGGAAAAACTGGCACTGCGCAGCAGGTTGACCCTGTGACCCACGCGTACTCCAACTCGGACTATTGGATTACTTTTGCCGGCATCGCACCGTCCAATGATCCGAGATTTGTGATCGCGTTGATGTTGGACGATCCAGAGCGAGGCGTTCACGGTGGTGGTGGACAGACGGCCGCGCCACTCTTCAAGGACATCGCCTCCTGGCTCATTGAGCGAGACAACGTCACCCCCGTTCCACCGGGCGAGCCGCACGTATTGCAAGTACCGTAACGGGCAATAGTGAACGCCCGTTGCACGTAGTTTTTAATCCGCGTGCCAAGGGGGCATACTGGTACGTCGGACTGAGATAAGTAGTAAGAAAAGGAACGTAAACCAAGTGGCTGTGACAATCGAACGCATTGCGACCGAGTGCGCTGGAGAACTACACCTTCGCCAGGGGTCTCCAGACCTCGAGGTGTCCCACATCGCTATCAACGGTGCCGATGCCCGTCCCGATGGTCTGTTTGCCGCCGTTGCAGGTACACGCAGCCATGGGGCTAAGTTTGCGGGTTCCTCTCAGGCAGCGGCGATTGTTACCGACAAGCCTGGCTACGAAATCCTGAAGACGGCCGGCGAAACCCGTCCGGTCATAGTTTTCGACGACCTGCGGGCACATCTCGGCGCTGTGAGTGCTCTCGTATGCGGAAACCCGTCGGCATGCATGACCGTCATCGGTATCACAGGAACCTCGGGTAAAACCACGACGAGCTACATGATGGAAGCAGGGCTTGCTGCCGCTGGCGCCACCGTCGGGCTCATTGGGACAACAGGCACACGCATCGCTGGCAAGAAGGTTCCCACGTCTCTGACCACACCGGAGGCTCCGACGCTGCAGGAACTATTCCTTACCATGAGGGATGCAGGTGTCACACACGTTGTCATGGAGGTCAGTTCCCACGCGATCGCTCTCGGGCGCGTCGGTGGTGTTGATTTCGATATTGCCCTGTTTACCAACCTGTCCCAAGACCATCTGGATTTCCATCCGACGATGGAAGACTATTTCCACACAAAGGCAAAGCTTTTTGTTCCCGGCTCTCCGCTGCGCGCGAAGAAGTCTATTATCTGCGTCGACGATAAATGGGGTGTGGATCTCACCCGACTTGCCGGTCCTGCAGCCACGACGGTGTCCACGAAGGGGGCTCCGGCGAACTTTATGGCTACAGATATCGAGACTGAGCCGGACGGAACCTCCCAGTTCACTGTCGCGTACAAGGGGAAGAAGCAGCGCGTGACGTTGCACATTCCCGGGGTCTTCAACGTTGCTAACGCGAGCCTTGCCATCGCTGCTGCTGCGTTCACGGATCTCGATGTCCGTACGTTTATCGCCGGGTTGGCGAACATCCAAGTTCCAGGCCGGATGGAAAAAATTGACAATGACAAAGGCGTGTTAGCTGTCGTCGACTACGCTCACAAACCAGCAGCACTTGAAGCAGCGATCAAGGCGGTTCGCGACGAAGTAGAAGGCCGTGTTATCGCTGTATTTGGCGCTGGCGGCGACCGCGACCATGGCAAGCGCCCGATCATGGGGTCCGCAGCAGTGGCCGGTGCCGATGTCGTCATTATCACGGATGACAACCCTCGGTCGGAAGATCCGGCTACCATCCGCAAGGCCATCGAAGACGGAGCGAAGGAATTCGTTGTCTCGCACCCGAGCCGTCGCAGCGTTGAAATCTGTAACGTGGGTGATCGTGGCCAGGCTATTGCTCTTGCAGTGAATAAATCGCAGGCTGGGGACGCAATCATTGTCGCTGGCAAGGGACACGAACAGGGGCAGCTAGTCGGAGGCGAGATGAGAGATTTTGATGACCGGATAGAACTCCGTCGCGCCCTCGCGGCGGATACCGGCGCGCAGGAAAGCTAGTTGGCTGGCACCGCGTTCTATACCTACTAATCTGACTTGGGTAAACCGGAACAATACCGGTACGACACGACCGAAAAAGGACGGATCATGATTCCACTTCGCCTTGGCGACATCGCTGCCATCACCGGCGGTGAACTAGTAGACGGCGCGGAGCCAGACACGATGGTCACAGGGCCCGTAGAATTTGACTCCCGCAATGTTTCTGCCGGTTCCTTATTCATCTGCCTGCCCGGTGCCCGCGTAGACGGCCACGACTTTGCCGGTATCGCTGTCGATCAGGGAGCGGTTGCCTGCCTCGAAGGGCATCGTACCGGCCAACCAGGCATCCTCGTGGATAATTCTGACGCTGACGAGTTAAGCGACTCTGCTACATCTTACGTCTTGGAGGCAGACAATACAGGTGAAGGCCAGGCCGTTATCACCGCCCTGTCGAAGCTAGCCCGCGCACACACGAAGAAGGCTGTTGAGGAAAATGGACTTACCGTCATTGGTGTGACCGGTTCGGCAGGTAAGACATCGACGAAGGATCTCATCGCGAGCGTCCTGCGACAAGCCGGAGAGACCGTGGCGCCACCCGGCTCTTTTAACAACGAACTGGGGCATCCCTATACCGCACTCAAAGTAGGCGAGCACACGACATATCTCGTGAGCGAGCTGTCTGCGCGTGCTATTGGGAACATCGCTCACCTTGCCCGGATCGCCCCGCCGCGGATTGGTGCTGTCCTCAATGTGGGTACCGCGCACATCGGAGAGTTTGGGTCCAAGGAGAATATCGCTCAAGCAAAGGGTGAACTCGTTGAAGCTCTTCCACCAGCGGCAGACGGCGGAGTCGCAGTGCTAAATGCTGACGATCCGCTCGTTATCGGCATGCGCAATCGGACTTCTGCACGGATCGTGACTTTCGGCATGGATAATCCGGCGACGGTCCGTGCCGAAGATGTGGAATTGGATGCCGTGGCTCGTGCAGCATTTACACTGTGCATCGAGGGGGAGAAGGCCCGGCGCATCCAGCTGCGAGTCTTCGGCCGTCACCAGGTGTACAACGCCCTCGCTGCTGCTGCGGTTGGTCACGCCGCTGGGCTCGACTGTGAGTCGATCGCCGATGCACTGAGCGAACATGTTTCCTCTTCGGAGTACCGCATGGATGTGCGTACCCGCGCGGACGGCGTCACAGTGATCAATGATTCGTACAATGCCAACCCGGACTCCATGCGGGCTGGTATTGACGCACTCGCGTTTACCGCGTCTGGCCGCGAGGACTGCCACTCTTGGGCCGTTCTCGGGTCGATGGGGGAGCTCGGTGACGATTCTTTGACTGAACATGCGGCGCTAGCCGAGGTTCTGTACAACCGCCATGTCGATAATCTCGTCGCGGTTGGAGATAACACCGCGATGGGCGCATTGGCATTAGAGGCTCGCCGATACGGTGTTAATACAGAGGTGGTTTCAACCACACAAGAGGCTGCGGATATAGTTTTAAGGCACCTGAAACCAGGAGACGTAGTTCTGGTGAAGGCCTCCAACGCGTGTGGCCTGTGGGCTGTCGCCCACACGATCCTCGCAGACCCGGCGGCCGCCGGTGCACAAGATTTATCCGATAGCTCCAGTAGCAATTCGCGTGAGGTGAAGTAGCGCGCATGACCCAGATCATTATTAGTGGCGTCATTGCCTTTTTGTTCTCCATTTTGTTCACCCCGTTCCTCATTAGGAAGTTTTCCTCAGAGGGCCTGGGGCAGGAGATCAGGGAGGACGGCCCCAAATGGCATTTGGCAAAGAGAGGTACTCCCACAATGGGAGGAATTGCCATCCTCTTGGGGATCATCGTCGCCTATGTCGTGACATCCATCTATGCCTCGATTATGGGCTATGGCGGGTTTACGGCATCTGGGTTGTTGGTTCTTGGGCTCACCCTCGCTATGGGGCTCCTGGGATTCGCAGATGACTTCATCAAGTTGTACAAGAACCGTAATCTCGGCCTGAACAAGACTGCGAAGTTGGTGGGGCAGTTCGTAGCTGCCATCTTGTTCGGTGTCCTCGTCGTTCAGTTCCCTGACGAGTCCGGTCTCACCCCCGGTTCTACGAGTCTGAGTTTCCTGCGAGACATCCCTACAATCAATCTGTCGTTCGGCGATGGCGGCATCATTGGTGCTCTCGGCTTCGCCGTATTCCTGGCCTTCATGTATATCCTCATTTCAGCCTGGTCGAACGCGGTTAATCTGACAGATGGTCTCGATGGTCTTGCTGCGGGCTCTACTGCAATGGTCATGGGCGCGTATACCTTGATCACCTTCTGGCAGTTCCGTAACTCCTGCTCGGTGGCAGTGGAGGCCTCGTGCTACCGGGTGCGTGATCCGTTGGATCTCGCTGTCTTGGCTGCTGCCGGACTTGGTGCGTGTCTCGGGTTCCTATGGTGGAACGCGGCACCGGCAAAGATCTTTATGGGTGATACGGGGTCGCTAGCGCTCGGTGGCCTTGTGGCTGGACTGTCGGTCACCTCGCGTACCGAACTGCTCATGATCATCATTGGTGCGTTGTTCGTCGTAGAGGCTGCCTCCGTCGTGATTCAGGTGGCGAGCTACAAAGCCACGAAGAAGCGCGTGTTCAGGATGGCTCCTTTCCACCACCATTTCGAGGCAGGTGGTTGGGCGGAAACCACCGTGGTTATCCGCTTCTGGCTGCTTTCTGCGATGGCAAGCATTGCGGGTCTCGCGGCCTTCTATGGTGACTGGCTGACCTCAGCGCCAATGTAAGTGTCCACATTACTCGCGGTGCCGAACCCGGCACCGCTTTTTTATTACCTAGTTCTCCGTAACACGCGGTAAAATTGTGAATATTGTGACTTCATAGAAATTATGTGGCCCCTGGGAGGTGCATCCCCGCTTGCCCTGATTGAGTGAATAAACTGGGGCCACATAAAGTACTACCGCCAGCGAACCAACAGAAAGTGCAGTGGATATGAGTAAATGGGTCGGCTCGCTTCCAGAGCAGCTTAGAGGACCGCTCGTCATCGCTGGTGCGGGAGTGTCCGGTTCGGGCATTGCGCGCCTGCTATGTGGATGCGGGGCAGACGTAACTCTCGCTGATTCCAATGTGAAGGCGGGTGAACGCGTCGCAGAGGAGATCGGGTGCTCGTTCGTTCCATTGGACTATGCGGTGGAAAACGTGCGCACTTTCTGCGCTGTTGTCACATCGCCGGGTTGGCGTCCGACCTCTGAGCTTTTTGTCCGCGCAGCCGAGAGTGAAATTCCTGTCATCGGGGACGTAGAGGTTGCGTGGCGGCTTGATCAGGCCGAAGCCTTTGGCAAGCCCCACACGTGGGTCGCGATCACGGGAACTAACGGGAAGACGACAACGACAGGGATGGCAGCTGCCATGCTTGCTGGTGATGATCCTGCACACCCGCAGGCCCTGCCGGTAGGAAACATCGGTGTCGCCGTGGGGGATGCCCTTGCTCACGAACCGCGGGTGGACATTCTCGTAGCGGAGCTGTCTAGTTTTCAGCTGCACTATTCGTCAACGCTACATCCAGAGGTGGGAATAGTTCTTAACTTGGCCGACGATCACCTCGACTGGCACGGTAGCTTCGAAGCCTACGCAGCTGCGAAGGCAAAAGCACTGCATGCTCGAATTCCTCTCGTTAACGCTGATGATCCTGTGGTCCGAGCGCTTGCGCCGGATGCTGTGAGTTTCACGCTTCACGAACCGGCCGAAGGGCAGGTCGGAGTTCGCGATGGCTTTATTGTCGATCATGCCTTCGCCGACGGTATCCCCATCGCTCCCGCCGAAGGCATTTCTCCGCCAGGGCTCGCCGGAATTTCCGATGCGCTGGCAGCGACAACCATTGCCCGCGCCCTCGGGGCATCGCCGGAACACATTGCGACGGCTCTCTCGACATACTCCGTGTCCGCTCACCGGGGTGCGGTAACGCACACGGGTGCAGGCGTGACGTTCGTAGACAACTCAAAAGCAACAAACCCGCACGCCGCCACAATGGCGCTCAAGGGCGTGGACCGCTACATCTGGATCGGCGGTGGGCAGCTGAAAGGCGCGCACATCGATGATTTCCTGAAAGAAAACGCACCGCATATGAAGGCTGCAGCGTTACTCGGACTTGATCGAGAACTTCTGCGTGCCGGGCTAGCGCGGGTACGACCGGATCTTCCTGTCTTCGTTTCTGATTCGACAGACAAGTATGGCGCGATGCGCGAAGCGATCGAATTTGTCACTCGAGTCGCCGAGTCTGGTGACACCGTCATGCTCGCACCCGCAGCTGCGTCGCTTGACATGTATGCCGGGATGGCAGAGCGCGGGGACATTTTCACCGAATTAGCCAGGGAGTACTTCCCACGTACCGAAAGCAACGGAGTCCGCGATGAATCGTAATGAGTCGGCACCGACGCGGGCGACCTCGGACGGGCCTCTGGTGACCTGGTGGCGTGCGCAACACGCCAAGCCACTCATGGACTACGGAGTGCTCATGGTGACTATTGGCCTGCTCACTGCTCTTGGTCTCGTTGTCGCATACTCCACGACGACTACGTGGTCGGTCGTTGCTGAAGACTCCACCGTGTGGAGCTCTGCAGTTCGCCAGACCATTTACGTCATCCTGGGACTCATCGTGATGTGGCTGGCCATGAAGCTGCCCCTCGATTGGGTGCGGCGGTTTTCTCCGCTGCTCATGGCGGTTTCGATCATTTTGCTCATCGCCGTGCTCATCGTGGGAACGGGTGCTGAAGAGGTCGGCTCCCAGTCGTGGTTGCGCCTGGGGCCGGTGTCCTTCCAGCCGAGTGAGCTTGCACGTGTGGCCATCGCCATTTGGGGCGCCCATTACCTTGCCGGGTGCACTGCGCCAGGGAAAAACCTCCACGTTCGGCAGTGGGTATTTCTCGGAGTGTCATTCATTACGTGCGTTCTCATCATGAGTCAGGGCGACTTTGGTATGACGGCGACAACCGTGCTGATTGTTGTCGCGTTGCTCTTTTTCACCGGGATGAGCTGGGTGTGGATCGCAGCAGGCGGCGGACTTGCGGTGTTCCTCTTGGCTGTGCTGCTCATTTTTGGGTCGGGGTACCGTGCGGAGCGCATTAGTACCTACATGGATGCTCTGACGGGGCATTTCGACGAGACTCGGACGAGTGCATTTCAGACGTACCAGGGTTTCCTTTCGCTTGGAGACGGTGGGCTCCTAGGGCTCGGCCTGGGACAGTCGCGCGCCAAGTGGTACTACCTCCCCGAGGCGAAAAACGACTTCGTCTTCGCCGTCATAGGTGAGGAATTGGGTCTCTGGGGTGGCATCATTGTCATCGGCTTGTTCGCCGTGCTCGCGGTCTACGGTTTTCGCACTGCAATGCGGAATACGAAGCCGTTCATGGCCCTCATGTCCGCCACCTTGGTGGCTGGTATCGTCTTCCAGGCGTTTTTTAACATCGGCTACGTGATCGGTATGTTCCCTGTGACAGGTGTCCAGCTACCCCTGTTGTCTTCGGGAGGTACGGCGACGGTGATCACGCTGGGGGCGTTAGGCCTCGTTGTTTCCTGTGCGCGCCACGAACCGGAGGCCATTTCCTCCATGCAGTACAACGGCTTCCCGACGATCGACCGTCTATTGCGTTTGCCGGAGCCATCGCCGAACGACGGCATGTTGGGAGCGCGGCGCGCCACCCTGCCGTCGGAAGAGCAGCTGGAAAAGCGGCGTGAACGAGGTTCCGTGGCACAGCGTCCGGCGGGGACGAGACCACGTCGGCCACGCCCACATGAGCGAGCATCGACATCGGCGCTGAGACATGACTTTCATCCAGTGGAAAGAAAACGGCCGTCTGACGGGCGTCAAGGGCGCCCGTATACGACGGAGCGATACCGCGCGCACGGACGAGATTCAAGGAGAACAAGGTGAGTAAAGCACACGATCCGCTGTCAATCGTGGTCGCGGGTGGCGGAACAGCAGGACACATTGAACCGGCTCTTGCCGTGGCGGAGGTACTCCGCGATGACCATGGGGCGCGCGTGACTGCGCTGGGGTCGAAAAAAGGGCTGGAAAAGGATATTGTCCCGGAACGTGGATTTGATCTGCGGATGATTCGGCCGGTACCCGTTCCCCGCAAAGTGAACACCACGCTAGCCAAGCTTCCCTTCAACGTTGTCCGCGCGGTGCGAGAAACACAGAAGATTCTCGCTGACGTTGAGGCTGATTGCCTCATCGGCTTTGGGGGTTACGTCGCTGCACCGGCGTATATCGCCGCACGCCTGAATAGTATTCCCTTTTTTGTCCACGAGGCGAATGCCCGTGCTGGCATGGCAAACAAACTGGGCATCGCCCTGGGCGGGATTGGGCTCACGGCCGTGAGCGGTTCCGGTGTGAAGGGAGATGTAGTTGGTGTGCCGATTGCCCGCCGGCTGTACCCGGGGGACGAGAAGACCCAGGCTGAGCGGAAGTCCCGGGCATGCGAGAAGTGGGGTCTGGATCCCGCCAAACGCACGCTCTTTGTTACCGGCGGATCGCAGGGCGCGCTGAGCCTGAACCGTGCTCTTGCCGGGGCAGTGGAGGCCATCACCGCCGAAGGTATTCAGGTGCTTCACGCCTACGGGCCGAAAAATGATGAGCCGGCCGAGCACGAGTCGTATACCTCCGTTCCGTTCATCAAGGACATGGACCTCGCCTACGCGCTGGCAGACCTCGTCGTATGTCGTGCGGGAGCGATGACGGTGGCTGAGGTCACCGCTGCGGGCATCCCCGCTATCTACGTCCCGCTTCCACACGGCAATGGTGAACAGGCGCTCAACGCCGCCCCGGTGGTTGCCACAGGAGGAGCCACGATTATCGCTGATGCCGAACTGACAAGTGACACGCTCGCATCGCAGGTGCTCGCTATCCTTAACGACGCCGAGATTCTAGAATCTATGAAGGAGGCGACGCGCCAGAGCACCCTGGGCCATGCCTCCGATGACATCGCCGAGCGGGTAATCGCTAAGGCACGGAGCTTTAGGAAGGGCAAATAAGTGGATCTCCACCGCGTACACATGGTCGGCATCGGCGGTGCAGGAATGAGTGGGCTCGCCCGCATCCTGCTGTCGAGAGGAGCGGTCGTTACGGGATCGGATGCTAAATCCTCCCGCGTCGTTCTCGCACTGCGTTCCATGGGAGCCGTGATTGCCGACGGTCATTCCGCCGACAACCTCACCCTCTCCGGCGAACGTCCAAACGTTGTCGTCACGTCGTTTGCAGCTATCCCGAAGGACAACCCCGAGCTCGTCGCAGCGCGTGAGCTCGGGATCCCCGTCATTCGCCGGAGTGACTTGTTGGCGGAGTTGATGAAGGACCGGATCCAGGTGCTGCTGGCTGGTACGCATGGCAAGACATCGACGACGTCGATGGCTGTTGTCGCCATGCAACAAGCCGGGCTCGACCCGAGTTTTGCGATTGGTGGGCAGCTCAACAAGGCAGGCACGAATGCGCACGACGGCACGGGACGCGCCTTTGTCGCGGAGGCAGACGAATCGGATGCGTCGCTCCTCAGCTATGCCCCCGATGTAGCCGTCGTGACGAACATCGAGCCAGACCACCTCGATTTTTTCAAGACACCGGAAAAGTACTTCGAGGTCTTCGACTCGTTCGCCGCTGTCGTAGCAGAAAACGGAGGCGAACTCGTGGCGTGCGTGGAGGATGAGCATGCCTTGGCGCTGGCGCGCACAGCGCCGGGGACCGTGTACGGGTACGGCTTTGCTGCAACCCTTGTGGAAAATCCGACTATTACCCCGCTCGTTGCGGTTGACGAGGTCACGCTCACTGCTTACGGTTCAGTCGCCACGATGCACGTGCATGTGCCTGGAGGCGATGTCGTTCCCGTTGAGGTCACCGTCCGTACCCCAGGCACGCACATGGTTCTAAACGCAGCTGCAGCGTTGGGTGCCACGTTCCTTGCTTCCAAGCGGGAAAACGGTACCTTCGACGCGACTACTCTTAACCAGCTTGCTGCTGGTATCAGTGACTTCACCGGCGTGCGCCGTCGCTTCGAGCTGAAGGGGACTGTGGAACGTGGGCCTCTCGCCGGGGTGAAGGTGTACGACGATTATGCCCACCACCCGACGGAGGTTGCTGCTGTCCTTCGTGCGTGCAAAGCGAAGGCTGTGGGGGAGGCTCGCGCTGCAGGAAAGCCAGATGACGAGCGTCCGCACGTGATCGTCTGCTTCCAGCCGCACCTGTACTCACGGACACTGAAGTTCGCCGAAGAATTCGGCGCAGCCCTGTCGCTGGCGGATCACGCGATCGTTCTAGACATTTACGGTGCCCGCGAAGAGCCTGTGGAGGGTGTGACCGGCGCGCTTGTGGCAGAAAAGATTGACAGTACCGGTGAATATGTTCCGGGCTTCAACGATGCCCCGGCAGCAGTGGCGCGGGTGGCAAAGCCCGGCGATATCGTCCTGACGATGGGTGCGGGATCTGTGACGATGCTAGGGGCGGAAATTATCCGCAGCCTGGAAGAACTAGCTGACTAAGAAGAAACGAGGACAATTCGGCGTGCGGAAGCTACTCATCGGCTTGGGGGCCATCGTGGCTATGGTGGCCATCGTGTGCGGGCTGGTTTTCTTTGCGCCGTGGTTCGCGGTAAAAAGCATCGACGTGCGCGGTGCGGAGCACGCGTCCGTGGAGGAAATTCAGCAGGCCTCGGGTGTGATGGTGGGGGAGCAGCTGGTGTCTGTGGATGCGCCCTCGGCGGCCCGCCAGGTCGTGGCTCTGCCGTGGGTGAAAACCGCCACAGTGAGCAAGAAGTGGCCATCCACGGTCTCCGTCACGGTCATTGAGCAGCAGGCGGTAGCCTATGTCAAGACTGCGGAGGGTACGACGCTCGTCAATGCGGACGGTGTACCCTTCGTCATCGACGAGGCACCTCTCGGCACGGTGGAGATTTCCGGGGCATCGGTAGATGATCCAGCGGTGTTCTCGGCGTGTCTCGCCGTCGTGGGGGCGCTTCCGGAGGGGGTGCGGAAGGAGGTTGCTCGCGTGCAGGCCCCAAGCCAGTACGAAATCACCCTGGAGCTTCTCGACGGTCGCAGTGTTTATTGGGGGTCGGCCGAGCAGGCGCACAACAAGGCGGTTGCTACCGAACTGGTGTTGGCTCGTCCGGGCGAGCGCTTCAATGTCTCGAACCCGCAGCTTGTAACCGTCGACTAGCTCTTCATCGGGAGCCAAAACCGGCTTCGACAAGCAGGAGAGCGGGGATAACAATCCACCATAAACCCTAAACCTCAAGTAGAGGGTGGAGACACGCCGCGTACGTGGTAGAACACATTTTGGTCGCTGTGGTTGAAAATTGGAAGGAACCTTTAACCGGGGTCTCCAAAGAAGACCTTGCACACGAAATTTTTGTCACAGAAAGGCGAGCTACCCATTATGACCTCACCAGATAACTACCTCGCCGTCATTAAGGTCGTCGGTGTCGGCGGCGGCGGTGTGAACGCGGTCAACCGCATGATTGAGGAGGGGTTAAAAGGTGTTGAATTCATTGCCATCAACACCGACTCGCAAGCCCTCATGTTCTCTGATGCCGATGTCAAGCTCGAGATCGGTCGCGCCGCTACCCGCGGCCTCGGTGCTGGTGCGAACCCCGAAGTGGGGCGTACCTCCGCTGAGGATCACAAGAATGACATCGAGGAGATTCTCAAAGGTGCGGATATGGTGTTCGTTACCGCTGGTGAGGGTGGTGGAACCGGTACTGGTGCGGCTCCTGTCGTGGCGAATATTGCAAAGAAGCAAGGCGCGCTCACTGTTGGCGTGGTTACTCGCCCATTCACCTTCGAGGGACGCGCCCGCACCAAGCAGGCGATGGAAGGTATCGAGGCCCTGCGTGAAGTGTGTGACACGCTCATCGTTATTCCGAACGACCGGCTGCTGCAGCTCGGCGACGAGAACCTCTCCATGCTCGACGCATTCCGCGCCGCAGACGAGGTGCTCTTCAATGGTGTTGACGGCATCACCCGCATCATTACCACCCCGGGCATCATCAACGTCGACTTCGCCGACGTTCGCGCCGTTATGAGCGATGCCGGTTCCGCCCTCATGGGCATCGGCTCCGCACGCGGCGAAAACCGCGCGGTCACAGCCTCCATGCAAGCAATTGAGTCCCCGCTCCTGGAGTCCACTATCGAGGGAGCGCACGGCCTCGTCGTGTCCTTCGCTGGTGGCTCGGACATGGGCCTCCACGAGGTGAATGAGGCTGGCCGTCTCATTGCGGAGAAGGCGGATGAAGACGTTCAGACCATCTTCGGCGCCATCATCGATGACAACCTCGGCGACGAAATCCGCGTCACGGTCATCGCCACCGGTTTTGACAACAAGAACAATACCGACGATGCAAAGAAAAAGGCAGAGGAGATCCCCGGCGGCCACGCGGAGGCGGCTTCCAGCTCTGCCGCGAGCGAGGAAGAGCGCTCGGCTCATAGCTATTCCGCTGATGTCACCCCAGCCCCCAGCGACTCGGATTCACTGTTCGGAGGTCGCTACACCCACGATGACCAGACCTCCCGTCACCGTCTCGCTGATGAACAGGAGCGTGAGCGCCCCGCCGAGCATGGTGAAAGCCGTGGTCTGTTCACCGGGCGTGACGAGGCCCCCCGCGGCTACCGCGGCCGTGGCTACGATGACCTCGACGACGGCGACGACGGCGACGACGACCTCGATGTGCCGGGGTTCCTCCGCTAGAGGAGCGGGTACAGCGGTGATCGCTCACGCGTAGCCGTCGAAAAGCAACAATGGCGCAGAGTCCAGAGACAGAAAACCGGTGACAGCATGGACATGGCGAACACGAACACAGCCGAGCGACCTGTGAGGATCTTCTTCACGACGCGAGGCGGAGGGTTTTCGAAGGCGCCGTACGAGGGGCTCAACCTCGGCGACCACGTCGGCGACGACCCGACCTTAGTGGCGCGCAACCGCGCCCACGTGGCCGATGTCATCGGTCTGCCCCTCGAACGCTTCGTCTACATGGAGCAGGTTCATTCGCCGACCGTCACGGTGGTGGAGGCAACCACTCCTACGCCCGTTGAACTGACGGATGCCATCGTCACAACTGAGCGGGATCTGGCTCTGGTCGTACTCACCGCGGATTGTGTGCCGGTGTTGCTGTCAGACGCCGACCACGGCATCGTGGCTGCTGTCCATGCGGGTCGCCTTGGTGCCCGCAACGGGATCGTCAAAAAAACCGTGGAGCAAATGGTGAGCTTGGGAGCCACTCCCGCGACGATGCACGCATGGATTGGGCCCGCTGCCTCGGGCAGGCACTACGAGCTTCCTCAAGAAATGGTCGCAGACGTCGAGAAACACCTGCCAGGGAGCGCTTCGACGACAGTGAACCACACGCCGAGCGTGGATCTGCGAGCCGGCATTGTTCGCCAGTTGTACGGCCTAGGAGTCGTCGCGGTGAACACAGATCCGCGGTGCACCATTGAAGACACAGACTTTTTCAGCTATCGACGGGACGGGCGGACAGGCCGACAGGCCTCCATCATCTTCCTCCCCACAGATAGCGAAGGAAACAACGGATAGCGCGCGCCACTCGGTGATTCCGCCGACACGGTGAACACGCCAACACGGTGAGTACGCGCCATAGGATGAAAGGTTGAAGGGAACGAGAACATGGCTCGGGAAGACGAGATAGCCGCTGGGCTCCAGCGGGTGCGCCAGCGAATCGCGGAAGCAAAGGCAGCCGCAGGTAGAACCGACGAGGTTCGCCTCCTTCCCGTGACTAAATTCCACCCTGCCTCCGATGTCGAGATCCTCCATTCACTGGGGATTGAAGCGGTGGGGGAGAACCGCGACCAGGAGGCCAAAAAGAAGGCGGCGGAATTTCCGTCCATGGCTTTCCATATGCTCGGACAGATACAGACGAAGAAGGCTAATTCAGTAGCCCGCTGGGCATCTGCCGTTCAGTCTGTGGACAGTCTGACTCTTGTGCAAGCGCTCGATCGCGGAATGCAGCTCGCCCTGGACCGCGGCGATCGCACAACGGAGACTCTCGATGTCTATGTGCAGCTGTCGCTTGATGGCGACGAATCCCGTGGTGGCGTGATTGCCGCAGATGTCCCGTTCCTGGTCGAAGCCATTGAGGGTAGTACTCACCTGAGACTTGTCGGGTTGATGTGCGTGCCTCCTGTCGCCAGCGATGCGGACGAGGCTTTCGCCACCGCTTTGGACGTCAAGCAGGATCTCGATGCCCGTGCGGGACACCCCCTCGAGTTCTCCGCTGGGATGTCGGCTGACCTTGAAGTGGCAATCAAAAATGGCTCGACTCTTGTGCGTGTCGGAACCGACATTTTGGGGCCACGTCAAATACCGTAAAAACCAACAAACCACAACACTTACACAGCAACGTCAGGTGCGCGAAGGAAGGATCACACACATGACAAACGTTCAGAAATTCAAGGAATTCTTCGGGTTTGGTCCCGCAGAAGATTACGTAGCTGAGGACGAGTATTACGGCTCTCCCCGCAGCGGAGAGGATTACAAGCAGGAGAGCCGCTACGGGCGTTCCTACAGTGGCTACAGCCAGCCGCGCTATGAGTCCTCCGTTGTCACCGTCCGCCTGAATTCGTACCAGGAAGCTCGGCAGCTTGGTGAGCCTTTCCGCGATGGCGATGCCGTCGTTTTTGACATGACCGCCATGGACACCGCCGATGCACGTCGCATCGTGGATTTCGCCGCCGGCCTCGTCTTCAACGCACGCGGCACGATGGAAAAAGTCGGGCGGAAGACGTTCGCCATCATTCCTGAAGGAATGGATATTACGGTAGCGGACTTGGAGCGTGCCGCTCGCCGCTAGGCGGTCATCCACTTTCCAGCACTTTTGACGCTGCGTGCCCCCGGTCATGCCGGGGGCATCTGTTTTAGATAGAGTAGGACAACTGTGAGTACTGTTACCTCCATACTGCTTCTCGTAGTGCAGATCTACACGTGGATTCTGGTCGCCCGCATCATCATCGAAATGATTGGCTCATTCTCGCGCGACTTCCGTCCGCCACGCTGGTTTTCCCTTGTATCCGAACCGCTCTTTGTCGTGACGGATCCGCCTGTGAAGGCTCTTCGCCGACTCATTCCGCCATTGCGGATGGGGAATATTGGCCTCGATATGAGCGTTCTCGTACTATTTTTTATCCTCCAAGTAATCGAAATCTTTCTCTCCGCTGCGGTCGCTTAATCGCCCCCTGACTTGGTATTTTGTGTCAACCCTGCAGGTGGGTCGCCAGAAAATCCGAGGGTTTCAGGTGTGACTTGCGTGGTAAATGGGTACACTAGTGACAGAAAAACAATTAAGATTAAGTACAAGTTGATGTGCAGCCCGGTTGGTTGCACTCACCGCAACCGGTGAAACCACCTAGGTAAGTGAAGGGATCCGTCAATGCCGCTGACTCCAGCTGACGTGCACAACATAGCCTTTAGCAAGCCGCCGATTGGCAAGCGCGGCTACAACGAAGACGAGGTTGATCAGTTCCTCGACCTCGTTGAGGACGAACTCGCCCGCCTGCAGGACGAAAATCAGGCTTTGCGCCAGCGCGTAGAAGACCTGCAGAAGGAAGCAGGCTCCGCCACCGCTGGCAGCACCTCCGTCGCTTCTATCTCCCGTGTGGACGAGGAAGAGATTCGTCGCAAGGTTGTCGCCGAGTACGAAGCAAAGCTCGAACAGGCTCAGAAGCAGGCCGCAAGCGCCCGCGAGGAAGCGGACAAGGCGCGTCGCGAGGCAGCATCTGCACGCAACGCACAGCAGAGCGCCAAAGTCGCCGATACGCAGGCTCCCGTCGAGGGTCAGGCATCCGCCGAGACGCACATGCAGGCAGCCCGCGTTCTTGGTCTTGCTCAGGAAATGGCCGACCGCCTCACCAACGACGCGCGCACCGAAAGCCAGTCCATGCTGGACGAGGCACGCGCCGCCGCAGAGTCCACCATCTCGGATGCGAACTCCTCCTCGCAGCGCACCCTGGCAGATGCCAAGCAGCGCTCCGACAAGATGGTTCGCGAGGCGCAGGAGAAGGCAGACCGGCTCATCAGCGATGCCACTACTCAATCCGAAAACCAGATCCGGAAGGCTCAGGACAAGGCGAACGCCCTCCAGGCCGATGCCGAGCGTAAGCACACCGAGATCATGGCCACTGTCAAGAGCCAGCAGGCCGCTCTGGAGAACCGTATCGAAGAGCTGCGTACCTTCGAGCGCGAGTACCGCACTCGCCTCAAGACCCTCCTGGAATCCCAGCTGGAAGAGCTGCAGAGCCGTGGCTCCTCCGCACCGCGTAACCCGCAGGGCAATAAGTAGCCTCTAGCTGCAGTAGCCAGTGCAGTATGCTGCACTCGCTGCCATCGCGCTACCGTGCGTGCCGTTGTGATTCAGATGGTGTGATACGTATCTGGCTCGTTGCGTGTTTTCCGCTCCACGTGGCGCGACTGTCAAGCGAGTCGCGTGGTGTCCGGTAACGGTTAGCGTCGTCCCCTCCCACTCTGTGGGCGGGGACTTTTTGCTGCGCGGAACTGTTTTGGTGGTATAGTTTCGTTCCAAGGCTATGACCCGGCTATCACCGGCGAGCTCCCGGAAGAAAAGTAAAGCGCCCCGTAACGGCACGCCAGCACGGCAACGTCAGGGGGAGATTCTGAGTAGAACCGGGCGGACATCAGATCGCCGATACAGATCCTTAAAAACTCGAGCGGAAGTGCAATGCGCTTCAAGCAGGGTGGTACCGCGCAACCGAGGTTGCGTCCCTGCGTTAACAAAAAATGACAGTTTTTAAGGAGTGATCCACTTATGACGGCGAAGAGCAACGTAGGAAATGTTTACCTGCGCGTCGACCTGTCCGGGGGCACCAGCAATTTCCCTACCATGGAGGAAAATGTTCTGGAGTACTGGGACAAGGACGACACCTTCCAAGCCAGTCTCAAAAACCGTGAAGACGCACCGGAGTACGTCTTCTACGACGGCCCGCCCTTTGCAAACGGCCTGCCGCACTACGGTCACCTCCTCACCGGCTACGTCAAAGACATCGTTCCCCGTTTCCAGACAATGAAGGGCAAGCTTGTCCGTCGTGTCTTCGGCTGGGACTGCCACGGCCTGCCGGCTGAGTTGGAGGCTGAAAAGCAGCTCGGCATCAAAGACAAGGGTGAGATCGAGGCCATGGGCCTCGAGGCCTTCAACAAGTACTGTGGTCAGTCTGTCCTCCGCTACACGGAGGAGTGGAAGGAATACGTCACCCGCCAGGCCCGCTGGGTCGACTTCGATAACGGCTACAAGACGATGGACCTCAACTTCATGGAGTCCGTCATGTGGGCGTTCAAGACCCTTTACGATAAAGGGCTCATTTACCAGGGCTTCCGTGTTCTCCCGTACTCGTGGGCCGAGCACACGCCACTGTCCAACCAGGAGACACGCCTGGATGATTCCTACAAGGACCGCCAGGATCCCACGTTGACCGTCACGTTCCCGATCACGGGTGCTGACGAAGGCAGCGCGGGCGCACAGGTTCTGGATCGGCTTTCCGACGTCTCCTTCCTCGCATGGACGACAACCCCCTGGACGCTTCCATCCAACCTGGCCCTCGCCGTGCATCCCGACGTCCGCTACGTTATCGTCACCGTCGGTAAAGACGGACTAGAGGAATTCGTCGGCCGGAAGTTCCTCCTCGCTGAGGATCTCGTGTCTGCCTACAAGAAGGAGCTCGGTACAGCGGAGGTCGTCGATACCTTTGAGGGCAAGGAGCTCGAGGGGCTGACCTATAAGCCGCTCTTCGACTTCTTCCTGGATACGGAGAAGGCCTTCCACGTACTGCTGGCCGACTACGTCACCACCGAGGACGGTACCGGTGTCGTCCACCAGGCTCCCGCCTTCGGTGAAGACGATATGAATACGTGCAAGAAATACGGTGTGGGACTGGTCATCCCCGTCGACATGGACGGTAAGTTCACGGAGCAGGTGCCGCCGTATCAGGGGCAGCTCATCTTTGATGCCAACAAGAACATCATCCGCGACCTGAAGCACATCGGCCGTGTTGTCCGTCACCAGACGATCGTCCACAGCTACCCGCACTCTTGGCGTTCCGGCGAGCCGCTCATCTATATGGCTCTGCCCAGCTGGTTTGTTGAGGTAACGAAGTTCCGCGATCGCATGGTGGAGCTCAACCACGAGAAGGTGGAGTGGATCCCCGAGCACATCCGCGACGGCCAGTTTGGCAAGTGGCTGGAGGGAGCCCGCGACTGGAACATCTCGCGTAACCGCTACTGGGGTTCACCGATCCCGGTGTGGGTTTCCGATAATGACGAGTACCCACGTGTGGATGTCTACGGTTCGCTGGATGAGCTGGAGCGGGACTTTGGTGTCCGGCCGACGAGCCTGCACCGCCCGTACATCGATGAGCTCACGCGCCCGAACCCGGATGATCCGACCGGAAAGTCCACGATGCGCCGCGTGCCGGAGGTTCTTGACTGCTGGTTTGAGTCTGGCTCCATGCCGTTCGCGCAGAAGCATTACCCGTTTGACAACAAGGAATGGTTCGATACTCACTCGCCGGCCGACTTTATTGTGGAATACTCCGGCCAGTCCCGCGGTTGGTTCTACACCCTCCACGTGCTCGCAACCGCCTTGTTTGATCGCCCTGCCTACAAGCGCGTCGTCGCCCACGGTATCGTGCTCGGCAACGACGGCCTGAAGATGAGTAAGTCCAAGGGCAACTACCCGAACGTCAAGGAAGTCTTCGACCGAGACGGTTCTGATGCCATGCGCTGGTTCCTCATGAGTTCGCCAATTCTTCGCGGTGGCAACCTCATCGTGACGGAGCAGGGCATTCGTGAGGGGGTTCGCCAGGCGATGCTGCCGATGTGGAACGCCTACAGCTTCCTGCGTCTGTACTCCTCCAAGCAGGCCACGTGGTCTGTCGATTCCGACGACGTCCTGGATCGCTTCATCCTGGCCAAGACGAGGGACCTCGTCGAGGCTGTCGATGCCTCACTGTCCGCTAGCGATATCTCTGCGGCCTGCGACGAGATCCGCGTCTTCTGCGACGTTCTCACCAACTGGTACGTGCGTCGCTCGCGCGACCGTTTCTGGGCTGGTGACGACCAGTACCCGGAGGCATTCAACACCCTGTACACCGTGTTGGAAACCCTGTGTCGCGTTGCTGCACCACTGTTGCCGATGACCACAGAGGTGATTTGGCGCGGTCTGACTGGTGAGCGCTCCGTGCACCTGACGGATTACCCGGTTGCACAGGACTTCCCGGCAGATGACGGGCTCGTCCGTGCGATGGATCTTGTGCGCGCCGTGTGCTCGTCTGCCTCGTCTATCCGCAAGGCCGCTCAGCTGCGTAACCGTCTCCCGCTGAACAAGCTCACCGTTGCTGTTCCGGAGGCCGATAGCCTTGCTGAGTTTGCGCCTGTCATCCGCGATGAGGTGAATGTGAAGAACGTTGAGCTCACCACGGATGTCGATGCGGTTGGTTCGTTTAAGGTGAACGTCATCCCGAAGGTCGCCGCACCGCGCCTTGGCCGTGATTTCCAGCAGACCCTTGTCGCTGTGAAGAAGGGCGATTACGAGCGGGACGGCGATACGGTGAAGGCTGCTGGCCAGGTTCTCCAGCCCGGCGAGTACGAGGAGGTCCTCGTCGCCGCCGATCCGGATTCCACCGCCCGCATCAGTGGGCACAACGGTCTGGTCGTGCTGGATAAGAACGTGACGGAGGAACTGGAAGCCGAGGGCTGGGCAGCAGATGTCATCCGTGGTCTCCAAGATGCTCGCAAGGCTGAGGATTTCGAGGTCTCTGACCGCATCAGCGTCCGCCTGCAGGTGTCGGAGGATAAGGCCGAGTGGGCTAACCTCTTCGCCGAGCACATTGCAGAAGAGGTCCTCGCCACCGTTTTCGCGTTCACCGACGCGACCGGTGAGCACGAGATCATCGATGGTGTTACCGCCACGCTCAAGAAGAACAATTAAACAGGAACAACGAAGCAGATAGCCCTGCTGGGATTTCTTCGCCGGGATCCCGATAGCAGAACCTTGCTAAACACACGGTCTACAGCGGCGAGTGCAGCCATAGCAGCGAGCGCAGCCGCGGCACGTAAGCTATGAGGGCTAGGTGTGTTGGCCGTTGTTGGCACCGCCGAAGGCTCCATACCCTCACCACGAGTGTGCAGGGTGTGGAGCCTGTGCACATATTGTGACCGGAGACAACCGCGTGGATTGGACTCAGGCATTTCTGTTAGCCCCCTCAGCCTCTCGCCCCTTCGCATCGTCATTAACCCATCTGTGGCTCCGTTTGCTTATGGGGGAAGGCCTCCGCGGCGAGGGGCATTGGGGCATGCTCGTGCAAGCGCACATTTTCGTGCCACAAACAACAGGCTTTTACAATGTCCCTTTGTGACCAAGCTGTATGTTCCCCTTCTGATGACTCTCGCCGGCGCGTCCAACTATCTTGGTGCGGCGCTAGCGGTTTATCTTTTCGATGTGCAATCGCCGTGGATCGTTGCATGGCTGCGCGTCGGTGCTGCCGGTTTCATCTTGGTTGCGATTTTTCGCCCGAAAAAGAAGCACTGGCTGAGCTGGTCTGCTCTCGCTTATGGTTTGGTCACTCTCGGGATGAACACTGCCTTTTACGAGGCAATTGACCGCATTCCCTTGGGAATGGCCGTGGCCATCGAATTCATCGGGCCGATAGCCGTAGCTGCGTGGGGAAGCAGGACAGTACGCGACTGGTTGGCGCTCATCGCGGCAGCTGTCGGTGTGGTGGTATTGAGCGGCACACAGTGGGGGACGAACACCGTGGGTATCATCTGGATCATCGTTTCCGGAGTTCTGTGGGGGCTGTATATTCTGGCATCCAACACCTTGGCACATGGGGAGTCGACGTTTCAGTCAATGGGAGTAGGCCTCATTTATGCATCCGCTGCGATGAGTCCTTTTGTGGTTGGAGGGTGGAATACGGGTACCTATTCCGGCGTGGGGGAGCTATCCCTCCTCATTGCGATGGCCTTTGGATTGGGGCTCCTTAGTGCGGTAATTCCATACGGGCTCGACCTCGTCATGCTGAAAATGGCATCACCGGACTATTACGCCGTTCTCTTGTCGCTCCTACCTGTTACAGCGGCGGTAATCGGGATGATCGTCCTTGGGCAGCTTCTTACCGCCGTGGAGGTTTTCGGAATCCTCTTGATTGTTGTGGCGGTTGCGCTCCGAAAACAGACCGCTTAGTTCACTTTATAGACTGAGCGGTATATAGTGGATTCGTGGACAAAATCAGAGCAAAAGAGACACAAGGGTATAAAAAAGATCTAAAGCCACGCCATATCCAGATGATTGCACTAGGTGGTGCCTTGGGTACGGGGTTGTTCCTGGGCGCCGGTGGGCGATTGGCCGTCGGAGGTCCAGGTCTTGCACTTGTGTATGCGGTGTGTGGCCTCATTGGCTATCTCATGCTTCGCAGTCTGGGGGAGATGGTGGTCCACCGCCCAACATCGGGGTCCTTTGCCTCCTACGCTCGCGAATTCCTCGGCGAGCCCGCCGCCTTCGTTGCCGGATGGATCTACTTTCTCGCGTGGGTCACAGTAGGCACAACGGATCTGACGGCGGTCGCGATTTACCTGAAATTCTGGCCCATTTTCCAGGACGTGCCACAGTGGGTGCTGGTCGCAGTCGCCCTTGCGCTCGTCCTCTCTGTCAACCTCCTAGGGGTGAAGGTATTCGGAGAAGCAGAGTACTGGTTTGCAGCTGTGAAAGTTGGAGCGCTTGTTATCTTCCTCATTGTCGGCGTTGCGCTCCTTGTTACTGGCCATGCGCCGGGTGGAACCATCAGCGCTACAGCTCTTGGTGATTGGTTCCCTCACGGAATCATGCCACTGGTGATTCTCACCCAGGGCGTGGTGTTTGCTTACGCCGGCATCGATATGATCGGCGTGACTGCTGGAGAGACAGCAGATCCTGAGTACCAGATTCCCAAGGCGATTAACACGACGGTGTTTCGGATTATCTTCTTCTACGTTGGCTCCATTCTGCTCCTTGGCTTCCTGCTTCCATACACGGCCTACAGCGCAGGCGAGTCCCCCTTTGTTACATTCATGAATTCCATCGGTGTGCCCTACGCAGGGGACATAATGAACCTCGTGGTGCTTACTGCTGCACTATCGAGTGTCAACGCGGGCTTGTACGCGACTGCCCGGATTTTGCGACCTCTCGCCTTGACGGGGTCTGCCCCCGGTTACCTTGGCACGCTGTCCGAGCATGGGGTGCCGAAGAACGGAATTATCACCACGGCCACGCTTATGGTGGTCGGTATTATCGCCAATTACTTTGTGCCGGAGAAGGCATTCGAAGTGTTCCTCAACCTCGGAGCTATTGGAATCCTGGGGATGTGGGCGATGATTTGCCTCGCTCACATCGGTTTTGTTCGCTCCGGTCAGGAACGCCCTCATTACCGGTCGTCCGCCGTCTCCGATGTGATCGTTCTCTTGTTTCTTCTCGGCGTGTTTGTCCTGATGGCCTTTGATAAGCCAGTGGGCAGCGCTACGGTAGCCGTGACGATTTTCGGTCTCATCCCGGCATTCGGAATTGGCTGGTTTTTCGTGCGGAAGCGAGCCGTCGCACATCATGGTGCTGCAGCAGGGCATACACAGGGTTCCGCCAGCGAATCCGTGGAGAGCAAGGTGTCGACCACTGCTGGTTAAGATGTGGGTATGCAGCGTTGGGTTCTTCACATCGATATGGATGCTTTCTTTGCATCCTGTGAACAATTAACCCGACCGACGCTGCGCGGTAAACCGGTTCTTGTAGGGGGAGTGAACGGTCGTGGTGTCGTGGCCGGAGCCTCGTATGAAGCCAGGGCATTCGGTGCGCACTCGGCGATGCCTATGCATCAGGCCCGAGCGCTCGTTGGCTACACTGCGGTTTCCGTTTCTCCTCGCAAGGCGGTCTATTCTGCCGTCAGTCGCAGGGTGATGCGCTTAATCGAGCACGAAGCGGGAGTCATCGAACAACTCAGTGTAGATGAGGCCTTCATGGAACCGGCGAGCCTTGTTGGTGCCAGTGTCGACGAGGTAGTTGCGTGGTCAAACGAGCTTCGTGAAAAGATCCGAACGACAATCGGCATACCGTCATCCGTCGGCGCTGGAACGGGCAAACAGTACGCCAAAATCGGGTCCGGATTGGCAAAACCAGACGGCACTTTCGTCATTTCGAAAGACAAGCAGGAAGAGATCCTCGGGCCCCTTCCAGTCCGCTCACTATGGGGTGTGGGGCCCGTGGCAGAGGCGAAGCTTCGTGGACTGGGGATCACGACGATTGCTGAGTTCGCCGCCATGAGCAAGAAGGAAGTCGAGGTTACCCTTGGCAAAGCCGTCGGTGCCACGCTGTGGGAGTTAGCGCGGGGACATGACGATCGCGTGGTCGCACCCCGCGCGGTGGCAAAACAGGTGTCTGCCGAGCAGACATACGCACGCGATCTCACCACTGTGGACGAGGTGGATAAGGCAGTTCGTCGGGCGGCCCACGATGCCCATGTGCGACTTCTGAAAGACGGGCGAGGCGCTCGGACAGTAACTGTGAAGCTGAAGATGACTGACTTCCACATCGAATCGCGCAGTTATACGTTGCCATACGCGACTGATGAGTTCGATACCCTTTTTGCAGCTGCGATGCGGATTACTCGGTACCCCTCGGAGGTGGGGGCGATCCGTCTTGTCGGCGTGAGTTTTTCAGGGCTGGAGGAAGCCCTGCAAGATGTCCTTTTCCCGGAGCTTGACCAAGACATCGTGCGGGAAGAAGTCATTACCGAGTACGACGCAGGCGTCGATTTTCCGGAGGTTACCGTCAACGCGGAGGGCGAGGCCGTCGTGTCACGTTGGCGTGCGACGCAGGATGTCTGGCACCCGGAATTCGGGCACGGCTGGGTGCAGGGGACGGGTGGAGGAATTGTCACCGTGCGGTTTGAGACACGCACGACCGGCCCAGGACGAATCCACACGTTCGACGTCGATGATGAGGAGCTGCAGCCGGCAGACCCGTTAGGGAGCCTCGATTGGGAAGATACCGAAGGTGATGAGGCTACCGTCGATCTGCCCCAGTCCCAGGAGCAATCTGACGATCTGCACGAGTAGCGCGGTTCACGTGCCAAGGCACCGATGACTGCTCTAGGAGCCGGGGTGAAGCGCGGTGCAGGTTATATCGGCGAGCTCGCACAAAAAGGGCCTGCCACCTGGAAGAGAAGAGTCCGGGGTGAAGTGGTCGGGAGAATACTCTCATCCGGAGATCGATTGATCAGGATGCACAGGCTGAGAAGTACGTGATGGAGGAGCGCCAGTGCGACGATCCTGCGCAGCCTCGGGAGGTGATCTCCGAGGCGCAGATGGAGGAAGGGGATGGCTCACTACCTAATGCGACAAGGGAGGCGACACTTTTTGCGTCGCCTCCCTCTTCCTACGTGGCGGTGTTAACCTCAACGTCTTCCTACGTGGCGGTGTTGACCTCAACGTCCACGCGGAGTCTAAAACAACGTTGCCGGGTGTCTACCGGATGCAATGGCGATGGCCAGGAGGATGCGGGACTGACCGGCGCGGAAGTACTTTGATCCCAGCGCACCCTTGTCCAGGAGTGTCTTTCCGCCGCCGACACCGCCGTAGGTGCCGGACACATCACCGCGGGGCACACGGGTGGAGATGACAACGGGGATGCCCTTTTCCAGTACATCGCCCAGGCCCTCGGCAAACTCAGTACCCACGTTGCCGTTGCCCATTGCCTCCACGACAATGCCCTGGGAACCGTTGGCGAGGGCGTTATCGATGAGGTCCCGTGGCGCGCCGGGGTAGGCGTAAAGCACGTCGACGCGGGTGTCGGCGAGAGTCACAGGCGGGACGGGGTCTGCGCGCTCAGGCTCCTCGGGGGCGTTCGTACCGAAAGCGAGTTCGTCTGACGTGTGAAATTTGAGGGCGCCACGGGCGGGGATCACAGCGTGGCCGAAGACAATGAGGGTGCCGATCCCGCAGGCGGACGGTTCGCCTGCCGTCATGACAGCCTCGAAGAGATTTTGGGGGCCGTCTGTGTCCGGGTCGTCGAACGGGTGCTGAGCGCCGGTGAAAATGACCGGCCGGGGGTCGTCGATAAGCGTATCGACGGCGAGCGCGGACTCCTCCATCGAGTCGGTGCCGTGGGTGACCACAATGCCGTCGACAGATTCGTCCTCGAAAACCTCCCGGATGCAGCCGACGATCAGATCGAGATCCTTCATCGTGAGGGAGGAGGAGTCGAGCTGGGTAAGTGGATGCCAGGACAGGGAGATTCCGGATCCCTCCAGTTGCGGGGTGATTGCTTCAATCAGATCGTCTCCAGTTTTGGTGGGGACGAGGGCTCCCTGTTCGTCGGTGGTGCAAGCGATTGTGCCACCGGTTGTGACGACGACGATGTGACGTGAAGGAACGGCATTAGTCATATACGTAACCTTAACACCGGACATCTGATAACTCCGTGGGTTTAGCGAGGAAACCTTCGCGGGGTGAGCGAGGATAACTCCGTGAGGTGAGCAAGGAAACCTCTGCGGGCAAAGCGAGGGTGTGAGGGGGTAGCCGAGGAGCACCGGGGAAAGCGACGTGTGGTCTGTTTTCTGCAGTCAGTGTGGGATAGGGCACGCGAGTAGGTGTGGGCATAGATGAGCTGGTTCGCGGGAGGCAGCAACAGTGGGCAGTGAGAAACCCGAAAAGAGAAGAAACATTGGTCAGACGGGGACTTTGACTATGTGGTGGCCGTTATGAATAATGACAGTCTGATTGTGTCAGAGGGTGGGTTACGTAACGTGAGTCAGCCGGAACCGTTTATTACTTTTTGGTAACGGTGTCTACGCGTGTACGATGTAGACGATTGTGGCCAGTGGATAAGAAGTGGCCGAAGTAACAGCCGACTAACGGTGGCGGGAGCCACCGGAAAAGGAGAATCGTGAAAACCTCGAAGATTGCACTAGCTGCCATGGCGATGGGCCTGTCCGTGTTCGTGAGCGCATGTGGCGGCGGATCTGACGATACGACGACGTCTGCGACGACTTCTGCGGCTGTTGAGTCCACCACCTCTGAGGCTGCCCCCAGCGCCGCCGCATTGCCGACGGTAGCGGACCTTAATGCGGTCATCGCAACCGCAACTGATCCGGCTGCCACGGTTGAGCAGAAGATCCTCACCGTCCAAGGTGGCGAGACCGCTCCTGAGCTCTTCGAGACCATGACCCAGTCCAAGGCCGAGTCTGGCGCGAACTTCACCGTCGTTGAGCCGGTGCTCCCCGGTTACACCCCGGATTCCGTCCTGGCTACCGTGAACTTCACGCTGCCGGATATGGCTCCCCAGACCGCCGAGAACGTTGAGTTCGTTTTCGAGGACGGCCACTGGAAGCTCTCTCAGCAGTGGGCATGTACCCTCATCCAGAACACCGTACAGCCTGAGCAGGTTCCCCCGATGTGCCTCGGTGGCAACGCTGCACCTGCCCCCGTTGATCCTGCAGCCCCCGCAGCTCCCGCCGAGGGTGTAGACCCGGCACCGGCACCGGCCGAGGCACCGGCTCCCGCTGAGGCTCCGGTTCAGTAACGTAGAGTCCCACGGCACCGGCTGGAGCAGCCAGTTTCAACAACGCTTAAGCGCGCATTCCACACGGCATGCGCGCTTTTTCATTTTGGTTCCGGTTTGCGTCTTCGCTGTGAGAGCCGGCTCTGACGAGTCAGCTCTGACGACCCGGTTATGAGGAACAGTGGAAAGGCGGCGCGACCGTTTTCTTAGCGGGAGCTACCTGCGAGCTCCGTCAGTCCCTCCTCATGGCTCATAGCGAAACGTCGGCCTTGCCAGCGGTCGCGGAGCCAGCGGTCGTGGCTTGCGACGATGACGATGCCGGGGAAGTCCGCGATCGCCCGTTCCAGATCCTCAGCGAGGGTAAGGGAGATGTGGTTGGTCGGCTCGTCGAGAAGCAGAATGTCCGGCGGGGAGGCGAGTGTAATCCCGATGGCGACGCGACGCCGTTGCCCCAAGCTGAGGGAGCGCATGGGCAGCCGTGCCTTGTCCGCGGTGAGCAGCCCCATTTCCTCCAAGGACGGTGAACCTGCAGGAACCGCTGCGGCGAAGGTGTCTGCGGCGCTCTTTCCCATGTCATCCCACCGGGAATCCTGCGCGAGGTATCCCACGGTGAGTTCCTCGGCAATGGTCATAAAGCCTTCGCTGAAGGGCACGGTCCCCGCAATGACGCCGAGAAGCGTCGACTTTCCGGCGCCGTTGACTCCCTCAATAAGGACGTGCTCGCGGTCGTAGATATCCAGGTCGACGTTCGGCATACGGTCTTCTACGGCGATGTCGAAGAGGCTTATCGACGGCTCCGGGGACCGCGTCACCGTCACCTGATCGGTGTTGCCGGTGGCAAAGGTGAGCGGGTGTGGTGGCTCGGGGAGCGCGTTGCGCTGGAGTTCCTCCAGGCGGTTTTTCGCTTGCCGGATGCGGGTTCCGGCTGTCTTCGCCGCGCGATCGGCGAAGAACTTGGCAGACTTGCGCACCTCTGTCTTGTTCTCCGTGGAGTGGAAGATATCTTCTTCCCGCTTATACAGCTTGTTCTCCAGCATCGCCCGTTCGTTTTCTTGAGCGTTGTACAGGGAGCGCCAGCGTTCGCGTGTCTTGTCACGTTCCCCGAGGTAATCGGAGAAGGTGCCGGTGAAAAACGTGGCTTGGCGAGTTGCTTCGCCGCGCCCGCCCTCCGGGGCAAGCCCCGGGTCGAGGTCGATAATGCAGTTGGCGGCGTTGTCCAGGTAGTAGCGGTTGTGGCTGGCGGTGATGACCGGACCGCGGTAGTTTTTCAGCTCGTCGATGATGAAGTCGGTAGCATCGTCGTCGAGGTGGTTCGTCGGCTCGTCGATAAGTAAGCAGTCAGCGGGGGAGACCAGCAGCATAGCGAGGGCGAGACGGCGGCGCTGGCCACCGGAGATCTCCGCGATCGTGGCGCGCCGGTCGAGGTTTTCCACCCCGAGGCCGGTAAGTACCTGCTCAATGCGTGAATCAAGGGTCCACAGTTGGAATGCGTCAGCGCGTGCGAGGGCATCGTCGTAGGCGGTGGACAGGCTGACAAGGTTGGGTGCTTCGGCGAGGCGTGCGGAAAGCTCGACGATGTCTTTTTCGATGTCCTGGACTTCCCCAACCGCGTGGTCGATGAGGTCCTGCACGGTGTTGTCGGGCCGGAGGCTGACTTCCTGTGGCAGGAAACGCGTGTGCTCGGGGAGATGGAGAGTTCCTGCATCTGGCTGGTGGAGGCCCGCGAGGAGGGACAGGGTGGTGGATTTACCGGAACCGTTTTCCCCGATTAATCCGGCGACTTGGCCTGCCCCTACGGTGAATGTGATGTCGGTGAGGATCCGTGTGCCGCCGGGGTAAGAAAAGCTCACGCCGTCGGCTTTAACGTACTTTTTCATGTCTTCCTCACAACGTAAGTGGGCTCATTGCGCGGGCACAGGGGCGTGCCGGTATCCCAGGTAGAAAGCCCAGATAACTTTAACCCTTTCTATTTTATTTCGCTCACCACCTAAAACCTAAATATGGCGGTGCGGATTGTGTGCGGGCTCTGCGCGGAGGATGCTCCTTACCATTCCCGCCGGAATTCCCACCGGTTACCGGCCGGACTTCCCACTGGTTTCCCGACGGAATTCTTACTGGTTTCCCGCTGGAATTGCCGCGGGTCTCCCGCACAGGCTCGCTGCGCTCTATTTTTCCCCACTTCTGTTCCCTTTCCTTCACCGCACTACTTCGTAACTGTTTTTAGCTTTTCGATGCCAACGCTCACGCGTTAAACACGGTGTGCAGGTGCAGCGGGAAGGGCTCAGATGGCTGGTGAAGCAATGGCCAACGAGAAGGAGACATCTTAACTACGCGGTCGCAGCCACACGGTCCCAAGCAAAGCGGTGCGAATTAAAGGTCCGAGGCCCAAACGTGCTAGTCAAATACGGTGGATTGGTGAGCGTCCTGGACAACGGCGTACTGGCTTGTGGCGTTTCCGTAAACCGTGCGGGTGGTGAAAGAGGACCTGCCTGCCACGGGGAAGGGCTTGGTCAAATCGATGGTCACCCGGGCATTGCTGGACGTTTCTGCGGATTGGATATCTACCTTCTCTCCGCTGTCCAGGGTGAGGGAACCAACCGTCGGACGCTGGGAGATAGTGGCATCGACGACAACTGTCGTGCCCTCGTGGCTGATGAGTGTGTAGGTGGTTTCCTGTGAGGTGTTAGATTCGCCGATGACGGGCATCTCCACAGTCCAGCGCGCACCGGGCGCCAGCGGCTCGTCGGGGAAGATAACGAGCTGCCCGAGGAGAGCGGACACGTACCCTTCTAGGAGCGCGTTGACCTGGTCGTTGCTTCCTTCAGGAAGATCGTAGCTAATGGCCGTGACGCGACCTGTGCCGGTGGCATCCCAGAGCACTGTGATCCCGTTGGCGACGCTGACATCTACAGTATCGGCAACGCTTGCTGCCGAGGGATCCTTGCGTGTCAGCTCGGTGAGCGTCATGCTGACGCTGCGGGAGGCACCCGCTTCATCGTCGGTTAACTGCGTAGTGGATAGGCTGGCGGATGCGGTGAGTGGTGCCCCGGAGACCTCGGACGGTGGCTGGGACGCAACCTGTGCTGAGGGGACGGCGTCTTGAGAAAAGCCGAGACTGACGTTAAACGGTGCCTGCTGCGTGGCATCCATATCTTGGTAGGCGACGGGGACGCGGTTGCCCTCGCCAGGAGTGAGCACTGTCACCCGTGGCGCGGAGATAGCCGCCTTCACACTCGTGGTGGTGGGGGATGAGCTGGAGGCGGAGTCATCTGAGGCACACCCCGTCAGAGTGAGCGTGGCAATGATACTGACAGACAAGACAGCGCGGATAACAGTATTCTTCACTCCTCTCACGATAATGGAGGCGGAGTCGTGGCAGACAATCAAGGCTCGGCCTTTCTCAGCTAGAGGTATAGGAGTGCACGCTTGGGCTTTGCCCGGGATGTAGGAGTGCACGCTTGGGCGTTGCCCGGGATGTAGGAGTGCACGCTTGGGCTTTGCCCGGGATGTAGGAGTGCACGCTTGGGCGTTGCCCGCGTCGGCCTCGTACCGCGCAGATCGCAGTGCGAGGTTGATGAAAAAAACAAGTCCGATGGTGCCCAGGGGAACTGGTGCGACGGTGCCCGCGCACCGTCGCGGGACGGGGGAGGAAAAGTGAGGGGAATAGGTATGGTTCGTGACAGCGTGCGACGGGGTGGGAGCGTGCCATTGGCAATTACCCGCTGTCATAGGTAACAATATTGAGGTGGCTACACTCACGAGAAGATATGGAAGGTTAGTTCTAGCAGTAACGCTCATCGTTGCCGTCATCGACCAGGTAGTAAAAACACTGGTTCTTGCCAATATGAGCCCGGGGGAGAAGGTCCCCATCGTCGGCGATTGGTTCCGGTTCCTCCTTACCTTCAATTCCGGGGCGGCATTCTCCATGGGAGAGAACGCCACGTGGGTGTTCACCACCATCCAGCTTGTATTCATTGTGGCCGTATTCACCTATTTCCTGCCCCGGCTCACAAGCAACTGGACGGCAATCGGAGTCGCGCTCATCGCTGGCGGAGCATTGGGTAACGTCATCGACCGACTGTTCCGCGCGCCGGGTTTCTTCATCGGCCATGTCGTCGACTTCATTTCCGTGGGCAGCTTCGCCATTTTTAACATTGCTGATTCCGCGATCACCGTCGGTGTCGTCATATTCATCATCGGTGTGCTCCTTGAAGAGCAAGGAGCTGAGGAAGAAAAAAGCGGGAAATCAAATAAGAAGTCGACCGGAAAAGCAGGTACAGAAACAACCGCTGATGCCACCGGTGAGAAAGTGGAGGAAGCCGCAGAGGAGCTGGGACAATGACGGTGCGGAGGCTTCCCATTCCGGAAGGACTCGGTGGCCTGCGCGCTGATCAAGGGCTCTCTAAGCTTCTGGGATTGTCCCGGTCCGCCGTCGCCGAGATCATCGCTGACGAGGGAGTGCGCCAGGATGACATGATCATCAGTAAATCCACGCGGCTCACCCCAGGAACGTGGGTTGATGTGCGCCTACCCGGGCCAAAAAAGCCCCTTCTGCCGCAGGCAGAGGAGGTAGTGGGGATGAAGATTCTCCACGTGGACTCCGATGTCGTCGTGGTGGATAAGCCCGTCGGTGTCGCCGCGCACCCGACTGTGGGGTGGGAAGGAAAGACCGTCCTCGGTGGTCTGGCTGCCGCGGGCATCGACGTCACCACCTCAGGCCCGCCGGAGCGCAAAGGCATTGTGCACCGGTTGGATGTGGGTACGAGCGGTGTCATGGTCATCGCTCGTTCTGAGCGCGCATATACGCTTCTTAAGCGGGCGTTTCGGGAGCGCACCGTGGACAAGACCTACCACGCTGTGGTGCAGGGGCATCCGGATCCGCTGGAGGGGACAATCGAGGCACCGATTGGGCGCCACCCGAAGAAGAGCTACAAGTTCGCCGTCGTCGAGGGTGGCAAGATGGCCGTCACCCACTACGAGACGTTGGAGGCCTTCCGCGAGGCTTCCCTGCTCAAGGTGCACCTGGAAACGGGGCGCACACACCAGATTCGCGTACACTTCTCCTCGCTTCACCATCCGTGCGTGGGCGATCCCATGTACGGGTGCGATCCGAAACTCGCCAAGAGGTTGGGACTCAACCGGCAGTGGTTGCACGCCGTGTCCCTGGGATTCGACCACCCGAACGGCAAACATCTTGTTATCGAGTCGGATTACCCGGAGGATTTGTCGCATGCGCTGGAGATTCTCCGTGAGAACTAGACGGTTGCTCGCGGTGGCTACGGCCGTGGGGCTCGTGTGCACGCTGTCTGGCTGCTCGGCACCGGACAAGGCCCCGATATATGAAGACCAGCTTGGCCCGGAGTCCGGTGAAACTGTTGCCGAATACATGGCGCGCACGCCGTTTGCCCGCCCCGGCGTCACCTCCTGGGCCATGGTCACCTTCGTCACACCGCTTCCGCTTGCCGACGCCGCGGCCTTTGCCGATCGTTACCCCAGCCAGCGCGTGAGCCAGGTTGTTTTTTCTGATCGTGCCCCCGTGACGGTGCCGGAACCAGGGCCCTATGCGACCCGCGAGGAGCTTTTCCACACGTACGGAAAAATCGCGGGTGCCGACGTTGCTGCGGGACTCGTTGTTTTTACCGATCCAGACACACTCGTCGCCATGCACGAGGACCCGACCGTCCTCCATGTGGAGGTTCTTCCGTCGGATGCCACGTGGGGCTTTGTCGGTGTACGCCCGGTGCGCGTCGGCGAATAATGCAGTACAAACCCTTCCAGCGTGGGCCTTTCCGGTATAGCCATCCCCGTATGGGCCATCCCCGTAGACACCACTGCGCGCCTAGTTATGTGCGCCTAGTTAGCGATCAGCTAGGTTGGGTTCACCTGATCGTCGACAAGCCGTGAACGGCGGGTACGTGCCGTGCGTGCGTCACTGACAAGGTACATTCCGATTGCCACCCAGATGATGAAGAACCCCACCCAGCGGGTGGTACTGAACTCCTCGTGGGTGACAAGCAGCGCCCAAAAGAACTGCATCGTGGGGGAGATGAACTGCAACATCCCCATTGTGGAGAGGCTGACCCGCTGCACCGCCGTGCCGAAGAGTAAAAGCGGTACGCCCGTGACGATGCCGGTGGTGGACAGGAGAGCCGCGTGACCGGGGCCATTGCCCGTAAACGTGCCGGAACCGGTGGCCTCCATGTAAACGAGGAAAGCGATGGCGAACGGCGCAAGGACGGCTGTCTCCGCAGTGACCGAGGCGACAGAGGAGATTGTCACCTTCTTCTTTACTGCCCCATAAAGGGCAAACGTGACGGCGACACCGACACCGAGGAATGGAAACGACCCCTCTGCGACGGTGATGAAGACGACGGCGACGGTGGCAATACCCACGGCCACCTTCTTCAAGGGCTGCAACCGTTCCCCGAATATCGCCATTCCGAAGGCGACGTTTACCAGCGGGTTGATGAAGTAGCCGAGAGCCGCCTCAGCAACGTGCCCGCTGTTGACCGCGAAAACGTAGATGAGCCAGTTCGAGGCGACAAGGATCCCCGCGACAGCGAGCATTCCCCACTGGGAGGCACGTAGGGCGCGCAATTCCCGATGGGCCCCCGTGGCAACGCAAACGATACCCATGAGTACAGCCGTCCAGGTGATCCGGTGGGCGATGATTTCCACCGCGCCAGCCGGCTCCAAGAGTGGGAAGTAGGCGGGGAAAAGCCCCCAGAGGAAATAGCAGAGCGCACCGAGAAGCATGGGAGTACATGGTAGTGTTTTCGTTTCACAATGTCGCCTAATCCATAGTCGGTGAGTAGCCGATCAGACCGGGATAGGGCGGGGCGGGGAGCCACCCAGCGAGACAAGGGCGGTGGAGGGCGTGCCCAGCGAGGCGGGGCGGTGGGGCGCACCGTGGGAGGAAGC
>ERZ1031292.30-NODE-30-length-77447-cov-25.882843_pt1 | contig 77447 bp, 70 predicted proteins | sample MGYA00518215_ERZ1031292 | MGnify/ENA primary metagenome ERZ1031292 (study PRJEB33718, sample SAMN03159822) | human skin metagenome | collected 2014-02-25 | study: EMG produced TPA metagenomics assembly of the PRJNA266117 data set (Human skin bacterial metagenome... | reverse complement strand
GGTAGCAAATATCGATATAGCTCGTCACATCCCCGTTGGGGTACGTGGTGGGGCCGGAGGTGCCCGTGCCAATGATAGCTACGGCCTCTGCGTCAACACCGGCTTCTTCTTTCACCTCGCGGGCCGCAGTCACGTGCGGATTCTCGCCGGGTTCAGCGATCCCCGTAACCGGTGTCCACGCACCATTATCGGCTCTTTTCACCAGGAGGACCTGGGGAACCTCCCAGATCGGTGCTCCTTCCGGCACAGGTTTAAGAACGATTGCAGTAACACCGGGTAAAAACAGCGGATCGTGGCCGATCTTCTCACGCAAAGTCACAATGAATTCGGGTGTAGGCATGCCTCCACATTACTTTCTCCTCCCGCTGGCGGACGTTCCCGCATCACGTCGCGGCGTTCCCCACCTTTCTCAGGCCGTAGAGGACGGTCAGCGCCTGCCCGAAAACGATCATTTATGTGAGCAAAGTAACAATAATATGGTGATTTATGGAATGATTGCACGAGCCACGTTAACCCCTCCCCGTGCCACATGATTAAGGTGCTATCATATGCCGAATCCTCATGAAGTAGTCACCCGCCGCGCCCTCGCGGTTTGGATGTCCGCCGTTATTGTCTACATCATCGCTATTACAGGGCGCACCAGTTTCGGTGTCGCCGGGGTTGAGGCCCTGAATAGGTTCCAGGTCGATGCCTCACACATCGCGGTATTCACCGCTGTACAAGTGGGCACCTATGCCCTTTCACAAATCCCAGCAGGATTACTCATCGACCGCTACGGCCCGCGTAAGTTGCTCGTCTATGGCGCCCTGATTATGGCGTTCGGGCAGCTGCTCCTCGGCTTCACCACGGTCTACGGGGTTGCTATCTGCGCCCGCATCCTCATCGGTATGGGCGATGCCACGGCATTCCTTTCCGTGATGCGCATCCTCCCCTACTGGATTCCGCTGCACAAGTCGCCAATGTTCACGCAGCTCACCTCCTCACTCGGCCAGCTAGGACAGTTCCTGTCCGCGATTCCCTTCCTCACCCTCCTGCACTGGGCGGGATGGACACCGGCGTTCGTCACCCTCGGCGCGGTCGGAATCCTCGTCGCCATGGGGGCTCGTGTCGCAGTCGCCGATAGCCCGGAGACCGACGCGGCAATGGAAGAAATCCGTCGTGCGCGCCACGAAAAGGAAGAGTACGTTAAGGAGCTCCGCCGCCAACGTGCCGACGCTGCCAAGCGTGAGCGGGCAGGGCTTCCGCCCGTAAAGAAGGCCAACGTCGTCGCCCACCAGGTCGCAGAGCGAGCCGACGGCCAGCGCCGAGCGGTTCTCCGCGGCGCACGGAAGTTCTTCCTTCCCCTCGTCGCTCTTACGCGCCTACAGGAGGACGAGAAGCGAGGCCGCCACGGGCGAGACACCATCGAATCCGTGAAGAAGGTAGCGAAAAACCCCATCGTCTGGCTGGCTTTTCTCATTCACGCCACATGCATGACACCACTTATCACATTCACGCTCCTCTGGGGGCTCCCCATGATGACGCAGGGAATGGGCCTCTCCCCTGCGGTTGCAGGCCTCGTCCTCACCGTCAACTCCGTGGTGAGCTTCGCCATCGGCCCCTTCCACGGCTTCGTTTCCGCGCGCCTCGGGGGTCGGCGCGACATTGCAGCATTCATCTTCGCCATTGGCCTTGGCCTGACCTGGGTCATCTTCTTCTGGTCCGATAAGCCTCGCGGCCTCGTCGCCGTCGTCATCGCTTTGGTCTGCATGTCGATCCTCACACCCGCCTCCAACTACGGCTTCGACTTCGTGCGCGAAGAATTGCCCCACAATGTTGTAGCCACAGGCACCGGGTTTGCCAACATGGGTGGCTTTATCTTTGGCATGGTCGCCTCTCAGGGCATGGGTATTCTCCTAGACATCTCCGCGGATTCGACCACGTACACGTGGGCAGACTTCCAGTTCGGATGGCATGCGGTCACCGCAACGTGGTTTGCAGGACTCGTCTTTATTGCGATCTTGCGCACAGGGATCTTCCTCGCCTCGCGACGCAAGAACGCAGCGCCCCGCCGAGTACGCATTGTCGAGTCCTCTTCCGACAGCTAAGCCGCCTTCTCTTACATTCTTCTCAGATTCCGCCACCTGTGAACCAATCAGGTGGCGGATTTTCCATTTTCTCCCCCCACTCAAGATTCATTCACTACCGTCAATTTGCACACCACCTTTCAAAGCAGTGACACTTCCCCATCCAACCAATACTGCTGGATATAGCTATGAGTTCCGACTTACCCAATCGGAAAAAGCTCTCAGATAACCACCCCCTCCCTCCACCCCCATTAGGTCGGACGTTTTTTACTTTCCTATAGAAAAATTGGAACTTTCGTTCCCTCCCCAGAACCCCCATCAACCTTGCAAATGTCCGAAAGTACCTTAAATTTTTTAAGGTTTTCATCAACTCCGTAACTTTTTCCCTTTTAACCCTTTATTAACTTAGCCCCAAAAAACCCTTGAACGAGGGCGTTTCCTGGTCTAGATTTAATTGCGTTGCCAGCCAGTGGCCAGGTCTTTTTTACAAGACCTCCATGTGGCGCGGCTTACCATTCTTTCCCTTTCCGAAACCACGACTCTGATCAGGAGATACAGATGAAGTTCACCAAGATTGCAGCTTCCTTCACTGCTGCAGCGGTGGTAGCTGGCCTGTCCACCACCGCAGGTGCCGCAACCATCAGCGACGACTACAACGAGACCCCGCTCATCAACCCCGAGCTCCCCATCGTTCACACTTTCCACGGTTCTGACCACATCAAGGCCAACATCCTGAACCCGCACCCGGTGTGTAACCCCTGGGAGGACTACCGCACCGTCCTGTACAAGGCTAAGGACAACTTCACGCCTGCAGGCACCATCTCTGCCACGAACCAGACCACCAACGATATCCCGCTCTCCCAGAGCCTGTCCATGAGCCAGTCGATCTCCCTCAACGTCAAGGGCGACCGCTCCATGAGCACCTCCATGAACATTGGCGGTGGCTACAGCAAGGATGGCGGCTCCGTCTCCAACGGCATCACGATGTCCCTGTCCCAGTCCCTCGGCGCTTCTGCTTCCTACAGCCTCAGCTGGAATCAGGGCCAGAGCATTGGACCGTACACGATTAAGCCCGGTGAGACCGGCGAGGCCACCTACGGCTTCCGCACGATCACCATGGATGGCACGCAGCAGTACTGCAAGCCGAACGGCACCTGGTCCACCCCGACCCTGTGGTCCGCACTTGCTCCTATCAAGAAGGAAGTCAAGGTTAAGACCTACTCCACCCTCGCTGGTGCACATGACGCTGTCGCCGACAACAAGGTCGACCACGTCATCAACGAGAACCTCAAGAACGAGACCGAGCCCACCGTCGAGGAGAACACCTCCGTCGACGCTGGCGACGTTGTCGGCGATGACTCCGCCGTTGAAGAGGACAAGGTAGTAAAGCCCGTCGAGACCGAGGAGATCGTCTCCGGCGCCGAGGCCGAGAACAAGATCGCCGAGGAAGACGCAAAGGCTTCTGAGGCCAAGGATCCGTCCGAGGCCGTCAACAGCGACTACGAGCTCACCCCCCGCCTCACGACCGCTAAGGCAACCGGCTTCTCCGGTGCCGTCGCTCTTCGCCTGAAGAACACCGGCACCAAGCGCTACGAGCCCGACTTCCCCTACACCACCTACCGCATCGAGGTTAAGACCACCGCTAAGCCCGGTGACTACCTCTACGGTGTCGACCGCTTCATGACGGCTGGCTGGTTCAACGGTGCATACACCCGCGACCTCGGCTTCGACCGCGACAAGTCCGTCCGTACCTTCGAGGTCACCCTGTCCAACCCGATTGAGCCGGGCGAAGAGGTCCTCGTTTCCAACATTCACTTCGGTGACGGCCTCATCCGCGGCCACCGCATGACCAACACCATCACGGTCACGCAGACCGGCGGCCACAAGGGCGACGCTAACGTGAACGCTAAGGAGTTCAACTCCGCCGACATCACCACCGATGACTTCGGCAACAAGGCTAAGGGTGTCTTCTAAATAGATTTCCCCTCATCTCTGGAGAGACAGAACGTAGTTCTGTCTCTCCTTTTTTCTACCCCCGATACCGCACAACAAGAAAAAAGCGACATCGGACATCCTCGTTGCGGGGGTACTTTGGTGCAAATCGGAAGATTTTGGCCGATCTTTACCAAATCGTTACATTTAAAGGTTTTCTCCAGCTAACTTTAAGTACAATACTGAATATATAGCAGGCTCTACCCGTCATACATCGCTCCTGCCAGCGGTCTTAACCATTCCCTACCCTTCCCCTCTTTCACTCGTTTAATCACTATTTCTTTACGCGGAGACAATATCCCATATCACGGGATTTTTTTATTACGAGAAAGTTAACGGACCGGCGTGCCAAGTGGAACCATCGCCGTCACCCCCGGCCAACCGAGCGGTTTTTCCTTACACTCGATTGCAGTGTCGCGGTCGCGCGCATCGCGAGACATCACCAAGTTTATCGGTCGCGAAAACACGCGCCGATTCTCTTCCAGATTTATTGTGATCGGTACTTATCACCTACTGACGGCGGCGAACACCTCCTGCCGGGGATAGTGCCCTAAGAAAGGATAGACAGAAGATGACGGACAAGAGGAATATCCAGGATCTCCTGAACGCCACTGCGTTTGACGCCAAGGGCGAGAAGCTCGGCAAGATCAACAACCTTTTCGTTGATGACAAGACCGGTCAGCCCACGTTCATCGAGGTAAACCATGGTCTCTTCGGCATGGGTTCCAGCCTGGTTCCGCTCCGTGGCCACCGCCTCAATGGCGACGAGCTGAAGCTCGCCTTTGACAAGGATCTTATCAAGGACGCACCGGAAATCGACTTCGAAAACCAGCTCACGGCTGCCGATCAGGACAAGATTTACGAGCACTACCGCCTCGCGGATGTTCAGGATGTAGAGAGCTACGTCACCGACCGTCCGGCCGCTGAGGAGCACGTAACCGAGGACACCAACCGCCACGCAGCCGCGGGCGCAGGCTTCGCCGGCGCTGCTGGTGCCAAGGACGAGACAGAGGCTAAGGATGTCATCGACACCGACAAGCGCGAGGTTCGCGAGCCTGTCGCTGGTCGCACCGACGACATCATCCTCGAGAAGGAGCACCTCAATGTCGGCACCGAGCGCGTCGCCACCGGCGAGGCTCGCCTCCGCAAGTACCAGGTTGAGGAAACGGAGACCGTCGAGGTTCCGGTCACCCGCGAAGAGGTTCGCATTGAGCGCACCCCCATCTCCCCCGAGGAAGCCAAGAACTTCGTCGGCTCCGATGCCACCGAGGCAACCGTCACCCTCCACGAGGACAAGATCAACGTGACCAAGGAGTCTGTCCCGGTCGAGCGCGTTTCCCTCGGCACCGAGCAGGTCCAGGAGACTCGCACCGTGTCCGAGACCGTTAAGCACGACGAGATCGACACCAAGGGTATCGACGGCTACGTCGACCCGGAGGCCGACCGCAAGTAACGTCCCCCTCTTTTTATAACCCGGTGGCTGCACGCTGTGCAGCCACCTTTTTCTTGCCCTGCGTTCCCCAGCGATGAGGTCTACACTCATTGTTATGTTACGGGGGTTTCTACGTTTCGGTCCACGCACCCGCAGAAGGAAAATTCGCGCGATGGCCAAGGAGGCTGGTCTCATCGCGTTTGTCATCGTGCTCTCACTAGGGGTGCTGTCATTTTCGAAGACAGAACCGGAACAGGCTCTGCCAACACCCATTGTGACATCGACGTCTGAACAGCCCGCTCCGCCTCCGCCACCACCACCCACTCTTTCTGGAACTGGTCGCCTGTTTCTTGATGGACCGGCACCGATTTCCACAGCAGTGTATTCGCCTACTCCCGCAGTCGATCCGCTCGAACCGAGCGCCACGGGTCTCAATGACGTGCAGTGGGTTGACGGGCTCGGTGTGCCGCCCGCCGACGCGGCTGCAGGCACGGTATTTCTCATCGGCCATTCATGGTCTCAGTCAGGTTACGTGCTCAACGGCTTGTCGGAATTCGTCACCGCGCGGACGGATTTTTCTGCACCGTCACCACGCCTACCATCGCAGAGTGTTCAGGGATCCACTCTTTCGCTTGTCGACGCTGCCGGGGTCACGGTGCGCTGGACGGTCGATACGGTTTTTCTCATCAGTAAGTCTGCGATGACCGGTGACACCGATATTTTCCGTTCCCACGCACCCGGTCGTGTGGTGCTCATAACGTGCGCTATCACCGCGGACAAGGATCTAGACTACAACGTCGTGTTGATCGGTCACCGGCAGGAATCAGCGGTCGGTACAATGCGTGATAGGTAAAAAAACCACCGTCGTGGAAAGGATCATTCGTGGGCAAGCCCGATGTGCTTCAACAGCTTCTGCGTGCCACTGTTGTCGATAGCCAAGGCAAGAAGGTGGGCAAGGTTCGCGAGGTCTACGTTGACGATGATTCCAAGGAACCCAGCTTTGTCGAGGCGTTTCGAGGCTTTCTGCGGATGAAGTCCGCATTCATCCCTCTGCTTGGCTACCGCCTCGAGGGGAAGACTCTGACGGTGAACTACCCACTGGATGTCATTGCTTCCGCCCCCGTAGAGGCGATTGGAAAGTCGTTGTCAACGGAATACCAGAACACCCTCTACACCCACTACAAGGTCATTGCTGCCGAAAAGGCAGCTCCTACGACGCCCGCCGCAGATGATGAAGTGCAGGCGGTGGAGAAGACGGGATCGCACAAGGTGGAGCTAGACACCGTCGATAATGAAGTCAACTGACCCGATCGGGTCAGACAAAAATCCCCGTGTCGCCCGAACCATCTCCGTATCGTCGTATGCGGTCTGGACAATGCCGCCCTCGCTCACGCTGCGGATGTCCGCCCCCGGCACCGCGGCGATAATCGGCGAGTGAGTGGCCACAATGAACTGGCTGCCACGACGAGCTGCGAGGGCGATGTGCCCCATGACCGCCATCTGACTGACGACAGATAACCCTGCCTCCGGCTCGTCGAAAAGAAATAAACCGCGGTCCTTAAGCGCATCATCAAGGACATCAAGCACGGTCTCCCCGTGGGAACGACGGTGCGCACCTGCGTAGGAAACGCTCCTGTCCAGCTTCGTGACCTGGTTGTAGTGCGTTTCCGCACGCAGGAAATACCCGGCACGCGGGTTTTCTGGCCTGCTTACCCGCAGCAGCTGGTGAAGGGGGGAGTGCGTCGGCTCACCGGTAGCGGTGAAACTCCTCGCTCCCAGGAACCCGCCGTCGGGATTGAAGCGCATAGCTACGGCGAGGGCCTCCAAGAGTGTCGACTTGCCCGCACCATTGTCCCCCACGAACACTGTGACTGGGTGAGAAAACTCAAGGGGACTCTCTTTTAGCGCCTGGAATACCGGCAGGTGCTCTACGTAACCGAGGTCCACAGCCGGCCCCGGTGCCGTTTCAACTTGGACCTTCCGTATGTACACCTACCTGTTATTCAGGATGGTGTCCGTGAGCACCTGTCGCACAGCGTCCTTCAGCGGTCCAGCATCGAACTGCGGCGTCGACGGGGCGGGTTCGGTGTGCTGAGAGTCGTGGCGTCGAGGGCGAGGAGCGGGGGCAGGGGAGGTTGGCTCAACGGTGAGGGTGAGTGTTTGCCCCTCGAGCCGAACGCGCGTGTCGGCGGCGACCCCGGACGAGCGGGCGGCGTCGACAAGCGAAGAAAGATCGGCAAACGTTGCGTCATCGAGGTTAATGGAAAATGTCAGTGCCATGGCCCCGAGTATACCTTCCCCCAAAAGGGGGCATTGGAAAGTGAGATGAAGGTAACACTAATAAATCAACATCTTCCAGATCACTCCAGCGGACAGACGCTTAAACCTACTACATGTAGTGCCTACCTCTTTTACTTTTTCCATATTTGGGGTGTCATCAACCATAGGTTGGAGTTACGTGGATGTAATTACTGGCTTAGGATTCGATGTATGACCTTCACACACGACCGCGTTTCCATCGATGCCATTTCCACAATCAATGAGTACCTCGACCGCTCCGACTGGCGCGTCAACGCCAATGCCAACCAGGACTTCTCCCTCGGCGGCATGATGCTCAACACCTCGGGCAAAGTCGTGGCCAACTACTGGCTGACCCAGGTGTTCTCCCCCGCAGCAAACACGGCCCACCGCGAAGGTGCCATCCACATTCATGATCTCGATATGCTCTCCGGCTACTGTGCCGGCTGGTCCCTGCGCCAGCTCCTCGAACAGGGCTTTGGTGGCGTACCCGGTGCGATCAGCTCGCTGCCACCCCGCCACTTATCCAGCGCACTCGGGCAGATGGTGAATTTCCTCGGCACACTGCAAAACGAGTGGGCGGGTGCCCAGGCTTTCTCTAGCTTCGACACCTACCTTGCCCCCTTCGTGCGCCTCGACAACCTGAGCTACGAAGAAGTGGAGCAGGCTGTGCAGGAGTTCGTCTTCAACCTGAATGTGCCCAGTCGCTGGGGCACGCAGACCCCCTTCACCAACCTCACCTTCGACTGGGTGTGCCCCGCAGATATCGCGGACAACCATCCCTACATCGGCGAGGAAGTCTGCGACTTCACCTACGGTGAACTGCGGGAAGAAATGGACATGCTGAACCGGGCGTTCATCACCGTGATGATGACAGGCGATGCCGACGGACGGCCGTTCACCTTCCCCATCCCCACCTACAACATCACCAAGGACTTCCCCTGGGAGTCCGAGAACACACGGCTCTTGTTCGAGATGACCGCCAAGTACGGTCTCCCCTACTTCCAGAACTTCATCAACTCCGAGCTCGATCCCGGCATGATCCGGTCCATGTGCTGCCGCCTCCAACTCGACCTGCGCGAGCTCCTCAAGCGTGGCAACGGGCTGTTCGGCTCCGCAGAGCTCACCGGCTCCATCGGCGTGGTCACCATCAACTGCGCCCGCCTCGGCTACCTCCACGTTGGCGACGAGGAAGCCCTCATGTCTGAGCTCGATGACCTCATCGACATCGGAATCGACACCATTGAGCGGCGTCGCGCGACCATCGCCACGCTACTCGACGAAGGCCTGTTCCCCTATACGCGCCGCTGGATGCCGAACCTGGACAACCACTTCTCCACCATTGGTGTCAACGGGATGAACGAAATGGTGCGCAACTTTGTCGGCGATGCCTACGACATCACCGACCCCAACGGACACGAGATGGCGCTGCGTATCCTCAACCACATCAACGAGAAGCTCGTAGCGGCCCAGGAGTCCACCGGCCACCTGTTCAACCTGGAGGCCACCCCCTCCGAGGGGGCAACGTACCGGTTTGCTCGCGAGGATCTCGCCCGCTACCCCGACATCATTCAGGCCGGCACAGCGGAGGAACCCTACTACACTAACTCCTCGCAACTTCCCGTTTCGCACACCCCCGATCCGTTTGCCGCCCTGGCTGAGCAGGAGGATCTGCAGACGAAGTACACCGGCGGCACCGTATTGCACTTGTACATGGGTGCAGCCATGAGCAGCGGCGAGGCGTGCTCGAGCCTCGTTCGCCGCGCACTCACGGCCTTCCGACTGCCGTACATCACCATCACGCCCACATTCTCCATCTGTCCTAACCACGGTTACCTTTCGGGAGAGCACCCGACGTGTGAGCAATGCGGTGAGCAGACGGAAATGTGGACCCGCGTCATGGGCTATTTCCGCCCGGTGAGCTCGTTCAATACGGGCAAGAAGGGCGAGTTCCACGAGCGCACCTACTTCTCCGAGAAGCTAGTCACCCCCGCCCATGCCTGAGTTGCCCATCGCCGGACTCATCCCGTTTTCCGCTACGGACTGGCCCGGCCAGCTCACTGCCACGGTGTTCACCACTGGCTGCCCGTGGGCCTGCGTGTACTGCCACAATCCCGCCTTGCAGGATCCGCGCGGTCAGACGACATCCACGATGGCTGAGGTCCTCGAACTTGCGGCCGCCCGCCGCAGGCTCCTCGACGGGGTGGTCTTCTCCGGCGGTGAGCCGACGATGCACCGTGGACTTCCCGACGCCATTCGCGCTGTTCGGGCCACAGAACCGACCTTCGGCATCGGCCTCCACACGTGCGGGTACCTCCCCGAGAGAATCCGCAGCCTGGTGGAGGACCCATCTACGTGCCCCGACTGGATCGGGCTCGATGTCAAGGGGCTTCCCGACGACCTCCCGGAGGTTGTCCGTTGCACCCCCGCCGGCGCGCGGCGGTCCTGGCAGTCCCTCGACTACCTGGCAGGTATCGCGAACGCGGGAGAGATTGATCTCCAGGTGCGCACGACACTGTGGCACGGCAGCATTCTTGAGGAGCACCTTCCTGAGCTCACCCGGCGCGTAGAAGAACGTGGCCAGGAGCTGGTTGTCCAGTGGGCACATGATGTCGATACCGAGGGCACCTACGTGGGAAGCTAGGGCTCGATCGAGAACTCGGACTCTGACTCTCCCCAGAACACGTTGTCCACCACCCGGCGCGCACGGCGCGTGGCCTTGAGATAGTGCTCCAGGTAGCCACGCGAATCGTCCGGGTCCCAGCCTGCGGCTCCCGCAACATGCGCGAGCGCCGGACCAGGTGGAGGCAGCTGGTCCGTCCGCTTTCCCCGTACGAGGACGAGAGCGTTGCGGGCGCCTGTGGCGGTGAGCCAGGCATGGCGGAGACGCTCGACACTTGTGGCATCGAGGATGCCGGCCTCTTCGATGGCATCGAGCCCTTCCAGTGCGGAGGCGGTGTGCAATGCCGGATACTCGTGCGCGTGCATCATCGTCAGCAGCTGCACAGTCCACTCAATATCCGTGAGTGCCCCGCGCCCGAGTTTCGTGTGCGTTGTCTTGTCTGCCCCCTTGGGGAGCCGCTCTTTATCTACGCGTGCCTTCATCCGACGCACCTCGCGGATGGCTGATTCGTCGATGCCACCCTCGGGGTAGCGGAGTGGGTCAATAAGCGCGATGAAGGCCTCGCCCACCTCTTCGTCACCGGCGATGTAGGTAGCGCGCAGGAGTGACTGCATTTCCCATGTCTCCGCCCACTTCTCGTAGTAGGTGGCATAGCTCGCCAACGTGCGAACCACCGGCCCCGACCGGCCCTCTGGGCGCAAACCGAGGTCAACATCAAGTGGCGGATCCCCGGATGGCTTGGCCAGCCTGCGACGCATCCGATCACAGACACCGATGGACCATGTGACAGCCTCCGTGTCACCGACACCCGGCAACGGATCGCAAACGAATAACACGTCGGCATCCGACCCGTATCCGAGTTCCGCGCCGCCCAAGCGTCCCATACCAATAACCGCGATTCGCGCCTTCGGCTCTCCCGCAGCTCGGATCTCCGCCGCCAAAGCGGCGTGGAGGACGGCATCCCAGACGATGGACAACGAGCGACACACGTCCCGTACATCCATCATCCCCAAAAGGTCTGCTGCACCAATGCGGGCGAGCTCAGCCCGCCGCAGCGATCGCGCCACGGCGATTGACTGCTCGGGGCTGGACTGCCTGCCGGCTGCGGCGACGAGAGCCGTGCGAACCTTTTCCGGATTAGTGGAAATAAGCTTCGGGTTATTCGCCCCGTCTCCGAGAAGCTTGACCGTGTCAGGTGAGGACAATAGAAGTTCGGAGACATACGGCGACGTGCCCAAAATATGCATGAGTCGTTTCCCCACAGCCCCCTCATCTCGCAGGAGCCGGAGGAACCAGCTGCGGTCTTCCATCGTCTCCGAGAGCTTGCGGTAATTAAGGAGCCCCGCATCTGGGTCTGAGGTAGACCCCAACCACGTCATCAGGCTCGGCAGCAGAAGCTGCTGCAACTTCTGCTTCCGCGAGGAGCCCGAGGCCAGCACCTGCAGATGCTGGTAGGCACGGTCGGGGAAGTTGTAGTTGAGGGCCCCAAGCTGGAGCCTCGCGGCCTCTGGGGAGAGAGCGAGCGTCCCCGTATCCAGGTTCACTACCGAGTTCAAGAGTGGCCGGTAGAACAGTTTGGTGTGAATGTCTGCGATCGAGTGTTGCGTCTTGCGGTACAGCTCTAAGAGCTGTGCTGCAGAGCTGTGCCCACCGGTGCCTGCTATCCCCGCCGCGCGGGCGATCCTACGCAGCGATTCGACATCTTTCTCCTTCGGCATCGTGTGTGTACGACGCAGGCGCTGGAGTTGCAGGCGATGCTCAAGAAGCCGCATGAACTCGTAGTTTTTAATGAGTGCGTGTCCATCCTCGCGGCCGACATACCCGCCTGCGATGAGGGCGTTGAGTGCAGCGACAGTGGAGCTCACCCGCAGGGATTCATCCACGCGCCCATGCACCATTTGGAGTAGCTGGACGGCGAACTCAACGTCACGCAGTCCACCGCGGCCGAGCTTGAGCTCTCGGGACTTAAGGTTCTCGGGCACGTTGCGGATCACACGACTACGCATCGCCTGCACGTCGGGAACGAACGAATCCCGCCGCGACGCTTCCCACACCAGAGGGTGTAGCGCGTCGATATAGTCCTGGCCGAGTGCCATATCACCTGTCTGCGGCCGGGACTTGAGGAGAGCCTGGAATTCCCAGGTCTCGGCCCACCGCGAGTAGTACGCCTTGTGCGATTCCAGCGTCCGCACCAACGCACCGTTCTTGCCCTCGGGACGCAGTCCCGCATCGACATCGAACAGTGCCTGCGAGCCGATACGTATGAACTCACTAGCCACGCGTGTGACCTTCGGCGAAGCTGGCTCCGCCACGAAGATGACATCCACATCCGAGATGTAGTTGAGCTCCCGCGCACCGCACTTGCCGAGCGCTATCACAGACAACCTCGCGTCGGCCTGTTCATCGCCCCACACCGTGCCCTGCGCACATGCGAGAGTTGCGGTCAGGGCGGCGTCGGCAAGCGTCGAGAGCATCGCCGTAACGTGCGTGTAGGGGACGGGAATCGCCACCGCCCCGGAAGTTGAACGGACGAGGAACGTCCCTGCCAGGTCGACAGCCGCAATGCGCATGAGGAGCGTGCGGTAGGCATGTTTGATCGTTCGGACGGCGTCCGTACCGCGAAGAGGCGAACGATACATACCGGGAGTATCGAGGCTGTCCGTCGCACCGCATCCCTCGTGGCTGCAGTCCGGGCGAGCATCGACTGCCTCGAGCATGAAACGCATCATCTCCCCCGGTGTCGGTGCCGGTTTTCCTACCTCCTGCCACTGTTCCGGATGGGCAACGAGGTGGTCCGCGAGGACAGTTGATGCCCCGAGTAGTCCAAAGATCCGCAACCGCAGCTCAGGATTGATGTGCAAGCTCTGGTTAAACACGCTCCACTCATCTGCAGAGACCGCATCCTTGAACCGCAACAGGCCGAGGAGAACCTGGTCGGGGTCGGCGGCTCCCGACATGTCGCGCAGCAGGTCACTGTGCTCGGCTTTGTACCACCCGAGTTCCTCCAACTCAGACTCCGCTGCCGGGCGCTCGAAGCCAAGCGCCGCCGGCGTGGGAACTGCTTTCCTCGTTGTCCGTGGTGATTGCACTTTTCTTCCTTAGAAAGATTCGCTTCTTGCTGCTACAGGGGGAGGTTCGATTCGAGCTCCCACGACGTAATCTGCGCCTGGTACTCACGCATCTCGGCCCATTTTGTCCGCAGGAAGAACTCGAACACTTTCTCCCCGAGGGTATTGGCCACGAGCTCGGACTTTTCCATCTTTCGCAGCGCCTGGTCGAGAGTCTGGGGCAGATCCACGTACCCAAGTGCATGACGCTCACGCCTGGTCAGTGCTGCGATATCTTCCTCAGCCGGGTCTGCGAGCTCGTAGCCCTCCTCGATGCCCTTGAGCCCAGCAGCGAGCAATACGGCGTACGCGAGATACGGATTGCAGGCGGAGTCCACGGAGCGAACCTCAATACGCCGGGTATTGGCCTTCTGCGGCGAATAACCGGGCACGCGGATCAACGCCGACCGGTTCGACATTCCCCACGTCGCTGCGGTGGGTGCCTCCGCGCCGAACATAATGCGCTTGTACGAGTTCACCCACTGATTGGTGACCGCAGAGATCTCCGGCGCGTGCTGCAAAATTCCGGCAATGAATTGCTTTGCAGTTTTGGAAAGGTAAAACTCATCGTCGGTGTCATGGAACGCGTTGTACTCCCCCTCAAATAGGGACAGGTGCGAGTGAAGACCGCTACCTGCGTACTCCTTAAAAGGCTTGGGCATAAACGAGGCGTGCACGCCGTTGCGCAGCGCCACCTGTTTAACCAGGTAGCGAAGCGTCATGATGTTGTCGCTCATCGTCAACGCGTCCGTGTGCCGGAGATCAATCTCCTGCTGCCCCGGCGCAGTCTCGTGGTGGGAGAATTCCACCGAGATACCCATCGATTCCAAGGCGCTCATTGCTTCCCTGCGGAAGTTTGGCGCCTGGTCATTCTGCGCCTGATCGAAGAAGCCACCGAGATCGGTCGGCTCCGGACGCTGTCCGTGGGTGTAGATCGTCTTCAACAGGTAAAACTCCACCTCCGGGTGGACGTGGAAGGTGAATCCCTGTTCTTCTGCTTTTTCTGTTTGGAAGCGCAGAATCTGTCGCGGGTCAATCCAGCTGGGTTGCCCATCCGGGGTTGTGATGTCGCAGAACATGCGAGCTGTCAGGCCTGTGCCGTCATCCCCTTCGAAAGGAAGAAGCTGGAACGTCGATGGATCAGGGCGCGCCAGCGTGTCGGCCTCTGCAACGCGGGAGTATCCCTCGATAGCAGAGCCGTCGAAACCGATGCCTTCAGCGAAGGCGCTTTCGATCTCCGCAGGCACGACAACGACGGACTTGAGCATGCCCCACATATCGGTAAACCAGAGGTGAATGTAGCGAATGTCTTGATCTTCCAGCGTGCGGAGCACAAATTCCTGCGAGCTTGTCATGACTACCAATCTAGCTTTTACCCTCCACACGGCGGGACGGAAACGGGGGTAAATTTTTCCCCACTTCCCCCTGGCTAGCATATATGTTCGAATAAACGGGGGTAGATGGCGTGGGTATGTGGTGCTGGAATGTGTTCACAAGCAATCATTCGTTCGAAAGGACCTTCATTTGCCAGACCCGCCGCATAGTGACGATCAGCCCACGTCCGACATTCCAACATACGACTTCCCTCCATACCCACTCTCTCCTACAAAGGATCACTGACATGAGCACCACATCATTCGCCACCTACACCATCAACCTTCTCAAGCACGCCGCACTACTCGGGTGGACACCGGAAGCACTCCGCCACCACCTAGCCAAGACCAACACCCTCCCCCTTCTCGATTACTGCATGTTTCTAGCCAAGAGTGAGCTCAGCGATGCGGTTCCAGCAGAGGTGCGCTACCACTGGCACGTCGAATGTCCATATGCAGAAAAACAGGATGCGTCCTCAACAAACCTCCATACACTTTGGGAGCAGCTGCGCAAGCTTCCTCAAATCACGTCCGTCGACCTTCGCCTGGCCGAGGATCCATGCGCTGACGACGACAATCTGCCGGAAGAGCAGCGAAAAGCGCAACGTAAAATCACAGCTCTGTTGCGAAAGGCCGAATCGACTCCCTACGAAGAGGAAGCGGCTACCTACATTCAGAAAGCGGCTGCTTTACAGGCCAAGTACAACGTTGCCGCTGCTACTGTGGATCAGCCCCGACACGTACGTACCAAGCGAGTGCTCATTTCCGCCCCGTATGTGCGAGAAAAGAGTCTGCTCCTCTGCGCGATCGCCAGAAACTGCGGTGTACGAGTCATCGCACTGACTTCTACCGGTGTCATGTGCACAGTCGGATACGCTGCGGATCTCGCCTACGTCAGTGACATGTTTGCCAGTCTGGAACGACAGTGCCTGTATTTCATGGAGAACTCACCACGCGCACGCGAGGCACGAAGCACAGGCACCACAACCTCATTCCGACGCAGCTTCATCATTGCGTACGCTTCAGAGATCGGAGATATTCTTGCCTCTGCAACACGAGATATAACCGACGCACACGAGGCCTCCCGCTCCGCCTTGGTGGAGACAACCGCCGCTGTGGATAAGACCTTCCGCGACCTATTCCCGGAGACATCCACAACTCATATTCATGCCCGGAACGATGCCGGATACCAGGAGGGAGCCCGGTCAGCGAAGTCTTCTCACTTCGGCGGCGATTCTTCCGGAGTTGGTGGGCGGCGAAGCATCGGTGCCTAAACTGCCCTCGCCCCACGCAGCCCGCCAGAACCTGATAGAAAAGGGGTATGGGCACACAAAATTTCCTCGAGGTCGAAGCTAAGTTCGCTGTCTCCGACACACTGCCGGTTCCGGATTTCACAAAGATCGCGCACGTGGATTCGGTGGACGAGACGAATGTCTTTCACTTGTCCGCAATCTACTACGACACGGAGGACCTCGCGCTCACCCGCGCGAAGGTCACTCTGCGTCGGCGCACCGGCGGAAAAGACTCCGGCTGGCACCTCAAGCTCCCCTCCGATCTCGGACGGGTAGAGGTGCACGCCGACTTCGATCCCGAGCAGGAGGGGCCACTGACCCCACCGGAGGAAGTTCTGCACCCGGTGAAGGTCCTCACCCGCAACCGGGAACTCGTCCCCATCGCCCAAGTGGACAATGTACGGCACGAAACTGTCCTGCGTGCCTTCAACGGAACCGAGATGGCGGAGTTCTGTGACGACCACGTCACCGCTTGGTCTCTTCTTCCCGGAGGCAACCGAACCTCCTGGCGCGAGTGGGAGGTGGAACTCGGCAATGATGTGTCACGAACAGATAAAGGGCAGGAGATCCTCACGTCCGCCACGCGCCTCCTCATAGTCAACGGCGCGTCCGTCTCCCACAGCCCATCTAAACTCGTTATGGCTCTCGGCGAATCCGTAGACAATGTTTCCTCTCCGGCTCCTGTCGCCCAGGTAGAAGAGGATTCTCCGCTCCATGCCGTCGTCACCGCCTTGGCTGAAGGGCGCGACAGAATAATTGAGATGGATCCGCAGGTTCGCCGCGATGAGTGGGATTCCGTCCACCAGATGCGAGTTGCCACCCGGGAGCTTCGCAGCCATATTCAAACCTTTGAGGGAATCATCACTGGTCCCCGCGTCACTGAACTGGAAAAGGAACTCAAGTACCTTGCTGGGCTCCTCGGCGTTGCGCGAGATGCAGAAGTGGTCGAAGCACGCTTCACTGAACTCGTCGACCAAGTACCCATCGAGGTCATTGGCCGGGAAACCCGCGCGCACCTCACCTCATCAATGTCGGAGACCTACCGCAACGCCCACGACGAGATCCTCTCCTACCTCGACTCCGACCGGTACTTCACCTTGCTGCGCTGCCTGGACGAGGTCATCAAGGATCCGCCGACCCCCGAAACGGTGCAAGAAGACGCACCGGTTCAGCCCGAAGAGCACCCGGAATCACCCGAGGACGCTGCCGAAGATCGTCCTCTGGAAGCAGATACGACGGATCCCGTGGACGACACTCCTGAAGCGGTACTCGCCAGCCACCTGTCCAAGGCTTACATCAAGCTTCATCGGCGACACCTCAAGGCTGTGGAGGAGTGGGAGGATGACACCCTCCCTCTGGCCCACCGCGAAGCAAACTTCCACAACATGCGGAAGGCAGCCAAGAAGCTCCGCTACTCAGCGGAGGCTGTGGGCAAAGCTACGGATCTAAAAACGCGGAAACTCTATGACGCCTGCAAGCAGATGCAGACGGTACTCGGCGACTTCCAGGATTCCGTCACCTCCCGTGATGTCATCGCTGAGAAGGCACAGGAGGCGCGTGAACGTGGCCGCGATACCTTCGGTTACGGCGTTCTGTACCACGTGGAGATGGCCAATGGACTTGCTGCACTGAAGGAATATGCAAGCGCCGAGAAGAGCATCCGGAAGGCGTACCGCAAGCTGGAGAAGCAGGTGCGTAAGGCTGCTCGCCAGCGCGAAGCCAGGGAAGCCCACAACCACGAGGAGGAGGCTTCCACCGAAACGGGTTGGTAGTTTTTACTTCTCCCAGGCCGGCGGCTTACCCCAGTTGTCGTCGGTCTCGTCCTGCTGATCCGCTTCCTTCGTCCGCTCCGCAGCGATGGACAGGGCCTGGCGGGCTTCGCCCTCCGTATCGTAGGGTCCCATGCGGTTATCCCAACTGGCCTGCTTCCCCTGCTGCACCTCGCCGGTTTCCACGTTGTAATACCACTTGTCGCTCATGAACTGGTCGTCCTCTCTTTTCGGATTGATTGGTATGCGCCCCAGGTTACCTGGTTTCCCTCGCACACAGCCGAGTTCGTTGGTTGTGGCCGTGTACTCTGGGACGGTAAACGGTTGGCGCGACAAATGTTAAAGGAGCGGTGGCTAGAAATGGAACGGTGGCCGGAGCCTCAGGATAACCTGGCAGACATTGTGTCTAGCGAGCACCGGAAGCAGTGGTCTGCCCCTGACGGCGTGGCGTGTGCCCCCGCAACGAGCGTGTTGATGGGCGAGTTCACGGATTTCACGGGCGGGATGAGCGCGGTCATGGTTCATTCGCTCGAGGCCGCTGTGGCGTTTTCCTACCGCACGGATCGTGAAGTTCACGTTCGGTTCCTCCAGACGGGAAGCGAGGAGGACATTTCCTCAGCCGATGCCGATGAGCTGGAAAAAGCGGCTGGGACCATCCTGGATCCCCCCGTGCACGAGGATGACAGTCCTGCGGAGTGGAATGTTTCCTCCAACCTGCCCACCGATGAATGGGCTGTCCGACTCGGTGGCGTGGTGATCACGATGATTCACCGCCAGCTTTTGACCAGGGATACGCCCGGGGTGAATGTGACCGTGGTGTGCGATATTCCGCCGCACGCAGGCCTGGGGCGCACAGCCGCGGTCACGTCAGCATTGGCGTTCGCTCTCAATGGCGAGCCGGACGAGCGCGACGATGCGCCCACCCGGGCGAAGCTCGCGTCCGTCGCGCATTGCGCTGCGGAAGTTTTTACGGGGCTGATGCACCCGCGCGCGCGTTTCGTCGGTTGTCTGAGGGGCACGGGTGAGGGGGTGAACCTCGTGGACTTCGGAGACGGCTCACTGACCGTTGCGCCCGCCATACAGGACGCCATGGTCATCACCCCGGCGCTTACGCGCCTGCCGGAGGCCCGCGACAACAGCGATCGGCTTGCCTGGCGACGCACCTTCGTCTCCCAGGCTTTGAAAAACTTCGGTGTAACGACGCTCCAGCAGCTTCCCGACGCCCCGGCGCGCGTAGGTGACTGGCTTCGCACTGTCATCTCGGTGAAGGGTAGTGAGGGCTTGCCGACGGTCGGGGCTGCGGTGGGCTGGCTCACCTACCTCGGTGAGGAAGCCACCCAGGCACACGAGTTCGCTGGGCTGCTCCGCTCCCGTCGAATGGACGACGCATTCGAGGTTTTCGCCCGCTCCGCAGGTCCCTTGCGCGAGTTTGCCCTCGACGAAGCGGCTGCTGCGGCTCCAACCGACATTCCGGCGCGACCGGCGGCAATCGGGCGCTCCACAGCCATGCTTTGTTTGACGGGTTACAACGACCTGCCGGATGTTCCGGGAGCCCACGTTATCGTTCTCCGGCCCGGTACCCGCGCGCACTAGTCAGCGGGCCAGGCGAACGCGATCTCTCGCTCGGCGGGATCGGCTGTAACGAGCGTGACCGGTGTGGTGTCTCCCCCGGCAGGGCTCCCGACGAGGTCGGTGGAGATGATCGGCGGCTGAGAGAGCATGATCTTCGCCGTGTTCTTTTCCTCGTTCGTCTTCAGCACGAGCGCGTCGAAAGTTGTCCCCACCCACGGCTGCAGGACAGTCGCCTCTGTCAGCCGGATACATGCGTTATCCACGGTGTTTGCGCGCTGTGAGGTGCGGCGCATCGTGTCGATGACAGCCTCGGCATCCTCGCGCGCCCAGGATTCCGGCGCGCGTCCTTCCGCGCGGGCGAGGCAGTACTCGGTGGCGTACCTATCCACGAGGCGGCGCAGCGGCGCTGTGACGTGGGCGTACATTCCTCCAACGCCCGCGTGGATCACTGCGGGCTTGGTATCGAGGAAGAGATAGTCCGCACCGCGGAGGAGCTTGGCTGCTTCTTTATGTACGGCCATTCCCGTCACGGTGGTTGGGTCGACGGAGGCCAGGAATACGCCGACCTCACTGCGCGGGTCGAAGGTCAACCCAAGGCTTGCTAGCTCAGTGGCAAAGGCCTCGAGAGCCTCTTCCGGCGCAGGATGCAGCGTTCGCAGGTAGCCGTGCCCCCACTCGGCCATCATCGCACCGGCAACCATGCCGGCCATGAGGGAGACCTCCGAATTGTCGTCCATGGCTTGGTTGCGTGGTTCGAGGATGAGCTCGTACTTGCCGTCGTCTAGCCGGTGTACGCGCGTATCGGGAAGGGAAAGGTTCACGGCTTTTCGACGCAGTGAGCTCGCCCGTCGCAGACTCCCCAGCCTGGGCAACAAATCGATCGACGGATGGTGAGCGTTAACGTAATCCAGCTGCGCGCGGGAGCGAACCGTAGCCCGCGAGAGGTCGTATTCTTGCACCTCCCCCGCGGCGTCGACAAGCATCCGCCAGCACACGGCGGGGCGGTCGACTCCGGGCAGCAGGGAGGCGCTGCCCTCCGACAACTCCGGCGGGTAGAGCCGCGCGGGTTCATCTGGGAGGTAAATGGTTTGTCCGCGGCGAAGCGCCTCGTCGTACAGCCCCATTCCCGGGCGGACGAAGGCCCCCACATCGGCGATCGCGTACCAAACCTCGAGGCAATCGCCTTTCTCGGTGATGTACACCGCCTGATCGAGATCTTTGGACCCCACCGGATCGATCGTCACAAAGTCGATGTCGCGCAGATCCCGGCGGTGAGCGGCGAACTGATCGCGCGCCGAGCGGGCCTCCTCGACAAGGTTGGGCGGGAATTCCCGCTCCACCTGGAACTCGCGGGCGACGTCGGAGAAGTCTAATTCAGCGGCATACAGCTTCATACTTTCCCATTGTGCCCCGAAACGCGTGGGCGAGTGAGCCAACCGTAAGCCGGATTCTGTCGTGTGGCGACCATCCATCTCGCTACCGCCATTGCTGACGGCCTTCTACATAGCAGCTACCCGCAGACTCGGACGAGCAGCCCTCAGGCGCCTGCGCAGCCACACCGCTAAAGGATATGACCTTTTGCCTTGCTCTCGGTGGGGTTTACCAAGCCGTGGCAGTCACCTACCGCGCTGGTGCGCTCTTACCGCACCCTTTCACCCTTACCAACACCGAAACGGTGCTGGCGGTCTCGTTTCTGTGGCACTATCCCTCGGGTCGCCCCGGGTTGCCGTTAACAACCACCGTGCTCTATAGAGTCCAGACTTTCCTCGGCAGCGCGCGCTGGGGAACCAGTCCCCTCGTTCACGCCGACGCGATCGCCATGGTCGACTCACTCGCGAGAAAAAATTGTAGCCCTTCCCCCCATGCCGATGAAATTCCCACCGACCGGACAGATCCTCGACAGTTACAACTATTGGAAACAGATAGACAGTACGGTAAGCTGATGTAGGTCTAAAAACACATCTACGTGCGCTAAGGTACATAGATTCCATCTATATATGCTCGGAAAGTTATGGAAGACAACACTGAAAAATTCCCAACAACGCCTAACGACCCGGTAGATAGCGAAGAATCCTTCTGGGACGACGACGAATTCGCCGCCGAGGAGGGGGAACCCATGTCCCTCAGCGAAAAATACGAGGAAAAGGAAGAAGGTACATTCTTCTCCCGGCACAAATGGGTGATCATCCCGCTCATCATCGCCGTGCTCCTCGCCTCTGCCTTTGGCATCGGCAGCGCTGTCCTGACAGCGTTCAGCCCCAAGGAGACGGTGAGCTCCACCGACTTCCGCACCGTTGCGAAGAAGGACGTTATCGACCGCGTCAGCGTCAAGGGAACGATTCAGCCGATCCGCACGGCAACCCTGTCGACCAAGCTCACGACTCCCGTGCAGGATCTGCCCGTCGCCGTCGGCGACCGAGTGAAAGCCAACCAGCTTCTCGCCCGCATGGATACATCCTCTCTCGAGCGTGAGCTGGACAGCCAGCGCCAGCAACAATCTGCCTCCAGCTCGGAGTCGCAGAACGCGATCAAGCAGGCCCAGCAGCAGCTCGCACAGCAGCGCGAAAAGCTCGACCGCGGCCTCAACCAGGAAATCAACTCTGCTAACTCCGCGCTCCGCGATGCCAACCTGCAGCTCGAAGGCGCGAAGCAGGACTTCGCAAACCGCGCCCAGCAGGTGGAAAAAGACAACGACCCGGCGCTCCAGCAACAGAAGGATGCTGCGGAGCAAGCACGTAAGGCTGCCCGCGATGCAGATCTCGCACGTGCACAGGCCGAATTCGGCTTGGCAACTGTCCAGCGCGTCAATGGTGCAGCAGAACACCAGGCTGACCTCAACCGAGCACGCCTTGACCAGCTCAAAAACCAGGATTTATCCAGGCTTACTCCGGAGCTGCGCGAGGCAGCCGAGCAGGAGATCGCAAGCCTGCAAAACACCATCGATGGGGAAAACGGCGCACGCGCCGAGCGCGACCAGTCCATCGCCAATGCTGTTACCTCGCTACGACAGGCAGAAAACCAGGCCAGCGATGCAAAGGATGCACGCACCAAGGCGGAAAACCGCTACGCCGACGCTCTCGCGACCTCCGATCAGGAGCTCGGCCAGCTGCAGCGCAAGGTGAACGCCGCTGAGAACGCGGTTTCTGATGCCACCGTCGGTGTCGAAGCCGCCAAGCTCGGCGCCAAGCAGGGCCTCGAAACCTCCGCTTCTGCCCTCGACCAGGCCGTGAATTCCGCAGCAGCTGCGAATGCCTCGAGCGATCTGGCGAATAACAAGCTCATGATCGACATTGATTCCGCCGATGTGAACAGTCCTTTTGACGGCATCGTTACCGCACTTCCGGCACAGAAGGGCGCACCGGCCACGGGGCCAATTGTCACCGTCGCTGACGATTCTCGCAAGAAAATCGTCGTTCAGGTGAAGGAAGTCGATCTGCCCAAGGTGACCAAGGATTCCAAGGTCCGCTTCACCACCCCGTCCACTGGGGACAAGGAGTTCACCGGCAAGGTAGTCAAGGTTTCCCCTGTCGCCAACGACCCCATGGCAAGCATGTCCTCGGGCGCGAGTGGTGAGGGTAGCGCAGCTGCCGCCGGCGCAGGCTCCACCGATGTCACCTTCCCCGTGGAGATTGAAATCACCGGAGGCGACGAGCTTCGCCTTGGCTCTTCCGCAAAGGCCCAGATTATTCGCTCGGAGACGCACGACACCATCGCTGTCCCGCGCGATGCCGTCTTCACCAATGATGCGGGTAAAACTGCGGTCCTCGTATTGACCGGCAGCGGTAACAAGGGGACGATTGAGGAGCGCGAGGTAACAACCGGCAACAGCAACGACTTCGATACGTCGATTAGCTCGGGCCTCGAGGAGAGCGACCGTGTCATCACCACGGCGGAGAAGTACCGCGACAAGGTGGGTGCGACGGCCAAGGTCGAGATGAGCGCGAAGGGCGCCTAATGAGCTTGCTCATCAAAATGAAAGATATTGTCAAGACCTTCAACATCGGCCAGCCCGGTGAATTGACGGTCTTGCACAAGTGCAATTTTTACGTCAAAGACGGCGAATTCGTCTCCGTTGTGGGCCAATCTGGGTCCGGCAAGTCAACGCTCATGAACATCATTGGGCTTTTGGACTCCCCCACCAGTGGCCAGTACGTCCTCGGTGGTGTCAACGTTCTCAACGCCCAATCCGATGAGCTCGCCCGCTACCGCAGCGAGTCCATCGGGTTCGTGTTCCAGAACTTCAACCTCATCGGCCGCATGAACGCGCAGAAAAACGTCGAAATGCCGATGATGTACGCCGGCGTTTCCCCTAAGAAGCGCGCCGCCCGCGCCCGCGAACTCCTCGACCTCGTCGGTATGGGTAACCGCATGGGCCACGAGCCGAATGAGCTGTCCGGTGGCCAGAAGCAACGCGTGGCCATCGCCCGGGCGCTGGCCAATGAGCCGAAGCTCCTGCTTGCCGATGAGCCCACCGGCGCCCTCGACTCGCACACCGGCCGCATGGTCATGGACATGTTCCACAAGCTCAACAAGGAAGAGGGGAAAACCATCGTGTTAATTACCCACAACCCCGAGCTCGCGGAGGAAACCGACCGCATCGTCACCCTCACCGACGGTGTCATCGCGAACCCGCATGGCACAAAGGGCGAGGGGCGTATGCCACAGCCGGAAACGGAGGCCGCACGATGAACCTGCGCGAAGCAATCCGCCTCGCCCTCACCAGCCTCCGTGCCAACAAGATGCGCTCGGCGCTCACCCTCCTCGGCGTTGTCATCGGCATCGCCTCCGTGGTGGCGATCATGACGCTCGGGCACTCCTTGACAGCCCAATCGGAGAAAACGTTTTCCGACATCGGCTCCAGCGACCTCAACGTCACGCTGCAGCAAAAGAGTACGGACGAGGATTCCGACGAGGAAAACAAGGACGACGAGGACTCCATGTTCGGCCCCGCCGACCCCTCCAACGAATCCGACCGCATCAGCGACGATTCGATCGAGCAACTACGCGGCCGCCTCGGTGATTCCGTAGACTACATCTCCATCAACGCAGGCCAAATGTGGAACGCCACCGTCACCCAGGGCAGGGAACGCGAGCAAGCCTACGTTCAGGGTGTCAACGCCGATGCCCTCAACATGCAGGACATGAAGATGAACGGCGGCCACCTCCTCAGCGCCGAGGACATCTCCGGTCACCGAAACGTCGCGGTTATCCCCTCGAAGCTTGTCGACGAACTGTTCAATGGCGATCTCAACGCCGCCCTCGGCGGGGAGATCAGCGTCGAATACCAGGGTGAACTGCAGTCCTTCATTATCGTTGGCGTGTACAACTCGGAAAACGGCAGCAGCGGGGCGATCTCCTTCAACGGTCCGCCCTCGGTGTATATCCCCTACCCCGTGGCTAAGAAAATGGACAAGTCCGTGGCCGGCATCACGAACTTCACCGTACGCCCCTCGGACAACGCCGACGTGGAGGGTCTGAAAACCCGGATCACGAACTTCTTCGACGCATCCCAGGACTACAAGGTGAAGGTTTCCGACAACAAAGCCATGCTGGAGTCGGTCAACACCTTCTTCACCGCCATCTCCGCCATCTTGTCCACCATCGCCGGTATCTCCCTCCTCGTCGGCGGCATCGGCGTGATGAACATCATGCTTGTCTCCGTGACGGAACGCACTCGCGAGATCGGCGTGCGTATGGCTCTCGGCGCCACGCGCAAGGATATCCGCACGCAGTTTGTTATTGAGTCGATGATCGTCTGCGTCATCGGTGGCATTATCGGCCTCATCGTTGGTGGTGGCATCGGCATGATTGGCTCGAAACTCATGGGCCAGTTTGTCCTGCCTCCACTTGGTGGCGCAATCTTTGCCCTCGGCTTCTCCTTGGCAATTGGCCTGTTCTTCGGCTACTACCCCGCTGGCAAAGCCGCCCGCCTGAACCCCATCGAGGCGCTTCGCTACGAGTAGGGATCTCTACAGCACGGGCTGGGTGTGGATGCCGGCTTGTTTTTGGGCCAGGCGAACAGCCCCGCCGCGGGCGCAGGTGCTCATGTTGAGGCGGGGCCTACCACCAAACGGGGGAACAAAGTAGTCCAAGCCGTTGATCCGCTCAATCCGGCCGTATCTCGGCTTGGTGGGATCATCATCGTTGCGCCCGTTGTGGAACGGGCACAACATGGTGAGATTCTCCAACGTGGTGGGGCCACCAACGCTACAACATTATGCGACCTCGAGATGGTAGAAATTCTCCAACGTGGTGGGGCCACCGCTTACCCAGGATTCACTGTGGTGCATCTGGCACTTATCCGCCCACATGCACACCCCTCCACCGCACACACCGGCGTCTTCGCCCGCTGAATCTTTCGCTCAAGCGGACCCGCAAACCGCGCATCCGCAGTACGGAACCGGAAAAACCCCAACTCTTTACCCGTCACAGGATCCAACACCAACACCCACCCAAACTCGGCAAGCTTCATCTGCGCCCACTCCAACGCAGTAACCGACGTCCCATCCGACAGCGACAACATGTAGTTATACAACTCATGCTCCGTCGCCCCCATGGTGGAAGTATCCGCCGGCAACACAACAACCGGCTCCACAGCGGGTAGTTCTCCCGTGCCGCCAACAGCAGCAGTCACAAAGTTGACAGCCGCATCCCCACCCTGGGCACGCGCCCTATCAATCGCCGTGCGCCCCAGATGCTGATCCACCACAATAGTGATCCGCATCTTTGTGGTGCCAGAAATCGGTTGTTCCGTAAACGAATTCTTCGGATTGGTCGCCTGCATCGAATTAAAACGAACCAGCACAGCCACCGCAGCGGCCCTGACCGTGCGGCAATGAGCAACGCTTCGCGTCAACTCGACACGAACCTGCCAGGCATGATCCGGGCGAAGCGGTCATCCGCCCCGTCCTGTTTCCTAATCTCCCCAGTCGACATCCCCTGATAAACACCTAGGAGCTCCATCGTATGCGGCAACAAAGCCGCGATCTGAGCTCTTAAGTTCATGCCCCACATACTAGTGGGCTAACAAAAAACCAATTTAAACCTCAGTCGAGGGAACCGATTCAGAAAACAGGAAAACACAGCGCAACGCCCCAATCCAGGCCAGAAGCCACCCTCAGATAAAGGCAATCACCGGGGCAACCAGGGGGCGTTTTAGGACAGGTGCGCTGTGGAATTGAAGAGCGTCAACAAGCTCGGACCATCAGCGTAGAACTGGACGGTGCTCACGGATGCCAGGTCGAGGTGCATTCGCGAAACGGACTTCCCCGGCGCGCGCAGCGTGAGCCGTACGATGGCCTTAATCGGGTTGACGTGACTGACCACGACGATGGTCTTGCCCGCCCATGTCTTCTGTGCTTTGGTCACGAACCGCTTCGACCGCCGATAGACGGAGTCGAGGGATTCGCCGTCCGGTGGGGCGATGGTCGGGTCGTCCAACCACTCGGCATGGAGTTCGGGGTCGCGCTCGTGGGCCTCGGCAAAGGTCAACCCCTCCCAGGTGCCGAAGTCAACTTCGCGCAGCGCTTCGTCGGTATGGACGGCGACTCCTGCCATATCGGCGATGCCCCGAGCCGTCTCCTGTGCCCGTTTCTGGGGCGAGGAGATGACGGCATCAATGTTCGTGCCTTCAAAGAAGGTTGCCACACGCGAGGCTTGTGTGCGTCCCAGTTCGGTCAGCGCCGGGTCGCTCGAACCCGAGTACTGCTTCTTCACACTCATCTCGGTTTGCCCGTGCCGGACGAGGTAAATGGTCAGGGCCTCCGTAGTGGCACCGACCCAGTCCTTGTTCGCTGGCGCGTGTGCAGCCTGCCTATCCTTCGTATCCTCTGCATCCTTCGGATGCGAGGGCACGACTTTCGGATCCGAAGGGTGGACGGATGGGGCAGCAGAGCCAACGAAGCCCGGCTTCGCGCCTTGTGCGCCGGCATCCATCGCGATGTTGGCCAACTCGTCGGCGCGCGCGTTCTTCTTGCGGGGAACCCACAGAATCGAGAACTGCTCAAACTGGTTTATCAGCTCGTGGGCAATCTTGGCCTTGGCCTGCATGTCCGGGTGCTTGATTTTCCAGCGCCCGGACATCTGCTCGACGACGAGCTTGGAATCCATGAACACCTGGCAGTGCGTCGCACCGAGCTCCAGGGCAGCCCTGAGGCCGTTGATGAGCGCCTGGTATTCGGCGACGTTATTCGTGGTCTTTCCCACAAAGTGGGACAACGCACGCAGCTCGTTCCCGTGGGAATCTTTCACGACGCTGCCGGAGCCGGCGATGCCGGGATTGCCGCGGGAGCCACCGTCGGCAAAAACTGTGACTCCGAGCATTAACGCACCAGGTAGGTGCCGCATTCGGGGCACTGGGGAACAACGTTTGCGGGGGCGGAGCGGATCTCCTGAATGTCGGCTGCAGGAAGAATGAGGTTGCAGCCACCGCAAGCACGACCGGTGAAGGCGGCCGCACCGAACTCCGAGATAACCTTCTGCTTGTCATAGGCAGCGAGGATGTCTTCGGGCAGCTGGGCGCGGATGTCCTCGGCACGCTGCGAATCGTCGGCAGGCGTGTGGGCGGCAGCGGCGGCGCGCTGCGCGGCGGCGAGGCGCTCCTCGAGTTCCTTCACGCGCTGGGCGTGGAGGTCTTGGTTGGCGCGCTGGGCGGCGATGGCGTCGTGGTTTTCTTTCAGCTCACCGGTGAGATCGTTGGAACGGCGGGCGGCGGAGGCGAGGTCGTGCTCCAGGTCCTTGCGCGTTTCGCGGTCGGTGGCAGCGCCGAGCTCTTTGCGGTCTGCCTGCTCGCGACGTTGGAGCTTCACCAGGTCCTGCTGGATGCGGCGGATCTCCAGGTCGATGTCGCTGGCGGCAAGGACGGCACGGGAGTGGGCCTCGCGTTCCTCGGCAAGCTGCTCGCCGAGCTTTTCCACTTCGAGGTCTTCGGGGGTGGGGCCGCTCGCACCACCGAGTTCGGCGGCGGCGAGGTCGACGAGAAGATGCTGCTTGTCCTGGTCGAGTGTGAGCACTACTTTTCCTTTCGAATGCCTAGGTTCCACGGGTCTGTCACGAGCGTGATAATTGTAGTATCCACGTCAAGTTCGCTCGTGATCGCCCTTTCCGCCTGGTACACCCAGGGGAATTCGCTGGCCCAGTGCGCCGTGTCAATGACGCACATGTCGCTGGCGGCGAGGTGGTCGTCGACGATGTGGTGTTTCAAGTCGCTGGTCACGAGGACATCCGCGCCGGCTGCTGCGGCGGTGGGCAGGAAGGAGCCGCCCGATCCGCTGGCGACGGCAACGGTGGTGATGGGTTTGTCCGGGTCGCCGGCGGCACGGATACCCCACGCTGTTTCCGGTAGCGCGTCTGCCACCCGCTGGGCGAACTCTGCAAAGGTCACGGTCGTTTCCAGCCTGCCTATGCGCCCGATCCCCGTGCCGGTGGGTTCCGGCGCGGTTTCTACACAGTCGTAGGCGGGCTGTTCGTACGGGTGTGCGCGGTAGATCGCCGCCCGGATCTGCTCCCTGTCCTTTCGCTTGCCGACGAACTCAATGCGCACCTCGGCCACCGTTTCTAGCTCACCGTGGGAGCCGATCGCCGGCGACGAATTCTCGCCGGGAAGAAACTGACCTGTCCCCTCGGTGTGGAATGCGCAGTCACTGTAATTCCCCACGTTGCCCGCTCCGGCAGAAAACAAGGCGCGCTTGAAGGCAGCGATGTCGCCGTTATCCGGGAACTGGACGCCCCATTTATCCAGGCTGGAGGTCTGTTCGTCGAGAGCACGGGTGTCGCCGGTGATCCCCACCAGCCGGGCGAGCTCATCGTTGACACCGGGGCGGGCGGAGTCGGCATTCGTGTGGGCCGAGAAGATGGCGAGGCCACCGCAGATCGCCTCGTGAATGGTCCGCCCCTTGGGGGTTGCCGTGGAGACGAAATTGACACCCTTAAGCAGCAGCGGGTGGTGGGTGATGAGCATCTGCGCGTCGGCATCGAGGGCGGTACGCACAACGTCGAGCGTCGGATCAAGGGCGAAGGCCACCTTTGTTACCTGCTCCTCCGGGTCACCGACGGACAACCCCACCTTGTCCCATGATTCCGCGAGCCTGGGTGGGTAGTGGGCCTCCATGACCCGAACAATATCGCCTACGGTTGGCATCGTTGAACCTCTCTTATCAGTTCTCGCACATCCTCGGCGGGCCGCACGGCCAGCCGCCAATAGCTCAAGTCTAGCCCGGGAAAGGTATCGCACCGCCGAATGGCGATGCCGCGTCTGGCTAGCTCCTGGCGCAGTGGTTCCGCGTCACCGGGCGGCTGGACGAGGAGGTAGGGTGCCTTCGAATCCGAGGCGAGCGTGAACCCGGCTGCGGTGAGGAGGGACTTCATCTCCTCGCGTTCGGCAGAGATATCCCCCGGCTCGTGTTCCAGCACCCACTCGAAGGCGGCTAGCTGTAGCGAGCTTGTCGCCCAGTGGGGGCGGAAGCGCGCCACGTCAACGCCCTCCGGGATGATCATGTAGCCTGCGCGGAGTCCCGCGAGGTTCCATGTTTTGGTCAGGCTGCGGGTGACGAAGGCGTTGGGTGGCGCTGTGAATGGGATGTCGGTGATGTCGGCGAACGCTTCGTCGACAAGCAAAAATTCGGCGGGCAGCACCGGCTCGATGACCGTGCCCGTCGGATTGATAGGACAACCGATGACGGCGAGGTGCGTGGGGGCGATCGCGGGGAGCGTGTCGAAGGGTGGCTCCATAATCGCCCGGGTCACCGGGACGCCGGCGAGGCGCAGGGCGTTCTCCGGCTCGGTGAAGCCGGGGTGGATAACGGTGGCGTCGCGCCACCCGAGGTTAGCGATGATGGTGAAGCCCTCTGCTGCCCCAGAAAGGAGGACCACCTGCTCGGGGGCGACGTGGTGGCGGCGAGCAAGCTCAGCCACGACTGCCCTCTCACGGGCGGCGGAGGGGTAGGAGCCGAGGGTGGCAAGCTCGGACGCCAGAGCGTCGACAAGCCCCCTGGGAGGGGTGAGCCCACGGACGTTGACGGCGAAGTTGAGCCGGGATCCCTCTTCTTCGTCGCCGTGAAAAGCCAGGTCGACGCTCGTATACTGCATTTGTACAGTATGGCAAAATGAAGGGCATTATGAAAACGCTTCTCATCGACGTAGACGGAACCCTCATCGATTCTTTCCCCGGCATTAGAGCAAGTTTTCTTTCCGCCCTCGATGACCTGGGAATCAACCACCCGGACGAGGAGTTCGTCTCCTCCATCGCCGGCCCACCCATGGAACAGACCATGATGCGACTCGGGCTCAGCGCGGACCAAGCGGCCGCAGGGCTGCGTCTCTACCTGGGGCACTACGGCGAGGACGGCTGGGACAATTCAGCCCCCTTCGACGGGATGACGGAATTCCTCGCCTGGGCAAAACAAGCAGGTTTCCAACTTGTCACCGCAACGAGCAAGGGCGAAGAGTTCGCACGGAAGACCCTCGAACGCTACGCCATGCTCGACTACTTCGACTTCCTCGCCGCCGCCGAAGAAGACGGGCCGCGGCGCACCAAGGAAAAGGTCATCCGCTACGCGCTGGACAACCTCCCCCACCCTGCCACAACCGACGAGATGCTCCTCATCGGAGACCGCATCCACGACATCGACGGCGCGCGGGAATTCGGCATCCCCGCCGTCCTTGTAGAGTGGGGGTATGGCACCCCCTCGGAACACCGCCAGGCACACCACATGGTGGACACCCCAGACGAGCTGAAGGAATATGTGCATGACTGGTCCGAAGCCTAACCTCCACGTCACCTTCGTATGCACGGGTAATATCTGCCGCTCCCCGATGGCCGAGGCACTATTCAACGACTTCCTTGCAACGCGTGGCGAGGAGCGCATCCGCGTCACGAGCTGCGGCATCGGTGACTGGCATGTCGGCCAACACGCGGACATGCGCGCGCTCGTGGAACTGAAGAAGGTCGGCATCGACGGCAACTACCTGCGCGCCGAACAGGTGTCCGAGGAACACCTCGGCGCGGATCTCATCGTCGCCCTCGCCGCCAACCACGTCCGCAGCCTCGCCTCCCTCGGCGCGGATCCCGCGAAGATCCGGCTCCTGCGTTCCTTCGACCCACAGGCACCACGTGGCGCCTCCATCGACGACCCGTACTACGGCGGGCGCAGTGGTTTCACCACAACGCGCACCCAAATTGAGAGCTCCCTGCCTGGTCTTTTTGAGTGGTGCATCAATCACTTAGACTAAGAGGCTGTGAGCACTTCAAAGATCCTGCGGACATTCCTCAAACCCGGCTGGGTGATCACGGCTGTCCTCATCGTCGTGTTCTCCTACTTCGCCATCACCGTGCTGGCGCCGTGGCAGCTGGGGAAACACGAGGTCAAAAGCGAACAAAATACGCAGATCCGCACGGCCCTGCGCACCGACCCCGTCCCCGTAGACGAGATTTTTGTGAACGGCGCGCTTCCCGCCGACAACGCGTGGCGACAGGTGGAACTCGTCGGCACCTATTCCCCCTCCGACGAGGTCATCTTGCGTATGCGGTCTGTGGCCGGTAACCCGGTGTTCCAAGTGCTGACCGTCTTCACCACCACATCCGGCGACGCGTACCTCATCAACCGCGGGTATGTCCCGCAGCAAAAGGATTCCGGAGTTCCGGAGATCCCCGCCGCCCCGACAGACACCGTGACCATCACCGGCAACGCTCTGCCCGGCGAGGCCGATTCCGGCCGCCCACCGCACGCGGACGATTCCCACCAATACGTTCTCGACATCAACCTGCCGCAGATTTCCTCGCTCACCGGCACCTCGCTTGCCGACGGCTACATCCAACTCGCCGACAAACAGCCCGGCGTGCTCAACGCCATCCCCCTGCCCAAGCTCGACGGTGGCCCCTACCTCTCCTACGGCCTCCAGTGGATCGCCATGGGTATCGGCGCGCCCATCGCCCTCCTCTACTTCATTCGTATGGAATTGAAGGAGAGAAAACGCGACGAGGAAGAACAAGAGGAACTCGAGGGTCTCATCCCCGACCCCGATAACGATGAGGACGATGAGCCGGCGCCACAGCGCTCCCGCTACGGCGGGCAGCGCCGCAACCCCTACGCCAAGTTCGAAGCGCGCCGCGAAGACCGCTTCTGAGCGATAACGAGCCCCACCCCGAGGGCAGCAAGCTGCGTCACACGGGATAGCACGACTGCCTTCTTCACCGTCTGCGTTGTCGGGTACGGCCCGTGCCCGAGGGTAGGCCGCTCCTCCACTCCGTATGAATACACCGTCCGGCCACCGAGACGCACCCGCAGCGCCTCCGCAGCGGAGGCTTCCACCCAGCCAGCATTCGGGCTCGGGTGGTTGGCCGCCGCCGCGTACACGCGCTGCCACGTGTCCCGCTTTTTCGGTGCGAACAGGAGATGGATCGCCGTTGTCACCCGCGCGGGTAGATAGCCCAAGACATCGTCCAGCCGCGCAGCAGCCCACCCGAAATTGGAATACCGCTCGTTTTTGTACCCCACCATCGCGTCGAGCGTGTTCGCTGCACGGTGGAGCACCACGCCCGGCGCGCCGGCAAGACCCGCCCACACGAGTGGCGCGACCGCCGCATCAGAGGTGTTTTCCGCCAATGATTCCACCGTCGCCCGGGCGATGCCGTCGCCGTCGAGAACCTGCGGATCCCTGGAGCACAGCCACGGCACCCACGTCCGCGCGTGGTCTACGTCCCCCTCTTCCAGGTCGTGTGCAACCTGCGTGCCAACCTTCTCCAGCGTCGTCCCACCGAGCGAGGCCCACACGGCGACCGGCAGGAGAATTTCTGGAGCAAGCGCTGCCAGAATCGTCGGGGGAATAACAGCGGCTGCGGTGAAGCCGATGCCGGCGAGCTTCGAATCCCGGTATAGGTGGCGTTCGAGGAAGCTGGCGTAGGAGCCGAAATAGGCCACGGGGTGGTGGCGCTGTGGGTCGCCGAAAAGCTTATCTGCGACAAAACCTGTGATTATCCCCCACTGCACGGATGTCCGTTCCCTTTCTACGAAAGCCTGGCGTGTGTACCCAGTGTGTACCAGAAAAGGCCAGACCCCCGCTTTTCATTTCGCAGCGGGGGTCTGGCCTTTATCTTTATGCGTGCGCTCTACAGGGCTCGAACCTGTGACCTTCTGGGTGTAAACCAGATGCTCTCCCAACTGAGCTAAAAGCGCCGACGTGCAGGTAACTGTAGCACGGACCGTCGGGTCCGCGAAAATCGCCTACTTGGCCTGCTTATTTCCGCGCTGCACGAGGCAGGAACCCTGCCAGCTTCCCAGACGCTGCGCGCCGGTCTGGACGAGACCTGCCAGCTGCGCAGACTCAGCGATGATGCCGGGTTCGACGGTTCCTTCCGTACCCGTCGCGGGGGTGAGCAACCAGATGCAACCGGAATCCGAGAGGTTGCGCACTGCGTCGACGAGACCGTCGACAAGATCTCCATCCTCGTCCCGCCACCAGCACAGAACCATATCACAGATGTCGTCAGTGTCCTCGTCTACGAGATCGGCACCGATCACGTCTTCGAGCGCCTCGCTAATGTTGCTATCGGCATCGTCATCCCACCCCAGTTCCTGAACAATGAGACCAGGACGTGCCCCCAGGATCTTCGCGTAATCCTGCTCGCGACCATCTGCCACGTGAAATAAACCTTCCTCTACGGAGTAAAAACTGAATATTGCACTACATATTACCGCCTATTGCTCTGTTTCTCCACGAAAGCGGGCATGAACCATACGAAAGTAGGAGCGTCCGCGTAGTGAGATTGTTTAACGATGCAAGGGTTTAAGATAAGTGTGACACTATCCGTTCTTTGTATGATTAGGAACACATTATGACTTCCCCGTCATCCCAACACGTGGATAAAGCGGACGCGGGCTACTCAAAGGCTCTCAAACCGCGTCACATGCAAATGATTGCCATCGGCGGTTCCATCGGCACCGGCCTCTTCCTCGGTGCAGGCGGACGCATTTCCATGGGTGGCCCTGCCCTCGCCTTCGCCTATGCCCTGTGCGGCATCTTCGCATTCTTTATGATCCGTGCCCTCGGCGAGCTCACCATCTACCGCCCGTCCTCCGGAGCGTTCGTTTCCTACGCCCGCGAGTTCCAGGGCGAGGGCGGCGCCTACGCCACCGGCTGGCTGTTCTTCCTCGACTGGTCCGTGACCGTGATGGCGGACATCACTGCGGTCGCCCTGTACGTCCACTACTGGTCCATCTTCACCACCATCCCCCAATGGATACTCGCCTTCGGCGCTCTGGCCATTGTGTTTGTCCTCAACCTGCTCTCCGTGAAAGTCTTCGGTGAGCTCGAGTTCTGGTTTGCACTCATCAAGGTGGCGGCGATCGTCATCTTCATGATTGTCGCGATCATCTTCATCGTCACGGGTAACTCCAGCGCCGGCTACGATCCCGGCATCCAGCTCATCCGCGACAACGGTGGCCTCTTCCCCGAGGGCTTCGCGCCGATGGTCACCCTGGCCCTCGGTGTTGTCTTCGCGTTCGGTGGCACAGAAATGGTCGGTGTCGCAGCCGGCGAGGCGAAAAACGTCCGCGAGGTCATGCCCAAGGCCGTCAACTCGGTCATGTGGCGCATCGCCCTGTTCTACATCGGCTCCGTGTTCCTCCTCATCATGGTCATGCCGTACGACGCCTACTCGTCCAACGAGAGTCCGTTTGTCACCTTCTTCTCCGCCATCGGTGTCCCCCATGCCGGTGACATCATGAACCTTGTCGTCCTCACCGCCGCCATGAGCTCCCTCAACGCCGGCCTATACTCCACCGGCCGTACCCTCCGGTCGCTGGCTGTTGCGGGCTCTGCCCCAAAGGTAGCGGCCAAGATGAACAAGAACCACGTTCCCGCCGGCGGCATCGCGATCACCGCTGGTCTTGGGCTCGTCGGTGTGCTCATCAACTACATTTACCCCACCGATGCCTTCAACATCGTCATGAACCTGGCAGGCATCGGCATCGCCGGTACATGGATGTCCATCATGGTTTCCCACTGGCTCTTCGTGCGCAAGGCAAAGCGCGGTGAAGTGGAGCGTCCGGACTTCAAGCTGTTCTGCGCGCCAGTCACTAACTTCCTCACCCTCGCCTTCCTTGCCCTCATCATTGTTGCCATGTGGATGCAGGATACGGCGGGCAAAATCACCATCTCTACCTTCGTTGTTCTCGCCATCCTGTGGGCTATTGCCTGGTTCGGATTCATTCGCAAGCGCGTCGACGGAAGCCTCCTAGAAAAGATGATTCCCGGCGACGAGGAGGAATAACACGTAAAATTTAAACAAAAGTAATCTTTTTACCCCTAGGAGGAAAAACCCGCCATGGCAGAAAACATGATGGACGATAGTAACTACGTCCTCGTCCGCGACGGCGTCGCCTCGTATCTGCACGACGACGACCCCGAAGAAACGCGCGAATGGCTCGAATCCCTCGACGGTCTCCTGGAAACCAGCGACATGGGTCGCGCCCGCTTCCTCATGCTCAGACTTCTGGAGCGTGCGACGGCAAAGCGCGTCCCGCTGCCCTCGCTGACCTCCACCGACTACGTCAACACCATCCCTACCTCTCTCGAACCAGAATTCCCCGGCGACGAGGACATCGAGAAGGATTACCGCCGCTGGATCCGTTGGAACGCCGCCATCATGGTGCACCGCGCGCAGCGCCCCGGCATCGAGGTCGGCGGGCACATTTCCACCTACGCCGGTGCCTCCCCGCTCTACGAGGTGGGTCTCAACCACTTCTTCCGCGGCAAGGACCACCCCGGCGGAGGAGACCAGATCTTCTTCCAGGGCCACGCCTCCCCCGGCATGTACGCCCGCGCCTTCCTTGAGGGGCGACTGACGGAAGAAGACCTCGATGGTTTCCGCCAGGAAGTCTCCCGCGAAAACGGTGGCCTGCCCAGCTACCCGCACCCGCACGGCATGCCGGAGTTCTGGGAGTTCCCCACAGTGTCTATGGGCCTCGGTCCAATGGATGCCATCTACCAGGCACGCTTTAACAAGTACCTGCACAACCGCGGCATTAAGGACACGTCCGAGCAGCATGTGTGGGCTTTCCTCGGCGACGGCGAGATGGACGAACCCGAGTCCCGTGGCCTCATTCAAACTGCGGCCACCAACCAGCTGGACAACCTCACCTTCGTGATTAACTGCAACCTGCAGCGCCTCGACGGCCCGGTTCGTGGCAACGGGAAGATCATCCAGGAGCTCGAGGCCTTCTTCCGGGGCGCGGGCTGGAACGTGATCAAGGTCATTTGGGGCCGCGAGTGGGATGCACTGTTCGAGGCTGATCCGGACGGCAACCTTGTCAAACTCATGAACCACACCGTGGACGGCGATTACCAGGCGTTCAAGGGCCACGACGGTGCCTACGTCCGCGAGCACTTCTTCGGGGCCACCCCCGAAACCGCGAAGCTCGTGGAAAACATGACCGACGAGGAAATCTGGCACCTCCACCGCGGTGGCCACGATTACCGCAAGATCTACGCCGCCTACCAGAAGGCCCTGGAGACAAAGGGACAGCCCACCGTCATCCTCGCCCACACCATCAAGGGTTACGGCCTTGGCCGTAACTTCGAGGGCAAGAACGCCACCCACCAGATGAAGAAACTGACGCTGGAAGACCTCAAGTACTTCCGCACCAAGCAGCACGTCCCGATCAGCGACGAAGAGCTGGAGAAGAACCCAAAGGAGCCCCCGTACTACAACCCGGGGCCGGATCACCCCTCCATCAAGTACATGCTTGAGCGTCGAAAAGAACTCGGCGGCTTCCTGCCGGAGCGGCGCGGCCACCGCTACGAGCCACTGACCGTCCCCGGACCGGAAACTCTGAAGAAGCACATGAAGGACTCCGGCAAGCAGAAGGTCGCCACCACCATGGCCGTGGTGCGTATCTTCAAGGATCTCATGCGCGACAAGGAGCTCGGTGAGCGTTTCGTGCCGATCATCCCCGATGAGGCCCGCACCTTCGGCATGGACTCCTGGTTCCCCAAGCTGAAGATCTACAACCCACTCGGCCAGCAGTACACGCCGGTGGACGACGACCTCATGCTCAGCTACCGCGAGGCCGTCGACGGCCAGATCATGCACGAGGGCATCAACGAGGCCGGCTCCGTCGCCGAGTTCATCGCCGCCGGCACGGCGTACGCCACCCATGGCGTGGCGATGATCCCGATGTACATCTTCTACTCCATGTTCGGCTTCCAGCGCACCGGCGATTCTATCTGGGCCGCCGGCGACCAGATGGCTCGCGGATTCCTCTTCGGTGCCACCGCCGGTCGCACGACGCTGACCGGTGAGGGCTTGCAGCACCTGGACGGCCACTCCCTCACCCTCGCATCGACAAACCCGGCTGTCGTGTCCTACGATCCGGCGTTTGCCTACGAGCTCGCCTACCTCATCCCCCGTGGGATTGAGCGGATGTACGGCACGGCCGACGGCGAAAACGTGATCTACTACATCACGATTTACAACCAGCCGATCCACCAGCCAGCCGCACCGGACGACCTCGATGTGGAGGGCCTGCACAAGGGCATCTACCTGTACGACAAGGCTACGGGTGACGGCCCCTCCGCGAACCTGTTGGCGTCCGGTGTCGGGATGCAGTCGGCGTTGAAGGCGCGCGACATCCTCCGCGACGACTACGGTGTGAGCCTCAACTTGTTCTCCGTCACCTCCTGGAGCGAGCTTGCCCGCGATGGCCGCGCGAAGGATCGCGTCGCCCTGCGTGATCCGTCCGTGGATCCGGAAAAGGCATTCGTCACCGAGGTGCTGGAAAAGGTTGACGGCCCGTACATCGGCGTTTCCGATTTCGAGTGCGCGGTTCCCGATTCCATCCGCAAGTGGGTGCCCGGCGAGTACACGGTCCTCGGTGCCGACGGCTTCGGCTTCTCGGACACGCGCGAAGGAGCCCGCCGCTACTTCAACATCGATGGCGAGTCCATCACTGTGGCGGTGTTGAGTGCCCTAGCACGGGAAGGAAAAGTCGACCGCGAGGTTGCGGTACAGGCGGCTAAGGACATGAAGATCACTGATGCGACGGCCACCTACCAGGGGGCAACGCAGGACCACTAGTGTTCTGGCGCTGCCTGAGCAGCCTTCACGAGATCCCCGATTGCCGCGTTCACGGCATCGGGGGTTTCTAGTATCAGCATGTGGCCGGCTTTTTCCAGGCGCTTTTCCTGCGCCTGTGGCCACAGCTCCTTGATCCGATCCGCCTGCGATTCGGGGGTGACATCGTCTTTCTTGCCCACGAGGACATACCCGGGGATGCCTTGAAGGGAGCTAGCCGCATCGACCTCGTCGTGGTGCTGAAGATCGTCGAAAAAGCCGACGAAGGTTTCCAGCGGGGTGTTGTCGATCATCGAGGCGTGGAATTCGATGAGGTTGTAGTCGGTGCCGTTGCGCTTGAACACCGTCGCGGACAGGGCCGGCGCGAGGATGGTGGCGAACGCATCCTTGATTTTCTGCGCGTCGCCGGGTGCCAGTTCGACGGCCTCCTGCGCTTTATCCGCAAGCGGGGAAGCAAGCACTTGCGGCAGCCCCTGGGACGAAAGCGACTCAATGGAGGAGGCGATGAGCACGAGTCCCACGACATTTTCGGGGTGCTTCTTGATTGCGTTGAGAGCGATGAGGCCACCCATTGAGTGCCCGACGAAGATGATCTTCGACTTGGGGCTGCGTTCGCGGACGAGAGCCAGGATATCGTCGCCGCAGGCCTCGATGGTGAGCTTATCTGCGGGTATCTCCCCGGTCTCACCGTGGCCACGAAGATCCATGAGGAGGCTCTTCACGTTCGGGTAATGATCGCGCAGGTAGTCCGTCTGCATGAAGTAGCTGTCAGCGGCAAGGGTGAAGCCGTGAATGAAGACGACTGTCAGGTCTGCGTCTGCCGGACCGATTTCCTTGTACACAAGCTGGAACCCGTCGCGGTCGATTGTCCCCTTGTGGGTGACGCCGACAAGTCCAGGGCGCTCGGTGTCGGAGAACTGCTGCGCCTTTTGTTCCTTCCCCTTGATCAGGCGCTTCCATAGGGTACTCACCGAATCGAAGATTTCCACCGTACAATGTCCTTTTGTAGTCACTGGCTTGTCTATTCGATGGGAAAGTATAGGAGGAAACCGTGCCCGATACGAAAAACATCTACGACATCATTGCCGCCGTCGCCGGCCGCGAGGTGTCGGCTGAAGAGCCCCTGAGCGACATTGGTGTGGACTCGCTGAGCCTGGTGGAACTTGCCGTCCGGCTCGAAGATGCCACCGGCGTGCGCTCGGATACGGTGGATTTTTCGCGCTTGTCGACGGTCGGTGACCTCGTTTCCTACATCGTACCGTCCCAGCCCGCAGACTGACCCTATTTTTGCGGATAGCTCGCCTAGAAGAAAGGCCTCTTGCTCTCGCAGACATAAGCCACCTGTAACCTTCGGGGCTTGCCTTCCTGCGGGCTATTGACTCCTTCCTGCACGGAGTCACACACTCGCCCTCTATTCCCAAGCACACCACACCATTTACAACGACGACGACCGATACACCACCGGCAAACAAGAAAAACGCGAGGCGCGGGCGGGGCGAACACGGACGAGCAGGACGAGGACGAACGAGCAGCCAGAAAACCGCCCTACGACGAGCAGATCCACCCCACTGTCAACTACGGGGTCGAATACTCGGAGATCGAATACACAGGAAGGTCCCGTGCGCTTACACAGTTGGACTGGAATAGGCCCGGCTTTCGCGACACACCCCGCCACGGCGGGGCATCTTGCATACCCTATTCCTGCTAGTCCACAATCACCATGTCGACGTTGAACCCCCAGGAACACGACAGGTCATCGAGGGCTCGCTTCAGTTCCCCCAGCCCTTCGGGGCTTCCAGTAAGCAGTTGGGAGCATTCGACCATCCGCCGTTGTCCGGGAGTGCGGTGCCACTGCGTGAACCACTCGGCATACAACGGGTCGGAGGAGTAATCCGTAATCTGGGATGGGGCCGGCAGACACCGGACGAGGGCATCTTCGATGAGTCTCCGGGCACGAACAGGAACGGCGGTGAGCCGAAGTGAAGCGGTGGAATCGGTTGCGGGGGCAACGTGCGGGAGGCGGAGTGCGTTAGTCATGGGAAAACCTTTAATCGTCGTCGAAAAGTGAGCGTCTTCCGCGTGACATAAGCGGAGCGCTAAGACGAGGTGCGTCTTCCCCAACGGCCTCGGATTGACACAATTGTCACGCGAATCACTTCCAGCACGCAACCCTCAACAACCACTTAACCCCCCAGTCTTTCAAGGCCAGGTTAAGAGTTTGCCAGCCAGAAGGATTCATTGGCCTCCATCCACAGCGGCTTCGCCCAATCGCCGAAGGGGCGGTCGGTGAGCACAACAAGGCCCCTGCCGGACACACGATGAACCCACCAGAACGTCCCCGCCTGGCCGAAGTGGCCAACAGTATCCGCGGGCATGGACGGCCCCGTCCAATGCGGATTCTTCTCCCCCTTGATCTCGAACCCCAGGCCCCACGGGCACGGCTTGTAGTTGCCGTAGCCGGGAACGATGCCGTTGAGGCCCGGGAACTGCACAGTAGTCGCCTCTTTGACAGTCGACGGATGCAACACCTGCGGGGAAATGACCTCTTCCGAAAAACGAAGCAGATCCTCCACCGTCGAACGGCCACCGAAGCCGGGATTACCGTAGATCTCCGTATGTTCCATGCCGAGTGGCTCGAAGACCGCCTCGCGGGCGTACTGCCCGAAGGGGATGTCGGTGAGCCGCTCGATTTCCCGGCCCAGCAGCGCGTAGGCCGAGGAAGAGTAAATGCGGCGCTCCCCCACCGGCTTCTGCGGGGTGAGATCATCGTGGGAGAGGCCGGAAGCATGAGCCAGAAGGTGACGGACGGTCGAGTCGTCGGGGCCCAGGGGCGTCGACAAGCTAAAGACACCTTCCTCGACGGCGACGAGCGTGGCGTAAGCCGAAAGGAGCTTCGTCACGCTCGCCAACTCGAAAACGGCGGACGTGTCACCGAAGGAGAAGCCAGATAGCGAGCCGGCGGCGACGGTGTCACAGGGCCAGTCGGAAAAATCGATCATGCCTAAATGTTAGCGCTGATCCTCTGGTCATCGTCCTCGTACACGGCGGTATCGAGGACCTTCTCGCGGCGGGACACGATAAGCGGGACAAGCGCCTGGCCCGTGACGTTCGTAGCCGTGCGCCCCATGTCAATGATGGAATCGACGGCAATGAGGAGGCCTACGCCCTCAAGGGGGAGACCGAGGGTCGACAGCGTCAGTGTGAGCATCACCGTCGCACCCGTCGTGCCCGCAGTTGCAGCAGAACCGATGACGCAGACGAAGGCGATAAGCAGGTAATCCGTGATCGACAACGGGATGCCGTAGAACTGGCTCACGAAGATCGCTGAGATCGTTGGGTAGACCGCAGCGCAGCCATCCATCTTGCTCGTGGCACCAAGCGGCACCGCGAAGGCAGCGTAGGCACGGGGGACACCGAGGGCATCAACCGTCGTACGCTCCGTTACCGGCATGACACCCATGGACGAACGGGTAACAAAACCGAGTGAGGTCAGGGGCCACACCTTGCGGAAGAATTGTGCAACAGACAGCCCATTCGTCTTCAGGACGAGCGGGTAAATCACGAACATGACAAGCGCAAGGCCCACATAGATCGCAATGACGAACATCCCCAAAGATGTCAGAGCATCCCAACCGTATGTTGCGACAGCCTTGCCGATAAGCGCAGCCGTGCCGATCGGTGCAATGCGAATAACCCACCACAGCACCTTCTGGATAACCTCGAGAACGCTGGCCGAGAGCTCGAAGATGGGCTCAGCCTTCTTCCCCACCTGGATCGAGGCGATCCCGAAAGCGATAGACAGGACAAGAATCTGCAGAATGTTGAAATTCAGCGAAACGCCCGAGTCCGTCGCGCGAGCGGAAAGACCCAAGATGTTGCTTGGGACGATGGATTGCAGGAACCCAAGCCACGAGCCCTGCCCCGACGGGGCGGCGGCCGAGGACGCATCCACCGTCGTATTCACGCCCGGTTTCAGGACGAGCGCCACGATCGTGGCGACAACGACGGAGGCAAGGGACGTAATCGCAAACCACAAAAGGGTCTGCCAGGCAAGCCGGGCCGCGTTGGTCACCTGGCGCAGGTTAGCAATAGATGTAAGGACGGCCGTGATAACCAGCGGCGGGATAAGCACCTTCAGGAGGGTGACATACGCCGAGCCGACGGCTGTGAGCGTAGATTCAAGCCACTCAATATCGAAGGAGCGGGAGATGAAGCCCAGGATAAGGCCGATGATGAGACCGTAGATCACCTGGGCGGCGAAGCTGGTAAAGGGATTCGACTTGTGTTGGGTTGGCGAATCCGCAGGTGCGGTTTTGGTCATGTTCTTCCTTCAAGGTGTTTTCGTTGATATGACCCCTTGACACTAGACCGCACCAATCGGTTTAGTCAATATGGACAACTTAGTCTACCGTTACAACTTGGGCTTTTTGCTCCCAGGGAGGATTTCTTTGGTATTTCTCTTCAGCCAGTTAATCCGACGCAGGAGGGGATCCACCTCGCGCACAGTCTTTTGCCCGGCCTTGCGAGTCCACACCATGACGCTGCGCGAACCGGGGACACGGATTTGCGTCGGCATAATCCATCCTCTCCAGTAACTAATGGAGGTGAGGAGCCAACCAACCATGGCGGCAACGATCATGCCAGCTGCCTCATAGCCCAAGTAGTGGAAGCCCACCATCGTGGCGGAGGCAAGGAAGGCGGGGACAGCATAGAGGGTGCGACCCCCGAAGATGGACGGCATTTGGCCGATGGCGATGTCGCGGAGCATGCCGCCGCCGATGGGGGTGATGAAGCCGAGGGCGATGGCGGACTGCCACGGCAGGCCGTAGGTGAGCGCCTTCGTCGATCCCGCAACGGCCCACACTCCGAGGACGAGGGCATCGCCATGGTTTTTGATGCGCACCCACCAGCGCCCCTCAGTATTGATGAACAGGGAGATGAGGCCGCCGATGAGCGCCATCGTCATATAGATGGGCTCAGCAATGGCAACGGGAGGACCGACCTGCATGAGGGTGTCGCGGATCATACCGCCGCCGAGACCGGTGAAGACGGCGAGGAAGAGCGTGCCCATGAAGTCGAGGTCGAGCCTGCGCGCGATGCCGCCGCCGATGATTCCGTTAAGGAGCACCCCGATGAGGTCGAGGGTGGAATAGAGGTTAGTAATCATGGGATCCACAGATGACACAATGGTCCATCATAACGAGATAAAGCCCAGACCGTAAAGGCCTGGGCTTGTGGCTCCTCCAACTGGGCTCGAACCAGTGACCCTTCGATTAACAGTCGAATGCTCTGCCAACTGAGCTATGGAGGAATATTGCTTCCTTGCAACGTGGATAAACTATAACGGGCTACCTACGTTTTGAGCAAATCGCCTGGTAATGGAGCAATTTCAGAGTTAGCGGGGGCGGACTATATACTTTTCTGCGGGGCTATAGCTCAGTCGGTTAGAGCAGCAGACTCATAATCCGTTGGTCCTCGGTTCGAGCCCGAGTAGCCCCACCCTCAGACACCGGGCGGTAACCGCCCGGTGTCTTTTCATTCAGTGGCGGTACAGTAGTGGGCATGATTCAGTTTGTTGTTGGTGCGGCCGCCGGTTACGTCCTTGGCACCAAGGCGGGTAGGAAACGCTTTGATCAGATCAAGCGGGCATACACCGCCGCCGTGAACTCCCCCGTCGCACAGAATGCCGTGAAGGCAGGGCGCACCGCCCTGGCCAACCGCCTCGACCCGAACCCGCGCATGCGTGAGGTAAAAAACCTGCGGACGGAAGATGGGAATCAGATCCTGGAAAAGGATGACGACTAGAGGGTATCCACCTCGTCCATGCGCGTGCCGTCGGAGTAATCCATGTCGGTGATGCGGTTTTCGGGGTCGTAAAGGACAACCTGTGCGCCCTCCTCGCGGATGCGGCGCAGTTGTTCTTTCACAATCTTGCGGCCGATGGCGTTAAAGCCCGTGACGCGGGAGACGTCCAGTATGACGCGCGAGGACGCGGGCGCTTCGCGCAGGAGCGTGCTGGAGATCTCCTCGGCCACCGTGAAGTTGACGTAGCCCTGAAGGGTGATGACGGTCTTGTCGCTTTCCTCGTGGATGGAGCGCACACCGGGCACCCGGTAGTTATTGCCCTGCAGCAGGTGGAGATCCATGTGCCTGCTCATGTAGGCGAAAGCCTCGCGGCCGCGGACGGAGGTGCCCGTGGAGTCCAGTTTGGGGGAGAATGTGGCAATGCCCATGCGTCCCGGCAGCGTGCCCATGAGACCACCGGAGACACCGGATTTGGCAGGGATTCCGACCTTGGTCATCCAGCGCCCGGCGTAGTCATACATGCCTGCCGAGGTCATCACGGATTGGGCAATACGCGCAGCCTCCAGCCCGATGACGCGAGCACCGGTGACGGGCTGGATTCCCCCGCTCGCCAGTGTGGCCGCCATGACCGCGAGGTCGGAGACGGTGACCTCGATGGCGCACTGGTGGACATAGGTGACGACGGCGTCGTGGGGGTCGTCGTCAACGATCCCGAAGGAGTGGAGCATGTGGGCGAGCGCGAAGTTGCGGTCTGCGGTGTCCAGCTCGCTGGTGGCAATCTCCTTGTTGATTGTGAGCGGTCTGCCGGCAAGGGCCGAGAAGAAACCGAGAATCTTTTCAATCCGGTCAGAAACACTCGACCCCGAGCCGTTGATGAGCTGGTTGACGGCGATGGCACCGGCGTTGATCATGGGGTTCATGGGACGGCCATCGGCTTCAAGCGAGAGCTCGTTGAAGGCATCACCGCTTGGCTCCACGCCCACAATCTCGCTGACGGCCTCGAATCCGGATTCCTCCAGCGCGAGCGCATAGGTGAAAGGCTTGGAGATGGACTGAAGGGAGAAGGGGGCGTTGTCGCCTACCTGGTAGCAGCGGCCCGTCGTGGTGCAGATGGCAACGCCCAGACGCGCAGGGTCCACTTTTGCCAGCGCCGGGATGTAATCGGCGACCTCTCCCCCGTCGGTCTCCCGGACGGCGTCGAGGATCAGGTTCAAATAGCGTGGAATGGGTGATTTCATCAGCTAGCGCCCCATTGCCCTGTCGACGAGTTCCTGCCGCACCTGTTCGAGGACGAGGAGGTCGCTAAACATCGCGTTGTAGGCCTCCGGGTCGTCGGACGGGCGCGTCCGTGACAGCGTCGCCTTGAGGTTGGAGATCTGGTTGGCCACCACTCCTTCCTCCAGGCGCGCGAACGCCCCATCCATGTAGGCCTCGAAGTGGTCGGCATCGGTGCGGATTTCCTCTACCGCGAGGGCGGAGACGAGGTTTTTCACGGCCGGGTCGACGATCGCGTTGGTGATCGCGGCGATCCATCCGGCCTTTCCGTCGCCGCCGCTGGCACCGCCGGCGGCGGCGATTCCGTCCCGGATGGTCCGGTAGACGGGGTGGAAGAACCCCTCGGGGTCCAGTTCGTCGAAGGAGGCCCCGGCGAGGTCGGGTGCCTGCAGGGCGATTTTTAAGGATTCGCGCTGGGGCCACAATGCGGGGTCGCGCGGATCGGGCAGCACGGTTGTGGGGGTGGGCTGGGGCGCTGTGCCCCGGGTGGCGGCCTGTGGCGCGGCGGCGGGGCGCCGAGAAGCGTCTTCTACCATGCGGGACAGTTCGTCCTCGTTGAGCCAGCCGACCCACCCGGACAATTGGAGGGCGTACTGGGAACGCAGTGCGGGGTCCCTGATGGCTCCGATCATGGGGACGACACGGCGGACGGCCTGCAGTCGCCCTTCGATGGTGCCCACGTCGTACTGCCCAAGGATGGTTTTCACCACGAATTCGAGCATCGGCATGCGGCGGGCGATGAGGTCACGCAGCGCGACATCGCCCTTGTCTTGGCGGAGCTCGCAGGGATCCATACCGCCGGGGGCGACGGCGACGAAGCTGGAGCCGGAGAATTCCTGGGAGCCTTCGAAGGCGCGCATGGCGGCTTTCTGGCCGGCCTCGTCGCCGTCGAAAGTGTAGATGATTTCGCCGCGGAAGGTGCGGTCATCGAGCATGAGCCGACGGATGAGCTGCAGGTGGTCTTCGCCGAAGGCAGTGCCACAGCTGGCGACGGCCGTGGTGATGCCGGCGGCGTGCATGGCCATGACGTCGGTGTAGCCTTCGACCACGACGCATTGGTGCCCCTGGGCGATATTGCGCTTAGCAAGGTCGATGCCGAATAGCACTTTCGACTTCTTGTACAGCATCGTCTCGGGGGTGTTGAGGTATTTGCCGAGCTTGTCGTCGTCGAAAAGCTTGCGCGCACCGAAGCCGATGACGTCGCCGGCGAGGTTTTTGATCGGCCAGATCAGGCGGCGGTGGAAGCGGTCGATGGGGCCGCGACGCCCCATGGAGGTGACACCAGCCGCCTCCAGCTCCTCTGCGGAAAAGCCCATGCGGAGCAGGTGTTTGGTGAGCGTGTCCCAGCCGCCCGGCGCATATCCGCAGCCGAAGTGACGGGCGTGCTCTGCGGTGAATCCGCGCTCTGTCAGGTACGCACGTGCGCGCTCCGCTTCCGGTTCTTGTAGCTTTTCGACGAAGAATCGGTGGGCCTCTGCGTTAATGGCCACGAGGCGTTGGCGGGTTCCTGCCTTCTCGCGCGTTCCCGTGCCACCCCCCTGGTAGTTAATGTGGTACCCGATCTTATCGGCACAGTATTCAACGGCTTCGGGGAAGGTCAGGTGCTCGAGCTTCATGAGGAAGCTGAAAACATCGCCGCCTTCGCCGGAAGAGAAGTCGTGGAAGTAGCCGTGGTTGGGGCGGACGTGGAAGGACGGGGTCTTTTCGTCTTTGAACGGTGACAGTCCCTTGAGGGAGTCCGCACCCGCCGGCTTGAGCTGAACATACTCCCCCACGATCTCCTCGATGGGGGTGTTTTCCCGGATATAGTCGATATCTTCTTCCGGAATCCGTCCGCGCGCCATGAAACCTCCGATTACAACCAGTTGTTATCCCCACATTACAATAGGCCGGGTGAAGAAGGGCTCGTGGATTCTTGGTCTCCTGGTCGCCGTCGTGGCAGCCTATTTCGGCATCGATCTGACCACGGACGGCAACCAGCATCAGCCGCAGAATTCTCCGTCGGGTGCGATCTGCCCCATCGACAGCCTGCCCAAGGAAGCGCGCACGGTTGCCGATTCGATCGAAAGCGGTGGCCCCTACGCTTTTCCCGGCGATGACAACACGCATTTTGGCAACTACCAAAACCGCCTTCCCAAAGAGAATTCGCAGTATTACCGCGAGTTCACGGTTCCCACGCCGGGGATTGGCCACCGCGGTGAGCGCCGGATCGTCGTCGGCGGCGGGACGAAGACGGACCCGGACACGTGGTATTACACCGGCGACCACTACGACAGCTTCTGCGAGATCCCGGACGCCGAGGGCTAGCGGGGCAACGAGCCCTGCCCCCTTCGTATGGCTGCTAACAGGCCACCTGACTGTCAAAGGGGGAAAAACCGTAGAAAATACCGATTAACTCGGTTAGCTGTAGAACGAGTTGTACTCGGCACCCTCGCGGGCGATGCGTTCGAGGCGGGACTCGGTCATGGATGCAATCTGATCGATGATCACGCGGCTGCGCGCCGCGTCCGAATCCGCCTCGGTGAACCACGCTGCAAAGGCCGGGTCTAGGGTGCCCGGTGCCCCTCCGTACAGGTACTCGTACACCATCGCCACGCGCTCCCGCTGGATATCCTGCCGCAAAAGGTGTGCGGGCGACTCCATGACATAGAGGACAGCGAGGGTTTTCAGCAGCCTGATTTCCGCGTCGATGCCGGGCGGTACGACGAGGGTGCCGTGGTGGCGGCCGAGGGGGCTATCCCGGTTGTGCTCACGAGTGGCGGTGATGACGGCGCCGCCGAAGCGGCCGACGAGCTCGCTGGTCATCTGTTTGAGGGCGATAAGTGCGGAAAACGAGCCGTCGAAAAGCGAAGCCTCGGCGACCACCGGCAAAGAGCGAAGGCTCGCAGCGGCCTCCACCAACGACTCCGGATCCCCGCCGAACATCGCCGCCCCCTTCTGAGCCAGCGCCGCCAGCTCCACCAAGTCACCGAGGACGCGCAGGTCAATGCGCCCGGCGAGGATGCCGTCCTCCACATCGTGAACGGAATAGGCGATGTCATCGGAGGCGTCCATGATTTGCGCCTCGACGGACTTCCCCTCTCCCTCGATTCCGTCGCGTACCCACTGGAAGATAGGGAGATCGTCCTCGTAAACACCATATTTCCGCCGCCCCTGGGCCGTCCACGGATACTTGATGGCCGCGTCGAGGGACGCGCGAGAGAGGTTGAGACCGTGCCCCATGACCTTCGGCTCCAGGCGGGTAAGGATCCGCAGGGTTTGCGCATTGCCCTCGAAGCCACCACAGTCGGCGGCGAGCTCATTGAGCGCCACTTCCCCGTTGTGCCCGAACGGTGGGTGGCCAATGTCATGGCAGAGGCCGGCAAGTTCCGCCAGCGACCCGTCCACGCCGAGTCCTTCCCCGATGCCTCGGGAAATCTGTGCCACCTCCAGCGAGTGGGTGAGGCGCGTGCGCGGAGTATCGCCGTCCCGCGGCCCCACCACCTGTGTCTTGTCCGCGAGTCGGCGCAGGGCCGCGGAGTGCAAGACGCGGGCCCGGTCGCGGGAGAAAACGGACCGGTGATCCGGAGGGGTACCTTTAAGGCCACTGCGCTTGGGGGCCTCTGTGACGTACCGCTCCTGGTCGAACGCGTCGTAGGTGTACATGATAACCGCTAAGTGTACCTGCAAGGCTGTACTCTGGGTGCTATGAAACGCTTAGTAGGAACCGTATTAGCCTCTGCGGCGCTGGCCATCGGCACGCCGCTCGCGGTTGGACTGCCTGCCACTGCGCAGGTGCAGACGCAGCAGCTCACCGACAGGGTGACCGACAATGCCGGCGTGTTGTCTGCCGACGAGAAGGCGACCCTGAACGAGAAATTTAGCAATTTTACCTCCCAGACCGGCCTCGTCCCGTTCTACGTGCTGGAGAAGGACCTCGGCGGGATGAGCGGTGAGCAGGCCGCCACGCAGCTGTTCAAGACGGGTGGTGGCGATAACGTTCTCATCTTCGTCGTCGGGGTTAATGACCGCACCGTCGGCATGAAGTACGGCGCCGATTGGCCGTCGTCGGCTGTCTCCGCGATCCAGTCGGAGGCCACCGGCGCGCTGTCCAGTGGCGATTGGTTCCACGCCGGCGAGGTCCTCGCTGGGAGCTCGTCCGACGGCAATGGCCTGTGGTGGTTGCTCGGCGGCGGTGCCGTGGTCGTCGGTGGTGGCGCGGTGATGGCGAGCCGGGGCAAGAAGAAGCGCCGCGAGGAGACGCAGGCGATGGCCAAGGATGCCCGCGAAATCTCGCCGTCGGATGTGGGCAGACTTTCTAGCTTGCCGACGCCCGTCCTCACCGACCTCGCCTCGGATGTTCTGGTCTCTGCAGACGAGGCAGTCCGGCAGTCGAAGAAGGAGCTCGACCTCGCGCAGGCCGAGTTCGGTGCCGAGCGCACCCGCCCGTTTACCCGCGCCATGAACAACGCCAATACGACGCTGCGCCACGCCTTCGAGCTGCAGGAACGTCTGAACGATTCCATCCCCGAATCCGAGGAAGAGCGGCGCGCAATGCTTGTGGAGATCGTCAGCTCCTGCGGAACAGCCCAGGAGGCGCTCAAGGAGAAGGAGGACGAGTTCCGCTCCATGCGCGACACGATCCTCAACGCCGACAACGTCGTCGCCGATCTGTCGGCCCAGGTCGTTAGCCTCCACCGGCGGCTCCCAGCCGCCCGCGAAACGCTGTCTACGCTGGAGGCCAACCACGGCTCCCAGGCGCTGGCATCGATAGCACAGAACCCGGACTTCGCCGAAGCCGCCTTGGACGAGGCAGAAAAGGCGACCGACGAGGCTCGTGGCATTGCGGATCAGCCCGCCGGTTCCCAGGGTGGGCTCATCGCTGCCATCCGCCGCGCCGAGGAGGCCATTTCGAAGGCCGACGAGCTGCTTACCGCCGTCGAGCACGGCGAGGACAACCTGCGCCTCGCCACGGACAACTTCGTTTCCATCCGCGACGAGGTGGCAGGCGAGATTAGTGAATTGCGGGGGCTCAGCTCCAGCGCGGAGGCAGCGGGGCTCGCGGAAAAGGCCAGCGGTGTTCTCGCAGAGGCTAAAGCCAGCTACGATACCGATCCCCTGTCCGCTTACACGTCTCTTACCTCCATCGATGCAGAGCTTGACACGCTCATCGATACGCTGCGCGAGGTGAAGGCCACCAACGAGCGCAACATGCGGCTTCTTAACCAGACGCTGCGTTCCTCCCAGGCGACGGTGCAGCAGGCAGAAGACTTTATCTCCACCCGCGGGCGTGTCATCGGCTCGCGTGCGCGCACGCTACTTGCGCAGGCGCAGCAGACATTGGCCAAGGCGATGTCCGTGGGACAATCCGACCCGAAGAAGGCACTGCCACTTGCCAGCCAGGCTGGCCAACTCGCGCAGCGTTCGCTGAAGGCGGCGCAGCGAGACTTCGACGATTATCAGAGTTCCATGCGGGCGCGTCGTGGTGGCGGCGGCAGTGACCTGTTCACCGGGCTGTTGCTCGGCTCGATGCTGAACGGCGGCTTCGGCGGGGGCGGCGGCTTCGGCGGAGGCGGCGGCTTCGGCGGAGGCGGCAGCTTCGGCGGAGGCGGCTCCTGGGGCGGTCGCTTTTAGAAACGACTAAGACCACCGCAGCATCGTCTGCGGTGGTCATTTTGTGGATCAGATTCGTGGGCGCCTGACGGTGGCATCGACGAGAACGCACACCCAGGTGAGAAAGACTGCGTCGAGAAGCGGAAGGTCGTCGACACACGGACCGTCGTGAACCTCGACGCGCCCATTGGCGCGGGGCTGGACGTAGGCGTACACATCGCCGCTTGGGCTGGCAATACCGCGCACTTTGCGCCAGGTGGATATCCGTTCCAGGGTGTAGTGCCGCTCCCCGCAGGTAGCGTCCAGGTTGGCTACCGTGAAACCGCGCTGGGAGACGGTGAAGATTTCCCCGTTACTCGTTGTCGCACGGCACTTGAAATGCAGATTGGTAGCCAGGGCCTCAATGAGAATGTTGTGCTCACCCACGTGGATGATATCGGCGCGAACCGATGCCATCTGGGTGCCGAGGGCATCAATGAGGTTGTTGTCCCTCCACACCCAGCTTGGCTCGTTAAACTCCATGCTTTTTAGAGTAATACGATCATGATGCCGAGGACGGTGAGCGCGATGAGCGCACCGGTGGTGATCCCTGTTGTCCGGATCATCGAGGACATCAAGAGTTCTCGGGCGATCCACGACAGGAACGCAGCCTGGTCGGTGGGCAGCTCCTTATCAAAGCTGACGACCGGCTGGCGCACGCCGTGGCGGGCACCCGTGAACTGTCCGACATACTCATCGGCTGGGTCGAGAATGACCCAGTCGGACTTCACCTCGTTATCCAGAATGAAATCGGCACTACCGGCGTGAACCTCGACGCGGTCTGCTTTAGCTAGCGTTGCCTCGTCTTTGGTGGTAGCAACCCAGTCCGGCGCATCGGTCCGCTTCAGCTCCGTGGAGGTCTTTTCCAGACCCCACTGTGCCTCGCCGACAGTTGCGCTGTTCTCGGTAAATTCGGCTATCTTTTCGTCGCCACGGTACAGCGAAAGCGTGCCTTTGGACGGGGGACGAAATTCCAGTTCCATTCTTACCTTTCCGGTTTAGCAGCCGATGAGGTGCTGAGCGAGGTAGCCTTCCAGCTCGTCGATCTTTACGCGCTCCTGCTGCATCGTGTCACGGTCACGCACGGTGACGGCGTGATCCTCAAGGGAATCGAAGTCTACCGTTACACAGTACGGCGTGCCAATCTCATCCTGACGGCGGTAGCGGCGACCAATGGCACCGGAGGTGTCGTAGTCGACGTTCCAGTAGCCACGCAGTGTCTGGGCGATCTCCTCAGCCAGCGGGGTGAGGGTGTCCTTCTTGGACAGCGGCAGAACGGCGACCTTGACGGGTGCCAGGCGCGGGTCGAGGCGCAGGACGGTACGGGTATCGGTGCCACCCTTCGCGTTCGGCACTTCCTCCTCCGCGTAGGCGTCCACGAGGAAGGCCATCATGGCACGGCCGAGGCCAGCTGCGGGCTCGATAACGTACGGGATGAAGCGCTCGCCAGAGGCCTGGTCGAAGTAGCGGAGATCCTCGCCGGAGTGCTTCATGTGCGTGCCGAGGTCGAAGTCGGTGCGGTTCGCGACACCCTCCAGTTCACCCCACGTGGAGCCCTGGAAACCGAAGGCGTACTCGATGTCCACAGTTCGCTTTGAGTAGTGGGACAGCTTCTCCTTCGGGTGCTCGTACAGGCGCAGGTTCTCCGGATCGATGCCGAGATCGGTGTACCACTTGTGCCGGGTATCAATCCAGTACTGGTGCCACTTCTCGTCCTCACCAGGCTTGACAAAGAACTCCATCTCCATCTGCTCGAACTCGCGAGTACGGAAAATAAAGTTGCCGGGCGTGATCTCATTGCGGAAGCTCTTACCGATATTGCCGATGCCGAACGGGAGCTTAGCGCGGGACGTCGTGAGTACGTTCTTGAAGTTCACAAAGATGCCCTGGGCTGTCTCGGGACGCAAGTAGTGGAGCCCCTCCTCGTCGTCAACAGGCCCGAGGAATGTCTTCAGCATGCCGGAGAAATCGCGCGGCTCCGTCCAGTTGCCGGGCTGGCCCGTTTCCGGATCGTTGACATCTGCGAGGCCGTTGGGGGCCGGGTGCCCGTGCTTTTCTTCATAGGCTTCCAGCAGGTGATCCGCACGGTAACGCTTGTGCGTGTAGAGAGATTCGACCAGCGGGTCATGGAACACCTCGAGGTGGCCCGAGGCAACCCACGTCTCGCGCGGAAGGATGACAGAGGAGTCAATTCCCACGGTATCCGGGCGGGAAGTGATCATCGTGCGCCACCACTGACGCTTGAGGTTTTCCTTCAACTCGACGCCGTACGGGCCGTAGTCCCACGCGGAGCGAGTGCCACCGTAAATCTCACCACACGGGTAAACGAACCCGCGGCGCTTACAGAGGTTAACCACACTGTCTATTACTGACCCTTTAGCCATATTGTTCCCTTCCAAAATTTACGTGTACTCATATAGTACCCGGTAGCACTATCTCACACGGAGACCCCGGTATAACCGGAGATACGAGAGGAAATAAAAGAGCTTACTCATTGGTTGAGTTCAGTAGGGGAATAAACCATTTAATAAGTCTTTATGCATATTAGCCCTGTATGGGTGGACTGTCCACCGTGTTTGTTCTGCAGACATATAGACAATAAGGTTTAATGAAAGTGGATAGGGCGGTAACCACCCCTCTTCCTCACCGGAGCGCCAAGGACAATATATAGGACATCACATATCAGTGAATAGCAGTCGTACGACAGTACGAGAAAAGAGGCCTCAACATCATGGACAATGATTTCACCGCTTCTCCCCGCGTCCAAGTTGTCGTGCCTGATTCCTCCGGACGCTACGAAATGGTCGACCCTTCCACCATTCTCTCCCACATCTCCGTAACTGAGGAACAGCAGTCCGCCATCCTGTCTACCGTGCGCGCACTTGATTCACGGTTGCGCCTCACTATCGTCCTCCTCCTCTCAGATGGGGAGCGTCGCGTCCACGAGCTAGTGAAGGAGACCGGCGCAAGCCAGCCCCTCGTAAGCCAGCACCTAAAGGTGCTCAAAGAATCCGGCGTGGTGACGAGCAGACGAGTCGGCCGCGAAAAGGTGTACTCCCTGTGCTCCAACACGGCAGCTACGATCATCCTCGCCTGCCGCCAGCAGGAGCGATAGCACACCTCGTCTATACTGGCCACAGACTCGCGTTAGAAGGAGTGGCATTTATGAGAACACCGGCTCAAGCTTCTGCATCCCTGCCCAAAATTGGTCAACGCAGAACGAGACAGAAGGCCGCCGTCGTGTCTGTGCTGCAGACGATGGATCATTTCTCCTCTGCCAAGACCATCCACGAGGAACTCACCACGCGGAAGCAATCCGTCGGGCTGACCACCGTCTACCGAACGCTTCAGTCCCTCGTCGATCTCGGGGAAGTAGATGTCCTGCACACCAATTCGGGGGAAGCACTGTACCGCCATTGTGCGAACGAGCACCATCACCACCATCTCGTGTGCGAGAAGTGTGGCACCACGGTGGAGATTTCAGGCGGTCCCGTGGAGGAATGGGCACGTACGGAAGCCGCCAACCACGGCTTCACGCTCACGAGCCACACCGCCGAGGTGTTCGGGCTCTGCCCAGCGTGCGCCGCTACAGCACGTAGCTAAAAGCGAGTCCCAGCACGTAGGTGATCCCTGCGGCGCCTATCCCCAGGGCGAGCTGCCGCAACGCACGCTTCATCGGGCTCGCACCACTCATCACCCCGACGAAACCACCGGTGATCATGAGCACCCCGCCGACCAGAACGAGGGAGACGCACGTCGCCACGACCGTCGACAGCGGGAAGAGAAAAGCCAGAATCGGCACGAGAGCACCGAGTGCGAAGAAGCAGAAGGACGCGGCTGCGGCAGCGGCACCGCTGCCGACAACCTCGGAGTTCCGCGCCTCGAATAGTCCCCCCACTCCGGAAAACACGTCTGCCTCCGCCCCTCGCGGCAACGCCTTCGACTTCTCGATCGCCTCATGCGCGTATCTCGTAGCCTCGCCGGCCTCCATTCCCCGCGCCCGGAAAACGAGCGCCAGCTCGTTTTCGTCCAAGTCGAGGGCCGGGAGGGCCGAGGAAGCGGTGGATGAGTCCAACGTCGACGCGTCGAGAAGCTCCTTCTGCGAGCTCACCGAGACGAATTCGCCCGCGGCCATCGACAGCGCGCCGGCGAGCAGCCCGGACACGCCGGTGAGCAGGATGACAGAGTTGCTCACTCCACTGCCCACCATGCCGATGACGAGGGCCAAGTTACTGACCAGGCCGTCGTTGGCGCCGAAGACCGCGGCGCGGAAGTTGCCCGAGAGCTTCTCGCGCCCGGTCGCCGCGAGACCGCGCACGACCTCCGCGTGGATCTTCTCGTCGGCGCTGAGCCGTTCCGTCGCATCCGCATCGTCCTCGTAGGGGCGACGCTGCTCCGCTGCCTGCAGCAGTGCGAGGGTGAACACGGAACCGAACCGCCGCGCGAGGAAACCCACAATCCGGGTCTCCAGGCTCGGTTGCACGGTTTTATTGGCGTACGGCCCGAGCATGTCCTCCCAATAGCGCTCGTGGCGGGTCTCCGCCTCCGCAACTGAGCGGAGGATCTCTTGCTCCTCCCCCGCTGCCTTATCTGCAAGCGCCCGGTACGTGCGAGCTTCCGCGCGCTCGTTGGCCAAATACTTGCGCCAACGACGGATCTGCCTCGCTGACGGCATTACTTCGTTCCCCCAAAACGGCGGTCGCGCTTGGCATACTCGAGGCAGGCATCGTACAGGTTCTCCTTGGTGAAGTCCGGAAAGAGGGTGTTCTGGTAGACCATCTCCGCGTAGGCGGACTGCCACAGCAGGAAGTTACTCGTCCGCTTCTCCCCCGACGGACGGAGGAACAGGTCCACATCTGGCATCCCCGGCTCGTCGAGGAACTGCGCGAACGTCTTTTCCGTCACCTGCTCGGGCCGCAGGGTTCCCGCCTGCGCCCGGCGGGCGATCTCCCGCGCCGCGTCGACGATCTCCGCGCGGCCACCGTAGTTCACGCACATGTAGAACGTCATCCGGGTGTTTTCCTTGGTCATCTCCTCGGCGAGCTCGAGCTCGCGGATCACCGACCGCCACAGCCGGGGCCTGCGCCCAGCCCAGCGCACCCGCACGCCCTTCTCGTTGAGCACGTCACGCTGACGGTGCAAAACGTCGCGGTTAAATCCCATGAGGAAGCGCACCTCGTCGGCGGTTCGCCGCCAGTTCTCGGTGGAAAACGCGTACGCCGAAAGATGGGGAATTCCCAGCTCAAGGCAGGCATCGATGATGTCCATGAGAACCGCCTCGCCGCGTTTGTGCCCCTCGGTGCGTACCATTCCGCGCTCCTGCGCCCAGCGGCCGTTGCCGTCCATGACGAGGGCGATGTGGTTGGGAAGGAACTTGCGTGGGATATCTGGTTTCACAACCCCCCATTGTGCCACGCGGGTAGCCCGCCGTCCTAGTTATCGCTTGTCGACGACTCCCCTTTCCGGTTTGTTCACGCCTTACGCTTCGTTGAACTTGGACAGGGCCTGGACCCGGCGCTCCAGGTGGAAGGTGACAAAGGCGGTTGTCAGGGCGTGTGCCTCGGATATCCGCGCCGTTGACTGCCCCGCCGCCGCAGGTGCACCCACATGTATGTACTGCCACATGAGGTGCAGCGTCTCCGGATCGGGCGTGGCTGAGCCCGGCAGCCTGCAGCGCTCACACAACGCGCCACCAGCACCGGCGTGGAATACCTCGTGGGGCCCAGGCGCCCCGCATTGCGCGCAGTCGAACAGCGACGGCGGCCAGCCGACATCGCTCATGATATGGAGGAGGAAAGCGTCCAGCACCGGGGTCACCACGCCCGTCTCGTTGAGCTCCGCCAGAGCATTGAGGACACGGTCGTACACGCCCTCCGACTCCGCCCCGAGGCTCACCTTCTCTGCGGTTTCCAGAACGGTGCTGGCGGCGGTGTAGCGCGGGTAGTCGTCGATTAGCCTGCCAAAGAAGGTGACGGCGTCCGCCTCCGTCACCGATTCCAGGTTCCGTCCCTTGTAAAACTGCACGTCGAGCTCCACAAACGGCTGCAGCCGGGAGCCAAACCTACTATTGGCCCGGCGCACCCCCTTGGCCACACCCCGCACAATGCCGCGTGTGCGGGTAAGGAACACGACGATGCGATCCGCCTCGCCAAAATCATAGGTGCGGACGATCACCGCCCGTTCCCTATAAGAGCCACGGCGCATAGGCTAAAAGCCCAGCCGACCGAGCGCCTTCGGGTCGGACTGCCAGTTCTTCAGCACCTTGATCCGCAGATCGAGAAACACGTTGTGTCCCGTCAGTTCGATGAGCGAGCGGCGCGCATCCGTAATAATCCTGCCCATACGCTTTTGCAGGATGCTCTTCTGCCCCGGGCGCTCGACGTAAATAATCGCGTGGATGGCCTGCTTGCCCGGATCCTTTTCCGTCGGCTGCTCGAGCACCTCGTCGATCTCTACCGCCACGGAGTGCGGCAGCTCATCTTTCAGGCCCGTCAGCGCCGCCTCGCGGATGAGCTCCGCCATGCGGGTTTCCATATCGTCGTCGGTGAGGTGCGTATCCGGGTAGAACTTTGGCCCCTCCGGAAGCTTGTCGACGATCACGTCCGTGAGCACGTCCAGCTGCTCCTGCTTCACCGCCGAACACGGCACGACCTCGCACTCGCCACCAAGGAGCTCATGCAGCGCCTGTAGCTGCACCATCACCTGGTCGCGCCCCACCTTGTCGATCTTCGTCACAACGCCGATGAGCGTCGTCTTCGGTGCTACGTTCCGGACAGCATCGAGAATCCACCGGTCGCCGGGGCCGATCTTCTCGTCCGCAGGGATCGTGAGCGCAATCACGTCCACGTCCGCGTAGGTCTCCTTGACCTGTTCATTCAGGCGTTCGCCGAGCAGTGTCCGCGGCCGGTGCAACCCGGGTGTATCCACCACGATGACCTGGGCATCATCCCTGTGCACGATGCCCCGGATCGGGTGGCGCGTTGTCTCCGGCTGGTTCGCGGTAATCGCAATTTTCTGCCCAACCAGGGCATTCGTAAGCGTCGACTTGCCCGTGTTCGGGCGGCCGACGAAGCTCACAAAACCGGAGCGGAAACCTTCGGGGGTATCGGTGAACAAGTAAGCATCCTTAATCATCAGAAGGTGAGGAGTTGTCCCCCTGATCATACCCCGCGCCCAGCTCGTCGGGATAAACCGTGACCACCACGCTCGTCACACGCATCCGCCCACGGCGATCCCGTTTCCCCTCCGCCGTCAGCGCCATGCCACATGTGTGCACGGTCGAGCCGGGTAGGGGCACCCGGCCGAGCTCGTAGGCAATGAGCCCGCCGACGGTATCCACCGTATCGAGGATATCCTCCGAGAACGTCAGTTCCTTGCCGTAGGTCTCCTTAACCAAATCATTAAGGTCTTCCAGGCTGAGGCGGGAGACGACGCGGTAGGTATCGGCCTCCAGGTCAACGATGGGGGCGACCTCTTTATCGTCGTATTCGTCTGCGATCTCGCCGACGATTTCCTCGAGGATGTCTTCGATGGAGATGAGGCCGGCGATGGCCCCGTACTCGTCGACAAGCACAGCGATGTGGTTACGAAGCCTCTGCATATCATGAAGCAAATCATCGAGGTTCTTCGAATCGGGGACGAAGTTCGCATCCCGCATGATGTCTTTGACCAAAACGGAGGTGCCACCATCCGCATGCGAATACGTCTCCGCCACCAGATCCTTGAGGTAAACAATGCCGACGATGTCATCCACGGACTCGCCGATGACGGGGATCCGGGAATGTCCGGAACGCACGCACAACGTGGTTGCCTGCCCTGCGGACTTGTCCGCCTCAATCCAGATCATGTCCGTACGCGGCACCATGACGCTGCGGGCCGTTGTTTGCGCCAGGTCAAAGACCGATTGGATCATCCGTCTTTCGTCGACTTCCACCACGCCCTTCTCCTGGGCGATATCCACCATCTCCCGCAGCTCCACTTCAGTGGAGTACGGGCCCTCGCGGAAGCCACCGCCCGGTGTGACCTTGTTGCCCACCCAGATGAGGAGCTTCGCCACCGGCCCGAACACCGTGGCCAGGACGCTTAGGATCGGCGCGGCAGCGAGCGCCGTCGAATACGGTGACTGTTTGCCCAGCGTTCGTGGCAGCACGCCGACGAATACGTAGCTGATAAGGCTCATGACAACGATGGTCACCACCATCGCCACCGACAACCGGTCAAACACCTCGAATGCGACGGCACCAGCGAACACTGCTGCCGTGACATCGAGCACCGTCTGCGCTAGCACCATGAGATTGATGTGCGTCGCCCGGTTGACAGCTACGCGACGCAGCCGAGCAGCCCCACGCACATCGTCCTTGACCATCTCTTCCACGCGTGCAACGGAGATACCGCTAAGCGCAGAATCCACCGTCCGGCAGAGCCCTGACAAGACGAGGGCGACAAGGGCGACAAATGAATATAGGAAGGGCTCCATGATGGGTTGTTACAGGTTCTCTTTCTCCGCCGCGCTGGGGAACGCCTTAGGTGTCGTCGGCTTCTCACGCCCGGTGGCCTCGTACCACCGCTTCAAAATGTCGTTTTGCAGCGCGAACATGTGCTGCTCCTCGTTCGGCTTCGCATGATCGTAGCCAAGCAAGTGCAGGCAGCCGTGCACGGTCAGGAGATCGAGTTCGTGGTTGAGGCTGTGGCCTGCCTTGTCCGCCTGCTTCTGAGCAAAATCGGGGCACAAAATGATGTCCCCGAGGTAGGCAGGACCCGGATCGGCGGCATCGGGGCGTCCACCGGTGGAGGAAATGTCATCCATCGGGAAACTCATAACATCCGTCGGCCCTTCAAGGTCGAGCCAGCGCACGTGGAGGTCCTCGATCGTATCCAGATCCACGCACGTAATAGTGACCTCAACCGACGGGTGGACATCCATGGTGGTGAGGGCAAACTCCGCCACCGTGGACAGCTGCTTTTCATCCACGTCGGTATTTCCCGATTCGTTCAAAACCTCGATAGACATCCGTTACCTCTTTGTGCTGTGGGTCTGCTCGTACTCGTCGTAGGCGGCGACAATCCGCCCAACCAGCTGGTGGCGCACCACATCCGAGCTCGTCAGGTTGCAGAAGTGGATTCCTTCCACCCCATCAAGAATATCCCTAATCACCCGCAGGCCCGAGCGCTGTCCACCAGGCAGATCCACCTGCGTCACGTCGCCGGTGACCACCATCGTTGAGCCGAAGCCCAACCGGGTAAGGAACATTTTCATCTGCGCAGCCGTCGTGTTCTGTGCCTCATCGAGGATGACGAACGCATCGTTCAGAGTGCGCCCGCGCATGTACGCAAGCGGGGCGACCTCAACGATCCCCGACTCCAACAGCTTGCCGATGGCCTCCTGATCCACCATGTCACGGAGAGCGTCGTAAAGCGGGCGCAGGTACGGATCGATCTTCTCACCGAGCGTGCCCGGCAAAAACCCCAGCTTCTCCCCCGCTTCCACCGCAGGGCGCGTGAGGATGATGCGCTGCACGCGCTTCGACTGCAACGCCTGCACTGCCTTCGCCATCGCCAAATACGTCTTACCCGAACCAGCGGGACCAATCCCGAAGACGATCGTGTTGTTGTCGATCGCATCGACGTACTTCTGCTGCCCGTGCGTCATCGCCCGCACCGTCTTGCCACGGCGCGAAATGATGTCCCGCTTCGCCGCCGCCGACACCGTCTCCGGCGCATCCTTGCGGACAAGCCCAACCATGTGACGGACGGTCTCCGGGTTGATGGTGCGACCGGCTTTCGCAGCCGCCGCCAGCTCATACAAGACGCGGGACGCGCGCACCACATCCACATCTGGGCCGGTGATGGTCACCGTGGTGCCGCGGGCGAAAATCTCCGCCCGCACATGTTCCTCCAATGCCTTGAGGTTTTTATCCTCAACACCGAGAATTGTCTGCACGTGAGCGGGGTCGAGATCAATGACCTTTGTCACGATCGGCGTATTCTTTTCCACCACGGTGTTTCTTCAGTCCCTGCCTTCTCATCAATCGTCGATATAACCGTTAAGACTCTACCAGCCACCTGCTGGTTTGCACGCCAATTGCAGCAAGCGCCGCAAAACCGGCCGTCGCTGTGCGCAACACCTCGGGCCCCAACAGCACAGGACGTGCGCCCGCAGCACGGAATCGCTCCACCTCCGCTGGGCTCAATCCGCCCTCCGGCCCAATCACGAGCGCAATGCGCCGGACCTGCGAGAGGTCAACCTCCGCCAACGGCACGCTCGCCTCCTCATGCAGCACGAGCACGAGATCCACCCCATCCAACGCCTCATCCAGCGCATTCGGCTTCGTGATAAGAGGAAGGCGCGCCCGGCGCGACTGCTTCGCCGCCGCCACCGCCGCATTCTCCCACTTCTTCGCTTTCTTTGGCTGCCACTTGGCAATGCACCGCTCCGCTTCCCACGGCACGATGACATCGGCCCCGCCCTGCGTCAACAGGTCCACCGTCAGCTCCTGCCGCTCCGATTTGGGCAGCGCCTGAATAACCGTCACCTGCGGGTTGGGCGGCGGCACCTCTTCGCGGGAGGTGACATCCACGTGAAGCACGTCCTTGCCCTGGGTGGCGGTGACTGTGCCCACCGAGCGGCCACCGTGGCCGTCGGCAAGCATGACAATCTCACCGGGACCGATGCGCTTGACCGTCACAGCGTGGCGCCCCTCCGGCCCAGAAAGCGTAAACGGCCCGGGTGCCGGAGCTACATTCACCATGAACGTCGCCGCTGTCACTTACAACCCCAGCTTCGACCGGAGATTAGAGAAGAAACCACTCGAATGATCCCGCTGGACCACCTCAACCTTCTCCTGCGAACTCCGGCGCACCTTCCGCAACTGCTCCTTCGCCTTCCGATCCAGGTGCGTCGGCACCGTCACCGTCACGTGCGCAATGAGATCGCCCTGACCATCTTTACGCAGCCGCGGCATGCCCTTGCCCTCGACACGAATCTCCTGGCCAGGCTGGGTCCCCGGAGCCACATCGAGAGAAATCTCCTCGCCACCCAGATCCTCCAGGGACGTTGACGCACCCAGCGCCGCATCCACCATCGGCACCGAAAGCTCCACATGGAGGTTATCCCCCTCACGGGTAAACACCGGATGCGGCTCCACACGGACCTCCACATACAGGTCACCGGCAGGTCCACCACCGTGGCCAACCTCGCCTTGGGAAGCCATCCGGATCCGCATCCCATCAGCGATCCCCTTCGGAATCGCCACCGTCAGATCACGACGCGCACGCACACGCCCATCACCCGCACACTCCTTGCACGGATCCTCAATGACCTCACCCGTGCCATCACACTCCGCACACGGCCGCGTCGTCATCACATCGCCCAGGAACGAACGCTGCACCTCCTGCACCATGCCCTGCCCGTGGCACACCGGACACGTCACCGGCTTCGCACCAGACTCCGAACCCGACCCCTGACACGACGTACACACCACCGCCGTATCCACGGTCACCTGCTTCTTCACCCCGGCGAAAGCATCCTCCAAGCTAATCGACGTACGCAACAATGCGTCCGCCCCCGGTTGCACACGCGACCTCCGCTGGCTCCCCGCCCCCTGGCCACCAAAGAACGCGTTGAAGATGTCCCCCAGGCCACTGCCGGTGGAAAACCCGCCGAAGCCGCCGGGGCCACCCTGCGGCTGCTCCATGGGATCGCCGCCCATATCAACAATGCGACGCTTCTCCGGATCACTCAACACATCATGAGCGACAGAAATCTCACGAAACTTCTCCGCCGCCTCATCACTCGGGTTCACATCGGGGTGATACTTGCGCGCCAACTTGCGGTACGCCTTCTTAATCTCACTATCCGACGCAGATTTATCTACACCCAAAATGCCGTAATAATCACGAGCCACAGTTCTTGAAATCTCCTACAAATATTGGTTCTAACTTCCGAGCACCTTACTCACATAATGAGCAACAGCGGTAACCTTCGAAATAGTCCCAGAATAATCCATATAGGTGGGGCCCACTGTTCCCAGCGCCCCTAATGGGGCCATCGCCTGCCCATATGCCGTCGCCACGACGGAGGCACCGTGCAACTTCTGGTCCTCGTTTTCCTCCCCGATGGACACCTTCACCTGCCCCAGCTCATGCACAGCACTCATGAGCTTCAGCATGATCACCTGCTCCTCCAGCGCCTCCAACACGGCGGGCAGGCCTGCGGGAAGCTCGCCACGTAGCTGGGTGAGGTAAGGGGTGCCGGCGAGGATGAGGCGGTCGGAGGGGGCGTCGACAAGCGTGTCCAGGAGAACACGGGACATCGCCTCCACCACATCATGAGCCTCCGGGCGCGCGTCAGCCACCGCATGCTCCAACGCACCACGAGCCTCGGGCATCGACTTGCCCACAAGGTGCTCGTTGAGCACAGCCCGCGCTTCAGTAATAACATCCTCCCCCACAAGCTCAGTGAGCTCCACATTGCGCTGATCCACCCGGCCCGTATCCGTGATCAAAACCAGCAGAATACGCGTCGGGGTCAGACCCACCACCTCCACGTGCTTAACGCGGGAAACCTGCAACGTAGGCACCTGCACCATCGCCACCTGGCGGGTCAGCTGGCTCAGCAACTGCACACCACGGCGCAGCACATCCTCCAAATCCACGCCCTGATCCAAAAACTTCATGATGGCGGCACGCTCCGCCTTACTCAGGGGCTTCACCGTCTGAATCGAATCCACGAACTCCCGGTAGCCCTTCTCCGTGGGGATGCGGCCACTGGAGGCATGGGTTTGGGCGATGAGCCCCTCCGCCTCCAGCACGGCCATATCATTACGGATCGTGGCAGACGAAACTTTGAGCCCATGCCTTTCGACAAGAGCCTTCGACCCCACCGGTTCCTGCTGTGCAATGTAATCACTTACTATCGCGCGAAGAACTCGCTCACGCCGACCACTCGCTGAATTAGACACAAACGCCTCCTTACGTCACGGCCTAATTGTATATCCCGCCCCGATATCCCCCGAGTTATCCACAGAAAACTACGCACATAGGAAGAAAAAGGGAAACTGTGGATAACTATCGGCCTTTTTCAGCAGCACACAAAAATTGCGCTTAGTGTCCAAGGCATGACAACGATTCTCAACGCAGCCAAGGCGGTCAACACCGGCCTTGCCATATTCAAGGAGGTCGCGGCAATCGCCGCCGACCGCTGTGATGCTGCCACTTTTATCTCAGAATCGTTCTACTACTCCAAAACCGACGCCAACAAGCTTGTCACCGCCTCCAAAAACTGGGCAACCTACACCGACCCCGACCACCTCGCCTTCGACGTTCCCGTCCCCGTCCTCATCCTCATCTCCCACGCCATGAACCTCCTCCACCCCGATGAGGATGTCGAAGCATTCCGCACTGAAATGCTCATTTTCGCCGACCACGGCAACACCAGCTGGGAAGATGTTCGCGCGCACATCAAAAAGATCGCCGGCGCCAAACAAGCCCGAAAGGTCTCCAACTCCGTCACCTTCTCCAAAACAACCGACATCACGGGCATGCAGCACGCGCACGTCCGCCTCGACCCGGAACTCATGGCTACCTTCCGCGTCACCCTGAAAAACCTCGGCGAGAAGTGGACCGAACTGCCCCAGTCCTACAGGTACGCAGAGGGGTTGAGGAAACTCCTACTACAGGGCGTCGACAAGCAAAAAGAGGACGACCCGTGGGACCGCACCATGACCCCCGCCTTCATGATCACAGTCGACGGGGACTACATCGGCGACGGCAAATTCGCAACCACAGACGGCACCCTCCTCGGAAAAGAAGACCTCGCCGACATCAAACTCGCCGACTACGGCCTCGTCAGCATCTACGACCGCAACGGCAACATCGGCTGCCACTACCTGCTCGAAAACCAGCGACTCGCCAGCAAACAACTCCTCTCTGCCATCGCCTGCGACCAAATCTTCTGCTCCCACCCTGGCTGCTACAACCTCGCCGTCTACTCCCAAGGCCACCACTCCAAAGCCCACAAACACGGCGGAAAAGCCAACTCCGACACCATCATCCCCCTCTGCAGAAACCACAACCTACAAAACGACGACGACCCCGACAAACCCAAAAACGGCCGCCACGTCCGAGACCCCAAAACCAAAGAAGCCATCTTCCTCCCACCCGACGGAGGACCACCGAAACGACACAAAAACCACTGCCGCGAATACTCCGGGCGAGGCCTTCACCTGCGACAACGCGCCAACCTAAAAAGACGCACTAAAGCGGAAAACCTTGCCCGCCAAAAAATCCGCCAAAAAATTCACAGACGCCGCCCCAAACGGCGACTACTCTAACCCCAAAAACAGGATGTCAGCTGCAATGCCATCGGCGTGCAGCCGACCTTCCCTGGTCACACGCACCTGACCGCCGGACTCCTCCAGGAGGCCGGCGGCGATGTAGCGATCGATCTGCACCTGCCCGTTATCATGAACCGCAGCGCGCCGAATCCCCTCGGACAGGCGCAACCTCAGCATGACCTCCTCCACATACCGGTCCTCATCGGTCAGGGTCTCCTCGCTCCTCACCGGAAGCTCTCCCCTCCCCAACCGCTCGGCATAACGCGCCGGCAATTTCTCGTTCATCCACCTATGCTTGCCGACGAACGAGTGCGCACCCGGACCTGCGCCCCACCACGGCTCGCTGCGCCAGTACCCCATATTATGAAGGCACTCACCACCCGGCTTGGCGAAATTCGATACCTCGTACCAAGAAAGGCCTGCTTCCTCTGCCATGTGGGAAATGATTTCGTAACGGTCGGCCATGATCTCTTCGCTCGGCATTGGTAACTCACCATGCTGAACCTTACGGTTCAACGCCGTGCCCTCTTCGACGATAAGTGAGTAGGCAGACAGGTGGTCGATGCCGGTACTGAGCGCAAGTTTCACGGAACGCCGAAGATCATCATCAGTTTCACCTGGTGTTGCGTAGATCAGATCCAGGTTCACGTGCTCGAATCCAGCATCGATCGCCTCACGCGCAGCATCCAGCGCGCGCTGCGGAGAATGCTGCCTCTCGAGTACACGAAGCACGTGGGGAGAGGCAGACTGCATACCGAGAGAGACTCGGGTAAACCCTGCCGAGCGGATCGTCGAAAAGAATTCTGGTGATGTGGACTCCGGGTTCGCTTCGGTGGTTACCTCAGCCCCGGGAGCGATCTTCATGGTGTGAGAGACGGCGTCGAGGATGCGCGCAAGCCCCTGCCCACCCAACACCGACGGAGTGCCCCCGCCTACGAAGATAGTGGATACTCCATCAGCGGGCATGCCGCCGGTGGCCTCGAGCTGGGCGGTAGCTAGCTCCAATTCCTTTTCCAAGGCTTCATGATAAGCGGGAAGGGCATCGTCCGAGCCGAGGACGTAGGTATTGAAATCGCAGTACCCACACCGCACGGTGCAGTACGGAACGTGGATGTAGAGTCCGAATGCCACTTAGAGGCCTTTCGACGGATGGTTCGGTTTGTTGTTCCCGCTCGCATTGCGCGCTTTGGCCGCGACACGGTGGACGATGGCCTCGACACGGGCGCGTTCGTGGAGGAACTCGGGTGGGTTGTTGCCGCGGAGGGTCTTCGTGATGTCGGGGTCTGGGATGACAACGACGGTCATCCAGGCGCCGACGGCGAGGTTGACAAGCTGCCAGGCTTTGGTGGCGGTGAGGGGGATGGAGACGGATTCGAGGTCGTCGATGGCGAGGGCGGTTTGTTCGACGACCCAGTCGGCAAGCGTGGTGAGGTAGTCGACGACGGCATGGGTGCGTTGCACGGGGGCGGTTAGGTGGAGGAGGTCTGCTGCGGTGAGTGCCTCGGGGCGGGGGATGGAAGGGGTGAGGCGGGCGCTTGTGCGGCCGCTGAGGGTGCCGGCGCGCAGCCCGGAGACCATGGCGTGGCGCATGCCGGCGAGTTCGGCAGCGGCGCGGCGGGAATCGTTGCGGCCTTCGGTGATGATGTCGTTGAGTTCGCGGAGGCAGTCGTCGACAAGCAGTTCGTCCCAGTCGGCGACGGCTTCGGCGACGTGGTCGATGTAATCGGCGATTTCGTCGCCGATGTCGAAGAGTGCTTGGGTGAGGTCGCGGAGCCGGAGCTTGGCGTCGTGAAGCTTGGCGTCAGCCAGATAAGCCACGGTGACAGCGACCTCCCAAAACGTTGTGCGACGGGTGGAAACGGTCGAGCGTTTTACGGCTCGACCGGACTGCACCTCACTTTACGGCTCCGTGTGCCCCGGGCCGGGGAGGCAGGGCCGGGGAGGTTATTTCTTTCTGTAGATCCAGTCGATTTCCTCTGCGAAACGGTTGACGACGATGTTCCTCTTGACCTTCATGGTAGGGGTGAGTTCGTTTCCTTCCTCGGTGAGATCGCGGTCGAGGATGTAGAACTTCTTGATCGATTCCGCGTGGGAGACGGAGGCGTTGGCGGCGTTGATGGCGTCTTGGATTTCGGCGCGCAGCATCGGGTCGGTGACGAGCTCCTTGGTGGGCTTGTTCTCCGGGAAGTTGTGGCCGAGTTTCCAGCGCAGCATGGCGTCTTCGTCGAGGGCGATGAGGACGGCGATGAAGGGTTTGCCGTCGCCGACGACGAGTGCCTGGGAGATGAGCGGGTGGGCGCGGAGCTTGTCCTCCAGTGGCCCGGGGGAGACGTTCTTGCCGCCTGCGGTGACGATGAGGTCCTTCTTGCGGCCGGTGATGACGATGTGTCCGGTGTCGAGGAGTTCGCCGAGATCACCGGTGTTGAAGTAGCCCTCGGAGTCGAAGGCCTCTGCCGTGGCGATGTCGTTTTGCCAATAGCCGGTGAATAGTTGTTCTCCGCGGAGGCAGATTTCACCGTCGTCGTTGATTTTTACGGCCATGCCACCGACGGGCTGGCCGACCGTGCCGATGACGTTGTCCTTGCCAAAGTTGACGGCTGCCGCAGCGGCGACCTCGGTGAGGCCGTAGCCTTCGTAGACGGGGATCCCGATGCCGCGGAAGAAGTGCAGCAGGTCATGGCTCATGGCGGAGCCTCCTGATATGGCGTAGTTGCAGGCGCCACCGATGGCCGAGCGAATCTTCTTGTAGATGAGTTTTTCGAAGATGGAGTGTTGCATCTCCAGCCCGCGGGAGGGGCCGTCTTCTTCGTCCATGGCCTTGGAGTAGTCGATAGCGACCTGCTCTGCCTTGGCGAAGGTGGCGGCCTGGATGGGCCCGCGGTCGAGGGCGTTGTTGGCCGCAGCGTTGCGTACCTTTTCAAATACGCGGGGCACGCCGAGGATGAGGTTCGGGCGGTTGCGCTGCAGCTCCACGGAGATGGTCTTGAAGTTGGACCAGTGGGACTGCGTGCCGCCGGAGACGACGAAGGCGAGGGACACGGCGCGGGCGAGCACGTGGGCCAGCGGCAGGAAGGTCACCATGGAGTTGCCGGGGCGGGCGATCTGGCCGATGGGGTGTGTGAGTAGACCCAGCACCTGGGCGAGCCAGTTGTGGTGGGTGAGCATACAGCCCTTGGGGCGCCCGGTTGTTCCTGATGTGTAGACGATTGATGCGAGGTCATCCGAGGAGGTGGTGCGGATGCGTTCCCACACCTCGTCGTCGGAAATATCGCGGCCTTCGAATTTGAGGGTGTCGACACCGGAGCTGTTGATTTCCAGGATGCGGCGCAGTTTGGAGGGGGAATCCGATAGCGGTGGCTTGCCATCGGGGCCGAGGACGAGGTGCTTCATGATCTCGGTGTGGTCTCGGGTCTCGGTGACGGCGATGACTGCACCGGAGTCCTCGATGGCCCAGCGCACCTGGGACAGGGAGGAGGAGCCGTAGATCGGAACGGAGGCGGCACCTGCTGCCCAGATGGCGAAATCGAGGAGCGACCATTCGTACCGGGTCTCGGAGAGCAGGGCTACGCGGTCGCCTTGCTGTACCCCGTTGGCGATGAGGCCTTTGGCGACTTCAAAGACTTCATCGACGAAGTCTTTGGTGGTGACGTTCACCCATTCGAAGTTCTGGGGCCGGGTGAAGCTGACACCGTATGGTCGCGCCTGTGCGAGGCCGAGGAGTGCTGTGAGCACGGTGTCGTGGGGGCCGATGTCGTACTTCGCGGGGGTACTGAATTCCTGCATGGGGTTAAGGTTAGTACGCAGCTCGCGGAACCAGCTACTTAGTTCCCCGGCGCGACAGCCCTGAATCCCCGCGTTTACTAGCTGTCTGGCATGATAAAACTCGTGAGTTACATCGACGAGCTTTCCAAGTTGGCGCAGGCATACTCGATTTCGACGAGCTATACCTCGGCGACGGGTACGACAGTGGAGGCGGGCCCTGAGACGCTCACGGCGCTCCTTCACGCAATCGGCGTGACAGTAGGTGAAACCGAGGAAGAGTTGGTTTCCCAACAATTGGCTGCGGAGGAGGAACTGTTCTCGCGGCCTCTCCCCCGCTGCGTGGTTGCCCGGCAGGGTGATTCTCACTTCTTTACTGTCCACGTTCATCATGGCGCGTCTGCGCACGTGACCATCGCCACGGAGCAGGGCGAAGTGGTGGAGGCCGTGCAGGAGGAGAACTGGACGGATCCGCGCACCATCGGTGGGGTGTTGTGGGGTGAGGCGACTTTCTCCACCCCACGGGACCTGCCGCTTGGCTGGCACACGTTGCGGCTTGATTCGGAGAGTGTGCAGGCGGAGACTGGGCTGATCGTGGTGCCGGCACAGGTGCCCACCCCATCCCGCCAGCGCCACGGAGTCATGGCGCAGCTGTATTCGGTGCGCTCGGAACGCTCGTGGGGGATCGGTGATTTCCGCGATTTGGCCACGTTGGGCACCATCCTCGCGGAGGACGATGATGTGGATTTTCTGCTCATCAATCCGCTTCACGCCGCCCAGCCTGCCCCGCCGGTAGAGGATTCCCCGTACCTGCCTACCTCGCGTCGCTTCGTCAATCCGATTTATATATGTGTGGAGGATGTCCCCGAGTATTCGCTTGTCGACGACGCGACCCGCGCCGACATCGACGCCCTTGCCGCGGGCCTGCGAGCGACGAACACCACACCTGATCCGATCAAGCGCAACCCAATCTTTGACATCAAGCTGCAGGCGCTGCGCGAGCTGTTCTTCCACCGCGAACAGTCCGGACCCCGTCATGATATGTACCGCGCCTACTGCGAGGCCGAAGGCGACGGGCTCGACGAGTTCGCCCTCTGGTGCGGCCACCAGCTCGCACGCGCGGAGTGCACCGCGACCGGCGCCCACGCCGAGGAGGACGGTTTCCCCGAGGATGCAGAGTTCTACCGCTGGCTGCAGTTCATTTGCGACGAGCAGCTGGCCACGGCACAGAAAGCGCTGAAGGACGCGGGCATGGAGATCGGCATCATGAACGATCTCGCCGTCGGCGTGCACCCGAAGGGCGCGGATGCGGAAACGCTATCGGACATCCTCGCCCCGGAGGTGTCTGTCGGTGCCCCGCCGGATCCGTACAACGTGTTCGGCCAGGACTGGTCGCAGCCGCCGTGGAACCCGTACGCCCTCGCCGAGGCCGGGTACGCGCCGTTCCGCGACATGATTCGCACGGTCCTGCGCCACTCCGGTGCCCTGCGCATCGACCACATTCTGGGACTGTTCCGCCTGTTTTGGATTCCCCGTGGCGAGTCCGCGAAGCTCGGCACGTACATGAACTATGACTACAACGCCCTCGTCGGTGTCCTCGCCCTCGAGGCCACGCGCGCCGGTGCTGTTGTCATCGGCGAGGACATGGGCACGTTCGAGCCGTGGGTGCAGGATTATCTGGCGGAGCGGGGGCTGATGGGGACGTCGATCTTGTGGTTTGAGGGGTCGCCACATCATGAAGGCGCGCGTCGCCAAGACGAGTACCGTACTCTCGCTTTGACCAGCGGAACGACGCATGATCTGCCGCCGACAGCCGGCATGGTGGAAGGCGAGCACATCGCCCTGCGCGACCGACTGGGGCTCCTAGAAAACAGCTTAGAGGAGGAGGATGCCTCCGATTTTGCGTGGCAGAAGCAGATCTACGAGGTCGCGCTTGACCCGGAGTTCTACGCCTCCTTGGATCTGAGCGAGCGCCCCTCCGGGGATACGACGCTGGAGATTGTGCGCCAGTTGTCGGAGTTTGTCCGTGGCACGCCTTCGCTGCTCACGTGTACGGCGCTGGTGGATCTCACCGGCGACCGGCGGGCGCAGAACCAGCCGGGGACCGTCCGCAGCCAGTACCCCAACTGGTGCATCCCGCTCACCAATGAAAAGGGTGAAGCTGTGACGCTGGAAACGCTCCGTGACCAGCGTTACTACAAGGCGCTCGTCCTAGAGCGAGGTCACTAGCCAGGCGATGATGACAAAGGCGATGAGGCCCACGAGCGACCACGTGATAACCGTTGGGCCTCGCTTTCCCTTGTCTTTTTGAAAGTGCTCGGCTTTATTCACCTTTACGTATCCTCCTTGTCTTTTCACCATTAAACCACCTATAGGTTTTCGCGCCCAAAAAGTTGAGCGCCCGCTGCATGTACTCCGCGACGACGGCGCACAGCGGAACCGCCACCCCCAACACGATCGGCACCTGCAGCCACATGCTGGAGGAGGTAAGGGTTTGGGTGCACCAATCCAGCATTTACACAGCACCCATGAGGCCGCGGCGGGCAAGCAGCGGTGCCACGTCCTTATCGCGGCCGCGCAGCGTGCGGAACTGGCTGGTGTAGTCCTTGGAGGCGCCCGTGGACAGGATGAGATCGCGGAAGCGTTGCCCCGCCTCGCGGACGGTGCTGGCAGGCACGTCCTCTGCCCCTGCCGCACCGGTCTCGGTGAACCAGCTGAAGCCGTCGGCATCGAGTGCCTCCGCCCACAGGTAGGAGTAGTAGCCGGCGGAGTAGCCGCCGGCGAAGATGTGCTGGAAGTAGGCTGTCTGGTAGCGGGGCGCAAGGTGGTCGACGGACAGGCCGTAGCTCTCCAGCGCGTTCGCCTCGAACTCGGCCACGGACTCCGGGGTGGCGGCGATCTTCTGCACCTCGTCGAGGGTAAGTGAGTGCCAGGCCAGGTCGACGATGGCGGCGCCGAGGTATTCGGCGGTGGCAAAGCCCTGGCCGAACAGGCGTGCCTTCTCGATGGCGTCGATAAGCCTGTCGGGGATGACCTCGCCGGTGGTGACGTGGTGGGCGTAGTGGCGGATGACGGCAGGGTCGAGCGCCCAGTTCTCGTTGATCTGGGAGGGGAACTCGACCCAGTCGCGGGGGACGTTCGTGCCGGAGAAGCTTGGGTACTTCACGTCCGAGAGGAGCCCGTGGAGGGCGTGGCCGAACTCGTGGAACAAGGTGGTGACCTCGTCCATGGTCAAGAGTGGCGTGGAGCCGTCGGTGGGCTTGGTGATGCTCAACACGTTGACTACCACGGGCTTTTCACCGGTGAGGTCGGCTTGGTCGTTGAAGCTGCTCATCCACGCGCCGCCGCGCTTTTCGGGGCGGGCGAAATAGTCGGTGATGATGAGGCCGATTCCGGTCCCGTCCTCTTCTTTCACCTCCCACACATCGGTGTCTGGGTTGTAGCCGTGGAGATCGTCGCGGTGGGTGACGGTGATGCCGTACAGACGGTTGGCGGCGTAGAACACGCCGTCGCGAAGCACGCGGTCGAGCGGGAAGTATTCCTTGAGTTCCGCCTCGTCGAGGGCGTAGTCCCGCACCTTCACCCGGGACTCCCAGTAGGGCCAGTCGGCGCCGGTGACAGGCTCGTCGGCGGCGTCGACAAGCAGTTTGAACTCGCCGGCGGCGTTCGCGGAGGCGCTGGGCGCGAGATCGGCGAGGAGCGTGCGGGCGGCATCGGCATCGTCGGCGGTCTCCACCTCGATGACGTAATCGGCGTGGGTGCGGTAGCCGAGGAGGCGGGCGCGCTCGGCGCGCAGCGTCGCCATTGTGACTGCCAGACGGAGGTTCTCCTCCCCTCCGCGCTTCTGGGACTCCTCGTAGAGCTTTGCACGGGAATCGTGGCGGGTGAGTTCGCGCTGCAGGGACTGGACCGTGGGCAGTTCCAGAGGAACGCGGTAGGTGTCGCCGGAGACGTGGTAGGACGCCACCTGATCGTCGGAAAGCCCCTCGAGCTCGGCGCGGGTGAACTCGACGGCGAGGTCCCGGGTGGTGGAGTTGAGCGTCTTGGAGAAGCGGTCGTCCAGCTCGGCGAGTTCGCGGTCAATGGCCGACAGTCGTTTTTTCCCGTTCGCCGACAGACGGACGCCGGCGCGGGTGAAGCGGCGCAGGAGTTCCTTCTTCAGTCTCTCCCCCTCGGCCTCCGGCGGGGTGACCTGTTGGATCCGCTCGTAGAGCGCCTCGTTTTGGTAGATGGCGTTTTCGTGCTCGGCGAGGGCGGGGCTCATTTCGGCGACGATCGCCTCGCGGGTGTCGTTGGAGTCGGTGCCCACCACGTTATAGATGTATGCGCAGACGCGGTCGAGGATCGCCCCGGAGCGCTCGAACGCCTCGACGGTGTTCTCCCAGGTGGCCTCCGGCTCGGCGAGGATCTCTTCGATCTCCTTATCATGAGCGGCCAGCCCCTCGCGGAAGGCAGGGAGAACGTGGGCGTCGGTGATCTCAGCAAACGGCGGCAGGTGATACGGCAGTGGTGATTCTTTTAGCAGTGGGTTCGTCATAAGATTCATGGTAGACGAGACATAGGAGGACACGTGGCACAAAGCGAGCTAGTCATTGATACGCCTCACGGGCGGGCCTTTGGGGTGACGGAGGAAGAGGAGGTCGCCTTCTTCGAATCGATCCGTTTCGGGGCATCTCCTACCCCGTTTGGGGCCTCGGCGATCGTCCCCACGGAAGGGCCTGTCCCCCAGCCCGATCCGGAGAGTCCGCCGCACGAACTGTATCTGTCGGTGACGGGTCCCGCCCATGCCACTGCGGATTCTCACCTGCCGGTCATCGTGTTTGTGCACGGCGGGGGTTTTGAGGAGGGCACGCATATCGGCCCGTGGTATGGGGCGTCGTCGGCGGCGCGGGATGGCGTCATCACGGTGTCGGTGGATTACCGCCTGGGTGTGCAGGGTTTTGTTCCGTTTTCTGCGGATCAGCCGAACCACTACCGGGGGATCGACGATGTGAATACGGCTCTGGAGTGGGTGCAGGATGCGATTGAGTCGTTCGGTGGTGATCCCACGAATGTCACGTTGTCTGGGCAGTCTGCTGGCGGGGCGATCGCTTTGTGGCTGGCCCGCCGCGATCATTACCGCGGGGCTTTTCGACGCCTGTGGGCACTGTCTCCTGCTTTCCCCCGGCACCCTGTGACGCTGCAGGAGGACACGATTCGGCGCAGCGTCGGCGGGGCTTTGACCGCAGGGCACTTCGATTCCCTGCGCCACGATGACATCGCCCGGTTGACCAAGAAGCTGCACCGCGCGTCCCGCCTGGATCTCGCCTTCGGCCCGGCACCGTTTAAGCCGGAGGAGCTAGTGGAGATCCCGATTGTGATAGATACCTTAGAAAACGAGTGCTACGACATGCCTCCGGCGCCGTCTTTTGATCGGCTGCCGTTTACTGGCAAGGCGATTGAGACGCTCGCCCCCACATTGGGGCTTGCAACGCCTGAGCTGTACACCTCGTATGAGCCGAAGAAGCGGCGGATGCAGCAGCTCATGGGCGATTTCATGATTCGTCAGCACGCGGTGCGGGTGGCGGAGTGTGCGCCGGACACCACGTGGCTCTTGTCGTTTCATGGGAGGGGCGACGATGGTGTGGCCCGCGCCGCGAAGCACTGCGCGGATTTGCCGATCTTCTTTGATTCTTTTGGAGATAATCCGGAGGAGGAGCAGCAGCGTGTGGGTGCGGATATTTCCGCGACCGTGGCTAGGGTTCATCCGGAGGTTCTCAGCTTTGCCACAGATGGCACGGTGAGCTGGCCTGCCTATGGTGAGTCTAAGAATGTTCTTAGCGTTGGTTTGTTTTCAGGAACAGCGGAGCTCGTCTCCGATCCCTTCACCCTAATCATGAGGGCGTTTCCGCAGGACTAGGGCAATAAAAAATCCCCGCAGCCTAGGCTGCGGGGAAAAGCTTTTGTTAGAAGTTGAAGCCTGCGATGGGGCCTGCTGCGGTGGTTGCAACACCGGCGATAGCGGCCAACCCCATGAGCGCTGCGATAGCTGCGATGACACCCTCAAGCTCGCTGGTCAGCCCGGACTTGTTGCCGAGGAAATCATCGTTCGTGTTGTGATCAGTGGGATCCGGGATGTTCCGCTCGGCAACCGGGGGACCGGGATTCACGCTGATCGTCTCCTGCGCCATTGCAGGGGCTGCAAGCGATGCGAACGCGACAGCGGTGGAAGTAGCGACAGCTACGGCTGCTCGTTTCATTGTTTCTCCTTAGGCGCTGGGGCTTTCTTACTTAAGGCCTAGCTTAGACGGCACTTAAGTTTCTGGCAAGCATTTTTTAAAAAGAGTTGCTTTTCTATGTACAACCTTGGAATCTTCCATATTAAGTCTTAAACTCAAGACACAAATAAAACGTGGGACACAGCGAGACTATTTGCTTTAGTGTGGAGATATGGCTGACAAAGATAACGCCGACTACGCTCTCACCCCCGACGGCCTGGTAAAAGAAACCAGTGCCCGCAATTTCCCGCAGGCCTCCCCCGCCCCGGGCGACCTGCCGTGGGAAAAATCCGATCCCGAGTGGTACAAGAGCGCCGTATTCTACGAAGTGCTCGTTCGCGCCTTCTACGACTCCAACGGCGACGGCACCGGCGATCTTAAGGGACTCACAGAAAAGCTCGAGTACATTAAGTGGCTCGGCGTCGACTGCATTTGGCTGCCACCGTTTTATGATTCCCCCCTGAGCGACGGCGGCTACGACATCCGCGACTTCCGGAAGATTCTGCCGGAATTCGGCACCGTCGATGACTTTGTCGCGCTTGTCGACGGGGCCCACAAGCTCGGGCTGCGCGTCATCACCGACATGGTGGTCAACCACACGAGCGACGAGCACCCCTGGTTCACCCAGTCCGTCGAGGATCCGGACGGCCCCTACGGCGACTTCTATGTCTGGAGTGACACCGACGATGCGTACTCCGATGCACGCATCATCTTCGTGGATACGGAGACCTCAAACTGGACCTACAACGAAAAGCGGGGACAGTATTATTGGCATCGCTTCTTCCACCACCAGCCGGATCTCAACTACGACAATCCCAAGGTCCAGGAGGCCATCCTCGATGCCATGCGTTTCTGGCTTGACCTGGGACTCGACGGCTTCCGCCTCGATGCCGTGCCTTACCTCTTCGAGCGGGAAGGCACGAACTGCGAAAACCTCCCCGAGACGCATGCCTTCCTGAAGCGTTGCCGGGCGATGATCGACGAGGAGTACCCGGGTCGCATCCTCTTGGCAGAGGCCAACCAGTGGCCCGTCGACGTCGTCGAGTACTTCGGCGAACCAACCGTCGGCGACGAGTGCCACATGTGTTTCCACTTCCCCGTCATGCCGCGCATTTTCATGGCTTCCCGGATGCAATCACGTGACCCGATCTCCTCCATCCTGCGTTCTACCCCGGTCATCCCGGATTCCGCACAGTGGGGCATCTTCCTGCGCAACCACGACGAGCTCACCTTGGAAATGGTGTCTGAGGACGAGCGGGCGTACATGTACCAGCAGTTCGCCTACGACCCCCGGATGAAGTCCAACGTGGGTATCCGGCGTCGCCTCGCCCCGCTGCTGGAAGGCGACCGAAACCAGCTGGAGCTATTCACCGCGCTGCTGCTTTCCCTGCCAGGGTCCCCCGTCTTGTACTACGGCGACGAGATCGGCATGGGCGACAATATTTGGCTCGGTGACCGCGATGGCGTGCGCACCCCCATGCAATGGTCACCGGACAGGAACGGCGGCTTCTCCTCCGCCGACCCGGAGAAGTTGTACGCTCCCGCGATCATGAATGCTGAGTTCGGCTACGGTGCCATCAATGTGGAGACGCAGCGCCGCCGCGAGTCGTCCCTCCTCAACTGGACGCGCTCCCTGATCCACATCCGCAAGCAGTACGATGCCTTTGGCAAGGGTGAATTTAAGGAACTGCCGTGCGACAATGTAACAGTGTTCAGTTTTGTGCTCACCCACGAGGACGAGACGATACCTGTCTCTTATACACATCTCCGAGCCCACGAGACTCCTGAGCATCT